>Ga0181528_10000826_pt1 | contig 20154 bp, 18 predicted proteins | sample PEATcosm2014_Bin_47_FD_119742 | JGI IMG/M metagenome (GOLD analysis project Ga0181528, IMG submission 119742) | Peatland microbial communities from MTU Mesocosm Facility, Houghton, MI, USA - PEATcosm2014_Bin10_10_metaG | ecosystem: Environmental > Terrestrial > Soil > Wetlands > Peat | place...
TCGTGCGCCGGCGCGTCGGCATGGTGTTCCAGAAGTCGAATCCGTTTCCCACCATGTCGGTCGCCGACAATGTCCTGGTCGGTTTGCGCCTCAACGGGGTGACGGACCGCGCAATCCTCAGGGAACGCCTGGAGGAATCGTTGCGGATGTCGGCCCTCTGGGACGAGGTGAAGGATCATCTCGACCGCCCCGGGATCAGCCTTTCGGGCGGACAACAGCAGAGGCTCTGCATCGCCCGGGCGCTTGCGGTTCAGCCGGAGGTTCTCCTGATGGACGAACCGTGCTCGGCGCTGGACCCCATTGCCACCGCCAAGATCGAGGAACTGATCAACGAATTGCGCGCCAGCTACACTGTGGTCATTGTCACCCACAACATGCAGCAGGCGGCCAGGGTATCCAATCGCACGGCGTTTTTTTACCTGGGCAAGTTGATTGAGTACGACGAAACACGCACCATCTTCATGAATCCGTCCAATGCCCAGACCGAGGCGTATGTCGCCGGACGCTTTGGTTGAGGGCCCCGCATTCAAAATCCCACCGTTCCACCATGAAACGATTCTTTGACGCCGAACTCGAAACCTTCCGTTCGCAGCTCATCCTCATGGGCGAGACCGCCATTGAACAGGTCCGATCGGCAATCAAGGCGCTGGAGGAGGCCAGCCCGAGTCAGGCCGACCAGGTGATCGCCGCTGATGACAAGCTGGACCGTCTGGAGGTCGAGATCGACGATGAGGCCGTCCGCTACGTGAATCTCCGGGCGCCCATCGCCAGTGAGCTGCGGCTTGTCATCGTCGGCATGAAGGCGAGCCATGATCTTGAGCGGGTGGGGGACGAGGCGACGAGCATTGCAAAGCGCGCAATCCGTCTTAGCGGCGAACCTGCCCTCAAGCCGTACATCGACATCCCCCGGATGGCCACCATGGCCCTTGAAATGCTCCGCGATGCGCTCGACTGCTTCCTCCAGGTCGACGAGGCAAAGGCGGTGGCGGTCTGCAAGCGCGATGCCGAGGTGGACGACCTCAATCGCCAGCTCTACCGCGAGCTGACGAGTTACATGGTGGAAAACCCAGCGACGATTTCGCGCGCCATCGAGCTCATGTTCATCTCCAAGTCAATCGAACGCATCGCCGACCACGCCACCAACATCGCCGAGGAGATGATCTATCTGAGCCATGGCAAGGACGTGCGTCACAGCGACGAGGTGAAGAAGACCCCGGTGGGATCCTAGCCCGCATGTTTCCGAAACGGCGCGCAATTCCGGACCGTCCAGATCTGCCGCTGAGAACGCAAAATCATCGCACGCGGCGAGGAAACGAACCGATGGCGACTTGGTGAGACAATGCCCTCGCCGCGTTCTTTGTGGAATCTCAGCGCTGAGGAGCGGCTTGTGCCAAGGATGCGGAATCGATTGAGGCTCCCGGTCGTCAGGCGGCGGCAAGAGGAGAAAAGTGACAGGTGCATGGCGGAACGGTGATTTTCTGGTGACGCGGGTGCTTTCCTTTTGCGCCGCGGGCCGTGGGGCCGCGATGGTGGTTTCGACAACCGTCATGCCCACCCTGACCCTCTCCCCCGTTTCCTCCTGGCTGCTTCAAATCGGTCGCTTCGCTCCTCCGCCGACATTGCGCACGTTCCTCCGTTCGGCCGGTCGGACGCTGCAATCTCGGCGCCCTGCGCCTGTCGCTCCGCGAATCCGCCGGCGCCAGGATGCCGTGCTTGCACAGGGAGGCGCCGGTCCGCACCACCAGGCGGCAATCCTCCGGGACGTTGGCCGCGGCGCGACGCCGACGATCGTTCTCGGAGGCTTCGTGCCCGACTCCAGCCAGGCGGTGTTTCTCCTGCGGGACCTCTTTCTTCGCCGGGGCGACCTTTACTGCGTCGACTATCCGCGGCATGGTTTTCACCTGGATCTGCTGTGCGCCCAGCTCGACGACCTGGTGGAAGAGCTTGCACTGCGCGCCGGCCAGCGTCCGGTTGTGCTCGGCATAAGCTTTGGCGCGGGGCTTGTATTGGAATGGCTGCGACGCCGGCGCCTTGCCCTCGGGTCGCCGGCCCTGCGCGGCGTGGTGCTTGTGAGTCCCGTCGCATGCGTGGAGGACCTGCTTCCCGATGCCGCGGTGAAGCCGACCACCCTGCTTGGCCGTGCGATCAAGCCCTATTTGGACGCCCGAGCGGGCGTCGATGAACGGCTTGTGGAGAGATCCCGGACGATCTTCGTTAAGATGTTCGAGGCCGGCGCCCAGAACCGCGCGGCTCTTAAGGGAATCATGACCGCTGCGGAGGTGGCGGAGCTGCGCGCCGGTGTGATGGGCACGATCAGTGGAATAGACTTCACGGGCGCTTGTGAACGGGTGCAGGCGCTGCGCCGCCTGGCTCCGCCAACCTCGTACTTTCAGCTCGACGTGCTTCCGCTAAGCGATGCGCCGACCCTGATTCTCTACGCGGAAAAGGAGGACGCAGTGATTGCAGAGGGCTCGCCAACCCGACGGGCTTTTGCCGCGGGCCATCGCGCCTATTTTCCCTTCAGCGAATGCCGGGTGGTTGCAAATCCCGGAGGGGCGGCGGTGCAGCACGCGTCACTGGTCTTCCATAGCGCCAATTTCCGGCCGGTGTTCGGCAGGTTTTACGGGCAGCTTCGCAACTGGCGTGTCCCTCGCGCCGCCTAGTCCGCACCCATGCATCGTGCCCGGCGTTGGATCGTTGATTCCGTTGCCGCCTGCCTGACGGCGGATGCGCGACGGCGCGCCCTGCGGAGCGGCACCGGGCATGCCGGGCAGCATGCCGTTTTTGGGAAGCTTGTGCGCAATCTGGCTGCCTCCAAATGTGGCCGGGCCGATGGAATCAAGGCCGGCACGAGCTACGAGGAATTCCGGCAGCGGGTTCCGCTCCGGACGTACGAGGCGTTCGCACCGTTCATCGAGCGCATCAAGCGCGGAGAGCGCGACGTGCTGTGGCCGGGAGGATGCGGCTATTTCGCCGTTTCGTCAGGCACCACGGCCGGGCGCACCAAATACCTGCCGGTGACACCGGCGTTGCTTGCGCATTTCCGTAGGGCCGGGATGGACTCGTTGTTGTATTACGCTGCAAGAACCGGAAGGACGGATGTGTTTCGTGGGCGGCACTTGTTCCTCGGCGGCTCGTCGGTACTCACGCCGCTGCCCGAACGCGCGGACGGGGAGCCGGCCTACGCCGGCGATCTCAGCGGGATCACCGCCCGGGACATGCCCCGGTGGGCCGAGCGGGTGTTGTACGAGCCCGGGCGGGAGATTGCGCAGATGGATGACTGGCCCGCGAAGATCGCCGCGATCGCGGAGCGAACGTGGCAGCGCGACATCACGTTGCTGGCCGGCATCCCGAGCTGGGTGCTTGTATTGGCGGAGGCATTACGATCGAGGGCGGCGCAGGGCGGAAGGTCCATCGGTCACCTGCAGGAACTCTGGCCGAATCTCCAATGCCTGGTCCATGGAGGCGTGCCGGTGGCGCCGTTTGCAGGTGAACTGCGCGCGGCGCTCGGACCGTCGGTCGCGTTCCACGAGGTGTATCCGGCATCGGAGGGATTCATTGCAGCGCAGGATGCCGGGGAGACCACGGGGCTGCGGCTGATGACCGACGCAGGGCTGTTCTTTGAGTTCCTGCCGTTTGATCTGTTTTCCGAGCCGGACCTCGCGAATCTCGGGACGCGGGTTGTTCCGCTCGAGGACGTGAAGGCAGGTGTGGATTACGTGCTTTTGCTGACCACACCAGCGGGTCTTTGCCGGTATGTCATCGGCGACGTGGTGCGCTTCACCACAACCGACGTGCCGCGATTGGTCTATGTCGGCAGGACCCGCCTGCAGTTGAGCGCCTTCGGGGAACACGTGATCGAGAGGGAGCTCACGGAGGGACTTGCCGCGGTGGCGCAGACTCACGGCTGGCAGGTGGCGGATTTCCACGTGGCGCCATTCTTTGTTGAAACGGCGGCAGGCGTCCGAAGAGGCCGCCACGAATGGTGGTTGGAGCTTCGGGGGGCGGAAGGCGACCGGGCGGCGGGAGAAACAATTGCAGCCGAGCTGGACCGCGAGCTCATGCGGCGGAATGACGACTATGAGGCGAAACGACGCGGAGGCGGACTCGATGCACCGCTGGTGCGTTTTGTCGCCAAAGGCACCTTCGAACGATGGTTGCGCGCATCCGGACAATGGGGCGGGCAGCACAAGACCCCGCGCTGCCGCAGCGATCGTGTAGTGGCCAGGGAATTACAAGCGCTCCAGCCGGATTCGCAGCCGGCGCTTTCTTGACCCAATCGTAACACGGTAGTCACCCGGATGCCGTGAAACGCGGCGATCTTTGCGGGAATGAATCCACTGGTTCTTGCGGTTGACGACGAGCGCGACATCCTTGACCTGGTCCAGTTCCACCTGACCCGGGTCGGTTGCGAGGTTGTCACGGCTGCGAGCGGTCGCGACGCGTTGGAATCCATCCGCGTCCGGCGTCCCGACCTTCTGCTGCTCGACCTGATGCTCCCGGACATCGACGGATTCGCCATTTGCGAGATTCTTCGAAGGCAGGCGGCGACGGCTGCGATTCCGATCGTGATCGTGAGCGCCTGGAACACGGATGATTCGCGGCATCTTGGGCTTGATCTGGGCGCGCTCGACTTCGTCACGAAGCCGTTCAGCCCAAAGGTGCTGGTTGAGCGGGTGATGAGTCTGCTCAACCTGCGAGCCCCCGGCACGCCCCCGGGGATCATTAAGGCTGGCTGAACGGCAGATTAAATTCCGTTCAGAAACTTCCCAAACGGAACCATTCGTGGCACCTGTGGCGGCGCCATGAGAAGCTGTTTCGCGTCCGCCACGATCTCTGCGGTCATTCTTTTGACCGGTTGCGCCACAGGGAAAAGCAACTTGGTGCTGGATCCCGTTGGTCCGGCTCCCGCCCGTGCCCCGGCGGTTCAGACAACCGACGGAACACTGGTTGTCTATTCTGCCTACGTTACGCACGCCGACTCCAGCGTGCTTGATCCGGACGTCCCGGAGCACTCCGACTATGAGATTTTCACCGCTGACGGAAAGCTGTTGCGGCGGGTTCACAACAACTGGGGCGGGATGCTGCAGGACGCCGAACCCGTGGAACTTCCCGCCGGAACTTACCGGGTGTTTGCCCGGGCAAGCCGCTTTGGAATGGTGACGGTTCCCGTGGTGATTGAAGCGCAGAAGAGAACCGTTCTTCATCTCGAAGGCGACAATGACTGGCTGGATAAATCGGTGGTCAATGCCCGGAATGCGGTGCGCCTGCCGGACGGCCAGATCATCGGCTGGAGAGCCGCCTCCACCTTGTGATTCGCGACGAGAGAATGACTTTTTCGCAAATCGCGGCCTGCGGCGGCAGCCGTTGCACAAATGCCAATCGAAGCCACGACAGGGAATGCCAGAGTGTTCGTCCGGATTTGTGGCATAGTGTCTTCAGCCTATATTGATGCACGCCATGCGACTCCTGCTGATTGAAGACGAACGAAAGGTGGCCGACATCGTGGCGCGCGGTTTGCGCGCCGAGAGCTACGCGGTCGATGTTGCACCGGATGGGGCGAAAGGCTGGGAAATGGCGTCCACTGCAGATTACGATGCCATCATTCTGGACTTGATGTTGCCGCGGCTGAGCGGCACGGAGGTCCTCCGGCGGCTGCGGAAGGAGGGCGGCAAGGCCGCGGTTCTGGTGCTGACCGCGCGCGATGCCACCAGCGACAAGGTGGAGAACTTTGAAGCCGGGGCGGACGACTATCTCACGAAACCGTTCGCGTTCGCGGAACTGCTGGTGCGGGTGAAGGCGCTCCTGCGTCGCCCGCCTGCGAACCGCGACAGCGTTTTGCGGGTCGCGGACCTGGAGGTGGACCGGCTGACGCAACAGGTGCGGCGGTCGGGCCGGCGGGTGGATTTGACGTCGAAAGAATACGCCCTGTTGGAATATCTCGCGGCAAATGCCGGGCGTGTGCTCTCGCGAACGATGATCATGGAGCATGTGTGGGATGAGAGTTTCGAGGGGCTCACCAACATCGTGGATGTCTATGTGCGGCACCTCCGGGAGAAAGTGGATGAGCCGCACGCGAGGAAACTTCTCCGGACCGTGCGCGGAGCAGGGTATTGCCTCGATGATGGGGAATCGCCGCAGACATGAATCCGCACTCGCTTCGTTTTCGGGTGGTGACCTGGTATGCGCTCTGGCTCGGCGCCGTGTTCGTCGTGACCGGGGCACTGCTCTATTTCGGACTGCGACACTACCTTGAGTCCAATCTTGCGTTGATCCAGACGCGGCGGGCCGAACGCATCGCACCGCTGGTCATGCGCGTCGAGGCCGCAGGAGGACGCGACCTGGCCGCGATGATCACGAACGATTTCGCGCCCGAGGCCAGCGGGCGGTTTGTCCGTGTCGTGCGGCCGGATGGCACCATTGTCTATCAGTCGGGCCTGCCGCGCGACCAGAGCTTTGATCCCCGGCAGATCTCGCCGCCGCTGCAAAAGCCCGGCGTCCGGAAGGAGAAGCTGGGCGGATGGAATGAGATGGTGATCGTTGCGATTCCGTCCGATGCCGGTGTTCCGCCACATTTCTGGATTGAGGCCGGCGAATCGATGGGGCCGGCTTTGGACGAACTGCATCGATTTCTCTTTTCACTTGGGCTCGAGTTTGTGCTGGTTGCGTCGGTTGCCTTGGGAGGCGGAATGTACCTTGTGGGCCGGGCCTTGCGACCGGTGGCGAAAATCACGCGCAGCGCCGAGGGCATCACCTCGCGCAACCTGAGCGAGCGCCTTCCGGTGCCGCCGACAGGGGATGAATTCGAGCATCTGTCGCGGACGTTGAACGGAATGATTGCCCGGCTGGAGGATGCCTTTTTGCTCAACCGGCGCTTTCTTGCGGACGCTTCGCACGAATTGCGCACGCCGCTCACGGTTCTGCGCAGCGAGCTTGAAGTGATGCTCGGGCGCCCGGGCTTGGATCCGGACCTGCGAGACACCGTGGGGAGTCTTCTGGAGGAAGTGCAGCGACTGGTGCACATTGTCGAGACGCTGTTTTCGCTGTCGCGCTTCGAAACGGGACAGGCGCGCCCCAACCATGCGCAATTTGATTTCGCAGAACTGGCCGCGGCCACGGCCGATCAAATGTGCCTTTTGGCCGAGGACAAGGGCCAGACTTTGTCTTGTGAGGTGCCGGCCCCGGTGGTGATCGAAGGGGACCGCGCCCGCCTAAAGCAGGTGATCGTCAACCTGCTCGACAACGCAATAAAGTACACTCCCAAAGGCGGGAGCGTCAGGCTGTCCGTCCTGGCGCGCGGAGACGAGGCAATCTGCGATGTTGTCGACAGCGGGATCGGGATCCCGGCCGAGGCAATCGGGCATGTCTTCGACCGTTTCTTCCGGGTGGATGCTGCGCGCAGCCGCGAGGTTGCAGGAGCCGGCATCGGCCTTTCGATCGTCAAGGTCATCTGTGCGGCGCACAACGGCCGGGTCGAGGTCGAAAGCGCCGAAGGGCGGGGCAGCCGGTTTCGCGTGCACCTGCCGCTCGCTGGACAAGTCAGATCCCAGGAACAATCCCTATGAACCTTCATGTCTCTCGTTGCTTGCTTTGGCGTCGCCCGGTTCCGGTTGGGCTGTCTGGAAGACCTGCCAAGGTGATTGGCGGACTCGTTCTCGCTGCCGCGGGACTGGTGTGCCTGGCGGGCTGCGGTGTTGCCCGCGCGGACAAATCCATCCCGCATACGGCGATCGTAGCGGTCGCGCCGGTCGATCGCGAAGATCTGTTCAAGGAACTCAGGGTTCAGGCGGAATTCCGCGCGTTCCAAGAGGTTGATTTGCATGCCAAGGTCTCCGGCTACCTCCAGCGCATTGATGTCGATATTGGCGATCGCGTCAAAGCTGGGGACCTGATCGGCGTGCTTGAGGTGCCTGAACTCGATGACGACCTGGCCCGGGCGCAGGCCGCGAGCCAGCGGGCGGAGGCAAACTACAAGGAAGCCCATCTGGACTACACGCGCCTCGTCAAAGTCAATCAAACCCGGCCCAATCTGGTCGCCCAGCAGGACATTGACAGCGCGGAGGCGAAGGACAACGCCGCCGCCGCCGACCTCGCCGCAGCCCGGGCCGACGTCAAGAAATTCAGCACGCTGGCCAGCTACACCCGGATCACGGCGCCCTTCGATGGAGTGATCACGAAGCGTTATGCCGACTCAGGTTCGTTGATCCAGGCAGGGACATCGTCCGAGACCCAAACCGAGCCTCTCGTGCGGCTCTCGGAGAACAGCCGGCTGAGGCTCGATTTCCCTGTGTCGGCGTCCTATGCGGAAAACATTGTGGTCGGTGATCCTGTGGAAATCCTGCTGGACGGCCACGCACGGCCCATCGCAGGGATCATTTCGCGATTCAGCCGCCGGATCGCAATGGAGACGAGGACCATGACCACTGAGGTGGAGGTGGCAAATCCCAGCCTCAAGCTGATTCCAGGAATGTATGCGACGGTGACAGTGAAGCTGCAACGGCGGTCGCATGTGCTGGCGATTCCTGTCGAGGCGGTCTCCGGCACGACGCATCCCACCGTCTATGTGGTCAATGACCGGCAGGAAATCGAGGAGCGGCCGGTGCAGCTTGGGCTTGAAACGCCCACGAAATTCGAGGTGCTCGCAGGCCTGCGCGAGGGGGAGCGTGTGATGATTGGAAATCGCGGCCAGGTTCACATCGGCGAAAAAGTGCTGGCCAGCGCAATCGGCCTGTTTGCCTCCCAATGAAAGCGCAGCTCCGGGCCGATCGATTTGAAGCCCTGAGGCGCCTTGACGCATGCACGCTCGCCAATGCGATCGAGACGTTTCGGCTGCGGCTCCGCAATGAAGGCTTCACTCATGGCGCGACGCGCTGTCTGTTTCCCCAGCTCCGCCCGATGCTCGGCTATGCCGCCACAGTCAAGATTCACGGCACGTCTCCGCCCACCGGCGGCAGCGACCACCTCGACCGCACGGACTGGTGGGAATACGTGCGATCGATTCCCGGCCCCCGGGTGGTTGCGGTGCAGGATGTCAGTTCAACGATCGGGCTAGGCGCACTGCTTGGAGAGGTGCATGTCACCATTCTGCAGCCGCTCGGCTGTGTCGGTGCAATTACGAATGGCTCAGTGCGTCATCTCCAGGCGGTGTCTGGATTGGGATTTCATCTTTTTTCGGGCAGTTTGTCGGTGTCGCATTCCTATGTTCATATTGTGGAATTTGGTGCTCCGGTTGAGATAGACGGCCTGAGCATTCGTTCCGGCGACCTGCTGCATGGAGACATCCATGGCATACAGTCGGTCCCGTTGGAAATTATAGACGAGCTTCCTGCCGTGGCCTCGCGAATCACGGCCCGTGAACAGGAGATCGTCGCCTTGTGCCGCGCCCCAGGCTTCACCATTGAAAAATTGCGCGCGACCGTGTCCGGGAGGACCGGCTGAACCGACTCATCATGTCCCGATTTTCCCTCCGGTATCCTTATTTGATTTTGGTGGCCTGTCTGATCGTCTGCGTGGTGGGTGTGAACAGTCTGGTCCACATGCCCGTGGATTTGTTTCCGCCCATCAAGATCCCCGTCGTGGTGGTCGCGACCTTCTTCTCGGGCATGCCGCCCGAACAGATTGAAAATGACATTACGGGCCGCTTCGAACGATTCTTCACGCTCGGCAGCGGCATCGATCACATCGAGTCGCGGTCTTTGCCCTGGGTCAGCCTGATCAAGGTCTATTTCCAGCCGGGCACCAACGCGGATTCGGCGGTGACCACGATCGCCAATCTTGCGATGGCCAATCTGCGCCGGCTGCCTCCGGGCACGCTTCCGCCCGTGGTGCTGAAGTTTGACGCATCGAGCCTGCCGGTGTGTCTGATCACGCTGAAGGGCGAAGGACTCAAGGAGGCCGAGCTGCGCGACATGGGCCAGTACAACGTTCGGAACCAGGTCGCAAACGTACCGGGAGCCTCGGTGCCGCAGCCGTTCGGCGGTCGCTACCGGCAGATCATGGTCTACGTGGACCCGCTGAAGCTTGAGGCGCACCAGCTGAGCGTCATGGACGTGGTGCGCTCGGTCAACGATGCCAACCTGATCCTGCCCGCGGGCGATGTGAAGATCGGGCCGTTCGACTACAATCTCTATGCGAACAGCCAGATCACCGACATGAAGGACATCAATCGCCTGCCACTCAAAACCGTTGGCGAGAGCTCGGTTCTGGTGGCTGATGTCGGGCATGCCGAGGACGGCTCCCAAATTCAGAGCAACATTGTGCGCGTCGATGGCCAGCCGTCCGTCTACCTGCCGGTGCTTAAGCAGGGCGGCGACGCCAACACCATTGCAGTCGTGGACGGCATCAAGGCAGCCGTCGACAATCTGCTCGACATCCCGAAGCAGCTGGTGACGAAAGTCGTGTTCGACCAGTCCGTCTTTGTCCGCAATGCGATCGATAACCTCCTTCACGAAGGCGCCATCGGCCTGGTGCTGACCGGGATCATGATCTTGGTCTTTCTCGGCAGCATGCGGGCAACGGTGGCTGTTTTCCTGTCGATTCCGCTGTCAGCACTCGCGGCGTTCATAGCGCTTTCGGCGGGCGACAACACGGTAAACGCCATGATTCTCGGAGGACTTGCGCTCGCATTCTCACGGCTCATCGACAATTCGGTCGTCGTGCTGGAAAACATCTTCCGGCACATCGAACTGGGCGAGGCGCCGGCGGTCGCGGCGGAAAAAGGCGGTCGGGAGGTCGCCGTTCCCGTGCTGGCCGCCACCCTCACGACGGTCGTGGTCTTCTTCCCGGTCACGTTCCTTCACGGCGTCAGCCGGTTTCTATTCTCCGCCCTGGCGCTTTCGGTCGTCCTCGCGCTCATTGCGTCGTACATTGTGGCGCTGACCGTCGTGCCGCTGTTTTGTGCGAAATTCATCCATGGCCACCAAAGCCACGAGGGAGCGGAAGCGACGGCGCTGACAACCTGGGGCGGACGGTTTACGGCGGGGTTCAACGCCCGATTCAGGAGCATGCTCGACCGATATGATGGCCGGCTTCAGGTCGCCCTGCTGCGCCCTTGGGCCACGGTCGTTGGCATTTTTGGCATTTTCGTGATTAGCCTTGGGCTTTATCCGCTCGTCGGGAAAGCCTACTTTCCTAGGACCGACCCAAGTCAGTTTGTCATCAATCTCAAGGCGCCGACGGGGACGAGGCTTGAAATCAGCAATAAGCTGGTTGGCCGCGTCGAGCAGATTGTCCGCGAAGTGGTGCCGCAGGACGAATTGCGCATTCTCGTCTCCAACATCGGAGTGACGCCCGGGTTCTCCTCGATTTACACCTCCAACTCCGGTCCGCACACCGCTTTTGTGCAGGTGGGGCTGCAACCCGGCCACAAGCTGAGCAGCTTTGAATACATGGGCGAAGTCAGGACGCGTCTCGCGCATGACCTGCCCGAGGTCGCGGCGTATTTCCAGACCGGTGGCCTTGTGGACGCTGTGCTGAACCTCGGCCTGCCGGCCCCGATCGATATCCAGGTCACGGGCTCTGACCTTGTGGCGACACACCGAACCGCTGTGGACATTGCGCAAAAGGTTCGTGCGTTGCCGGGCGTCAGTGATGTGCTTGTGCCGCAGGACATCGATGCTCCCGCTCTCAAGATCGACATCGATCGCGTCCGGGCGGGGGAAATGGGACTCAATGAAAAGGAGGTCGTCGGAAACGTCATCACGGCGCTCACCTCGGACGCGATGATCGCACCGAGCTACTGGGTTGATCCGAAGAGCGGAAATGATTACCTGCTGACCGTCCAGTACCCCGAGAACTTCGTGGAGAATCTGACGGATCTGGCTTCAGTGCCGCTGCGGGGATCACACTCGGAGCTGTCAACCCGGCTCGACACCGTCAGCCAGATTCACCACATCGAATCGCCGACGGAAGTGGACCACTACCAGCTCAGGCGCGTGATTGACATCTATGTTGCGCCGAAAGGTGAGGCTTTGGACGGAGTTGCCTCACAGGTCGACAAAATCATCAGTGAAACGACTCTGCCGCCGAATGTGCGCATCAACGTGCGAGGCTCGGTGGCCGCGATGCAGACCTCATTCCGGAGTTTCGGGCTCGGCCTGCTTCTCTCCACTCTGCTGGTGTATTTGATCCTCGTTGCGCAGTTTGAATCGTTCCTGGATCCGTTCCTCATTCTGCTCGCGGTTCCGACCGGACTGACTGGCGTTTTGATCACCCTCTGGCTCACGGGCACAACCCTCAACATCATGTCGCTGATGGGCGTGGTGATGATGGTCGGCATTGTGGTGTCGAACAGCATCCTGATCGTCGAATTCATCCGGCGGTTGCGTGCCGACGGAAAGCCGATCCGTGAAGCCGTATCGCTCGCCTGCCGTGTTCGCTTGCGACCGGTTCTGATGACGTCGCTGGCCACGCTTATCGGGTTGTTGCCGATGGCCTTTGCGCTCGGCGCCGGGAGCGAGGCCTATGCACCGCTGGCCCGCGCAATTATCGGCGGGCTGGCGGTATCCGTGGTGCTCACGGTGTTCATCGTGCCTGCCGCCTATCTGCTGGCGCATCGTGGCGAGGAGAACCGCCCGGGTGATGCTGCGCTCTCGGCTGCGAGGGAGGCGGCGCCATGAAATCCCTGCTTATGGTCGTCGTGCTTGCATTCTTGACCGGCAAGGGCCTCGCGACACCGGCGCCCGCGGATGCGACGACGCTTAGCCTCGCCCAAGCGAGAGAGATGGCCCTCAAGGCGCATCCACGCATGAAGATGGCAGAGCTGCAGACCATGATCGCCCAGGAAGGGGTGAAGGAATCCCGGTCCGCCTACCTGCCACTCATCGCGGCCAACGCAACCGCCGTGGGTGTTGGCGAGGACGTCACCCGGGTTGCCGCAGGCACCCTGAGCAATTCGCAGATCTACAACCGCGTTGGCGTTGGCGCGGTGGCGAACATGACCCTTACCGATTTCGGACGCACTGCAAACCTGACCGAAGCTGCAAGACTGCGCGCCGACGCGGCGGCGGCGAACCAGCAGGTCACAAAAGCCCAATTGCTGCTTGAAGTCGACGCCAGCTACTACGCCGCACTGGAAGCGCGCGCGGTGATGAAAGTCGCTGCTCAGACTCTATCTGACCGGAATGTCATCCTTGAGCGGACCAAGGCATTGGCGACGAATGCGCTGAAATCTGAACTCGACGTGCAGTTCGCCTCCGTGGCTGTGGATGAAGCACGGCTGCTCGACGACAAGGCGGAGAACGACTGGCAGTCGGCCCTTGCGCGGCTGGCCGATCTGTTGGGAATGAGAACTTCTCTGACCGCGACGCTTCAGGAGGAGGCGCCGGCGCTTGCAGAATTGGCGCCCGATTCCGGCCCGTTGCAGGGTGCTGCGCTCGCCCAGCGCCCGGACCTGATACAGCAACGCTTCGAGCGGGACGCCGCCCGGCGGTTGGCGCGTGCAGCGCAGGTTGCCCGCCTGCCGACGATCTCCCTGGTTGCGACCGCCGGCGAGGTGCCGATCGGCGATGCGAAACACTTTGAACGCGATTTTGCGGCCGGAGGAGTGAACTTCAATCTGCCCCTGTTCGCCGGTGGACTCTATCGGGCCAGGCAGCACGAAGCGGAATTGCAGGCCAGGAACCTTGAAGCGGGACTCGCTGACGCGGAGAACAACGTTGTGCGCGATGTCCGTGTGGCCTGGCTGGATTCCGAACACGCCCGAGAACAGATCCGGTTGACGACCCGGTTGCTTGCCAGTGCGAACTCTGCACTCTCGCTCGCACAAGCCCGTTTCGATCAAGGACTGAGTTCGATGGTTGAACTCAATCAGGCCGAACTGGCCCAGACATCGGCTGCCATCGCGCAAGTCGGCGCCGAGTATGAGTATTTTGTGCGGCGTGATATCCTCGAATACCAGGTCGGCAGCCTCCACTGAACCGCCGGCGGGATATGCATTGAGACACCGCTGGCGAAAAACGATTCCGCCGGTCACAGTTCTCCGCAGCTCCAACCGCCTGCCGCACCTCAGCTCAAGCCGCTGGCCTGGAAAAGCAGCATCAGCAGAAAGCCGATCAATCCCGTGACGGGCAAGGTAAGCACCCACGCCCAGATGATGCGTTCGACCACGCCCCACTTCACCGCGCTCAGGCGCTTGGTCGCGCCAACGCCCATGATCGCAGCGGAGATGTTGTGCGTGGTTGAAAGCGGGATGCCGTAATGGGAGGCTCCCAGGATCACCAGGCCGGCAGTTGTTTCAGCGGCAAAACCGTTCACGGGCTGCAAGCGCACCATTTTGTGCCCCATTGTGCGGATGATCCGCCATCCGCCGCCCGCCGTGCCGGCGGCCATGGTCCCCGCGCATGCAAGAATGACCCATACGGGGATTTCCTTGAATTCCGGAGTGCGCAGGAAACCGAGCCACGACGGCAGTCCGTCAAACGCGTGGCTCTGCGTGCCGGTGAATAATGCGAGCACAATGATCCCCATCGTTTTCTGGGCATCGTTTGAACCATGGGAAAGTCCCATCCAAGCCGCGCTGACCAGCTGCAGTTTCCCGAAGAGCTTGTTTACAAAATGGGGCGTCGCCGGACGAAACCCAATATAAAGCAAAAGCATCAGGATCGCGCCCAAAACAAAACCGATCACCGGAGACGTGACCATGGGCAGCACCACCTTTGGCCACAGTCCGTCGTGTCCGCCCTTGCCGTCAGCAACGGACCATCTCAGCACCGTCCATTGGCCGTGGGCCGTCGCAAGCGCCGCGCCGCACAATCCGCCGACGAGTGCGTGGCTGGAGCTGGAAGGCAGGCCGAGCCACCACGTCAACAGGCCCCACGCAATTGCTGAAATCAGGGCGGCGAGCACCGTGGTCATGTTGATGGCGCCGGTTTCCACCAGGCCCTTGCCCACGGTTTTGGCGACCTGCGTGCCGAAGAAGGCCCCGGCAAGATTGCAGGCTGCCGCGAGGAGTATCGCCTTCCGCGGGGTCAACACCTTGGTCGAGACGACGGTGGCGATGGCGTTGGCCGCGTCGTGGAAACCGTTGATGTATTCGAATGCCAGGGCTGCCAACAGGACGAGCAGGAAGAAAATCATAAACGTCGGCGTGCCTGAGCGTCAGGAATACTTCAGCATGATCTGAAACACCACGTTGCCGGCATCGCGACACCGGTCGACCGCCTTTTCGACCATCTCGAAAAGCTGGAGCAGGAAAATGACCTCTTTGGCTTCATACGGGCCTTTGTAGAGCTCGCTCTGCACCTGCAGCATCATCTTGTCGGCTTCGCCTTCCGCGTACTGCAGTTTTTCGTTGGCTTCGCGAATCCGGTCCATCTTTGCGCCTTTGCGCAGCTCACAAACCATGAATGCCACATTGTCAGCCGCGAGCTGCAGCAGCTCTGCCTGCCGAAGGAGCCCTGTGGCCGGAAGGGTCCCCGGGTAGATCAGCAGCCGTTCGACTATCTTCTCGCTCATCTTCGGAATGCGATAAAGCGCAAAGGCCAGGGCTTCGATGTCTTCGCGGTCCAGCGGCGTCACAAAGGTCCGGCAAAGCTCCTTGGTGATCTGCTGGGTGATCCGTTTGTCCTTTCGGCGGGTGTGAATGAAGTCATCGATTTTGGCGGGCTGGCCATTGGCGCGCTCCTGCAGGAATCGGCCGAGCAGCGCGGTGCTGGCGCGGGCCTCCTCCGCACTGGCCTCGAGCAGGTCGAAGAACTTCTCCTCTTTGCCAAAGAGCTTTCGAATCGAAAACATAGATGGAGTTCTGGTTATTGATAAACGGGGCCGAGGGGAAACAAAATCGGACGGGAGTGATTTTGAACTCAGGGCCTTCTGGTTTGGCTCCGCAACTCGGTGCCATTTCCGTGATGCGCGCGTATCATAAATTTGGCCCGTCGCTCCGCGCGGTCGGCAGGGTTCCTGCGTCATTCCAAAAGCCCTGGTGCAGAAACCCGCGCTTTGGTGCGCTCCTAAGCCTTCCCGCGCAGCCGGGCCCACCAGAGGCCGAGGTATTCGTGGACGGCCGCGGTGCTGCGCTCCAGCGACTCGACATCCCAGGTGCAGTCGGAAATGCGCCAGCGCAGAGGAACCGAGTAAAGATAATCGGTCGGACAAGGAAGGGCGTGGAGGCCTTGGGCGGCGCACAATGCCTCGGCCCGGGGCATGTGCCACGCTGAGGTGATCAGCGCGAACGGCGTGTCGCCCAGCAGTTCGTGCAGGCGTGCTGCTTCGTGCTCGGTGTCGAGGGCCTCGTCGAACATCTGGATGCGGGCACGGTCCACGCCAAGTGACACCGCTGCATCAGCAAGCACTCGGGCATGAGCAATCCCGCCGTGCTCGTAGTCGGCGGGGCCCGAAACGATGAGCCTCGCACCTGGAAGCAGGCGCAGCAGGCGGACGGCCTCGATCAGTCTGGCTTGGGACGACGAACAAAGTCGTGTCAAAGCCGGGCGGGCCTCGTCATCATGGTGTCCGCCGCCCAGCACGACGACATATCTGCATGCAGCCAGCGGCGCGGGCAGCACGCCGCCCGGTTGATAGTCGCCGATTGCCGGGAAGCGCGATTCCAGCGGAGAAATCAGGCGCCCGCTGAACCACTTGTTGCTGGCCAGGAGGAGCACGCCCGCTGCCAGTGCAAGCAATGCCTGCCCGGTCCGGCGCCAGCGGCGGCTGTTCGAGAGAATGAGGCCCACAACGGCGGCCAACAACGCGAATTGCAGTGGGAAGAGGAAAGGGGTGAGGAATTTCTTCAACCAGAACATCGCGCCAGCATGCGCAGAAAATCACCGGTGCATAGCCTGAAAACGACAGGATTGGCTTGGCGCGTCCGCATCTTTCCGCAACAACGGTGGACCTTGAGTCAGCCCGATCCCCGCCCAACGTCCGCCTCCGCCCACATCCATGGCGTCTCGGGCTGGCGGCGTGCGGTCGTCTGGCCGCTGGCGATGCTTGTCCGGCTTTGGGGGCGGACGCTTCGGTTTGAAATCGCGCCGGAGGATTTGCGCAATCTCACAAAGAGTGACGAGCCGGTGGCGTTTATCCTTTGGCATAACCGGCTGTTTGTGGTTGCGGAAGTATTCCGCCGTTACCGCAAGGGGCGCCCGATCTATTCTCTGGTGAGCGCGAGCAAGGACGGGGCCTGGCTGGATGCGTTTTTCGCCCAGGTCGGCATGCGCACGGTGCGGGGCTCCAGTCACAAGCTCGGCCGGGAAGCCGTGGGCGCATTGATCGCAAAGCTGCGTGCCGGGCACGACATCGGAATCACGCCAGACGGCCCGCGCGGCCCCTGTTATGAATTCAAGGCAGGAGCGCTCGTGGTGGCCCGTAGGGCCGGTGTCCCCGCAGTGCTGTTTGGCGCGGAGTTCGGCTCGGCGCGACGACTCAGGAGCTGGGACGGATTCTTCGTCCCATGGCCCTTCTCCCGCGTGCGGTTTCGGTGCACAGCTGTGCCGGCAATTGAGTTCCGCGACCCGGCCCTGACGGCAGGCGAACTTCAGCGGCGTCTGCAGGCCATCAATCCCGCCTGAGCAGCTGTCGGACTTCGAACCCGCCTGCAGCTAGAATGTCGGCTCGAGAGTGATGCTTGCCCCGGGAGCGACGGAGTAATCGGTTCCGACGCACCAGGTAATATCATTCACGAGGAACTTGAACACGACGGGTCCGCTGGCGTCGCTGATCGTCACGGCCCATTGTGCGTCAGAGGCGCAGTCCATCACCAGGCCTTTGTCCCAGCTCAGACCCGGGCCCTCTCCGCGGATGTAGAGTGCATTGCCGAATCCAACATTGATATTGGCTACGATGGTGGTGCGGGTGGTCTGGGTTGCAGGCTTCTTGGCGGGCGCATTCAACACAGGCTTTGTGGCGGCAACCACTGGAACCGGCTTTGCGGCCGGCGTCGGAGCGGAAACAGGAGGCTTGGCAGCAACTTTGGTGGCTTTGGACGCGATCTTTTTCATTGGATGCTTTTATTTTCTATTTAATGTAAGTGCCATCAGTCATTTGTACAACGGCGAGACAGCTGCTGGGTAATAGCAGATTGCATGCGAACTTGGCAATCGGGAAAATTTAGCTTCGCAGCGTGAAAGGCGGGCGGATTCATTCCCGGCCGGATTGCACGATTCCCACCTGTGGGCAGGGTCGCCGCGACCCGCCGCGTTTTTCGAACGGCGGGAAGGGGCATCCCTCCCAGCATTAATCGACGCATCGCACGTAGCCCCGGGACGTTGGCGAATGGATCCTGGCTGCGGATGTTCGAGGATGAATCCGCCCTGAGCGTGAATAGCGGGTGCCCGCCGGTCGATCGCCCCGCAGCCGGCGCGTGCATAGTGCGGATGACATACCGTTTGGAGAAGCAACGCTGGTTCCGGGGTCTTGATCCTGAAAGCCGGTGCACGCGGCGCGTATTCACCAAATCTAATGCTCGGGACGCGGGTCAAGCAGGGAACAAAATACTGCGATTCCCCGGAGCGCGGGAAGAAAGTGATTTACTCTCATGGGAGCATCGCCCTAAATGCGACCCTTTCTGCCGGGGCAGTAGCTCAGTTGATAGAGCGCCTCGTTCGCAACGAGGAGGTCGGCGGTTTGATCCCGCTCTGCTCCACCATTTTAGGTTCGAACGGCGGAAGGAAGCGGCTTGGTCATTGGCCAGCGGGCCAATGGCTTAGAAAATGTCCGTCTAGTTTAGCGGTATCTCAAGTTCTCCGAAAACTGCTAAACAATGCTGCCGGGAAGTCGGGTGCTAAACAATTTCGGCCCCAAAATCGCAAAACAGCGCGGACTATCTGGACATGTACCTTCAACGGAAGTGCGACGGCGCGGCTCCCCGTGTCTCGGGAATAAATCGGCCGCCACCGGAATCCTGACTTCAGGTGCGCCGAACCGGGCGTCTGAAGCTGAAGTCGCACATCACGGGGTTCGAATCCCGGGACTGTGGTTGTGCGGCCATGGCCCACGCATTGACAGCTTTTCGCGAATCGGAAATCATGCCGGCGACGGTCATAACCCCCGATGATCACCCCAGTCCTTCTGCGTACGCGCTTCCCTGACGAGCCCGGTGTGGGCTTGCTGCACGCCCCGAACAGCGAGGGGGCCGTCGGGAAACCGGCGGTCCTGCCTTAATGGCGAAAACGACATGCCTTCCCCGCAGCAGATTACCCCCGAAGAGATGAGAAAGCGTCTCTGGGATGCGATAGTTTATCACGTTGGCATCGCAATCATATCCGGACTGATACTCGGCGGTGTTTTTGCTTACGTTTCTAGTGGGTGGTCCAGACACGCAGGAGGGAACCGGATCAGCGCATCGATGAACGATTATCGGAGCCCGAAGGAGGCGATCTATCGGCCATTCATCTGGGGCTTCGTCATTGGGTCCGTCGCCGGCCTGATTACCGGTAATCTACTCTATGATCCATTTGATACCGATGATGACGCCTAGCAGAAGCATGCAGACTCGGGTAACAATTCTCACCTATGATGACCCCAGCCAAGCTGAGGTTGACCAGAGTTTGCTGGAAGCGAGCGGTTTCACAGTATTCCTCACGGATTTTGTCATGACCCAGCTCGATATCGGCCGAGCGGCAAGTATCCAATTGCAGGTTCCATCTGATCAAGCGGCCGCGGCAAGCGCGTTTCTTCGGCAAGCAAATCCCAGTAGATTTGGCGATACTGCAACGGTCCGAAACATCGAACAGAATATCGGCAAGTCAGTGCTTGGGTGTTTCGCCCTGTGTAGCATCTCTGCGTTGGTGCTATTCTTCACCTACGTGACTGAAGGTACTTTGGGAGAAAGGTCGATAGAGACCATTGTGCTGAGTATTCCCGTGGGGCTTTTGTTTTGGCTTGGATATGGCTTCATCATACGGAAAATAAGATCGGTTAAGCCGCCAATGCCGACCCCGGCCGGCGGCTCTCCGGCTGCTGGGGCACCAGTCGCACCGCCGCCCAGTGCTGCAGGTAGGTGACGTTGATGAATATGAGGCGCATTATCCCATTTGCCGTTCTCCTTGCTGCCTCCCTGGCCAGCTGCCGTTCGTCAAGCAAAGCTGTTACCAGAGGATTCGACGGGAAGCCGATGAAGACCATCGACCTATCCGCAGAGACAAAGAGCCGGCGTCGGGACTTCGGACACGCGGAGTCTGTTGGTCCGGTATCGCTCCTGCAGGTGGTCGCGAATCCAGA
>Ga0181528_10000828_pt1 | contig 20133 bp, 18 predicted proteins | sample PEATcosm2014_Bin_47_FD_119742 | JGI IMG/M metagenome (GOLD analysis project Ga0181528, IMG submission 119742) | Peatland microbial communities from MTU Mesocosm Facility, Houghton, MI, USA - PEATcosm2014_Bin10_10_metaG | ecosystem: Environmental > Terrestrial > Soil > Wetlands > Peat | place...
CGCTCCCGCCCTGCTCGACGGGGCAACCGGTCCGACGGGCGACGGCGGGTCCGGACGGGGGCTCGCCGGCGGTCGGGACCACCTGGTCCTCTCGCACGGGGCGTGGACGGCCCAGCGCGCCGTGCGCTTCGACCGGTGGCTGTGCATCCGCACGTACCACGACGCCTTCCACGGCTTTCCCGAACTCCTGCTGTTCGACGTCGAGTCCGACCCGCACGAGCAGTTCGACCGCGCCGCCGACCGTCCCGAGGTCGTCGAGCACGCCCTGGCCCTCCTGGCCGACTGGGGGAGTGCCGCCCTGGCCCGTTCGCCCGACGGCGTCGACCCGCTCTGGACGGTGCTGACGGGAGGTGGACCGTGGCACAGCCGGGTCGACGTGCCCTGGTACCTGCAACGCCTGCGCGACACCGGCCGGGGGAGGTGGGCCGACCACTTCGAGGCGCGGGGATGGCCCGGTCGGGACGGAGCCGACCCGGGTCCGCCGGTCCTCGAGGCCTGAGGGTCGCACCGATCGCCGTCCGTCGGTGCCGGGCACGCCTCCCGGGGGTGTCCGACCGGCGCGCCGCATGCCCTCGGGTAGCCTCGGCCTCCGTGGACTTCGACCTCTCACCCGAACTCGCCGCCCTCCAGGAGACCGTCCGCCGGCTCGCCCAGGACAAGATCAAGCCGCGGGCCCGCGAGATCGACACGACCGGCGCGTACCCCCAGGACATCTTCGACGCCTTCCGGGACGCCGACCTCCTCGGCCTCTGCCTGCCCACGGAACTCGGTGGCTCGGGGGCCGGCATCCTCGGCCTCACGATCGCCATCGAGGAGGTGGCCAAGTATTCGAACACGGCGGCCCTGATGCTGCTGCTGACGAGGCTGCCGACCGGACCGATCCTGATCGCCGGCAACGACGAGCAGAAGCAGCGCTACCTCCCGGGCATCGCCGCCGGCGAGCTGCGCTGCGGGTTCGGCCTGTCCGAGTCCCAGGCCGGCAGCGACGTGGCCGGCATGCGTACCCGCGCCGTGCCCGACGAGCGGCCGGGACACGAAGGCGACTGGATCCTCACCGGGACCAAGTGCTGGATGTCCGGCGTCGTCCAGGCCGACTGGTACACCGTGTTCGCCAAGACGGGGGACCCGGCGTCACGGGCCCACGACTCGATCACGGGATTCATCGTCGAGCGGAGCTGGGACGGGGTGTCGGTCGGCAACACGGACCGCAAGATGGGTGTGCGCGGGGTCGACACCGGTGAGCTTCTGCTCGACGGCGTCCACGTGCCGAAGGAGAACGTGATCGGTGAGGTGGGCGGGTTCCGCCTGGCGATGCTGGGCCTGAACGCCATGCGCCCCATCGTCGCCGCCCGGGGGATCGGCCTGGCCGAGGGCGCGCTCATGTATGCGACCGAGTACGTCCAGCAGCGCCAGGCCTTCGGCCACACGATCGCCGACTTCCAGGGGATCCAGTGGGAGATCGCCAAGGTGGCCGTCGACATCGAGGCCGCCAGGCTGCTCACCTACCGCTCGGCGTGGTTGGCCGACCAGGGAAAGTTCACCAAGGAGTACGTGCCGTACCTCTCGATGGCCAAGTACCACGCCACCGAGTTGGCGGTGCGGGCCTCGGGACTGGCCGTCCAGCTCCTCGGCGCGGCGGGCTACATGGAGGACCACCCGACCGAGCTCTGGTATCGCGACGCCCGGCAGCTCACCATCGTGGAGGGGACGAGCCAGGTGCAGCTGGGGCTGATCGGACGGGGTGTGCTGAACCACGACCTGTGGTGGGACTGACCCGTGTCCGCTGACCCGTCGACCGGTCCTGGGCCGGATCCGGGCTCCTTCGGTGCCCTTGGCGCCTGGCCCGGCGTGCTGACCCGGCTGCTCGACGGCGATTCGCTGTCCGTCGACGAGGCCGAGGTCGTCCTCGGCCAGGTCCTGTCGGGCGAGGCCACGCCGGCCCAGATCGCCGCGTTGGCCGTGGCCCTACGCTCCAAGGGCGAGTCCGTCGCGGAGATGACCGGGTTCGTCCGCGCCATGGTCGCCCATGCCGTCCCGCTGCCGCTGGCCGCAGGCACCGACGTGGTGGACACGTGTGGGACCGGGGGCGACCGGCTGCGGTCGATCAACGTCTCGACCATCGCCTCGTTGGTGGTGGCGGCGTCGGGGGCCAAGGTGTGCAAGCACGGGGGCCGGGCCTCGTCGTCGGCGGTCGGGGCGGCGGACGTGCTCGAAGCCCTCGGGGCGGTCGCCGACCTGGGTCCTCAGGGAGTGGCCCGCTGCATCGAGGAGGTCGGGATCGGGTTCTGCTTCGCTCCCCGGTTCCACCCGGCGATGCGCCACGCGGGTCCGGTCCGCCGGGAGCTCGGGATCCCGACCGTGTTCAACTTCCTCGGCCCCCTGGCCAACCCGGCCCGGGCGAAGTTCCAGGTGGTCGGAGTGTCCGATCCGTCGATGGCGGACAAGATGCTGGGCGTGCTGGCGGCCAACGGGACGCAACGGGCCATGGTGGTCCATGGCGACGACGGCCTCGACGAGCTGTCGACCACCGGTCCCTCAACGGTGCACGAGCTGATCCGGACGCCGGAGGTACCGACGGCCCCGGGTGGGCGCGACCCGATCGGCGACGGCGCCGTCACCGTGGAGGTCTACCGGGTCGATCCCCTCGACCTCGGTCTGGCCCGGGCCACCCTCGACGAGCTCCGGGGCGGCGACGCCTCGGTCAACGCCGAAGCCATCCGCCGGGTGGTGGCCGGCGACGCGTCGCCCCACCGCGACATCGCGCTGCTGAACTCCGCGGCCGCGCTCACGGTGGTCGGCCAGGTTCCCGATCTGGCCTCCGGCATCGCCCTGGCCTGCGAGCTCATCGACTCCGGCCGGGCGGCCACGGTGCTCGACGACTTCATCCGGATCACCAACGAGACCGCGGCGGCCGAGCATTCGGCGCAGTAGGGCCCGAGCCGGTTCGGCCGGTTCGGCCGGTTCGGCCGGTTCGGCCGGTTCGGCCGGTTCGGCCGGTTCGGCCGGTGCGGCGGTTGCGGACAGTGTCGCCGGTGCAACGGGTACGGCCGGTTCGTAGCTGGCGACAGCCCCGGAGAGCCATGTCAGGCCGACGGCGGCGTGACGTCCGCGGTCGGGCCGGTCGTGGCCCTGGTGCACAGTTCGCCGAGGGTCGGGATCCGGTCAGCGGGGAGCGCCAGGCCGATCGGACCGTCGGTCTCGATCACCCGCACCTTGTGGGCGTTGGCCCGCAACCACCGGGCCACGATGACGCGCTCGTTCTCGTGACCGTCGGCGGACACCGTGGGCGCCGGATCCAGCGCGGTCGCCGGCCGGGCGTCCGGGTGACCCGTGTCGGCTCCGAACAGCGATCCGGAATCGACCAACAGGCCTCCGTCGAGCTCGACCGTGCCCTCGTCCTCGACCAGGAGGACGATCCGCCCCACCCGTCGCAATGACCCGACCTGACGCCGGCGGACGAGGAGATGACGAAGTCGCTCGGCGTCGTCACGCACCCGGGCAGCCTCCTCGTAAGCCTGGGCCCGGGCCAGGGACGCCACCCGATCGGCGAAGGGCGTGAGTAGCTCGACCGGGTCGGCGTCGAGCTGCTCGTCCGTCCACGCGCGCTTCCTCCGGCCTCCCCTGCGGGCCTTCGTGCCGGTCGGGGCCGCGGCCGATCCTGCCGCCGACGCCGTGGACGGCGTCGTCGTCCATGCTCGACCGGTCTCGGTCGACCGGTCTCCCGAGGGAAGGGCGTCGCGGGCTGCGGTTCCGGGATCGCGTCTCTTGACCTTGCCCTGGCGGTTGAACGGCGGCGACCACGACCGGATGAGGCGCCCCTCGAGCACCTCGGCGGTCAGTGGCCCCGGGCAGACCCGGTGGTGGACGGCGTCCATCTGGCGGAGGAGACGTCCGACCTTGTTGCGGGTGTCGCCGGAGAAGTAGGACCGGACCCGGCTGTGGAGGTCGGTGGCCTTGCCCACGTAGAGGACGTCACCCGACGCATCGGTGAACCAGTACACGCCCGGACGGTGGGGGAGCCGGACGGTCATCTTGAGCTTCGCACCCTGGGGATGTCCCACCAGGCGGGGAAGGTCGAGCAGCTCCTCGAGCCCGACGATCCCGAAGCTGCCGGCGCGCTCCAACAGGGCGTGCAGCAGGTCACCGGTGGCCAGGACGTCGGTCAGGGCGCGGTGGGACGGCTGATGGGGAAGACGGAGGGCGGCGGCGAGGGTGCCGAGCTTGCAGTTCGGCACCATGTCCCGCACGAGGCGACGGGCCAGGGCCAGGGTGTCGACGGTGGCGTTGGCCAGGCGGTCGCGCCCGGTCGACTCGAGGGCATGGTTGAGGAACGAGAGGTCGAACCTGACGTTGTGGCCCACGACCACGCCACCCCCGAGGAATTCGAGGAAGGACGGGAGCATCTCGCCGATGCGGGGGGCATCGGCCACCATGGCGTCGCTGATGCCGGTGAGGGCGGTGATGTAGGGCGGGATCCGGTCGTCGGGCCGGACGAAGGTCTGGTACGTGGCGAGCAACTCGCCCCCCAGATAGCGGGCCGCCGCCACCTCGGTCAGCGACGCCGACGCCGGTGAACCACCCGTGGTCTCCACGTCGAGGACCACGAAGGTGACCTGGCTGAGGGGTGTGCCGAGGTCGTCGAAGGACCGCTGGACGGCGAGGGCCATGTGGACACTGTAGCGAACAGGTGTTCGATGACCGGAGACGGGGACGTCACGCCACGCGAGTACCGTTGTCGACGTGACCTCCGACTCTGCCGCCGCTTCCACCACCACCGACGGCGATGCCGATCCCGTCGTGCGCTACCGCTGCGCCGCGTGCGGCAACCTGACCCGCTTCGATGTGGTGACGACCCGGAAGACGAGGGCGTTCCACCACTACTCGGTCGGTGGGGAGCTCTCGGTCGAGGAGGTCGAGGTGCTCGACGAGAACGTCGAGGAGGTCACCTGTCGCTGGTGTGGGAACGGCAAGGGCGTCGAGGTGCTCGACACCGATGTCCCGACGCCCGATCCGTCGTCCGCCGCTCCAGCCGAGCAGGCCTGACCCGGGCGTCCGGGTGCGACTGCGACGTCGGCCCCCGGGCGAGGCCGTGACCGAGGCGAGTCCACCGGGCGACGTGAGCGTCACCGGACCGGGGAACGCCACCACCGGAACCGAGGGACCGACGGGCGCGGTGGTCAATCCGCTCGACGACCCCGAGTTCGTCGCCGGCCTGCGCACGGTTCCGTCCGGAGTCGGAGTTGCGCCCGTGCCGTGGTCGGCCGCGGACATCTCCGGAGTCACGCCAGAGGGAGCGCCGCTGGTGGTGGAGTTCGGCACCCGGCGTGGGACCGTCCTCCTGGTGTTCCTCTCCACCCACTGCGACGGATGTGACGTGTTCTGGCGAGGAGCACGCGACGCCGCGCCGGCCGAGGTGGACATCGTGATCGTCACCAAGGGCCCCGGGGGTGTGTCGGCCGCCGAGGTCGGACAGCTCGCCGAAGGGATGGCAACTCCGGTCGTGCTGTCCGACAGGGCATGGACGGACTATCGGGTGACGGGCTACCCGTTCCTGGTGCTGGTCGATCCCACGAGCAGGAAGGTGCTCGGTGAGTCGGTCGGGTTCGGCTGGTCGGACATCGCCACGCTGCTCGATCAGGCCCGGGATCACTGATCCCTGAGCGGGGCCGGCCGCCGGGCGTCTGTTCAGAGGCCCCCGAGGTTCTTGCCGATCAGGAAGACGCCGAAGAACAGGAAGATCACCGCCATCATGGCGGCATTGTTCCTGGTCAACCATCCCTTCCAGTCCTCCAGAACGGCCGGAGCCCGGTCACCGAGGACGAGCATGGTGATGATCGGCGCCGCGACCCCCAGCGAGGCCAGCACGACGTAGATGGTGACGGTCAGGACCTGGTCGAGGGTCGCGAGTCCGGCGGAAGACACGGCGACGGCGGTTCCGAGGCCCACGGCGATGTTCTTGGGATTGCCGGCGCCGATAGCTGCGCCGATGGCGAGGGACCGGCCCGGACCGAATCCGGCGATCCCGTCCATCCACGTCGGCAGAGTCGGCTCGTCGTCAGGCCCGGGTCGGGAGCGGAACTTCCGGAGCGCGACGAGCAGCAGGTACGCGCCGAGGACGACGAGGAGCCAGGAGACCGTCTTCGAGCGGTCACCTCCACCCGATAGTCCGATGGCGTCGGCCACGACGATGAGGACGGCGACGACGGCGGCGAGCCCGGCGACGAAGCCCACGAGGTACCACGTCGCATTCGGGACCGGTCGCCGGCTGAACAGGAGGAGGATCGCCGCCACGATGTTGATGGGGGACACCATCACGATCACGGCGAACGGAAGGATGTCACCGATGACGGTGCGCAAGGCGCGACTCCTTCTTCGACATCTGCTCCAACGTAGCCCCGCGCCGCTGGGCGTCCCGTGATCGCCAGACGGTGCCGGTCGTCCGGGCGAGGCTCAGCCGTCCGGCGGCTCCGGCTCTTCGCCGAAGGGTGGCATCGGCGTGAACTCCCAGGTCGGTCGGCCATCGTCCCCGGTGCCGGACCGGGCCAACGTCCATCCCTCGTTGGTCTTCAGGTAGTGGTGGTGGTGGCAGAGCAGCGCGAGGTTGTCCAGCTGGGTCGGTCCGCCTCCGGCGAACGGACGGACGTGGTCGATCTCCAGGCCGTACGAGACGGCGCACCCGGGGACCACGCAGCACCGATCGCGGAACGCGAGCGCGGTCCGCAGGCTGCGGTTGATGGTGCGACCGAAGTGGGAGACGGCCCGGATGTCGCCGGACCGGTGGAACACGAGCCGGAGGAACGAGTCGTTGGCCAGGTCCCGGGCCATCGCCACGGGGATCGGCCCCTGGTTGTCGATCTCGCAGATTTCGCCCGGAAGGGTATGGCCTCGGAGCAGCGCATCGAGGTCGATCCGGACGATCGTGGAGCAGGTGGGGGGTCGTTCGATGACGTCCCGGGCCCCCGGCCCGGGTGTCGTCGACCCGGTCGGATCCCTACCCGACACATCGTCGACGCCGGTCGGTCGGAGCTCCAGCTGTCCGGCGATCTGTTCGGGCGGAGGCCCGGGATCGGCATCGTCACCGTTCCGCGCCGGGGTTCGACCGATGGCGGCCCCCGTCGGTTCCCGGCCGGTCATGAGGAGGAAGAAGGCATCGGCCCGGCGATTGCGCTCGGAGATCGGATCCGGGTCGCCACCGGTCGTGCCGCGATCCCGATCGCGTTCCAGGCGTGACGTGGTGAAGTCCATCTGCTGGAGGATCCGGGCCCCGCGGTCCGCCGTGTCGCGGCCCTGGAAGCAGAAGGCTCCCTCGCCGTCGGTCCAGGACGTGAAGTGCCGGTCGGCATGGATGCGGCGCACGGCGGCCACCGGGTCGTTGCGGGTTGCGCTGGCCCGGGAGCGTTGGCAGCGCTCACGGACCTGGTGGAGCGGTTGCTCTCCCGCACCACGGAGGAGCTCCTGCTCGTTCTCGGGATCCAGCACCGCGGCCCCGGAGAGCTCGTTCACCTTCGCGCCGGAGAGGATGCCCGAGCGGAGGACCTCGGCGGTTCCGGGAAGTTGGGCCAGACGCTGACCGACCTCGAGCGTCTTCCTCGCCTGGCCCGTCGGGACGCCCTCCAACTCGGCAAGCATCACGGCGGGCGTCCGATGGCCGCTGTCGCGCCAGACACCCGACTCCTCGATCCGGGGGGCGAGCAGCATCCGACCTGCGGTGCAGAGTCGCTCGACTCCGGCGAACAACTCGTAGAGGCGGGTGGCGTCGTTCCCGCTCAACCGGGCCGGATCCAGCCGTCCGACGACGTCGGCCAGGAGGTCGCAAGCGCGTCGGACGGGTGGGCCGAACGCCTCGTCGTCGGCGGCGGCGGACGATCCGGAGGACGGGTCGGATCCAGGAAGCGGCCCGGATCCAGCAAGCGGCCCGGATCCAGCAAGCGCCCCGGATCCAGCAAGCGCCCCGGGAGCAGGAGTTGCATCCGCGAACGCGACGCCGGGGCCGGTCGACGGGTGTCTCCTCGTGCCGGCGGCCATGGTCGATGTCATGGTCCGAGCCTTCCCGGAGGGTGTGACGGTGAGGGCGGGAACGGATTCCAAGGATGCGCTGCTCCCCTGCACAGGGGACTCACAGGAGGTGGGGGGATGGTGGGTGACGCAGCCGAGAGTCGGCCGGAGTCGAGCGGAGGAGCATCCCATGAGCAACCCAGCGCACGAGGACCCGAGCACTCGTCCGGGATCCGACGACCCCTTCGCCACACTCCGTAAGCGGAGGCGAGGCGTCCGGGTGACCACCGCCGCGGCCGTGGCCCTCGGTCTGGCGATCTCGGGAGGATCGGTAGCGGCCGCCACCACGCCTTCGGACACGGGCACGTCCTCCGGACAGCACGCCCTGATCCGGGATACGGAAGGTCCCGGGGGCCGGGCGACCGTCCGCCCCGATCCGACGACCGCGAACGCCGCTCCGTCGACCGGATCGGAGGTGCTGGCCTGACCCCCACCCCGACCCACAATCTCCGGGACTGACCGCCGAACGACGCCTTCCGCCCCCGTCGATCCGGCCGGACGCCCCGGTCACGATCGGAGCCCGTCACGCTTGACCTGTGCGTGACGGGCTCCGTCGCGCCCCGGCCCGGACGCGACCACGGACGTCGGTCTGATCGGACCGGGCATCATCACCGGTGACGAGCGCCGGTCACAACCGTCGGGCAGTGTGGTGGTCGTGCTCCACGCCTGTGCGTTCGACGTCGACCTCCGCATCCCCGCCAGTCACTCCCTCAAGGAGAAACGCACCGTCGTGCGCCACCTGGTCGACGGTGCGCGCTCGCGGTTCGAGGTGGCTGCCGCCGAGGTGGGGTACCAGGATCAGTGGCAGCGCAGCGAGCTGGGCTTCGCCGCCGTCTCCGGCACGCCGGGAGTGGTCGAGTCGGTCCTCGACGCCGTGGAACGGTTCGTGTGGGCGACGCCCGAGGTGGAGGTCATCTCGTGCGAGCGGGTGTGGCTCGAGACGGGTAGCTGAACGCCCCGCCGGGCCCCGAGTCCCCGCCCACCTGCCGTAGCCTCATGACATGACGACCCTGCCGGACCTGCTCGAGGATCTCGATGCCGAGTTCGAGGCCTTGTGGGAGGTGGTTGCGGACTTTGCGGATGACGATCGCCGGTGGGATCTACCCACCCCCGCGGAAGGCTGGGCCGTCCGCGATCAGATCGGTCACCTGGCCTTCTTCGACGACGCCGGGCGCCTCGCCATGGTCGACCCGGATGCCTTCATGCGATCTGTCGACCAGCTGCTGTCCCTGCCGGATCCGATGGACGTCCATCTGGTCCCGGGTCGGGCGATGGGTGGGGACGAGCTGCTCACCTGGTGGCACGGCGCCCACCGGGCCATGATCGACGTCTTCTCGACGGCCGACCCGTCGACCCGGGTCCCCTGGTACGGACCGCCCATGGGGATGCTCTCGTTCGTCTCGGCCCGCCTCATGGAGACGTGGGCCCACGGCCAGGACGTGTGCGACGCCCTCGGGACCGTGCGTCGGCCCACGGCGCGCCTGGCCCACATCGCCCGTCTCGGAGTGCGGGCGCGCCCCTACTCGTACCTGGCCCGGGGCCAGGACGTCCCGCCCGGACGCATCGACGTGGTGCTGTCGGGACCGGAGGGCGACGAGTGGCACTTCGAGGCGGGTTCCGACGACACCGCAGGCGACGACGGAGGAGGTGCCGAGGTACCGGGCGCCTCGGTCAGGGGGACCGCCCTCGACTTCTGTCTGGTGGTGACCCAGCGGCGCAACGTGGCCGACACGGGTCTCGTCGTGGAGGGTGATCTGGCCCGCGACTGGATCTCGGTGGCGCAGGCATTCGCCGGTCCGCCGGGGCCCGGTCGACCGCCGAGCTGAGCGGCCCCGGTGGAGGCCGGGACCCGGGCCGACCGGTGGCCGTCCGGCGGGGCCGGCCGCACCGCTGGATCAGGCCGGGCGCGGATCCATCAGCGTGGCCAGCCGCGCCACGAACTCGTCCACATCAGCTTCCACGGTGTCGAACGAGCACATCAGTCGGACGATGCCCGACTCCTCGTCCCACACGTAGAAGGGCCACTCGGCCTGCAACTTCTCCACCACCGCGGCCGGGATGACGGCGAAGACCCCGTTGGCCTGGACCGGATGGACGAGGGTCACCCCGGCGACGCGCGCGACGCCGGCACCCAGTCGCGCCGCCATGGCATTGGCGTGGGACGCGCTGCGGAGCCAGAGCTCGTCGGTCAGCAGGGCGACGAACTGGGCGGCGACGAATCGCATCTTCGAGGAGAGCTGCATCGACTGCTTGCGGAGGAAGCGGAGCGACGTGGTGGCCTCGGGGCGGAAGGTCACCACGGCCTCGGCGCCGAGCGCGCCGTTCTTCGTCCCGCCGAAGGAGAGCACGTCGACCCCGGACTCGCGGCCGAACGCGCCCAGGTCGACGCCGAGGCTCGCCGCGGCGTTGGCGATGCGGGCGCCGTCGAGGTGGACGAGCATTCCTTCGCCGTGGGCCCACTCCGTAAGGGCCGCGAGCTCCTCGATCGTGTAGACGGTCCCGACCTCGGTGCTCTGGGTCACCGAGACCACGCGGGCCTGGACGTGATGCTCGTCGCCGATGCCGTGGACCACCGAGGCGGCCAGCGAGGGGGTGAGCTTGCCGTCCGGTGTCGGCACGGTCACGAGCTTGGAGCCGAGGAAGCGCTCCGGTGCGCCGCACTCGTCGACGTCGATGTGGGCGCCCTCGGCGCAGACCACGGCCTCGAAGGGCCGGAGCATCGACTGGAGCCCGACCACGTTGGTGCCGGTCCCGTTGAAGCAATAGTAGACCTCGGCATCCGGGCCGAAGTGGGAGCGGAAGAGCCCGAGCGCCTCCTCGGTCACGGCGTCGGCGCCGTAGGCGGGCGCGTGTCCGACGTTGACGCGGGCGAGCGCCTCCAGGATCTCGGGGTGGACGCCGGCCCAATTGTCGGACGCGAAGGCGCGGCGCGGATGCGCGGGGTCGAGGCTCACGGACTCAGTCCCGGACGAGGGGCTTGTAGCGGATGCGATGGGGCTGGTCGGCGTCCACACCGAGCCGCTTGTGACGGTCGGCCTCGTAGTCGCTGAAGTTGCCCTCGAACCACCGGACCTCCGAGTCGCCCTCGAAGGCCAGCACGTGGGTGGAGATGCGGTCGAGGAACCAGCGGTCGTGGCTGATGACCACGGCGCAGCCGGGGAATCCGAGGAGTGCCTCCTCGAGGGCCCGGAGGGTGTCGACGTCGAGGTCATTGGTGGGTTCGTCGAGCAGGAGCACGTTGCCCCCGGCCTTCAGCACCTTGGCCAACTGGACCCGGTTGCGCTCACCGCCCGAGAGCTGGCCGACCTTCTTCTGCTGATCGCTCCCGGTGAATCCGAAACTGGCGACGTAGGCCCGCCCGTGGATCTCGCGACCACCCACCACCATGTGGTCGACCCCGCCGGTGATCTCCTCGTAGACGGTGGCCGCCGGGTCCAACTGGTCCCGCGACTGGTCTACATAGGCCAGTTCGACCGTGGTGCCCACCGTCAGGGCCCCGGCGTCCGGCTTCTCCTCACCGACCATCATGCGGAAGAGCGTCGTCTTGCCGGCACCGTTCGGGCCGATGACCCCCACGATGCCGCCGGGGGGGAGCAGGAACGACAGGTCGTCGATCAGCAGCCGGTCGCCGTAGCCTTTGGCCAGGTTCTCGGCGTCGATCACCCGGTCACCCAGCCGGGGCCCGGCGGGAATCGAGATCTCCAGCTTGTCCGCCCGGCGCTCGGCGGCCTCGGCCTCGGCGACCAGGTCGTTGTAGGCGTTGATACGGGCCTTGCCCTTGGACTGGCGGGCCCGGGGCGACATCCGGATCCACTCGAGCTCCCGCTGGAGCGCGTCCTGACGGCTGGTGTCCGCTCGCTGCTCCCGGGCCAGTCGGTCCTGCTTCTGCTCGAGCCAGGAGGAGTAGTTGCCTTCCCAGGGGATCCCACTGCCACGGTCGAGCTCGAGGATCCAGCCGGCCACGTTGTCGAGGAAGTAGCGGTCGTGGGTGACGGCGACGACGGTACCCGGGTACTCCTGCAGGGTGCGCTCCAGCCAGGCCACGGACTCGGCGTCGAGGTGGTTGGTCGGCTCGTCGAGCAGGAGGAGGTCCGGCTTGGACAGGAGTAGGCGGCACAACGCCACCCGGCGCCGCTCGCCGCCCGACAGGGTCGACACATCGGCATCGCCCGGCGGGCAGCGCAGCGCGTCCATGGCGATCTCGAAGGTGCGCTCGAGATCCCAGGCCCCGGCGGCGTCGATCTTGTCCTGGAGTTCGGCCTGCTCGGCGAGCAACTTGTCGAAGTCGGCGTCGGGCTCACCGAAGGCGGCACACACCTCGTTGTAGCGGTCGACCATGGCTTTGGCCTCGCCGGCCCCGTCGGAGATGTTCCCGAGCACGTCCTTGGTCGGATCGAGCTCCGGCTCCTGGGAGAGGAATCCGACGGTGAAACCCGGGGTGAGGCGGGCCTCGCCCGTGAAGTCGTCGTCCTGGCCCGCCATGATCTTGAGCAGGGAGGACTTGCCCGATCCGTTGCCACCGATGACCCCGATCTTGGCACCCGGGTAGAAGGAGAGGTTGATCCCCTTCAGGACCTCGCGGTCGGGTGGATAGAAGCGCTTCAGGTCGCGCATGGTGAAGATGTACTGGGCAGCCATACCGGACAGTGTGCCAGCCCGGCGGCCGGGGCCGTCCCCGGCGGCCGGCTCGGGGGGGTCGTGGATGTGTGGCGGGGGTCGGGCTCCGGCCGGCGCCACGGGGGTGGCGACCCGGCGGGCGGTGTCTTCCGGCGGAGTCCCGGGGGTGGGTGGGTTGGCTAGCCTGGGCCGATGGGCAGCCTCCGCCGTGCCGGATCCTCCGCGGCGGATCTGTCGTGTGCCTGTTCGGGCGCTCCTGACCGCACCGGGGTCGGCCGCTGATGCCCGGTGATGCCGAAGCGGTGGGAACTCCCGACCCCGCGGCCCTCGGGACGGCCCTTCCTCTTGGAACTGAGGTCGGGGGCACCGTGGGGAGCCTTCAGGCTGCTGACGAGGTCGGTGCGGCATCGGTGACGACCCCGGACGCTGGACCGGAAACCGCTCCGGACGCTGGACCGGAAACCGCCCCGGAGGCCGGACGGACCACCCGACGGGCCCAGGTCGGCGTACTCTTCGGCAATCTGGTCGAGGCGGTCCGGCACGGCGACGACGACATGGTGGAGACCGCGGTGCTCGCCCTCAGTCAACGGAGCCGATGGTTGGCTCCGCTGGCCCTCCTGGTCGGAGGCTTCGCCATGCTCTTCCAGGGGGTGAAGACGCTCTTCACCAACTGGCGGCTGACCCTCGTGCAGATCCTGCCGGCCATGTGGATCTGGGCCGCCATGCTCGACCTCAAGGCCCACGTGCTCCACGGGAAGGGCTTCCACGAGTGGAAGCGGCCGCTCGTCGAGGTGGCGGTGATCCTGGTCGTGGCGCTCATCACCGCCGGGGCGTTCTACCTGAACGCCGTCTTCGCCTTCGCCATATCGGTGCAGGGTCCACCGCAGATCCGGCCGGCCTTCACCCAGGCGCGGGACCATCTACGGTCCATCCTGACCTGGGGCCTGGGCGTCGGCATCCTGCTCGGATTCTCGGTCATCGTGGTCGACCGGTGGGGGAGGTTCTGGTTCGCGTTCGCCCTCGGGATCATGTGCGGCGTCATGATGTTCGCCTACGTGGCCGTACCGTCACGGATGCTCGGCCTCAAGTCCGAGAAGTCCCGTCGGGACAAGTTGAGTGCCGCAGCCGTCGGAGGAGCCATCGGGGCCGTCATCTGCTCGCCCCCCTATGCCCTCGGTCGCGTCGCCCTGATCATGCTGGGGTCCCACGTCCTGCGGTATCTCGCGGTACTGCTCCTGATCGTCGCCATCGTCCTCCAGACCGGCGCCACCAGTGCGGTCAAGGCGGTCAAGATGAGCTCCAAGATCGTGGCCGGCATGAAGCCCGAAGAGGCTGACGCCGAGGTGTTCGGAAAGGCCTGACGGAAGTCGCCGGGTCCGTTGACCCGGCGAATTCAGCAGTTGTGGCTGCGGACAGCTTTCTGCCCCTCCGTGAACGGGCGACCACCCCAGGGAGTCGCACGGCCCCTCTCGACGGCGTGGTGTCGTGGACGACGCCCGGCTCTTCCGCCCCCACCCGACGGCGGGACCCGACTCCGTCGGGGTGCTCTGAGGCCGACGTCGGCGACCACGGGGTCCGGCTGACGGCGGACCCCCGGGAACCCAGTGGCCACAAGGCCTCATCCGGGGTAGCTCTCGACGCGTGCCCGTCGTCGGACGTTCCCGGCAAGGTGCGCGACAGGCTTTCGGCAAGGTCGGCCGCTCACTGTGTTCGGCATGGCTCATCCTCCGACCGGGACCGCTCCCGGGCACCCGACACCCACTTCCGCAGCCGACCGGCGCGCCCCAAGTAGTTGCACACCATGTGCAACGTTCGGCACGACCCGGAGGTCCCGGTCCGTAGGGTCCCTCCCTCATGCACGCCGATCGAGAATTGCGACCGCCCCGCCCCGGACGGAACACGGGGTCCGTGGCCGACGGGAGTTCGCGGTGACGCGCGGCGTCGCGAGAGCCGTGCTGGTGGGTTCGCTGGCCGTGTCCACGGCTCTCATCGGACCCGCGGCGGGGACCGCCGGTGCCGACGGGGGCACGGCCGGCGCTGGGAGTGGCGGTGGCTCCGTGACCGTCGGGGCCGGGTCCGGATCGGGCTCGGGTGGGGGACCGGGATCCTCCGGTGGCTCGTCGTCCGGGGGCGGCGGTGCGGGTGGAGGAGGATCGGCGTGGCAGTGCACGTACACCTACCTCACGCTGAACAACGAGGGCGGATTTCCTCCTGGTGGCGCAACGCCCGGCGCCTGGTACTCCGTCACGTGTGACGACGCCGCGAGCGGTGCGCAGGTGACGCAGACGGTGTGGATCCCCACTGGACAGGCGGCACCCCTCCCGCCGGTGGACCCCCGCACCCTGGCCCTCCAGGCCGAGCAGTCGATGACCCTCCCGGCCCCGGTGATCAGTTCCGATCCGAGCGGCACCTCGGTCGTCGGACTCTCCACCTGGCTGTGGGTGGATCCGTCGATCTGGACCGCGAGGTCGGTGACCGCCGCCGCGGGCAGCGTTTCGGCCACTGCGGTGGCCCGTCCGATCGGCGTCACCTGGACCACGGGCGATGGCACGGTGGTGACGTGCGGTGGACCCGGGGTCGCGTACGACCCGGACCAGCCGTCGGCCTGGCAGTCGACGTACTGCAGTCACGTGTACTCCAGCACCTCGCTCGGACAACCGTCACCGGACGGCGATCCCGACGACGGTCGGTACCCGGTCACCGCGACGATCGAGTGGTCGGTCTCGTGGTCCGCCGTGGGCGCCGTGGGCGGTGGGTCCCTTCCCACCCTGTACACGACGACCGCCACCAGTCTCCGGGTCATGCAGGTCGAGAGCCTGAACACGATCCCGTCGGGCACCTCCCCCGGCGTCGGGGTCGGGTCATGAGCACGGTGACCAGCCGATTCACGGATCACCTCACCGAGCGGATACCGGGTCGGGGCGACGACCGCCCGGCCGGCGATGCCGGGGTGGGCGTGCCGCGGGGGCATCGGGACCGCCGTGGACTCGTCGCAGTCGGCTCCCTCGTCCTGGTCTGCGCCAGCATCGCCACCTTCGTCAGCCTCTACGCATCGGCGGGAGACCGGACGGCGGCCGTCGTGGTGGAACACGCCCTCGTGCAGGGCCAGCCCATCACGTCGGCGGACCTGGGCCAGGCCGACGTGTCGGTTTCGAGCGCTGTGCAGTACATCCCGGTGGCTGACGCCTCGGTGATCGAAGGGAAGCGGGCCGCCTCCGCCGTGCCCGCCGGCTCACTCCTGACCACCGGAGAGCTCTCCACGTCGCAAGGTGTGATCGCGGGTGACGCGGTCGTCGGCCTGGCTCTGAAGGACGGACAGTTTCCGGCGTCGGGCCTGGCCCCGGGCGAGCAGGTCATGGTCGTGCAGACCGGGACGCCGGGTTCCCCCTTGACGGCGACCACCTCGGCGACGACACCGTCCTCCACGAGCTCTCTCGGCACGACGTCCGCCAGCTCGGCCTACACCGGATCCGGCACCGGCATCCTGGTCTCCTCCGCGACGGTCGTGTCGGTGGCCCAGCCCGGCACCAACGCCAGCGGCAGCTACGCCCTGCTCGCATCGGTCCAGGTGCTGTCATCCGTCGCTCCCGATGTGGCCACCGCGTCGTCGGCCGGCCAGGTGAGCCTGGTCCTGCTGCCGTCCGGTCAGGCCGGGCCGGCGTCATGACCATCCTGTGCGTGCTGTCGTTGAAGGGCGCCCCAGGAGTGACCACCCTCTCCTGCCTGGTGGCGGCCACCTGGCCGACCGCCGGCCCGGTGAAGGTGGTCGAGGCCGATCGGGCGGGAGGTGACCTGTCGGCGAGGTTCGGGTTGTCCTCGACGACGGGCTGGCCCTCGCTGGAGGCATCCGCACGGCGCGGAGGTGACAGTGTGCCGGTCGAGCCCCATCTCCAGGTCCTGCCCGGAGGGCTCGCGGTCCTGGTCGGCGCCCGTGGTGACCAGGTCCCCGACGACCGAGCCCTCGCGGTGACGATCGTGCGGAGGTCGCCCGGGCTGGTGATCGTCGACCTCGGTCGGGTCACCCCCACGGCGGACGGTCCGATGGGATCGGTCGGGTCGTGGCTCCGTTCGTGTGACGGTGCCGTGCTCGTCGTCAACGGCGACGCGGCTGGTGCGCTGCATGCCAGGACCCACGCCCCCGCCCTCCTCGACTGGACCACGGGACGACTGGGTCTGGTGGCGGTCGGCGCCGGGTCGCCCTCCGGCGACGAGATCGGATCCTTCACGGGGATCCGGCACCTGGGGGACGTCCCCTACGATCCGGCCGCGGCCGCAGTGGCCAGCGGCTCGTCCGGTGCCGGTCGGCGTCTGGAGCGCTCGCGCCTGTTGGCCTCGGCCCGGCGGATCGCCGACACCCTGGCCGGCGTGGTCGGGTCCGAGGGTCCCGGCGATTGGGCGGACCCGCGCGCGGTCGCCGACGCCGGTGGACCGGTCGAGACCGACATCTCCGTGACCGGCGCCGGAGTCTCCCGCGGGCAGGTGGTGGCCCGATGAGTGAGACCCTGACCGGCCGCATCCGACGGCGCGTAGCGGAAGACCTCGCCGCTGACGGTGCGGTGGTCCTCGACGGTGACGATCGACGGGAGTTCGCGCGGCAGCGGGCATTCGTCCACCTGGACGCGCTCACCGCGATGGACGAAGCGACCATCGGCGCGGCTCGGTCCCCTGGAGAGGAGCAGCAGGTCGCGCAAGCCGTGCTCGACGCACTCTTCGGCCTGGGGCGCCTGCAGGCCCTGGTGGACGACGAACGCATCGAGAACATCGACGTCAACGGCTGCGACCGTGTGTGGGCGACGTTCGCCGACGGGTCGAAGCGGTTGATGGATCCGGTGGCCGACTCCGACGACGAACTGGTAGATCTCCTTCGGTCGGCGGCCGGCCGGTTCGGCCTGACCGAGCGCCGGTTCGACACGGCGCGACCCGAGTTGGACCTCCAACTGCCAGGCGGCGCCCGTCTTTCCGCCGTCATGGGGGTGACCTCGCGACCCGCGGTGTCCATCCGACGACACCGGTTCACCGATCTCTCACTCGTCGAACTCTGCACCATGGGAGCGATGGACGACGGACTGGCCTCGTTGCTGTCGGCGGCGGTCCGGGCCCGGAAGAACATCGTCGTGTCCGGGGCCATGAACTCGGGCAAGACCACCCTGCTCCGGGCCCTCGCCGCCGAGATCGATCACCGTGAGCGGATCGTGACCATCGAGCAGGCGTTCGAACTCGGCCTCGACACCGCGTCCGACCGCCATCCCGACATGGTCGCCCTCGAGGCGCGTCCCGCCAACATCGAGGGCGAGGGCAGGATCCCGGTGGCCGACCTGGTGCGCCGCTCGCTGCGTATGAACGCCGACCGCGTGATCGTGGGGGAGGTCCTGGGCGACGAGGTCCTCCCGATGTTGAACGCCATGAGCCAGGGACGCTCGGGCTCGATGTGCACGATCCACTCCGAATCGTCCGCGGGCGTGTTCCGACGGATCGCGTCCTACGCCGTACAGGCCCCGGAGCGCCTGCCGCTCGAGGCCACGAACCTCCTCATCGCCGGCGCCCTCCATTTCGTCGTCCACCTCGACTCGGACATGCACGACAGCCCGGATGCCGTCGCCACCGAAAGGGCACCGCTGGATCTCGACGGCCGGGTCAGCGAAGAGGGTGCGGGGTGGGAGTTTCCGGCGCGGAGCCGACGTGACCGTTTCGTGTCGTCCGTGCGGGAGGTGGTCGACGCCGAAGGTGTGCAGGTCATCTCCAACGAGGTCTATCGGCCGGGTCCCGACCGACGGGCCCTCCCGTCTGCTCCCCTTCGTCCGGAGACGGTCGACGAACTGACGGCATTCGGCTTCGATCCGTGGGGCTCGACCGACCAGGGTCTCTACCGGTGACGGCCGTATCGGTGGGCTGGATGGTCCCAGCCGTCGGGTCGGCCTGCGGACTGGGCCTCGTCGGACTGCTGATGCTGGCGATCGGACGCCCGCGGGGTCCGCGGACCACCCGGGGACCGCGTGACCCGGGCCAGGGAGGCCTCGGGGGCACGCGATCGTCGGGCGCCCTCCTGGTGACGCTCGCGGTGCCCGCAGCGGTGGGTGTGGTGACCGATGTCGTCACGGGTTGGCCGGTCGCCGGGGGGATCGGTGCCCTGGCCGCCTACGGGGTGCCCCGTCTGCTCCGCCAGACCTCGGGTGCCGTCTCGATAGCCAAGGTGGAGGCCGTCGCCACCTGGACCGAGATGCTCCAGGGGACGCTGGCCGCGTCCGCCGGACTCGGTCAGGCGATCATCGCCACCGCCGTCCTGAGTCCCGAACCGATCCGCCCGGCCACGGAGCAGTTGGCTGCGCAACTGCAGGCGGGTTCGCACCCCCGTGACGCCCTGCTCCAGTTCGCGGGGTCGGTCGGGGATCCGTGCGCGGACCGTGTCGTGTGCTCACTGCTCCTGGCGTCGACCTCGAGGGCCCAACGACTCGGTGACCTGTTGCAGGCGCTGGCGGAGTCGACGCGGGAGGAGGTCTCCCTCCGCCTGCGGGTCGAGACCAGCCGGGCGTCCGTCCGGAGCGGGGTGCGCACGGTCGTCGTGTTCTCGGTGGTCTTCGCCGCCGGCCTGGCCGTGTTCGCCCGGAGCTATCTGGCACCGTTCGGGTCGACCACCGGGCAGCTCGTGTTGCTGGCCGTGGGCGGCCTCTATGCGGCCGGCCTCACGTCGATGGTCGCGCTCGCCCGACCTCCCGCCCCGGTCAGACTGCTCGGTGATTCGGTGGTGCTCCGATGACCGAGGTGGTCCTGCTGTCCGTGGGCATCGGGATCGGTGTCCTCGGAGTGGTCTACGGGATCCGACGGCCTCGACTGTCGTTGGACACCGTCCTCCAGACCTGGGAGCGGCCCCTCGTCCCGGGAGCGGCACCCGGTCGGGCCGGTCCGCCACCGCTGGGCGCGATGCTGTCGTCATGGGTCGTCGGGGGGCGATGGTCGGACCGACGTTGGGTCCACTCCCTGCTCACGGCGGTCGACCTCACCTCCACCGACCCTGAGGCGTTCGCCACCCGCGTCCTCGTACTGGCCGCGGTCTGCGGGCTGACTCCGTTCCTGCTCTGGCTCGTCGCGTCCATGGCCGGAGCCGACCTGCCGGCCGGCGCCGCCCTGCTGCTGGCGCTGGCGGCGGTACCGGGGGGCGCCGCCCTCCAGGTGTCGACACTCCTCCGTCGGGCCGAGGACCGCCGGCGCCATTTCCGGGTAGTGGTCGGCTCATTCGTCGATCTGGTCGTGCTGGGTCTCGCGGGGGGAGTCGGCATCGACGGTGCGATGCACGCGGCGGCCCAGGTCACCCCGGACTGGGCGGCGCAGCGACTGGGCCGCGCGTTGTCCGCCGCCCGTGACGGAGGCACCACGCCTTGGGCGGCGCTCGAATCGCTCGGCCGCCAGATCGGTGTGCGGGAGCTCGTCGAGCTGTCGACCACGGTCCAGCTGGCCGGCACCGAG
>Ga0181528_10000829_pt1 | contig 20129 bp, 18 predicted proteins | sample PEATcosm2014_Bin_47_FD_119742 | JGI IMG/M metagenome (GOLD analysis project Ga0181528, IMG submission 119742) | Peatland microbial communities from MTU Mesocosm Facility, Houghton, MI, USA - PEATcosm2014_Bin10_10_metaG | ecosystem: Environmental > Terrestrial > Soil > Wetlands > Peat | place...
CACATCCCTCCGCGTCAGGCAGCACGACGACCGCGACCATGGAGATCGAGATCACGAGGTAGCGCCGCGCCCCCAATTTCAGAAAAGTGGAAACTGCGTCATCCACTTTCCGCGGAATTAGAATCGCCGCGAGGATCTCATCCGAACGCCGCATCGTCTTACGATTACCGATGAGAAATTGCGAGAGCGGCATGCGACGAGTCTCGAGGGCTGAAGCAAGTTCAACCTCTGCATCAAGCGCCAGCAGCGGAGGCACGCCGTCCGCCGCCGGAGAAGCATTGCACAGGTTCCCTGCGACGGTGCCGCGATTCTGAATCTGTACCGACCCGACTTCCCTCGCCGCAGCTTTGAGCGCGTCGAAACTGCGTGGAAGTGAAGTTCGAATCACATCGGTCCAGGTCGTCAATCCGCCAATGCGAATCCAGTCTTTGCCGGTAGTGATGCCCCGGACTTCCCCGAGCGCGGAGATGTCCACGACGTCGCGTTGCGGCAACCGCTCTCCAAGAGCGGGATAGAAATCCGTGCCGCCCGCGAGTATTTGCCCGCCTGAAGCAGCCAAAACAGAAACAGCTTCATGCAACGATTTCGGCTTGAGGTACAAAGGCCCGGGTCTCCCGCAATGCGCTCTTGCCCACCCACTTTACAGGTTTTTTATACGAAGCAACGGATGTTTGTACAGCGGCGGTCAAGCGGGAAACAAGCGCTGCATCGTCTGGGAGCGGTAATCGAAAATACGTTCGACATCCCGCTTCACAAGTATCTTGTGGGCTATCCATCCAAGAATTCCGAAAGGAAGCGCATAGGTGACACGGTCGCGCATCGTCGTGCCGCCCTCGTAGGCCGAGAATGAATGCTCATGGTTCCATAACGCGTAAGGCCCGGAGACTTCGCGATCCACAAAGCCATGCGGAGGATTCCACTCGGAAATCTCCGTCGTCCATCGAATGGGCAGCGCATGCCAGCGCAGGCGGTAACGAATCAGCGATCCGGCTTGCAATGTTTGCGGAGTCGCGACCATGCGGAAATCGAGCCACGGCGGAGTGATGACCTGAAGATTTTCCGGCCTGGAGAAAAACTCAAATACTCCCTCAATCGGCCTGGGAAGCCATTGCTCGCGCTGCAATACGTACGTATGCATTTTCCTGCGTACTCCGTGCTCTTGGCCCAATATGGGGATTGACACCAGCTGCGAGCTCTGGCAAAAAAGAAGAACCATGTTAGCGCAGTGGAAGATCAAGCCGTCGGCACTCTTCATCCTCAGTTGCATGATTTTCCTCATGCTGCTGATCGTGGTGCTGCCGGACGTCGACCTGCCCGACACAGCGTTCCATAGAAACACGGGACCTACTGCCATCCACGCGCAGGCTAATGCAGCACCGTTAGTGGTCGCCACAGCCGACGTTTCAGAGTTCTCTGGCAAATTAGATGCTTATCAGCCCTTCTACGAGCCGGGAGCCTTAATCGGCAGCCCCGATCCAAATTTTCGACCCATCATTCTTCGCTCTATTCGCCGCTAGCCAGGCGGCTTCGCTTGCTTGCGCCGCTTCGCATCGCGAAGCACGGATCGGCATTCCGGCCGAATTCCAGTTCCCCTCTGGAAGTGATGCGGCTGTTTCGCCGCGACCGCCTTCCACTCCATCAGCCAACGCAATCACGCCAAGGAGCGCAATATGAGTTTCGACGTTCTTTTCGATTTCGAATATATCCCGCAACACTCAATTAGCAGCTTGATCGAGCAGGCTTCGGCTGAAACCGGATTTACCCCTACAGACATTGCTGCAATGATCAACTCGGAATTGGAAACTGACCATTTGCTTGCCTACATCACGGCTATGGTATCGAACCGGATGAATTGAACGCGGTTCTGTTCCAAATGCTGCGCCAGGGGGATGTGCGGTCGGGCACAAACCGATGTCCTATGCTCGGAGAATCCCGCCGTTTTGTGTTCTAATCTCCGCGTCTTATTTTCCGCGATCAGAGTATTCGGAGATTCCATGCCCTTCATCCGCCCACGCTGTTTTGCCGCCGGGGTTGTGCTGCTCATCTCTGCTTCAATCTACGCACAGGTTCCGGCAAGTACAACACCTCCTGGCGACCTCGACGCCTATGTCGCCTCCTCGATGAAGACATTCGACGTGCCTGGTATGGCCGTCGCGATTGTGAAGGATGGCAAGATTCTCGTCGCCAAGGGATATGGCATTCGCAAGCTGGGCGATCCGACGCCGGTCGATGAATTCACTATGTTCGGCATTGGATCCAATACCAAAGCGTTTACGACCGCGGCACTCGCGACGCTTGTGGATGAAGGCAAGCTTTCGTGGGATGATCCGGTTTATGAGCGACTGCCGGGCTTTGTTATGTATGACCCGTACGTCTCGCACGAGATGACGATCCGCGACCTTTTGACTCATCGAAGCGGAATGGGCCTGGGCGAAGGGGATCTTCTTTTCTGGCCGCATACGACCTACACGCGCGAAGAGGTCATCTACAAGCTGCGCTTCATGAAGCCGCAGTCTAGTTTCCGCAGCCACTATGCATATGACAATCTTCTTTACATGACTGCCGGCCAAATCGTTCCTGCGGTGACGGGAACGTCCTGGGATGACTACATCAGGCAGCGTATTTTCGCGCCGCTCGGGATGAACCACTCCAACATCAGCAACGCGGCCTTCAAATCTGGCGACGATTATGCGTTTCCGCATTCGCGCGTCGATGGAAAGTTACAGGTCGTTGCCTTCGGCGAGCTCGACAATGCCGGTCCTGCGGGAGCAATCAATTCTTGTGCGGCCGACATGGCAAAGTGGGTGCAGCTGCAGTTGAATCGCGGTAAGTTCATCGACCGCGATGGACGCTTGTTCACCGAACAGCGTTCGAAGGAAATGTGGACACCGCAGACGATTCTTCCGATCGGAGATCCTCCGGCACCTCTTGCCGGACTGAAAGCCAACTTCGCTGACTATGCTCTGGGCTGGGGATTGCGCGATTATCACGGACGCAAACTTGTCGGACACACGGGAGGCGTCTCGGGATTCGTCTCGCGCGTGATGCTCGTACCCGAAGAAAATCTCGGAGTCGTGGTTTTAACCAATGGCGAAGAAGGCGGAGCTTTCGATTCCATCCTCTATCACGTGCTCGACTACTACTTTCATCTCCCTCCGACCGACTGGATCGCCGCGTACAAAGCGGTGAAGGATAAAGAAGAGAAGGACGCCGAAGAGACCATGAAAAAAGCGGAGGGGGCGCGCGATGCCAATTCGAAGCCTTCCCTTCCGGTGGAGAAATATGCGGGCGTTTACAACGACGCATGGTATGGACCGATTACGATCCGCATGGAGAAGGGTGGCCTTGTGATCACCTTTGACCACACGCCAACAATGATCGGGGACCTGCAGCACTGGCAGCACGACACTTTTAAGGCGCACTGGCGGCTGCGGACGATCGAAGACGCGTTCATCACGTTTTCTCTGAACCCGGATGGCACAATCGACAGCGCCCGCATGACTGCTGTCTCGCCGCTCGCCGATTTCAGTTTCGACTTTCAGGACTTATTGCTGAAGCCTGCGGTCGCGGCTGTGGACAAGAAATAAACGGCGCATTTTAATTCTTCCCGACCCCAACGTTGGCAACCACGAACAACTCGCCGCTCGGAACGGCCGAGGCCGCGGTCGAATCGCACAGCGCAGGTCTCCGGCGGGAACTCGGACTTTTCGACCTTATCCTCGCTCAGATTCTCCTCGTCATCGTTCCCGACTTCTTCGGTACGGCGGTAAAAGCGGGCCCGTCGCACGTCGTGCTGTGGCTGTCAGCAATGCTGCTGTTCTTCATCCCGCTCGCGTTGATCGTCGCGCATCTCAATCGCTTAATGCCGCTCGAAGGCGGGCTTTACGAATGGGCGAGGTTGACCTTCAACGATCAAATCGGCTTTCTGGTCGCATGGAATCTATGGCTGTTCATCATGCTGTACGTTGCCGTGATCGGCTTGGTTACCTCGACTTTCCTGGCGTACGCGGTGCCATCGCTCGCATGGATGGCCGATAACAAGTGGGCGGTGCTTGCCGCCTCGGTTGCGCTGATCGCGGCGCAAATGCTCTTGGCTGGAATCGGATTCGGCGTCGGCAAGTGGTTCAACAACGCAGGCAGCATCGCCGTGCTGATCACAGTCGGTGTGCTCGTGGCTCTTCCGCTAGCGAACCTGCGACACGGATCGATGACCGCATTCCATCCTCTGCGCCTGGTGGCGCCGCCGCTCACAGTGTTCACCCTCAGCGTCTTCAGCAAAATGACTTTTGGTGCGCTGAGCGGGTTTGAATATGTCGCCATCTTCGCGGGGGAATCGCGGAATCCCGTGCGAAATATTGGATGGTCCATTCTGATCACAGCGCCCGTCATCGCGCTGATCTATATCTTCGCGACCAGCGCGATTCTGGCGTATGTTTCGCCGGACGCCGTCGACGTGATTGGTCCGATCCCGCAAGCCCTGCGTCTCGGCTTTGGCAACTTCGGCGCGGCGATCGTTCCCATCGCAATCTTCCTTCTGCTGGCAAACTATCTGTCTACGTTCAGTCTCTATTTCAGCGGAAGCGCGCGGCTGCCCATGGCTGCAGGCTGGGACAATCTGCTGCCGGCATGGTTCTCACGCCTGCATACTCGTTACAAGACACCCGTCAATTCAATTCTTTTCCTGGGAGGCGCGACGCTCGCCGCCAGCATCGCAGCTTTAATTGGGGTGGGCGAGCAGGAAGCTTACGAGCTTCTTCTGACCTGGGGATTCACGTTTTACGGCGTGGCGTATCTTGCGCTGTTCGCGATACCGCTTCTCGCGCCGAAAACCAGCGGAATTCGTCCACGCCTCGGGCTTCGTGTGGCGGCCGCGTCTGGGTTTCTCGTCACGCTGCTATTTGTGATCCTCTCGATATACCCGGTCATCCGAGTCGAGGATCAGTCCCGGTATTCCATGAAGATCGCTGGGGTCGTCCTGGGAGCTAACCTTCTGGGCTGGGTGAGCTACCGCGCGGGACAACGAAAAAATCGACCCGCAGTTCGCCAATCCTGATCGCCGTTAGGGAATTCTGCAGTTCGATCTCGGATCGAGTAGAGGTACGAGTCCCTTACAACTGTCCACGAGCTAGACACAATCTGGAAAGCCGACAACGTGCCGTATAAATAACGAGCAGCGTTAAATGCTCGATCGGACGATCTGGTTCATTCTAGACGAGTTAGAAGATTTTTCACTCGAGCCGCCGAAGTTGGAGAAAGGCTCCCTGCATGCAAAGACATATCCGCAATATTCCCTCCCCCATCGCTGACCCTAGAAAGCACGGGTGCTCGATTTCTTCGGGCGCCCGTGACGTCAGCCCGTAGATATTCAGAAAGGATTATGCCGCGTGGAAACCGCTGCCCAGAAAGCCTTGTTGCCGGTAGTGCCCGCATCGAAACCTGTGCCGACTCCAGCGCTGTTACTGGCCATGCTCGGCGTTTCGGATAAAGTCAGCGACCTCATCCTCTCGCCGGGAAGTTTTCCGATGGTAGAACTCTCCGGTAAATTGACTCCGGTCAAAATCTCCGGCATGGGACCTCTAACGCCCGAGGACACTCGTCGTATTGCCCTCGAACTGATGGGAGACAGCAAACAGGCCACGGATTCCCTGCAGAACCAAGGATCGTGCGACATCTCGTATCGTGTACCAGGACACTGCCGGTTTCGCGTGAATATATTTCAGCAGCGCGCCAGCCACGCCATCGTTATGCGCGTGATCCCGCAGACAATTCCGACGCTGGCCAGCTTGAACCTGCCTCCACAACTTGCAGAGATCGCAGATCTCAAGAATGGAATCGTTCTCGTGACCGGCCCGACAGGATCGGGGAAATCCTCGACGCTCGCGGCGGTGCTTGATCGCATCAATGAAATTCACTCGTACCACATTCTGACGATCGAAGACCCCATCGAGTTCATGCATCGGCACAAACGCTCGATCGTTCACCAGCGCGAATTGCACAGCGATACTCCAAGCTTTGCACTCGCGCTGCGCGCAGCGCTGCGGCAAGCTCCCAAGGTCATTCTCGTGGGCGAAATGCGCGATAAAGAGACCATCGAAATCGCGTTAGAGGCTGCCGAAACGGGCCATCTAGTTATGTCGACGCTGCATACGATCGACGCTTCGAAAACAGTGGAGAGGATCATCGGAGCGTTTCCGATGAGCGAGCAGCACATCATCCGCAACCGACTGGCGAAAAGCTTTCGGGCGATCGTTTCGCAGAGACTGATCCCACGAAGTGATGGAAAAGGGCGCGTGGCTATCGTGGAGATTCTGAAATCAACGCTGCGGACGCGTGATTACATCGAAAAGGGCGAACAGGAAGGCAAGACACTTCTGGAAGCGATGGCTGATGGAGATACTGATGGCATGCAGCACTTCGACGGCGAGATCGAAAAACTCGTGCGCGTCGGTCTGGTTGAGATGAACACCGGACTTGCTTATGCTACGAATCCCGGGAATCTAGCGCTTCTATTGTCAGACATGAAGGACGCTGCGACCGCCATATAACGCTCGATAGCTGCCGCTAACGCAGGAAGACATGCGCCGCATCTTCCACCCGGATCGTCGATTTCCTCCGCGAGCCAGTGGCAACGTTGTATGCGACGAGCAGGTGATCTTCCACGATCAGCAATTCCCTCTCGCTGATCCATCCCACCAGCGTCGCGTGAGGCACGAAGGCAAGCTGGCGCGGAGTATCCCCGACGGTCTTCACGGCAACAGCGGGTAGATCGCCCAGAGCTTTGCGGATGTGCTGCGACTCTTCGGGATTAGCCTGTCCTTGCTCCGCGAGCTGAATCGGCTTGTTGGGTTGTGCGGTCGCGACAATCGTCATCGCGATCGATCCGGCGTCCGGAGATAAGCGCGCATTCAGCGTGTAGAAACTCACATCGTAGTCTGGATTCCTATATGTCGCCTGCTCGTCAAAGACGGTCGTTTTTTTGCCGCCCGCGACAACCAGAGTTTGATCGTTGCTCTGGTTCGACCAACCGCAACATCCAGTGTCGGGAATCGCTTCCACGATCGAATTTCCGTCGAGAGAGGAATCCAGTAGGCGTTGCAGCGGCTCTGAAAAAGCAGTCGCCGTCCACTTTCCGCTTTCTTCTTGATAGCGCACGCTCGACTTATAAACGGGAGTGGTCTGACCGGCGACGAATTGGGTCATCAGGAAAAATCTATCGACGCCCGCGTCCGGGCCCCAAACCACGCCCGAAGGGCAACTCTCTTCGCACGAGCCGGTAGGGCAACGGCAGTCCGGAAGTTTTGTGGAGGTGAGATCTTCGCGTGCACCGCCCGTGAGATCGGTTCGCCACGCCTGCCAAGTTGTTTCGACGGAAAGATCCACTTCGTCACGCTGCAAACGTCGCGCCTGATTTGCAAACCAAAAGAGATGTTTCCCGTCCGACGACAGAAGAACGACCGGCGCCGATTCAATCACCGCCTGATTCGATCCAGTCTCCTCAATCTTGCGCTCGATTCCTTGATCCATGGTGGTGGCAGCATGGCCGTTCCATATCCAGACTTTGTGTGAACCCGCGGCGTCGTCTTCAGAGAGGGGAAGTGTGACCGTCGGAGCAAACAATACTTGGCCAATCCGATTCAATGAAATGCTCGCCGGAGACTTGACGGCCTCGACTGGAAGCTTCACTGTCTGCTTCGCGGAGAAATTCGCCGGATCGTACTCGACCATCTCGCCGGATGCCCGCAGCACCCAAAGATGTGTGCCCTGCCCGAACAGAGGCAGAGCGAATAACAGCAGCCCGGTCAATCGCAGTATGTTTCGACCGAATGGAATCACTTGGTTTCGACCACCGGCAATTCGACGAAGCTCGCTTCATCCGGCGAGTGATAAATCCGCTGCACCGCTTTCTGATAGTCGCCCGGCTTGGCCCAGAAGATGTTGGGTACAAACTTCTGCGGATTCCGATCGTACAGCGGGAACCAACTCGACTGTACCTGCACCATGATTTTGTGTCCGGGCAGAAAAACGTGATTCACCGTTGGCAGGGTGAAGTGGTACAGCAGAGGCTTGTCCGAAGCGATCGCCTTGGGCGTTTCCAGGCTCTCGCGATAACGCCCGCGGAAGATGTCCGCGGAAACCATCAACTGGTATCCCCCCATGTGTGGTTGCAACGCCACTTCGTCAGGATAAACGTCGATCACTTTCACCACCCAATCCGAATCCGTTCCGCCGGTCGATGCAATCAAGTTCACCACCGGCTGCCCGCTGATCTTTAATGGTTCCTTGAGAACATCAGATGCAAAAGCCACAACATCCGGTCGTCCAGAAGCCTCGCGCTGATCGTCCACCAACCATTGCGCCCATGTCGCCTCGCCCGTGTACCCAACCGGCTGAATCGGACGCGAGCGAAAAGGCACCGGCTTGGCGGGATCCGAAACATATTCTTCGAAAGCCGAAGCGCTACTCTGCGGAGCATCGAAGCTGAGTTTCAATCCCGCCTCCAGATAGAGTGGCTTAGGGTGAATCGTGCAGCCAGAAGCGCAGCCGGCGGGCCATGCAGGCAATCGTTCCCAGGTATTCGTACCGGTCTCAAACGCCGTCACTGTCGCTACGTCTGCCTTAGGTGCGCCATCTTTTAAATACTGATCCAGAAATGGCCGCAGAATGTGTTCTCGAAAATAAAGTCCGGTATCGCTGTCGAACTTGATCGCCCCGAGAGAACTGCCGTCGCCGATTTCCTGCCCGTGATGCCACGGGCCCATAACAAGAAATACTTTGTCGTTGGCGGTGTCCTTGGGCTTGATCGCTTTGTAGACGGCGGGCGCGCCGTAAATGTCTTCCTGATCCCACAAGCTGTCAACCAGCATTACCGGAACCTTCAATGGCTGCGCTGCGAGAATCTTGTCCATCGCTTGCTGCTGCCACCACGCATCGTAGCTCGGATGCTCCAGCAACTTCCGCCAGAAACCAACCTGCTCCATGCCGTGCCGACGGCCCAACTCTCCGGCCGATCCAGCAGACATAAAGTTGTCATAGTCATCGAAGTGATCGCTCCACCACGGAACGCTATTGTCGCGAGTTCCCTCCTGCTCATAGATGTACGGCATGTTCTGCTCACGGAACGCACCATTGTGAAACCAGTCATCTCCCATCCAGCCATCGACCATGGGATTCATCGGCACGGACACTTTCAGCGCTGGGTGTGGATTCACCAGCGCCATCAACGGGAGGAATCCATCGTACGAGATTCCGAGAATTCCTACTTTGCCGTTGCTCTCCGGGATATTTTTCACCAGCCAGTCGATTGTGTCGTATGTATCGGTAGAGTGATCGACCGCAGTTGGATTCAGCGGACCGTGCAGCGGACGCGTCATCACATAGTCGCCCTCGGATCCGTACTTGCCGCGAACATCCTGCACTACGCGGATGTAGCCGCCTCCCACAATCACTTCGACCGCATTGTCGTATCCGCTCAGAATTGGCCCCAGATGCGAACTGGCCGCATGACTCAACTGCGCGCTGGCGTTGTAAGGAGTTCGCGTCAGTAGGATCGGAGCATTCTTCGCCCCCTTCGGAATCACTATGACAGTATGCAGCTTTACACCATCGCGCATCGGAATCATCACGTCGCGTTTGATGTAGTCAAAGCTGTCGGCCGAGGGCTCGAGTTTGTCAGGCCTCTCGCTCGGCAGTGTGGCAGCGGGTGTCGCAGTTTTTTGTGCCGCAGAAGAAGGTTGGAATTCCAGGAATGCAGGAAACATCGCGAGCAGACACACGAAACGACCAGCAGCAGTCACTCTCATGAAGGGCCCTCAGGAATCGACGAATGGTACAACCTCGCGATGCGGCTTGCCAAATGGCATTGGAGGACCGCACGGCAGGTAATCATCTCGGTGGTTACTGTTAGCACGGGCATCGCATCATCGTGCAATACTTCGACTTCCCCTTCGTAACGCGGCCCGTCGCAATCTCGAAACTAAACTTTCCAGGGAGGGTTCAATCTCGCATGACAAACAAAATCACGTACTCTCTGCTCACCCTGGCAGTAGCTGGTCTGATGGTTGCCGGATCGGCTTCTGCTCAATCTCAAAGCACAGCCGGCGCCGGCGCGGATCAGGTGGATCCTGGTCATCCGCGCGTGAACCAAGTCAACGGGCGCGAAACCAATCAACAGGACCGGATCGCGGACGGAGTGAAGAACGGTCAGCTCAGGCCCGGACAAACGGCTCGTCTCGAGCGCGGCGAACAGCGCCTGCAGAACAACGAAAAGCGCGACATGGCAAAGGACAACGGCCATCTGACGAAACAGGACCAGCGCCAGCTCAATCACGAAGCGAACCACATGAGCAAGCGCATTGCCGCCGACAAGCACTCTGCAAAATAGTGTGGGCGGGCTCCCGCGCTTTGACAATGTGTATAGAAGAAAGAGCCGCCGCTTTCGCGGCTTTTTCTTTTGCGGAATGACAGCCAGACTCATATCCAGATCCAGCGGGAAGTGGTAGGCTAGCCAATTCCTGTAGAACGGGACTCGGGCGGGCACCGCAACCATATTGCGCCGGACTCCCGTATAATGACCGGAATCCGTAAGGGGTTTCGCTCTCGTTCGTTTTGCCCGCGCTCGCGCATTTTGAATTATGCCGGTTGACTCGACAACTCCAAAACCTGGAATGGAAGCCGCGAGTCTAACGGACGTTGGACTCCAGCGCGAAAACAACGAAGACTCCTACCTGTATTGGGAACCTGAGTCTGACGCCGATTTTCGTCGCAAGGGTCGGCTCGCCGTCGTCGCCGACGGCATGGGTGGCTACGATGGCGGACAGGAAGCCAGCCGTCTCGCCGTCGAGACCGTCCGTCACATGTACGATCGCGAGTTTAAGGGCGACCCTCAGCAGACTCTCAGCGCTGCATTTCAGTCTGCTCATGACACGATTCAGCGCTATGCCCTTGAGCATCCACAGTTTCATGGAATGGGCACGACTTGCACGGCGCTCGCGATTATCGGTACCGACCTCTATTTCGCCCACATCGGTGACAGCCGTTTGTATCTCGTGCGCGATGGCTCTCTCACTCGCCTGACTCGAGACCATTCCTATGTGGGACGCTTGGTCGAGAACGGCATCGTTCGTTCTGAAGACGCCGAGTCTCATCCCCAGCGTCATATTCTGACCGCTGCATTAGGATCTGGCCGCGACATTGTTCCGCACATTTCGGCACAGCCAGTCGAACTCGAAGAATCCGACGTGCTGGTTCTCTGCACGGATGGACTCTGGAGTCTTGTCCCAGAACGCGATATCGCTCAGGTTGCGCAAGCGAATCCCCCGGCGGAAGCTTGCACCAAGTTGGTGCGGATGGCGCTCGAGCGCGGCGGACCAGATAACATCACCGTCGTCGTTCTACGCGTTTCGGCCGGCTAGTCCACTCGCATTCTCAAACCTGGCGAGTGTGCAAGAACCTGCAAACATTACTGTTCTTAACAATCCTTATGTTGATTACCGCATTCCGAAGCTGCAATCTTGTGCACACGTAGCTCCCATCGCGACAGCATAGCAACCCTTCAAACTATTGATTTCACAAGTGATTTTTCCGATCAGGAGATCTTTGAATTTGGAATTTCGCTTGCTATGTCACTTATGTTAATAATGTCTATTAGTTCCATGTAGTTTATGTATAATTCGCTGCTATGAAAATCTCTCAAAAAGGTCTTTATGCCCTGCAGGCGATGATGATGCTGGCGCGCCATCATCATCAGGGTGCCATCAAGATTCGCGACATCGCATACGAAGAAGCGCTGCCGGAGAAATTCCTCGAGCTGATTCTCCTCGAGCTCAAGAACGCGCGAATGGTCGATAGCGTTCGGGGCGCAAAAGGCGGCTACCAGCTCCGGCGTGATCCTTCAGAGCTGCATCTCAGCGAAATCATTCGTCTGATAGACGGTCCGCTGGCGCCGTTCGGCGACGCAGAGCACCTGCGGGAATTAATCGACCGTGATCTCCCGCACCGCGCGCTCTACCAGGTATTTCTCGATGTCCGCGACGCCGCTGCACGCATTTTGGATAACACCACTCTGGCCGATCTGATTTCCGGAGACGGCCCCGCAGGCAAAGGCAGCAAGCGCCAGAAAAAACAATCCGCCAACGTCCTCCCCATGGTCGTCGGAGGCCCTAAGGGTGAATAGGCGCTCGATATTCGGAGTCTTCTTATTATTCGCGACTGCGGTCGCAGGCTGGGCTCAGGGGGCGGCCGCCACTACCATTCGCGTCGGCGCATTTCCTAACATCACGCATGCGCAGGCGATGGTGGGCAAGGCGAACGGATGGTTCGATAAGGCCATGGGACCCCAGGTCAAAGTACAGTGGACCAGCTTTAACGCTGGACCGTCGGCGATCGAAGCCCTATTCGCCGGAGCGATCGACATGACCTACGTCGGGCCGAATCCCGCGATCAATGGCTACGTCCGCTCCAACGGTGAAGCCTTGCGCGTTGTTTCAGGAGCCGCCAGCGGTGGAGCTTCGTTGATCGTGCGCAACGACGCTGGCATCAACAAGCCTGAAGATTTTCATGGCAAGCGTGTGGCATCACCGCAATTCGGCAATACGCAAGACGTCGCGCTCCGCAATTGGCTCAAGAATCACGGCCTCAAGTCCAATGACAAGGGCGGCGATGTGCGCATCATCCCGATGGCAAATCCTGACCAGCTGACGTTGTTCCTCAAAAAAGATCTCGACGCCGCGTGGGCACCAGAACCTTGGGCGACACGGCTGATTCATGAAGGCAATGGCCGCCTCTTTGTCGATGAGCGCTCACTCTGGCCGAACGGACAATTCGTGATCGGGGTGCTCGTCGTGAACACCAAGTTTCTGAACGCGCATCCCGACCTGGTGAAGAATTGGATTCGCGCTAATGTCGATTTGACCGACTGGATCAATGCCCACCCGCCCGAAGCCAAGAAACTTCTGAACGAGCAGATTCAACGCGAGACCAGCAAGGCACTTCCCCAGGTCGTCCTCGACGAAGCTTTCTCGCGGATGCAGGTAACCTACGACCCGCTCCACGCTGCCCTGAACACAGCCGCGCAGCAGGCCTTTGACGACGGCTTTCTGGGCCGCCAGATGCCGGATCTCTCCCGCCTGTACGATCTCACGCTCCTCAACCAGGTTCTTGCGGAAAAGAACCGAAAGGCGATTCAATGAGCACCAGCGCGCACAATGTCCCGGCTCAGTTCCCGATTCCAGTTGAACCCGTGATGCCTGCTCGGCCCGGCAACCGCAGCAAGTTCGGACCGGTTTCCGTTGGCCGTCAAGTGCGCCCCATCTCGCCTGAAGTTCCCAAGGTCGGCCTCAGCGAAATCTCCCTGAGCTATCGCACGCAAAGCGGTGAGCGACTGCTGGCGCTCGACAACATTAATCTTCAAGTGCGCGCGGGAGAATTCGTTTGCATCGTCGGTCCATCCGGCTGCGGCAAATCCACGCTGCTGCACTTGATTGCCGGCCTACACTCGCAGACATCTGGACAGATTCTGGTCGACGGCAATCCCATCCAGGGTCCGGGCACGGATCGCATTCTAATTTTCCAGGAGCACGGCCTATTTCCTTGGCTGACCGTCGGACAGAATGTCGAGTTCGGCATGAAGATGAAGGGAGTTCCCAAAGCAGAGCGTGAAGAGAAAATTCGCTACTATCTCCGCCTGGTACACCTGGCAAAATTTGAAAAGAGCTACATCCATCAGCTTTCCGGAGGAATGCGCCAGCGCGTTGCTATTGCGCGTGCCCTTGCCACCGAACCCGACGTCCTGCTGATGGACGAACCGTTCGCCGCACTCGACGCGCAAACCCGCGATCTGCTGCATGACGAACTCGAGCGTATCTGGAGTGAGACCGGACGAACCATCATTTTCGTTACGCACAACGTTCGCGAAGCCATTCGTCTTGGCGATCGCGTTGTTCTTCTGACGTTCCGCCCCGGCCGCGTAAAGAATGAGTTCCCTGTCGAATTACCACGTCCGCGGCATCTTGAAGATCCCAACGTGGCCCGTGCTGCCCGCGAGATTCTGGACGAACTGCGCGAAGAAATTAACCGCTCCCTCGAAGCAGAATACAGTGCGGGCGTGAAGCCGCGCATCGAACCGGGAGTGGAAGCATGAAACGTGCCGCCCGCTACATCATCTTTTACGCTGCACTTTTCGGCCTGTGGACACTCCTCGCCGAACTGAAGATTTGGCCGCCTTATCTATTCCCCACGCCATGGGGCGTGGGCGAATCCCTCTATGCGGGCTTTGCGGATCACAGTTACTGGATTGCAATCCGCGTCAGCATGGAGCGTGTCCTGATCGGTTACGCCATCTCTGTTGCACTCGGGATGATTCTCGGACTCGGTGTCGCCAGCAATAAGTTCCTTGAAGAAACCATGGGCGGACTGCTGGTCAGTTTGCAGAGCCTGCCCAGCATCTGCTGGTGGCCTCTGGCGCTGCTTTGGTTTGGCCTGAATCAGAATGCAATTCTCTTCGTCGTCATCATGGGATCGCTGTTGTCCGTCACACTGGCCATGGAAGATGGCCGCAAGCAAATGCCGAAGATTTTCGGCCAAGCCGGACGGAATCTCGGCGCGAAGGGTTTCAAGCTGTTCTGGTATGTCCTACTTCCGGCCAGCTTACCATTTATCGTCTCCGGCCTGAAACAGGGGTGGGCCTTTGCCTGGCGCTCACTGATCACGGCCGAAATGCTTTACCTCAGTCTCGGCTTGGGCCAGGTTCTGATGATGGGACGTGATCTGAATGACATGAGCGCCGTCATCGCCGTCATGATCTTGATCATCGCCATTGGATATATCGTCGACGGAGTCGTGTTCAAAGGAATGGAACGTCATTTGCAAAACCGGTGGGGACTGACTCCCGCCTCCTAGCGTCATTTAGAAAGAAATCCCCCAAAAGAGCTTGAAGAAATTAACAATTTATTAATGACAAGAGAGGCGATTTGTATTAATGTCTACTAAGTCGATGGTATTAATATCATCAATAGTGTTTTAGATTTTCCCTCCCCCTCCCCCAGATCAGAATTAGATACACACACTCAAAAGGAGAGAACTGTTCCATGAAAGCAACCACGAGCAAAGTGCTAACCGCTCTCGCACTCGCCGCTTTGACGGCCGGTGCATGGGCACAAACCGAGGTGGCGTCGAATGCCACTCCCGCTAAAGACCCCGCACCCGCGGCTGCAACTCCAGCTCCGGCGCCTGTTACCGCTGCCGACGTGCAGGCACTAAAAGACGCGCTCGCAGCTCAGCAACTGCAGATTCAGAAACTCACCGAACAACTGCAGCGTCAGCAAGAGCAGCAATCTCTCGTCAATGGGGCTGCCAAAGCTGATACCACTCCGGCCCAGGCGAACCCGCCGCAGCAGGTCGCGGCGCTGGGCACGCCCGCACCCGCCGTCCAGCAAGACAGCGCGCCCGCCGCAGCCCCGACGCAAGAATCGGAGCAGGTCTACAACAAGCAGATGGAAGGGCCGCTCACGCTGCACTTCCGGGGCATCAACATTACTCCTGGGGGATACGCGGAAGGTGCGTTTGTCCGGCGATCAAGAGCGCTGGCTGCGGATTTGTCCACGCCTTTCAACTCGTTAACGATGCCCGGCGCCTCGCAGAGCCAGATACCGGAATTCTTCGGCTCTGGCCGTCAGTCCAAAATCACCACGTTCGTCGATGGCCGCTTGAAGAATGTTGATCTCTCGAGCTACGTGTCGGCTGACTTCCTTTCCGCCGGCGTGACTTCTACGTCTACCTCCACCAACAGCTACACGCTCCGACTCCGGCAAGCGTGGGCTCAGGCGAAATTCGATAATGGATTCTCTTTCCTCGCTGGGCAGAGCTGGAGTTTGGTGACCGAGAATGGGCACGGCATCTCTCCTGATGACGATCTCGGCAGAACCAACGACGCGCGTCCCAAGACGATCGATCCGTCGTATAACGTCGGCTTCGTCTTCGCCCGCCAGTATGGCCTTCGCGTGACGCAGAACATCGGCGACAAAGTCGCGGTCGCCTTCGCCATCGAAAACCCTCAGGCTACGCTGACCACGCACGGCAACGGCGGCAACTACCTGCTGGGTGAAAACGGCGCCAGCAATAGCTACAACACGACGGCCACGTACTCGTTCAATCCATCACCGGACATCATTGCGAAGGTTGCATTCGATCCCGGCGTCGGACACTACGAAGTGTTCGGTATCGCCGATCGCTTCACCGATCGCGTTTTCCCTTGCGGTGAAGTGCTTGCCACCGCGACTTGCGGAGGCCAGGCTGTCGGTGTCACTTCGGCCGTGGGAGCCTATAACGCTTCCAAGGAAGGCGGCGGCGTGGGCGCGAGCGCGCGGTTCAACATTGCCAAGCGCGTGACTCTCGGCGTGAAAGGCTTCACGGGCAGCGGCGTTGGACGCTACGGTCCGGGCGGCCTTGCCGATGCTTCCATCAATGGTAACGGCACTCTCCATCTGGTGAAGAACTCAATGGGCCTGGGCACGTTCGAAGTACACATCACCAAGAAGCTCGACTTCGATGGATATGCGGGCGTCGAGTATGCTGCGAGAACGGCTAGCTTCGATCCTCTGGCAAAGAGCGGAGCAGGAGCTGCGGTCGGCTACGGTTCTCCAAAATTCGTCAATACTGGCTGCTACGTTGAAACTCCGCCTGCGACGAGCACCGCCAACGGAACTGCGGGATTCGATCCCGGCGGCCTCGCGAATTGCACGGGTGACACGCGCGCACTCATCGAAGGAACGGGAGCCCTTTGGTACAAGTTCTACTCGGGACCTCGTGGCAGCTTCCGCTTCGGCACACAGTACTCCTACGTGACCCGCAATGCCTGGTCGGGCGTCGGCGGAGATCCACACGGAATCGACAACATGATCTTCACGTCATTCCGTTACTACTTGCCGTAAGTGAACAACCTTCTGAGGGGCGCCTTCCCCTCGGAATCGCCGCCGGTCCGGTTTTGGCCTACTCTCCTTTTCCGGGCCGGCGGTGCTAACAAATCAAGCCAGAATGCTGGCTTTCAAAGATCTCAAGATTCTTATGCCAACGGGCGATCTGGTCCGCAAAGATATCGCAGTGATCGGCGGTGGCTTCAGCGGCACGGTCGTGTCGGTGCAACTGTTGCGACATGCGCCGAACCTCTCGCTCGGAGTCATCGACAAGAATGTTCGTCCTGCTGTGGGCCTCGCTTACGGCACCGACCACGCGGCTCATCTCCTGAACGTCCCTGCCGGGCAGATGAGCGCTTTCGCTTCCGAGCCCGATCACTTCCTGAAGTGGGCAGAGCAGGATTACGAATTCCCTGTTGACTCGCGAAGCTTTCTCCCACGCGCTCTCTACGGACGCTACTTGCTTGCTCTGCTGGAAGAGACATGTGCCGCCCATTCGTTGCATTTCGATTGGATTCGCGACGAAGCCCTGGCTGTCCGACGTGAAAAGGCAGGCTTTCTGATCCATACAAGATCCGGACAGCGAGTGCTCGCTCAAACAGTTGTACTCGCCCTTGGAAATTTCCCTCCTGGAAACCTAGGCATTCACGGACTGAGGACGGATTCGCGGTGCTATCAACGGTTGGCGTGGTCGAAGGAAGCGCTTGCCGGCCTGGCCGACAACAACCAAGTGCTATTGATCGGTTCCGGCCTTACGAGCGTAGACATAACGATCGCTCTTCGCGCCAACGGGTTCAAGGGCAGAATTCATATCCTGTCACGCCATGGATTGGTGCCGCAGTGCCACAGCCCGTCGCTGCCATGGCCCGGCTTTCAGGACGAATCTCTTCCCCGAACCATCCGCGGCCTGGTCCGCCTCATTCGCAATCAGGCTGCAGCCGCAGCGGAGGCATCCGGCGATTGGCGTGCGGTCATGGATTCTCTTCGTCCTCTCGTTCAGGAAATCTGGCAGTCGTTGCCCATCGAAGAACGCCGTAGATTTCTTCGTCACATACGGACTTATTGGGAAATACATCGTCACCGAGTAGCTCCGGATGTCGGACAGACTTTTTTCAAGATGATCGCCAGCGGACAGGTTCAAGTGCATGCCGGAAGAATCACAAGCTATTCGGAAATTAATTCCGACGGAAAGAACCTGGCCCAAGTTACATTCCGCGATCGATACAGCGCTTCGGCAAAAGCTCTCGAAGTAGATAGGGTGGTCAATTGCTCCGGTCCCGAGACTAACTTCCGCAAAATCGATAGTGCGTTGCTTGCGAGTCTTTTTGAGCAGGGGTTGGTTCGGCAAGATCCACTGGGTCTCGGTCTCGACGTGGATAGAAACGGAGCGTTGCTCGACTGTACGGGAACGCCATCCCGATGTCTTTTCGCACTTGGGCCTGCCCGCAAAGGAATGCTTTGGGAGACGACTGCAGTACCGGAATTGCGGGTTCAGGCCGCCAATTTGGCCGATCACTTGTTACGCGCACCTCTGGCGCACCAATCGGTTCCGCAAACAGTTGGCGCTGCCGTCAGCTCAGAAATACTTCAAAGATAAGTTTTTCAAGTTTCAGGAGGAGACTATGGCGAAAGAAACGGAGCCTCACACGAAGAGCTTTACGCTGTCGTTAGATTCATGGGCGGTGATTCTCGCGCTAATCCTGGCGCTTGCGGTTCGCTTCGCGTTACTCCCTAAAGTTCCGTGGTAGTTGCAAACTTCAGGCTCAGCGGTCCCCGGAGGTAGGTGATGGCAGCTTCAATTACGGTTCCACCCGCGCAATCCGATCGCACCTCGCGCAACATATTGAGTTTAGTTCCCGGAATTCTATTGCTCGCCGCAGTCGGCTACGGCGGTAAGGCGCTTGAAAAGTTCCTCAACACCTACGCCAAAGCTCATCACTGGACATTTCCAAACATTGAATATGTGCTGTGGGCAATCATCATCGGCTTGGTGATTTCCAACCTTCTCGCCGTTCCCAAAATATTTCAACCAGGCGTCGCCACTTACGAGTTCTGGCTCAAGGTCGGTATCGTGCTTCTTGGTTCCCGCTTTGTGCTGGCGGATATCCTGAAATTAGGAGGGATTAGCCTTGCACTCGTCGTCGTTGAAATCTCTCTTTCGCTGCTGCTGATGCACTTCCTGGGCCGCATATTCAACTTGCCGCCGAAACTGACGAGCCTGCTCGCGGTTGGATCTTCGATCTGCGGCGTCTCCGCCATCATCGCGGCCAAGGGCGCCATCGATGCCGACGACGAAGACTCGACTTTTGCGATCGCGGCGATCCTCGCACTGGGTGCTCTCGCCCTGTTTACCTTTCCGTTAATCGGCCATAGCCTGCATCTCGGCGATACTGCCTTCGGGCTTTGGTCCGGTCTGGGAGTGGATAACACTGCCGAAGCCACGGCTACCGGCGCTCTCTATTCCGATGCCGCCGGCAAAGTCGCTGTGCTGGCCAAGACCGCCCGCAACGCCATGATCGGCTTCGTGGTGCTGGCCTATGCCATCTACTGGGCCAAACAAGGGCAAGCCTCCTCGGTCGCTAACAAAGCGACTTTCCTGTGGAACAAGTTTCCCAAGTTCGTTCTCGGATTCTTGGCGATCTCGCTGCTCGTCAGCTTTCACACTTTCAGCAAGGAGCAAGTTGGCTCATTGGGTAATCTTTCGCGCTGGGCGTTCTTATTGACCTTTGCGGGAGTGGGATTGCGGACAAACTTCCGGGAGATGTCGAAACAGGGACTGCGCCCGTTTATCGTCGGCGCTCTCGGAGAAATAATCATCGCGGCGCTCACTTTCGGCTTGGTCGTCGGAGCGAATCGGATTTGGGGCTTGTAGCCGTGCTCCAGATGGGTGGATGCGGAGATGGCAAAGCGCTACCGACCCAGTGTCCCGCAATCGGAACGCTACGGTAGCGCCGCTACTGCGTAGCCCAAACTGATCTCTGAAGTATAAAAAGTGGGATGCACTACCGATAGTCCATTCCTGGGTACTGGCAAGTTAATATCTGACGGGTAATCCAGCTCTAGGGCTTTTCCTCTGTCTTCTCTGTGCCCTCTGCGGTGGAAGCTTTTTCCGGACGCAGCAGCGGAAACAAAATTACATCGCGAATCGTGTGCGAGTCAGTCAGCAACATGCACACGCGATCAATGCCGATTCCCACTCCTCCCGCCGGAGGCATGCCGTAC
>Ga0181528_10000830_pt1 | contig 20127 bp, 22 predicted proteins | sample PEATcosm2014_Bin_47_FD_119742 | JGI IMG/M metagenome (GOLD analysis project Ga0181528, IMG submission 119742) | Peatland microbial communities from MTU Mesocosm Facility, Houghton, MI, USA - PEATcosm2014_Bin10_10_metaG | ecosystem: Environmental > Terrestrial > Soil > Wetlands > Peat | place...
ATCGAGGATCTGGAAAACTGCGACCCAGTGTTCGATCCGCATCTCAGGCATCCGAATCCAGTGGACGAGAACATGGTGGTCGAGCAGGCGGCCGCGCGAGTAGTGAGTTGGCGCGAACGCGAGATCGACGCGGTATTCAATGCGCTCAAGATGCTCTCGCACCGCATGGCCTCCATGTCCGGGCAGCGATCCATCATCCTGGCCTCGCCGGGATTCCTGGTTACCGACTCGCTGCGGCCCCGCCAAATGGAACTGATCGATGAGGCGATTCGCGCCGGCGTGGTAATCGGCGCCCTGGACGCGCTCGGCCTGTCGAGTCTGAATCCGGCGGGCGAGATCGACGAGTTCGTACCGCCAGGGGCAGCCCATCCCAACCTGGCAGGAGACAAACTCCCGTTTCGCAAAGCGGAAATCGAGGGTGGGGCGCAGGCGCTGGCCGTGCTCGCCGCGGGCACCGGTGGCAGGTTTATCTCTAACAGCAACGATTTCATCGGCGCCTATCGGCAACTCGCCAATCCGCCGGAGTACATTTACGTGCTCGGTTTCACGCCGAAGGATGTCAAATCTAACGGGAGCTTTCATCCTCTGGCGGTAAAGCTGGCCGGCGGCGCGAAGTACGATCTGCAGGCCCGCAGCGGCTACTACGCTCCCAAGGCAGGTGAAGAGAAGACGGCGCGGGAAGCGCCGGAGATCAAAGATGCCGTGTTTTCGCGATTGGAAATCCGCACTCTTCCCGTGGAACTGCGCACCGAAGTGGATAGCTCCGATCCGGCGAACGTCAAGCTGACGGTGACAGTGGGCGTCGACCGGAATAAATTGCCGGTGAACCATGACCGGTTGACGGCGGTGGTGGCTGTCTTCGACGACAATGGCAGTTTCATCGCCGGAAATCAGGGAAGTTTAGATCTGCGGCCGGCGTTTGTACTGAAGGCAAGTTTTGGAGTGAAGCCGGGAGGCTACCGCGTGCGGCTGGTGGTGCACGACGAGCACGCACAGATTCTCGAAGCGCAGAATCAGGCGGTAACGGTTCGATGATTGTCAGCCGCCGCGCATCGGGTGGTCAGCTATCTTGTGGACCGCTCGGCGGCGAGGAAATATCGGATGGCGGCGCGAAACTGAAGCTGCGCATCGATAGATTGCCATACTGAAAACCCTCGAAGATGGTTGCCACCGGCTCGTCCGCATAGGCCGCGCCCAGCGCGACGAATAGCGGATCGAAATGCTCGGTGGTCGGCACGGAGAGGCGCGCGTGCGGGGCGGTTTGGCGATAGGCCAGCAAGTTTTCCAGCTTCCGCGTGGCTACTGCATCGGCCACCCAGGCATCGAACTCCGCCGCCCAGGTGTCTACCGGCGCCTCTTTATTCTCGATGCGGACGCGGCTGAGGTTGTGCACGATTCCGCCGCTCGCGGCTACCAGAAAGCCGTCGTCGCGCAGCGGGCGCAGCGCGCGGCCGAGTTGGAACAGTTCCTGCGGCGGCACGAACGGCATGGAGACTTCGATTACTGGGGTAGTCGCGTCCGGCCAGGCGAGGCGCAGCGGCGTCCAGGCGCCATGATCGAGCCCGCGCTCGCGTTCGAAGCGCGCCTGCTGGCCGGCCGACTGGAGCACATTCACCACGCGGGCCGCGGACACGGGGCTTCCCCGCGCGGGATAGGTCAGACGATAGAGTTCCTCGGGAAATCCGCCGAAATCGTACAGCAACGGGGCGTGGTCCCAGGCGGTGACGCGCACCGGTTGCGAGACCTGCCAGTGCGCCGACACGATCAGGATGGCCCGGGCGCCGTTGTGGCGCTGGCCGAACGCGCGCAGCGCCGCGGCGTGGGAATCGCCGCCCAGGGCGGACATGGGCGAGCCATGAGCGAAGAAGACGGCTGGTAATCGTCCCATATTTCCATTGGATGACAAAATGGCGCGCGGGGCTTCGCTATCCTGAAGGCGAGGAGGCGACTGTGGCGAACCTTTTTATCGGCATAAAGGGCGCGGTTTTGGCGATTGATCGCGCGACCGGGGAAACCGTCTGGGAATCGCCGTTAAAGGGCGGCGATTTCGTCAATCTGGTGCTCGACGGCGCCGAACTTTACGCGGCCACTCGTGGTGAGTTGTATCGCCTGGATCCGGCTACCAGCAGGATTCTCTGGAAAAATGAACTGGCGGGAAAAGGGTGGGGGCTGGTTGCCATCGCACACTCGCCGGATGGCAACTGGAGCGCAATCGAGGAAAAACGCCGGCTGGATGAGGCGGCCGCGGCTGCCGCTACGACAGCCGCGACCGGTTAGTGCAACTACTCTTCTTTGGCCACCACCACGGTAACTTCGGCGGTGACTTCTTTGTGCAACTTCACCGGAACTTTGAACTCGCCCAGGCTCTTGATGGGCTCGTCCAGTTGAATCTTGCGCCGGTCGATGGTGAACCCCTTCGCCGCCAGCGCGTCGGCCACATCTTTCGATGTTACCGATCCGAATAGCTGATCGTTCTCGCCGGACTTCTGCCTGATGGTGACCGAAACGCCATTCACCAGCTTCGCCAGGTCCTGTGCCTCGCCCTGCAGCTTGGCTTCCTTGCGCAAGTGGGCCTGCCGTTCCTGCTCGACAATCTTCTTGTTGGACCCCGTCGCAGTCACCGCCAGTTTCTTGGGGATGAGGAAATTGCGGGCATATCCCGCCGCCACTTTGACTACCTGGCCGCGGGAGCCCAGATTGCTGATATCTTCTCTCAGGATCACTTCCATTTGATTTTCCCCCTAGAACTGCGCCGCGAACGGCAGCAGTGCGATGTTACGCGCCTTCTTGATGGCGTCGGTGAGGCGGCGCTGGTGCGGCGCGCACACGCCCGAAATGCGGCGCGGCACGATCTTGCCGCGCTCCGCCACGAAGGCGTGAAGCATCTTCACGTCCTTATAGTTGATATCGTCGATCTTCTCGACGCAGAACCGGCATACCTTCTTGCGCCGGAAATATTGCTTCTTCTGGGTAGCGACAGCTTTGTCGCCGCCGGTGGGCCGCTGGCCCGCGCTGCCTGGTCTTCCTTTGGATTCCGGCATGAGTTAGCTCTCCTTCGGCATGCCGGGCAATACCGGCGATTCTGACGCGGCGGGCTGCGCAAAAATGGGCGCGGGACCCGGAGCGGGGGCTGCAGGCGCATTGGCGGCCCGTTTGGCGGTTCGCTTATCGCGCTCTTTCTTGCGCTTGTCCAGGCGCTTCAAGGTCTCATCCACGCGCACCGTCAGGAATTTCAGCACCGAGTCGGTAACGCGCAAGCGGCGTTCGAACTCGTACACGTGCTCGGGAGCGGCGGTGAACTGGAACAGCACATAAGTGCCTTCCCGGTACTTATCCACCCGGTAAGCCAACCGGCGCTTACCCCATTTATCGATCTTGTCTACCGTGGCGCCCAAAGTGACTAACTGCGTTCGTAGCGTTTCTACCAGCGCATCCACTTCTTCATCCGGCGCATCCGGCTTTACTATGAACAGCTCTTCGTAAATCCTCATGCTTCCTCATTATTTAAGCCAGGGGCGCGACGATTGTATTTCGTCATGGCCTTTTCGACGCCCTCAGCAATTATGGTCCGAACCGCATCGGCCGCATAGCCGACGAAGTCGTCCAATTCCGTGCGCTGCGAGCGCTTCATCGGCGCCAGCAGGTATTCCGTGCCACCGTTTAACGGATGGCCCGGGTGAGCTCCCAATCGCACCCTTACGATCTCGTTCGTGCCCAGGCTGCCGATCACCGACTTCATGCCGTTGTGACCGGCCGCCGAGCCCTTCATCTTGATCTTCAGGGCTCTCCATCCCAGGTCCAGCTCGTCGTACACCACAATCAGCTGTCCCAGGTCGATCGAATGCTTTTCCATCAGCGGCTGGAGCGAAGTGCCGCTGAGATTCATAAACGTTTGCGGCTTGGCCAGCATCACCGGCTCGCCCTCGATCTCGCCCAGACCGATGAGAGCCCTGGAATCTTTGCGGGTGACGCGGATGCCGTGCCGCTCCGCCAGCCGGTCTACCGTCAGGAACCCCAGATTATGCGGCGTAAGAGCGTACTCCTCGCCCGGATTCCCCAGACCGGCCACCAGGAACATGGCAAGCTACTTCTTCTTGCCTTTCTCTTTTTCCTTGTCGGCCGCGCCTTCTTCTTCCTTCTTGCCCTTTTTGATGACTTCGGGCTCGGCTGCGGCCGCGCCGGCGACAGGCGTTACGGCGGCGGCTTCGGTGGGTGCGGCCACTTCCTCGGCGCGCAGGGCGACGGAGTGGGCGATTACGGTCTCGGGAGAACTAACCAGCTTCATCGATCCGCTTAGGGCCACATCGCTGGCGCGCTTGGCCTGGCCGATCATCAACTCGGTGACATCCACCACGAATTTCTCGGGAATGTCGTCGGGCAGGCACTCGATTTCGATGGCGCGGGTGATCACTTCGAGCAAGCCGCCCTGCACCTTCACGCCCTTGGCCTCACCGGTGGTAAATACCGGTACGCTGACGCGGATACGCCTGGTCAGATCGATGCGCTTGAAATCGGCATGTAGCAGCGTGCCGCGGATGGGATCCAATTGCTGGTCGACCACCATCACCGGGGTGGTTTCGCCGCCGGCGATCTGCAGCTTGAAAATGGTGTTGTAGCCGGTTGAGCTGCGGGTGATTTTGGCGATTTCGCGCGGATTCACGGAAACCGCGACGGGATCTTTGTGCGATCCATAAATAACTGCCGGGATTTGCCCCGCACGGCGTGTGCGATGCGCTTCGTTCTTGCCGCGCGAGGCGCGCACCTCGGCGGCGACTACGATATCTTTTACCACTTCATTCTCCTTCGGGTTCGAAGTCCGTTCGCGGAAGACGTTATTGGCCGCCGATTAACGTAGATAAACGCAGATACTAATTGTCTTCATCGGCGTTTATCTGCCTTCATCGGCGGCTAATTCTCGTCTCTTGCCTCTCCGCTTTCGTGGGTTCGATTGCCCGTAAACTCTAAACCGGCCGCTCCCTTGCGGCCGCGGTTCGTTACTCAGATGAAGAGCACACTCACTGACGTCTCTTCATGGATCGACCGGATGGCGTCGGCCATCAAATTCGCGATCGACAACTGCTTGATCCTTGCAACTTTCTTTCCCGCCTCGGAAAGCGGAATGGAATTGGTTACCACCACTTCCTTCAGACTCGACTTCTCGATTCGTTCCAGCGCCGGCCCCGATAATACCGGGTGCGTCGCGCAGGCCGAGACGCTCAACGCGCCCTTTTCGAGCAGCGCTTCCGCCCCCTTCACCAGCGTGCCTGCCGTGTCAATCAGGTCGTCCACCAGCAAACAGTGCCGGCCCTTTACTTCGCCAACCACGTTCATCACCTCGGCGATGTTAGCTTCTTCCCGCCGCTTATCGATGATCGCCAGCGGACAGCTCAGCCTTTTGGCAAACGCCCTGGCGCGCTCCACACCCCCGGCATCCGGCGATACCACCGTGATACCCGAAGTGGGATTTCGCTTGAAGTACTCGATCATCACCGGCGAGGCGAACAAATGATCCACCGGGATATCGAAAAAACCCTGGATCTGCGCCGCGTGTAAATCCAGCGTCAGAACCCGGTCGGCCCCCGCCGTTTCCAGCAGAGCCGCAACCAGCCTGGCCGAGATCGGAACCCTGGGTTTATCCTTCCGGTCCTGGCGGGCGTACCCATAATAGGGTAACACTGCCGTGATGCGCTCCGCAGAAGCCCGCTTGAGAGCGTCAATCATGAGCAGCAACTCCATCAGATTACGTTCCACCGGCGTGCAGGTCGGCTGGATGACGAAGACGTCGCCGCCGCGCACGTTTTCCTGAATCTGCAGGTAGATTTCGCCATCGGCGAACTGCTTCACCATGCAGTTTCCCACCTCCATATCGAGATGGCCGGCGATCTCGGCAGCCAATGCGGGGTTGGCGTTCCCGGTAAACAACAAAAGACGGTCGTGAGTCATCGAGCGTATCGGCTTTGGGGCGGCCATGTTCTCCCGGTAATATGTTCTTCCAGCGCTCGCCACCACATCCGGCGATACCGCGACCGCGTCACGAACGAAACTGGAAATGCCCTAACGGCACCAAACGATTGTAGCGCGACTGAAATCCGGTTACGGTCCGGATACAGCCCAAAAAGCGCCGAACCGCTTCCCGTCATCAAAGCCATCGAAGCTCCCGACCGCAACAAGCTCTTCTTGATCGCGGCCAGGCTGGGATGCTGCGGGAAAACGACCTCTTCGAAATCGTTGCGCGGGAGCCATTCGACACCCCTGCCCCACACTTGAGACTGGAAACTAAATATTTTATTTTGTTGCGATTCACTTGTCAAACGGGGGCTCAGGTCGCGATATGCCCGGGGTGTAGAGACGTGAACTCCAGGTGCCACCACGAGCGCCTTTTGGGCCGGCCCGTCGGGAAGCGGAAAAAGTTCCGTGCCGCGGCCGATTCCCACCGCCCGCCCGCCGAGCAGAAAAAATCCCACGTCGCTGCCGAGCTGTTGCGCCAGTTCGCTGAGCTTCTCGATGTCGAGCTTGCGCCCGGCGAGCACCGGCAGCGCCAGCAATACCGCCGCAGCGTCCGACGATCCGCCGCCCAATCCGGCGCCCATGGGAATCTGCTTCGTGAGACGCATCTCGACGCGGCCGGCGGCGCGCATGGCATCGAGCGCGAAGTGCGCCGCGCGGCTCACCAGGTTATCGGGGATCGCGAGTTCGTCGTCGAGTTTCACCGTCGTCTTGCGCCGCGGAGTGAAAGCCATCTCGATGCGGTCCGCCAGCGAAATCGTCTGGAATATGGTGCGCAGCTCGTGGTATCCGTCGGGCCGCTGGCAGAGCACGCGCAGATCGAGATTCAGTTTAGCCAGCGCGCGCAGGCGCACCCGGCGAGTGTCGCTCATTTGTCGTATTTGAGCAGCGAGAAGACGTCGTTCCCGGCCAGTTTTTGCCGCCCATTGAGGAAGGTCAACTCGACGACGAAGCCGATTCCCACCACGATCCCGCCGCATTCGCGCACCATGCTCGCCACCGCTGCCGACGTACCGCCGGTAGCCAGCAGGTCGTCGACAATCAGCGCGCGCGTGCCCGGCGCAACCGCGTCCTTATGCATTTCGAGCACGTCTTTGCCGTATTCGAGATCGTAGCTTACGCTCACGATCGCCGCCGGCAGTTTCTTATGCTTGCGCACCGGCACGAAGCCCGCGCCCAGCGCGTAGGCGATGGCGGGGGCGAAGATGAAACCGCGCGCTTCGATCCCCAGCACCACGTCGACATGGAGATCCTGATAGTGGTCCTTCAGTCCGTCGATAACCCCCGCGAGTCCGGCGCGATCCTTCAGCAGCGTGGTGATGTCGTAGAAGAGAATGCCGGGCTTGGGAAAATCGGGCACCTCGCGGATCAGCTTCTTCAGGTCGTCCATGAGACTTCTGTTATAGCACTGACGATGGTGGCCTTAAGCCAGCCGCCGGCGGCGCGGTTCGAGGCGGCGCCGGTTAAGAAGTTGGAATCCTGTATATACACTGATCGTATATACTGAAATCGTGCTCGACAATGTCGCGATTGGGACGAGGCCAACGTGGGCAAGACGGCATCCGGGCGATACCTCATCTGGTGTTCACTATTCGCCCGAGGCTGTTCCGAACCGTGACTGCATATGAAGTGAATGCCGCGGAGAGGAGTAGGTATGTCCCGCCAATCGAGTAAAGCCATGAAGCTGAAAGCAAACGCCGAAGAAGCCGACTGGTACGCGACCCCGCAAGGCCGTCGCCAGACACTGCGAGAGTTTACCCGCGCGCTCAAGGGCGGGACTCTGATTCGCTCGACTGGATCGAGAATTGCGAAAAGCGATCCGGAGGTGCTGGAGCGGCTCCTGGAAGAGGCTAAAAGGAACGCGACTCGCTCCATTTCGATTCGTCTCCCTATCGCCGACCTCGAACAGGCGCGGCAGATCGCCGAGAAGACCGGAGTCGGCTACCAGACCGTGCTTAAGCAAGCCATCCGAGAAGGTCTGAAGCGCGATGGCCTCTAGCCCGTTTCTCCTTCTCGCTCCTTCATCTTCAGCCCGTACCACCACAGCGACCCCGCCCACAGCGCCACGCATGGCAAGAAGATCAACCACGACGTGAGAAAGATCGCCGACGCGGCGAACGCCATCAAGACCACTTGCCCAATCCCATAGACCGGCGACGCCCCCGCGGAGAATCGCCATCTCGTCTGCGGCCGGGGATCTAGTACCGACGGTCGCCGCCCCATCGCCAGCGCTACAAACCCCGCACCCAATCCCGCCAGCGGCGCGAGCGGCGCCACCAGCACCGCAATCACCAGCAGAAACGCCGCGTCTTTCGCCGCCAGTATCCGCCATCCGCTCACGGGAAGCAGGCGATATCGCGACCATCCGCCCTCGCCATCGAGCCCGAACAAGCACTGTGCATAGCTCGAGAGCGCAATCACCACGAGCACCGTCATCGCCATGAATGCTTCCGATGGCAGCGGAGGGCCGAACAGCCGATAGAGTGCAGTCGACAAACTAAGTAGCAGCGCACAGTAAAAATCGAGCGTGGTGAGCATCTCCCGCAGGTTCTTGCGGATCAGTTGATCGAGCTCGCCAGGGAAATGCGGCACGCGCCGCCACATCGTCGCGCCCTTGGGCAGCGGCAACTCGGAAATCACGAATCCCGCCGCCACCAGTCCCGCCGCCAGTCCCCACAGTCCGACCGTGACGCTGCCGCGCAGCGCCCATAGAGCCAGCGCGACAACCGCCCACGTCATCGGGTTCACCCACGGACTGATGGCCCGCAGCAGGAAGTGCTCGCGTTTGTCGAGCGGCCAGAGCGCCAGCCGCGATGGCGGGATCTTGCGCAGAGGATCGGTGCTCAACGGGAACAAGACCACCAGCCCCATGATGATGAACAGGAACGAGCCGGCTTTTCCCAGGAAAAGTACCGCGACCAGGAAAAAATTGTTGCCGGCCAGGGATGCGATGGACTTCTCGCTTCGCTGGAACGCCCGCCAGACCCCTCCTAGGATGGCGGCGAGCCGAGCCATTCCAGTTCCTCCACGACCGGCGATTCCACCAGGTCGAAGTAATGCGCTTCGAGCGATTGCGGCAACTCGCCGGCGGGCGAATTCCACACGATCTTACCCTTGCGGATCATGATGATCTGCGTGGCGATCTCCTCCGCGACGGAGAGGATATGCGCCGTGAGAAATACCGTTACGCCGCGCCGCGCCGCCCCCTGCAACAGGTCGCGCATGATCTTCGACGTGACCGGGTCGACCGCTTCGAACGGCTCGTCGAGAAACAGCACTCGCGGATTGGGCAGCAGCGCCATGGCAAAGCTGGTCTTCTTGCGCATGCCGTGCGAGCACGATGCCGCAAACGTGTGCCGCCCGTGCTCCAGACTCAGCGCATGGAGCAGCTGAGTTGTTCGCCGGAGCGTCTCCTGGCGATCCAACCCGTAGACCGCGCCGGTGAGAAGAAGGTGCTCCTCCACGGTCAGATCATCAAACAAGCCCAAATCTTCCGGCAGAACGCCGATTCGCCGCTTCAGTTCGCGCGGATTCGCCGCCGCGTCCAGGCCGCAAACCTCGACCGTCCCGGATGTCGGCGGAAGCAGGCCCGTGAGCATCTTCACGGTGGTCGACTTCCCCGCGCCGTTCGGTCCAAGAAAGACGCAGATAGCGCCGGTTTCGACTTCCAGGTTCAGGCCGTCCACGGCGGTGAAATCGCCATAGCGGCGGGTCAGATTATGGCAGGAAATCATTCTTGTTCTGGCCAGCGAATCGGCATCACTTGGTCTTCGCCACCACCATCATCTTGCCCACGCCGTCGCGATAGCTCTCCGCGATCTCGAACGCCTCCGCGATGTGATCCAGACTGCGCCGGTGCGTGACGATCGGCGCGAACCATGCCGGCCGCTCGGCGATCATCGCCAGCGCCTCCGGTGATTCGTCGTTCGAGCGCCGCACGTTGAACATCGTCACTTCCTTGCGCCGCAGATTCGAGGTGTCGAACGGCACCAGCGCGCCCGAATGAATCCCCGTCAGCACCACACGGCCGGCATTGCACACCGCGCGAATCGCCTGATTGACGGTATCTTCTTTCGCCGCGCAATCGATCGCCAGATCGACTCCCCGCCCGCCGGTGTCGGCGTAGATCTGCTTCACAACGTCCGCCTGCGCGGGATCGATGGCAGCGTCCGCGCCCATATGCCGCGCCAGCTCGCGCCGATGCGCGACAGGATCGACCGCCCAGATGCGCTTCACCCCCGCTACTTTCAGGCTCGCCACCGTCAGCAGCCCGATGGCGCCCGCGCCCCATACCGCCACCGTCTCACTGGCCTTCGGCATCGACAGCCTGAGCGAATGCACCGCTACGGCGAGCGGCTCGACCAGCGCCGCTAGTTCCAGCGACATGGTCGGCGGGACGGCAAGCAGATTTGTGGGCGGCAGATTCACGAACTCGCGGAAGAAGCCGGCATTGCCGGGCGTGCTCAGAAAGCGGATGTTGGCGCACACGTTGTGCCGTCCCGCGCGGCAGTACTCGCAGTGGTAGCAGTAGAGCGCCGGTTCGAGAGCGGCGCGGTCGCCCACCCGCCAGTCGGTGACGCCCGCGCCCACGCGTACGACCGTCCCGGCGGGTTCGTGCCCCAATATCATGGGGTAAAGCGCAGGTGTGTCGCCCACAGAGCCTTCGCTGTAGGAGTGCAGGTCAGACCCGCAGATTCCCACGGCATCCACGCGCACCTGCAGTTCGCCCGCGGCAGGAGGAGCGATCTCCCCGTCCACGAGACGAAAGCGATGCGGTGCTATGAGTTCAGCGATTCGCATAATCAATGAGGGATAAGCCCATTGTAGGATAGCCCGATGTAAGATAAGCAGAGATGCAGAATTTTCGCCAGTTCGAGGCCGGGCCCGATCCGTTCGGCCGCAAATTCCAGGTCTTCTTCAAGTGGTTGCAGACCGCCATCTCCATCCGCCACTCCGACACCGTGGACGCCAAGTTCATTCTGGTGGATGAGAATGGCGGCCGGATCCAAAAGACGATCGCCATGCCCCATGTGGCCCTGCTCGCCGTAAGCCACGAAACCGGCCGCAAGATGGACGACCCGTGGTGCTCGCGCCTGGCCGAACTGCACCTGCTTCACATGGTGGAAACCGGCGAGGACATGGACAAAGATCTGGTCACCATGACCGGCCCGGAGCTGAAACATTACGCCGGGCAACTGGCCAAAGCCGCTTGATGTGGCGAGCGTATTCGCCGGCGAATCCCGACGGCTTAAAACGATCCTGAAGCGCCTGCCGCCGCTCACCGGCGCGCCTATTAATATCGAGAAGGCGCCCGGATTGCGCGACCGCCGCGGTCCGGTGCACGGCGGGTCGCTTCTACGCCGGCGACTCATTGCCTTCAACTGCACACGCGGCGAATTTCCACGGATCTTCGTACATGAGCTGTTTCATTTCGTCTGGCTGCGCGCCGGCAATCCTCGGCGACGATCCTGGGAGTCGCTTCTGAAGGCTGAACTGGCCGTCCATGCGCGCGGCGAGCTGGGATGGTCCGCCGAGTGGCGCAAGAAGACATTGAGAGCGGGCGATATCGCCGGCCGCACCCGCCGGTGGCGCGAATACTGCTGCGAGAGCTTCTGCGACACCGCCGCCTGGCTTTATTCCGGCGTGCGCCGGCACCCGGAGTTTGCGCTTGCGGCGCAATTTCGCGCCCCGCGCCGCATCTGGTTCGGAGAGGCCATCGGAAAACGCGAATTGCCGGTATAATCAGCCGGCCACCGCGACGCTGGCGACCTCAGGACTTGGGCTGTCGCTGGCGGTCGCGATGCCCATTCATATCCGTGCAGCCTCTGTTGACCGTGTTCTCCTCGATGTAGTCTGGCAGCGTTTCTTTGAGCACGCCCAGATCGCGCAAACATCCGTTTTGCGGGACTGCCTGTTTGAATCGTTCCCGGTCCACGTGGATAGCGCGCTGCCAGATTTTTCGCTGCGTCCCTGGCCAAACATTGACTCAAGCCCTCCAGCAGCTCCTTATTCGAATTAACGGTGCGCCAAGTCCGGATCGCGACAGGTCTGTTGCGCAACACGGTCAAGGAATCCTTCCTGGCGCGAGTCAATCAGATGAACGAGGTTCGACCGTTCGCTAGGCCCAAAAGCCTGGGTAAAAGGGCTCTGGGGTCTGGTCAGACATCGGCCCTCCATCGGAAACGCCGGGGGTTTTCTACCCGTAGTCCGGCGTTTCGATAGAATGTAGGCGGCTCTCGAGGGTGGGCTCGTCCACCCCTCACCGGGGTGTCTCTGCACAGAGCGCGCCCAGCCCGATGGCGCGTGGGGCGGGCAGTAACCAGCAAGCTACCTGGGTGGTTGGCTTGCGGAAAGGGTGACGCAAACGTGGACAGAAGACAGTTCATGAAAGACTCGGCAGTCGCACTGGGCTCCCTGGTTGCCGTCGAAGGCGCCGAGAGCGCTTCCGCGCCGGAGCAGGGCTCAACATCAAATCAGGAGGCGCCAGGTAAGATTGGCCGGCCCGTGCGAGCTGTGAGCATCGGCTTCAAACCAGGACTGTCCCTCGATCGCATCGCAGGCTTGGTAGACCAAGAAGGGGCGCGAGGCGCGGACATTATCGCTCTGCCGGAGACCTGCCGAGGCCAGAATGACAAGAGTCACGAAGGCTTGGATGGGCCCACCATTTCGACCTTATCGAGCCTGGCCAAACAACACCGGACCTATATCGTCTGTCCCATCGATCGCGACGAGGGTGGCCGCCGGCTCAATACCGCGGCCCTGCTCGACCGGCGCGGCCAGGTAGCCGGGGTTTACGACAAGGTGTATCCCTACGGCGAGGAGTTCGCCCGCCGGCCCGCCGTCCAACCGGGTCAGGCTGTCCCGGTTTTCACAACCGACTTCGGCCGCCTCGGCCTGGCGATCTGTTTCGACGTAAATTGGGCGCCTCTCTGGCAGCGGCTGTCGGATTTCGGGGCGGAACTGGTAATCTGGCCCAGCGCCTACTCCGCCGGCCGGTCGCTCCAGGCGCGGGCCATCGACTTTAATTATTACGTCATGAGTGCCACCTGGACTCCCGATTGCTTGGTCTACGACATCGACGGGGAGCAGCTTGTCTACGACCATAACAACGTGTCCGACGGCATAAACACCACTCGCTTTACGTTCGATTTGGACCGCTGCCTCTTTCACCAGGATTACAACTTGCCGGCGAAGCTCGCGAACCTGCTCCAGGAGCACGGAGAGGATGTGGAACGCGAGAAATGGCTTCCCATGGAAGGATGGTTCGTGCTCAAAGCCAGGCGCCCGGGAGTAAGCGCGCGCGAGTTGGCGCGGAAATACGGATTAGAGGAACGAAGGCCTTACCTCAACCGCAGCCGTTGCGAGATCGATAAGCTGCGAGGGTGGCAGTTCTCCTGAGGCATGGAGAGCGATGAACCGCCGGTCGTTCCTGTCCAGTAGTGTCGCCGCAGCCATGGCGATCAAGGGTTCGCGCGCCGCCGGCGACCGCGTTAATCATCGTCTACCCGCGAGCGACGTTCATTATCGAAGGGTGCAATCGTACATTGAGGATGTCCCCGTCCCCGAGTACCGCTGGGCCTCGGACGGGGCGTACGAACGGTTCCGCGACATTAAGTACGGAGTGCGATTGCACTGGGGGCCCTACTCTATTCTCGGCGAACCGCAGGAGTCCTGGCCGTTTCTGAAGATGTCTTTCCCGCAACGGCAGCGCTATCAGGCCATGTACCGAACATGGAATCCGCGCGGCTTCAGCGCCGAAGAGTGGATGGATCTATTCGCCGCCTGCGGCATGAAGATGTTCGCCTTTACCAGCAAGCATCACGACGGCTTTTCCATGTTCGATACCCATACGCGCGTCCGCCAGCGCACCAACTGGGTGGCGCCGGGCGGTCCGAAGATCGAGCCATGCGATCTGGCGTACAGCATGATGGAGGCGCCGTTCCGCCGCGATGTGGTGAAGGAACTCTGCCAGGCCGCCCGCCAGCGCGACATTAAAATCGACCTCTATTTCTCGCATCCCGACTGGTACGACGCCGACTTCCGGCCCTATGCCTATCATCCTTTACAGGTGCCTTCGTCCAACGTTCTGACCACGGATTATCCGGATGTCAAGAAGCGCCTGGGCGCCGAAGAGGTGATTGTCCCCGATCCAAGCCCGGCTGAAGTCAGCCGCATGATGGCCCGGCATCGCGCCCAACTGACCGAACTCCTGACCAACTACGGCCCCATCGATATGCTTTGCCTGGACCAGTGGTTAGGCCCGCAGGTGTGGCCGATGCTTCGTGAGACCATCCTGCATCTGCGAAAACTACAACCCGACGTCATGCTCCGGGCACGCGGGATCGGCAATTACGGCGACTACTACACTCCCGAGGCGTTTGTACCGGGCGACAAGGGTAACACCGATACGCCATGGTTCGTCATCTACCCCCTGGGATCTTCGTTCTCCTATGAGCGCGTCGCCGGGAATTACAAGGGAGCCGCCTGGGTGGTGCGCAACCTGATCGATACCGTAGCCAAGGGCGGTAATTTCATGGTGGGGATCGGCCCCGACGGCGATGGCCGCTTCCACCCGACCGCGATCGGCCAACTGAGGGAGGTCGGAGATTGGCTGAAGGTCAATGCCGACGGCGTGTTTGCCACCCGGCCCCTCGACGCCGGGCTTTGGTCCGAGGGCGCCGATATTCGGTTCACCCAAACCAAGGACAAGCGAACCATCTACGCGTTTGTGTTGCGATGGCCTGGCGAGAAACTGCTCCTCCGTTCGGTCCGGCCGGCCGAAGGGTCGATGATCGAGATGTTGGGAACGGACGTGGCGCTGAAATGGAGCTTGGCTGGCGACGGACTGGAGGTCGAACTCCCGCCCGGATTGCAGGATGAATCCCGGCGTCCATGCCGTTTTGCCTGGGGCTTGCGAATTCGCCCGGCGGCCATGTAATACCGGCGCCTTTCGCGGCAGTTCCGGCCGGCGCGAAATGTACGGCACCACTATAGCCGGTGCGTTACCCTGCCTTCTGGAGAGCGTCCTCAACAGCTTTGGGGTGACGCGCGATCACAGCCAGGAGTACCCGCGCCGGGCCGTCCCTCCGCGTTGGGCCTTGCTCCCAATTCTTCAGTGTTGCGGGCTAGAAACCGAACTTTGCAGCGAATTCCGATTGGCCCAGCCCTGGCCGTCGCCGTAATGCGCACATCAGTCGTTGGAACCCGAACGGTGGTCACCCTCACCGGAACGTTTTCACCGCCGGCCAGGCGATCGCCTGCTTCAACCTGCTATGATCTCCTGACCGACACTGTGCTTGCGCATCCTACCTCTGTTATAGGTCTTGACCAACGAAGGCGCGAGCCTCTTGAGTTCGTTCCGGTCGGCCTTCCGATTCTTCGCGCAGACTGTCAACAGGAATACCGGAAACGCTTCGTTATGAAAGTAGTAGATTACCCGGATGCCACCTCGCTTCCCTCTACTTGGCCGCCCAACGAACTTTTCGGACGGCGAGCACGCCAGCCGCCTTTCGAAGAAAAAATGGCGTCTCGACCACCGTCCCCGGCGCGGGTTCCATTAGTCTCAGCTATACGCTAAAAGCGCATGCTTCGCGCAAGCGACTATGCCTGGATCGTCCGGGAGCCTCGCCCGGAGTGACCGGTTCACCAGCCTAGGATGCGGCAGAAGGCCTTGGAGTCGCATCCCTTTGATTCCGCGTCTGGCCCTTCGTCGAGTAGCGCTGCTTACTTCGGATCTCTGTACCTGTTTACTCACTGAGCGGCGCACCCACGTAGTCTTGCAGCCTGCCTCAGAATTAGAGCGGACGGGAAGTCATTCCGGAGCTCACTTGCGCCGCGCGAATCAACCGGCTCCAATGAATAAGGACCGACCCCCGCTCTCGGGTAAGCCCGGCCACAGGAGAAAGCGCTTGCAAACCAAAGTGAATATTACCGCGATGCTCATCGCGGCCGCTGCCAGCCAATTGGCGGCACAGGGAAATCTGCGTGTCGGCGCGGCGCGCGTCGACATCACGGGTCCGGCCGACCCGACGAGCCCTCCCACAGGAAAATACGAGCATGAACGTCTCTACGTCAGGGCGATCGTACTCGACGACGGCGCCACCCGCGCCGCCCTCATCGCAGCCGACCAGGGCGGGCTGGGGGAGGCGGTCTGGACGGCGGCCTCCAGGCAGATTGCCGCCGAATTGAACTGCCCTGTCGCGAACATTGTGATGTCGGCCACCCATACCCATAGCGGTGGAATGCCCAACTTCGGCCGCGGCGGACCTCCGCGCGGCGGCATGCCGGAAGCAAACCCCAATCAACCTCCGCCGCCGATCGTCGCCCAGATCCTGGACGCCGTGCGCCAGGCCAAGTCCAGGCTGCAGCCGGTACGTGTCGGATACGGCAAGGGATTCTCCTATTTGAACGTGAATCGCGACGTCGTCGATCCCGAGACGCACCGCTGGACGCAGGCCCCGAATCTCGACGCGCCCTCCGATAAAACCGTGGCGGTGATCAAGTTTGCGTCCCCCGCCGGCGATCCTATTGCGGTGTACATGACGTATGCCATGCATCCCGTCAACGGCTATCTGGCCGGCTTCACCAGCGCCGATTTCGCCGGCGCCACGTCGCGCTACGTCGAGCAGGCATACGGCGACAAGATCGTGGCCGTCTTCGCGCAGGGCGCCTCCGGCGATCAGAACCCGCTCTATCTGCGCGCCGCCACCAACGATATGGCGTCGCGCAGCGGAGTGAAGATCACCGGCAACGTGCTCACGCGCGAGGCGGTAGAAGCGCCGATACGCGACGGAAAAGTTCCTGCGGGACCGCCCGATCCCAAGGTTCGCGATGCCCTCGAACGCGTCATGGATGCCGAAGGCGTAATTCTGGGTGAGGAAGTCATTCGCGTCATGACCAACACCACGCGCCTGAATGCCGGCCCGCGCATCGTCGGAGCGCAGACCGTCGTCACTGTCCCAGGCCGAAAGCGGCTCGACAACGCGCGCGAAGGCACCCCGGGGTCATACGAAGATGGCGACCCCGTCAATATCCGGCTGGGAGTGCTGCGCATCGGCGACGTGGCTCTGGGATCGGTAGACGCCGAGATCTACAGTCCCATCGGCATGAAGTTCAAAGAGCGCTCGCCGGTGGCCGACACCATGCTGGTTACCCTGGCGAATGGCGCTGCCAATTCCGGCTACATCCCCAACGACACTGCATTCGGCGCTTACACCTTTCAAGTGCTGGGATCGCGCCTCAGGCCGGGCTATGCGGAAAGCGCTATCGTCAACGGTTTGCTGGATCTGACCCAGGAAACCGCGAAATAAACGGCTGTTCGCCGCAGGTAGTCAGACTACCCGGAGGTTTCGACTGAACAGAGTGCTCCTTTTTGGGTAGGCCGGCCTCATCTATTTGGGGTATGTCAAGCTCGTAGAAATTGGCGATACCACCCGGAGAGTTTCCGGGTAAACTCACTTTTCGGGACGCGTCGGCACCCAGCCCCAGGCGCTCTCCTGGGGATGGATCCCGGTCCTCTTAGGAGGGCTGGCCGAGTAGATTCACGCAAGTAACCCGATTTCGGAGGGCCAAAGGTGTGCCTGAGGTTAAAGCCATGCTAATTTCGCGTCGTCCATCGTCACATTCCCCGCGGCGAGCGCCGTCAGGATCGGCGATGGGATTGACCTGGACGTCGGGCAATCCGACCATCGTCAGCTGCCGTTGGGGACGGTGATCTGGTCGAATCCTGGGGACGGGTCGGCTCACGGTAACGTTTGACAACGGCACTCAAGGTCAAATGATCGCGCCGAACGGTTTCGATTGGGCTCTTCTAGCCAATGGGTTCAGTCCTAAGTCGAAGGTGGTGTTCGCAGGAGCGTGTGGGGTTGACGCCAACTTCATTAGCCAATGGCACCTCCAGCAAGGACAGGCCCTGATAGTGCCGGTGTTTTCGGCCGGAAACACGGAACTCCAGTTACAGCAAGGCTACGCCGCGTGGGAATTACAGAGTTTCCTGATCACACTTGCCGGTGGGACGACCGTGACAGACGCGGTGAACGAGGCGAACTACACAGCTTCCACCTTTGTTGACAATACTCACACATGGAAGGTCATAGGAGACGGAAATGTCAAATTCCAACCTCAAAAGCCATAGGAAGGCGGCGGCTCTTACCGTATTGTGCGTAATTTGCGCACACGGGGGCGATAACAATGCGAGACCCGGCGATTATATCCTCCGCGCCAAGCAGTTCATTCGGACGTTTTACCCTTCGCTGAACGGTGGCCTGCGGGTTGTGATTGATGACGACCAACCGCTACGCGCCCCGGGAGGTGTAAGGATCCCAGACCTCCTTAATAGTTTCCATGTTAACCTTTTCGAAAATGGACACGCAATGAGCCCCCTCGCAGGCTCATGTCCCACGCCAGTATTCAATGGTTACTTCGTCTTTGACTGGAGAGCCGATGAAAAGGATCTGGTAATCATGACAGCAGATGGCCAAGGTGCCGATAGCAGAATGGTCACGTTTCTAAGGGAAATGGAGAAGGACCCGAATAGTTCGGGCACAGAGATTACCGCGGCCCTAGCGGCTGCCGGAGCCCAATTTGGACCCGATCACAAGGTCGAGTTCCTTCGTTCGCTGCCGATTGAAGAGCTGAGGCCGTACGTGGGGAAGATCGAGGTAGTGTCGACAGAATTTCGCCGGCGTGCGGCCCAGGCCACGGGGGGCCAGCCCAATACACTTTTAGGTTGGTCGGTTGAAGCACAATGGAGCGGCCCGAGCGGACTGGAGGCGCATTACAACCTGTGGTTTGAGCCGTTCGAAGGCAGGATTATCTCTATATTCCGGGCTTCCTCGCCTCATAAGCCTGCAGGGCAGTTACGAAAACAGTAAGATCTCTCTATTCCGGCCCGATCAGATCTCCATTGGCCGCAGAAGTGCAACATTTCTGTCGCGGAATTTAGCCGAACTAGCTAAGTCCTCCATTTCATAAATACGCCGACGTATTATTTTGGGTCGACTGCTGCCGTCCTGTTGCGGTCCGGTCGATCGAACTTGTTGAGAGGTTCCTTGAGATCCTGGCGTGTGAATTTCCATTCGAACGGCTGCGCTGTCGATTCCCAGTAGTATTGAAAATCCAGCAAACGTTCGGCGAGTGCGTTCAAGTCGAGGAAATCGTTGGGTGTTAGAACCCTTCGCTGGACGACCGAAAAGTAGATCTCGACCTGATTCAGCCAACTTGCGTGAGTGGGAGCATGGACGAGTTGCAGTTGAGGGTGCCGAGGATACTGCTGCCGGAGACGCTCGACAGAGGCTTGCCCGCGATGGACCCGTGACGGTCAGCGTGACGCCTTTGACGGCCACTCTCTCCCCCTCGCAGATGCAGCAGTTCACGGCCAGCGTCACGAATGGCGCCAGTGCGGCCGTCACGTGGAGCCTGAGTCCGGCCACGGGTACCATCGGCAGCTCGGGGCCTGTACACCGCCCCGTCGGCCGTCGCCAGCCAGCAGACCGTCACCGTCACCGCGACCAGCGTGGCGGACACCACCAAGACAGCGTCGGCGACAGTGACCTTAAGCCCAATGCCGACCATTTCCGGCCTGTCCGCAGGTTCCGGCACCGCGGGCGCACAAATTGTCGTTTCCGGCTCTGGCTTCGGACCGGCTCAGGGGACCGGGGATGTATGGCTCGGTAGTACTCCTGGTACCGTAATAACGTGGAGCGACACGCAGATTACCGCTACGGTGGCGTCTAACGCTGTATCGGGAAGCGCTTACGTGCAGCAGTGGGGACTCTTGTCCAACGCTATGCCTTTCACGATCAGTACCGCTGCCATCACCGGCGTCGCGCCGGCACTCGCCGCGCCGGGCACCTCGGTGACGATTAGCGGCTCCGGTTTCGGCTCTTCGCAGGGCGCCGGCCTGCGTGGCTGGGTGGGGCAATCGCCACCATCCAAAGCTGGAGCGACGGCCAGATCGTCGCGCAGGTCCCCGCGGGAACCACCGGCACCGGCGCCCGAGTCCTGCAAAACGGCGTCATGAGCAATGCGGGGACATTTACCGTCGATGCGCTTCTGCTTACCGGTATCCAGCCGACGGCGGGGAGCAATGCGCAATCTTTCACCCTCACTGGCGCCGGCTTC
>Ga0181528_10000831_pt1 | contig 20122 bp, 16 predicted proteins | sample PEATcosm2014_Bin_47_FD_119742 | JGI IMG/M metagenome (GOLD analysis project Ga0181528, IMG submission 119742) | Peatland microbial communities from MTU Mesocosm Facility, Houghton, MI, USA - PEATcosm2014_Bin10_10_metaG | ecosystem: Environmental > Terrestrial > Soil > Wetlands > Peat | place...
CGCTCACCGGCCACGGATTCTTCCCCCACCTCATCTCCGCGCCGTTTCACGCCGGCATCAAGACGGCGTTCATCTTCTCGGCGGTCGTGTCGCTCGTCGCGGCGCTGGCGTCGTGGTCGCGGGGTGGTCGATTCGTGAACAACGAACACGACCAGGCGCTCAGCAATGCGCTCGAGGCGGTGGTGCCCGACTGAACTGACTTCACGCGTGGAAGGGGATTTCGGCCCTAGTTGGTCGCCAGTAGGTTGAAGTTCATGGGCACTGCGCTCGAAGCCAAGAAGCTCACCAAGGACTTCGGGGGAGCCCTCGCGGTGGACGCACTGGATCTCGGCGTCGACGCCGGGGAAGTCGTAGGTTTCCTCGGACCCAACGGGGCGGGCAAGTCGACGACGCTACGAATGTTGCTCGGTCTTCTTCGTCCGACGTCGGGCGAAGCGGTGATCCTGGGTCACCCCGCGGGTTCGTCCTACGCTCGCGAAAGGACCGCCTACGTCTCGGGCGACGTGTCGCTGTGGCCTCAGCTCACGGGGCGCGAGACGATCTCATTCTTGGGCTCCCTTCATGGATCGTTGGACGCCGCGTACCGAGACCAGCTGATCGAGATGTTCGAGCTCGACGCCAACAAACGAATACGCGCGTACTCCAAGGGCAATCGACAGAAGGTGGCACTCGTCGCGGCCTTCGCCACTCGAGCCGAGGTGCTCTTGTTGGACGAGCCGACGTCTGGTCTGGACCCGCTGATGGAGCGGGTGTTTCGCGACTGCATCGTCGAGGCCCAGCAGCGCGGGCAGGCGGTGTTGTTGAGTTCGCACATGATCTCTGAGGTCGAGCATCTTTGTGGACGCGTGGCGATGATTCGCGCGGGCAAGCTCGTCTCAGTCGCTGACGTGGAGGAACTTCGAGCGCACGTCGGTACCGAGTTCGAGATCACCGGCGACGTCGGTGATCTGCGCTCGGTGAAAGGAGTGACGTCGATCTCACCGTTGCCCGACGGGGTGCGGGTACAAGTCGTCGGTTCACCGGACGCGCTACTCCAGACGTTGGCGAAGTCACACGTGACGTCACTTCACACCAGAGAGGCGTCGCTCGAGGAGATCTTCCTGTCGTTCTACGACGAGTCGACCTCGCCGTGAGGGCTCCCGCGTCGGTCCACACCCTCGTCTGGCGCCAGATCCGCGTGCCCACCGTGGTGATGACCGCGCTGGTCGTACTGGTGTTGCGCGTGGGCATCTCGTCGTTCTCCTTGAGTGGGGGCGAGCGGGGCATGATCGCCCTGCGCCCGGTCATCGAGAACCCGGCGGTGAGCGCTCTTTACGGTCGGGTGACGTCACTCACCAGCGCGGGTGCGTTCGTCGAATGGAAGATGGGAATGTTCATCGCCCTGGCGATCGCCATGTGGGCGGCCCTGATGGCGACGCGCGTCACGAGGGGCAGCGAGGACGACGGCACCTGGGATTTGCTCGTGGTGAGCCGCGTCGGACGCCAACCCGCTCTCGCGAGGGCGATGTTCGTGTTGCTCGAGGCAGGTCTCGTGGTGGGTGCCGCCACTTTCTTTACGCTGCTTTCCGGTGGACAGCGAGCACCCGACAGCGTGCTCTACGGCCTCGCCATGACCGGGATCGCCTGGAGCGGCGTAGCGCTGGGGCTGCTCGGGTCGCAGTTCTTCGCACCGCGACGCAGCGCATCCCAAGTAGCGCTCTGTTCGATCGGATTGCTCTTCATCGTGCGAGTACTCGCCGACGGTTCGTCGGGCAACGTATGGCTACGTTGGTTGACACCCTTCGGGTGGCTCGAGAACGTGGGGGCGTTTCATCATCTCGTCACGGTGTGGTTCGTGCCCCTACTCGTCCTTCCGGCGGGCACCGCGATCGCGGCGTGGCGATTTCAGCGCTCGCGTGACGTTGGCGCGGCGTGGTGGACGCGGGCGGACCGCTCACGCCCACGAGAGTCACTGTTGCGAACGCCCTGGCGATTCGCGTGGCGTGAACGTTGGGGCATGCTCGGCGCGTGGACCCTCGGGCTCGGCGTGCTGGGTCTGGTCGTTGGTTACCTCACCAATGCGCTGGTCCAGCTGTGTCGCACCGACCCGGGCTACGTGAGGTTGCTCAAACGTTGGGGATTTGGTTCGATGGTGACGGGTCGAGGCTTCATCGCCGAGGCGTGCGTGCTGTTCGCCGTGGCGATCTCGTTCATGGTGGCGGCGCTGCTGGTTTCGATCGGTACCGATTCCTTCCAGGGTCGACTCGACCTTCCCTTGTCGTATGGCACGAGTCGCACCAAGTGGCTCGCGAGCGGTGTGGTCACGACAGTGGTGGCGACGGTAGCGATCTCGATGTTCTGTGCGCTGGCGACTTGGGTCGGTGTCGTCGTGAGCGGCACGACGATGGGACTGCGGGCACCTCTAGAGGGGATGGCCAACGCCCTGACGATGGCGCCGTGGCTGATTGGCGTCAGCGTGCTGCTCATCGCGTTGACGCCCAGGTTCTCGTTCCTCGTGATCGCGATGTTGCTGACCGTGTTCTACCTCGACGCGGTGCTCGGGCCAGTCATGCGCTGGCCCGAGTGGCTGCTCGACGGGTCACCGTTCTATCACTTGCACTTGGTGCCAATAGCGCCGTCGAATTGGGGTGCGACACTCTCGCTCTCGCTCATCGGGGTGGTGGCGGGAGTGCTCGGTCTTCGCGTGTTCACGCGTCGTGACGTCGGCCACTGACGGCAGGGATCGCTGGGCTATTTAGGTTGCATGCGGATGCCGGCGTCGATGCGGATCGACTCGGCGTTCATGTAACTGTTGGAGAGCAGCTCGACCGCGAGTGAGGCGAACTCCTCGGAGTAACCGAGTCGCTTGGGAAAGAGCACGCCCGCTCCCAGACGGGCCTTGAATTCGTCGGACTGGGGACCGGTGCCGTAGATGGGCGTATCGATGAGTCCGGGCAGGATGCAGTTCGCTCGCACGCCAATGGGCGCAATGTCGCGTGCGAGTGGCAACGTCAGACCGACCACACCGCCCTTGGAGGAGGAATACGCCACTTGCCCGATCTGACCGTCCTCGGCCGCGACCGAGGCGGTGTTGACGATCGCGCCCCGCATGCCGTCGGCGTCGGGCGTGTTGTGGCTCATGGCCGTCGCCGCGAGACGGCACACGTTAAAGGTGCCGATGAGGTTGATCTCGATGACCTTGCGATAGACGTCCAGGTCGTGCGCGGACGTGTATTCGCCGTCCTTGCCAATGGTGCGCGTGGCCCAGCCAATGCCGGCGCAGTTGACCGCGCTCCAGAGTGGGGCCATCTTCTTGGCGGCCTCGATTGCCTCGATCACCTCATGGGTATTGGTGACGTCGCAGTGCACGTAGGCACCGTTGATCTCCTTGGCGACTGCTTCGCCGCGATGGTCGTTGAGGTCGGCGACCACGACGCGAACGCCGCGCGCGGCGAGGGCGCGGGCGGTTGCCTCACCGAGTCCCGACGCACCGCCGGTGACGACGGCTGAGGTGTTATTGAGTTCCACGAACTACTCCTGTCTTGGGGTCCACGTGTCGGACCGCTACAGAGTAGAGCAGAGTCTTGGGGTGAGTTAAATCGCGGTCCTGCCGGGGTTTATTGCTGGGGGTTTCTCGACGTCGGCATCGACACGTGTGCGAGGTCACTCATCTCGAGGGCCACCGCGTGACGGTAGGCGTTGATGGTTGCCTCGTGCTCGTCGATGAGGGCCGCCTGGGCCTCGAGTTCGTGCTGTTGGCGCTGGGCGCGGCGGTGTGCGAGTTCGAGGTGAAGCCCGAGCAGGGGGACGAAGACGCCCACGCAGAGCACGAGGGGAATAAGGGTCAGGGTAGTGAGGGTTGCCAGCATGTTGACCTACTTTCGTTGATGACCTCCAGTGTCGCGCCCCCGATGAAGATGACGTCAAGGCCCGTTACAGAATGGGCTAAGAAGTTACGCCGAGCCGAGTGAGATGTTTCTGGCGTTCATTGATTGCGTTCTCAACGATCACCGGTAGCGTTCGGCCAAGCGACGACCGACTTCTTGGCGAGAAGGATCAGCCCCCTAGGGTTAGGTCCATGACGTCGGTGTTCGAATACTCGAGAGAACAGCTCGCGGAGTTGTTGAGTGATGAACCGCGGTACCGCGTCGACCAGCTCTGGCACGGCCTGTGGGACGAGGCGCGCACGATCGACGACGTATCGACCATTCCCAAGGTTCTTCGAAACAAGCTGGAAGAACGATTCGTCCCCGCCCTCACGGTGCTCGCCGACACACAGAGTGATCGCGGTTCCACTCGCAAGTGGGTCTTCGGTTTGCACGACGGAGCCACCATCGAGACGGTGCTGATGACCTACGACGAGAGGGTGACGGTCTGCGTTTCTTCCCAGGCGGGCTGTGCCATGGGCTGTAGCTTCTGTGCGACCGGACAAGCGGGCTTCACGCGTCAGCTGAGCGTGGGTGAGGTGGTCGAGCAAGTGATGTTTGCCGCTCGCGCCGCTCGCCCTCGACGGCTCTCGAACGTCGTGTTCATGGGTATGGGCGAGCCGCTCGCCAACTATTCCGTCACCGTGACGGCGCTGCGACACCTGCACACGTATCGAGGGCTCTCGGCGAGACACCTCACCGTTTCGACCGTGGGCGTCGCGCCGGCGATCGAGCGACTGGCGCGTGAAGGGTTGGCGCTCACGCTCGCGGTGAGCCTGCATGCGGCGAACGACGAGACGAGAAGCCAGTTGGTCCCGCTCAATCGGCGCTACCCGCTCGAGCGGCTCCGCGAGGCGTGCGAGTACTGGGTCGCGACCACGTCGCGCCGGCTCAGTTTCGAATGGGCCCTCATCGATGGGGTGAACGACACCGATCGAGCCCTTCACGAGCTCGCGCGCTACGCCGGATCCCTCGGCGCTCACGTGAACCTAATCCCGCTGAACCCCACGCCGGGCTACCTAGTGCGCGGCTCATCAGTGAAGCGGGTGCACGAGTTTCGCGACGGACTGATCGCGTTGGGCATCAACGTCACCGTTCGAAACACGAGAGGACGCTCGATTGACGCGGCGTGCGGACAGTTGGCGAACGTCACCAACGCCAAGCGGCGATCACTGCCGGTGCGATCGAACTAGACGTCGTGGTTCCAGAAGCTGGGTCGCCAGCGCAGCAGGATGATCACGCCGACGATGCAGGCAATACCACCCGAAACGATTGAGAATTCCGTGGACGTGAGACTGGCCACGACGCCCGATTCGGCGTCGCCCAGGCGCGGGCCGCCCGTGACGACGGCCATTTGCACCGACGAGATCCGACTTCGGAACTCGTCGGTGATGGCGTTCTGGAGCACCGTATTACGAAGGATCGTCGAGATGACGTCAGTGGCACCGGCAACGGCGAGACACAACAGACCGAACCAGAGGACGTGCACGATACCGAGAAGCGTCATCGCCGCACCCCAGCCGATGACGACGAGTGCGATGAGGCGGCCTTGACGATGCACCCGGTCGATCCAGCCGGTGAGGACGGCCATCACGAGTGCCCCCGCGCCGGGAGCCGCGGATAACAGACCGAAGGTTCGTGGTCCGCCGTGGTAGACCGTGAGCGCCAAGGCGGGAAAAAGCGCGCGCGGTAGGCCAAAGACCATGGCGTTGAGGTCAACGAGGTAGACGGCCTGGGCGAGTGCGTTGCTGCGCACGTAGCGAAAGCCGTCAAAGATCGCTCGCATCATCGCCACGCCAGTGTGGAGCCCTTCGGGCTTCATTTGCGACATGAAGCACGTGAAGATCGCGAGCACGACGAAGGTGAACGCGTCGATCGCGTAACACGACGACACGCCAACCACCGCGATGAGCTCTCCCGCGAGTGCCGCACCGATGAAGGGTCCGAGATTCATCACGATCTGGTTGAGCGAGTAGGCGGCGATGAGTTGCTCGCCGCCGACCATCTTGGGAATCGCCGCACTGCGGATCGGCCCCGTGAATCCTCCCGCGCCCGCCGAAAAGGCCGCGAGCACCATGAGTAGCGCAATGTTGCCGTGCAGCCAGGACGCGTTCAGGGCGAGCGCGCCGCTGAAGAACGCCGAGACGAACGAACCGACGACGAGCAACGTCTTCTTGTCGAAGCGGTCACCCATGGCCCCACCCCATAGTGCGCCCGCGATGAGACAGGGAAGTTGAAAGAGACTGGCGAGACCGACCCAGAGACTCGAGTGCGTCTTCAGGTACACCTCGAAGGGGATCGCGACCAGCGTGAGGTTACTACCGAGTAGCGAAACGAGTTGGCCCGAGAACAAGAGTCGGAAGTTGCGGTTCTCTCGAAGCGGTCGAACGTCGACCAGGAGCCTTGGCACTCATTCATAGTAGGAGGGTAAGGTGGCGAGGGGGGCTAGTCGTCTAAGGAGAGTCATGATCGACGAGGAACTGGTCCAGCTGCTGTCACCCGAAGGGGAGCGAGTATCGAACCCCGACTATCAGAGCACGCTGAGCGGTGACGAGATCTTCGGGTTGTACCGCGACATGGCGATAATCCGTCGCCTGTGCAACGAATCGACGTCCCTGCAACGACAGGGCCAACTCGCACTCTGGGCTCCGATCCAAGGACAAGAGGCCGCACAGATCGGTGCCGGTCGTGCGATGGCTCCGACCGACTTCTCTTTTCCCACCTACCGCGAGCACGGCATCGCGTGGTGTCGCGGCATTCCACCAGAGAACATGCTGCGCCTTTTTCGCGCGGTGAGCAACGGTGGCTGGGACCCCCAGAAGTACCGCCATTCGGTGCCGACAATTGTGCTCGGTAATCAGGCACTTCACGCCGTGGGCTACGCCATGGGCATCCAGCGCGATGGCGCCGAGGAGGCCGCGATCACCTTCTTCGGCGACGGCGCTTCGAGTCAGGGCGACACCCTCGAGGCCTTCGTGTGGGCGGCTTCGTTCAATGCGCCCATCGTCTTCTTCTGTCAGAACAACCAGTGGGGCATCTCGACGCCCTCGTCACTGCAGTCCAAAGTGCCGCTGTACCGGCGCGCGGAGGGCTTCGGTTTTCCGGGCGTGCGGGTGGACGGCAACGACGTGCTCGCCGTCTACGAAGTGAGCAAACGCGCCCTCGAGAACGCCCGGGTCGGCGGTGGCCCGACGTTGATTGAGGCCTACACCTACCGAATGGGCGCGCACACGACGTCCGACGACCCGACTCGCTATCGCATCGATGCCGAAGTTGAGGTATGGAAGCACCGAGATCCGGTCGAACGCGTCAAGGCACTGTTGGCGCGCGAGTACGACATCAAGTCCACGGCGTTTGATGAGGTCGCCGCCGAGGCGGATGAAATGGCACTCCAGTTACGTGAGGACGTGCTCGCCATGAGCCGCCCGGACCCGATAACCATGTTCGACAACGCGTACGCAACCGAGCACCCCCTCATCGACGAGGGCCGACGTGAGATGATCGAACTCGGAATCAGCCCAGGAGGTCATTGATGGCCACCACGACCATGACCATGGCCAAGGCGCTAAACGAAGGACTGCGCCGAGCGCTCGAGAAGGACAAGAAGGTCTTGCTGATGGGAGAAGACATCGGCAAGCTCGGCGGGGTCTTTCGTATCACCGATGGATTACAGAAGGACTTCGGAGAGGATCGGGTCATCGACGCGCCGCTCGCGGAGTCGGCGATCGTGGGTACCGCGGTGGGCCTGGCGATTCGCGGTTACCGGACGGTGTGCGAGATGCAGTTCGACGGATTCGTGTACCCCGCGTTTGACCAGATCGTCTCCCAGGTCGCCAAACTGCGCAAGCGTTCTGACGGTGCCTACACGATGGGCCTGGTCATCCGTCTTCCTTTCCAGGGTGGCATTGGCGCCATCGAACATCACTCGGAAAGCCCCGAGGCGTACTTCGCCCATACCGGTGGGCTTCGCGTCGTGTCGTGCTCCACGCCCAATGACGCCTACTGGATGATCCAACAAGCCATCGAACACGACGATCCCATCATCTTCTGTGAACCCAAGAGTCGTTACTGGGAGAAGGGTGAGGTCGACATCGACCAAGCGCCCAATGGTCTGTTCGACGCGGTGGTTCGTCGTGAGGGGACCGACATAACTGTCATTGGCTATGGCTCGACCGTGAAGACTATTTTGCGGGCCGCGGACACGGCTTTGACCGAGGGGGTGTCGATCGAGGTGATCGACGCGCGTTCGCTTTCGCCTCTCGACCTCGAGCCGATGGTCAGGTCGGTTGAAAAGACTGGGCGGTTCGTCACCGTGCACGAGGCGCCGCACATGGCATCGATCGGTTCTGAGATCGTCGCCGAACTCACTCAGCGGTGCTTCTACTCACTTCGTGCGCCGGGGATCCGCGTGAGCGGCTACCACGTCCCCTATCCGCCGACGCGCATCGAAGAGGACTACCGACCAACCGTTGACCGCGTCTTGGACGCCGTTGACCGAGTGATGGGATTTGAGAGTTGAGCGAAGAGATCTTCCTGCTACCCGACGTCGGCGAAGGTCTCGTCGAGGCCGAGATCGTCACCTGGAAGGTGAAGGAGGGTGACGTCGTCACGCTCAATCAGCCGCTCGTGGACATCGAGACCGCCAAGGCAACGGTGGAACTACCCAGTCCCTACGCGGGCACCGTATTGAAATTGCACGGCAACGTCGGAGACGTGATGGAGGTCCACAAGCCGCTCATCACCTTTGACGTCGGCGGTGACGGCAGTGCACCCGCAAGCAGTCCTTCCACGGACGCCGCGAGTCCTGCTCCGAGCGCGCCCGCGCCCGAGGCACCCACGGGTGCCGGTCGTGAGGCGGTACTGGTCGGCTACGGCGTCGCGAACGAGGACGGACTCGCGACTCGTACGCACCGTCGCAAGGGTTCAGCGCCCGCGCCTTCGCCGGTCCCCGTCAACCAGGCCACGACCAGATCAGGACTGGCACCACGTAGTACGCCACCCGTGCGTCTCTACGCCAAACAGCATGGTTTGGATCTCGCGACCCTGACCGGCTCGGGCCGCGATGGACTCATCACCCGACGCGACGTCGAACAAGCCCTCAGCCCCGATTCGACCCCGCGCCCCGCCTCTGCTCGGGTGACCGGACCCACGACCATGTCGCATTTCGTGGGTCGCGATATCGAATCGTGGTCGACGGGACTGAAGGAAGAGCGCATACCCGTCAAGGGCGTGTTGCGGTCGATGTCCGAAGCGATGGTCCAGAGTGCCTTCAGCGCACCGCACGCCGCGGTTTGGGTACGCGTCGACGCGACGAGGACTGTCGAGTTGTTGGCGGGGCTGAAGCAGCACCCCAACTTGGCGAACGTCCGCCTATCGCCTCTCACCATTGTCGCGCTGGCGCTCTGTGACGCCGCACGTCATTTTCCGGGACTCAACTCCAGCTTTGATGCCGCCAACAGCGAAGTCGTGGTTCGTCGAAGCGTCAACCTGGGAATCGCCGCCGATACGCCTCGCGGACTTATCGTGCCGAACATCAAGGCCGCCGATGAGTTGGACCTCGTGGGCATGGCGACTGCGCTCAACGTGTTGGTCGACAAGGCCCGCAGCGGTACAACGACGCCCAACGAGATGATTGGCACGACGCTCACCATCACGAACGTCGGTCCGTTCGGAGTTGACGCGGCGATGCCGATCCTGCCTCCGGGTACCGGGGCGATCCTCGCGGTGGGCCAGATTGCGAAATCGCCGTGGGTGGTTGACGACCAGGTCGTCGTACGACACGTGGCCGAACTCGCGCTGGCTTTTGATCACCGTCAAATCGACGGGGCGATGGCGTCGCGAGTGTTGAGCCACGTGGGTACGTACCTCGGCGATCCCGCGACCGCGATGATCGCGGGCTAGCCCGACCTACCCTAAGACGCTCAAGGCCCGCTCGGCGTGCACGTTCATGTCCGTCTCGCTCGCGATCACGTCGAGTACGCGGTGGTCCTGTCCAATGACGAACGTCGTGCGCTTCACCTTGAGCAGGTCCAGGGCTCGCTTCACTCCAAAGGACTTGGCGACCTTGCCCCCGACGTCGGCGAGGAGCGGGTAGTCGAGGTTGTTCTTGGACGTGAACTTCGCCTGCTTTTCCACGCTGTCCATGGAGATGCCAACGCGCTGTGCCCCCTTGGCGGCGAATTCGCTCGCCAGGTCGCGAAAGTGGCACGACTCCTTCGTGCAACCCGTGGTCATCGCGGCGGGGTAAAAGAAGAGCACGACTGGTCCTTTCTCGAGGAATGAATCCAGTGAGCGGGGTTGACCGTCTTGGTCGTCCAGTGTGAAATCAGGAACGAGATCGCCTTTTTGCATAGTCCGAGACTAGGGGTCGAGGCGAAAACCCACGCCACGAATGGTGACCAGATGGCGAGGTACTGACGGATCGTCCTCGATCTTTTGACGAAGTCGCTTGACGTGGGTGTCCAACGTACGGGTGTCGGAAAGCTCTAAGCCCCACCACAGGGTATCCAGGCACACCTCACGAGTCACCACTTGGCCGAGACGTGAGGCGAAGAGGGCGAGCAGGTCAAACTCCTTGCGACTGAGCTCGATGTCGATGCTCCGACGCGTGACCGTGCGACGTACGAAGTCGATACGGAGATCGCCGAAGGTGATGATCTCGTCCTCGTTGGCCGTCTGGGGGCGACGCAGTACCGCACGCATGCGCGCGACCAATTCTCGCAGACGATAGGGCTTGGTGACGTAGTCCGCCGCACCGATCTCGAGGCCCAGCACGACGTCCACTTCACTGGTGCGCGCCGAGACCATTATCACCGGTATGCGCGAGGTGTCATAGATCTCACGGCAGTAGTCAATGCCCGAACCGTCAGGCAGCATCACGTCGAGCAACACCAGGTCGGGCTTGGTCGAAGACATCAGTTCGCGCGCTTGGGTGATGGTGCTGGCCGCCATCACGATGAATCCTTCGACGCTGAGACCGATGTTGAGCGCGTCCTGGTAACTCTCCTCGTCTTCGACCACCATGACGACGCTGCGGCCTTCGGGGTCAGCCATGTTGATGCTCGCAAGAAGGCGACGTGGAGCGCGAAGTGGCACGTGACGGACCCATCAGGGGAGAGGATGTGCGTTCACGTGCCATGTGGACAAGGTAAGAAGACTGGGTTACCGCAAGGTGAAAGCCACGCTATCGCAAGGTGGTAATTACATGAAACCTTGCTCTGGGTATCTCGCGTTGGCTGAGGAACCTTCGTAAGTGACCCTACGTCAGGACGCGCGGTCCGTGAAGCCGAGGTAGTTACCTGACGTCGTCTCATAGCTACCCACCGCGTCGCAGACCCCGGTCCTTTGGCAGTCGAGCGCGTAGATGCCACCAGCCTGACCTACCGTCGTGGCTCCCGCGGGCAACGTGATCTTGGTGCTGGTCGTCCAGGCGTGATTCGTCTCACTGACGACGAGCGCCTGGTAGTTGCCCGACGAATCCTCGTAGGCAGCTCCCGCCGCGCAGTTACCCGCCGAGACGCACGAGAGGGCGACGACACCACCGTTCTTTCCCGCTTGAACGGCGCCCGAAGGTAGGGTCAATTCCGTTGCCGCCTGCCAGTGACCATTGATTTCGTTCACCAGAAAACCTTGGAAGTTCCCGACCTTGTCCTGGTACTGGCCACCCGAAGCGCAGTTGCCATTCGACGCGCACGATATGCCGCCGAAGCCGTAGAGCAACACGTGCGGGTTCGCGGCGGCGCTCGCGGGGAGTTGGATTTCGCTCGCGCGAGCCCACGCGAAGTTCGTCTCGGTGCCGACGAGCATCTCGACGGCGCCGCCCGAGACGTTGTACGAGCCCGCCACGCTGCAGTTACCAGCGCTCGCGCACGAGACCTCGCTAAGCGTCGCACCGGCGTAGGCGCTTGCGTTGGCGGGAAGAGCGAGGGACGAACCCGCACGCCACGTGCCCGCGACTTCGCTGACGACGAGTGCGTGGGTCACGTTGTTCTGGTCGATGTAGGACCCGGCGGCGGCACAGTTGCCGGCACTCGTGCACGAGACCTGGTTCAGTTCACCGAATGGATTGAAGTTCGTGCCGGCGGGCAAGGCGATCTCGCTGGCGCTGGTCCAGTGGCCCGCGACCTCGCTCACCGCGAAGGGCTGTTCGATGGAAATTGCGCCGACGCCGACGTCGTAGGCGCCCACCGCGCTGCACGTGCCCGCCGACGTACAGGAGATGGAGTGCAGGTCCGAGACCTGGGAGTTCTTGTCGGCGTTCGCCGGCAGATTGACTTCGGTGGCCTTTTGCCAGACGCCGTCAATCTGGTCAACGATGAAAGTCAACTGGTTCTGGGCCGAGTCAGCGTACGTACCAACGGCGCTGCAGTAACCGGGTGCGCCGCACGAGACACCGTAGATCGAGACGCCGTAGGAAGCGTCGGCGTTGGCTGGTGCGCTGACGTTCGTGGGATCACGCCACACGCCGCCGACCTCATTCAAGAGCAGTCCGAAGGTTTTGCCATTGGCGTCCTGGTCAATGCCCGCCGCGGCGCACGCGCCGACGGCGGGACAGGAGAGTACCGACAAGTTGCCGTTGTAAAGACTCGTGGCGTTGCTGGGTAAAGCCGCGTTTCTCGCCGCCTGCCACGTCGGATTCACACTCGCTCCCGCCGACGAGCTCGCGACGAACGTGAAGAGTGCGACGACGAAGAGGGTGACGCGCTGGAACTTCATTAAGTGCTCCACTATCTCGATCAGAAGGTGACGACGCCAAGGCCGGCAGATCAGCTCTACCAGTCCCGTGTCTTCTCAGTATAAGGAACTACCAATCCTCTCCTGGGAGAATGCCGTTGAACGTGGCGAACTTTATCGCTTTCTTAAAGACAATCTTCACGTTGGCGTCGACGTAGAACAATTCTCGAGGCTACGACTCCTTCATGGGTGGTGTCGGTGGCGTTGGCGGTTTGGGATCGAATTGACCGACACCTGATGCGAGCATGACGGAGTTGGGAACTTTGAGGACGCCGTCCTCGGTGCGAACGGTCACGTAGGTGAGTCCGATCCCGAGGACGTCGGCGTCGATTATTCCCAGCGTGCCCGAGCGAATACGAACGTGCTCGCCAACGACGAAGGGACGAGCGAACAAGAGCACGAGCGCGGCGAATATATTCGCGAGACTTTGTTGAGCGGCAATGCCGACGATGACACCCGCGACGCCCGCGCCGATCAACAAATGTGAAAGGGATACCCCGAGCACGCCAAAGAGCGCGAGCAGCAAGATGACGTAGCCCAGGCCGGTCGCGACGAGTCGCACGATTGCTCCGGCGGCGGGGTAGGAGTGTTGGGTGATCGAACGACCGACACAGGACGTTAACTTCCGAATGGCGAGCGAGCCTACGACGAGCAGCACCAGGGTGCACAACCAGGCCAAGAGGACCAAGTGGGTTGCGTGACTGTGAATCCTTCCGATCTGCGTGCCCACGATGAGCGCCGTGATGGCGACCGCCAGCTCGATCGCGCCGACGCACCAATCGCGTCCTCGAACCGGCGCGTTCATGTCAAGTCCTCGGCGTACCATGTGCGTCAACTGTACCGAGGTACCCTGGTCGACCCGCTGTCACGGTCCACGGACTAGGCGGCGGGACCGTTATGGGCCGCGTTGCAGGCGCGGGGATCGTAGGGTTCGAGGGGCTGGTTGGTCGGTGTGGGCGTCGAGTAGAGACCCGAGGCCGCGAGGGTGGTCGTGGTCGTGACCGCGCTCGTCCCCTTCTTTGACGTCGTGGTCGTCTTCTTGATCGTGCTTAAGACGCCGAGCCCATTACCCGTCTGGACGGTGACGAGTGCGCCGGGCGTGACCTCGCCCGGGTCGTAGCCGAGAATGGCTGGTCCGCTCAACTGGTCGAGGACTTTTTCGGCCGCGGCGAGGCTCGGGCTGTTCCAGTTGGCGTTGGCTGGTGGTGGCGGCCCACCGTAGAAGACGGTGGTCTCGTTGGCGACCCCGTCGGGCCTACGACTTCCAATCGACTTGATTCGAAATCCCTTCTTCGTGAGGGCGCTCGCGATCGTGGCAGCTTGACCAGCGATGTTCGTCCCGTTCTCGACCGTAATCTTGAAACTGCTCGCACTCGGAAGCGTGCCGTAGTTGAAAGAATTCTGGTTCGTGCCCACGTCAAAGATCGTGTTGAGGGTCATTTGACCGGTCGGTTGGATCGGGAACTCGACGTCACCGTAGTAATAGCCCTTGTAAAGGAGTGAGCCGTTCTGCACCTCCACGACGGGATAGGTGAGTTGGGGGATGGTAGCGATCTTGGCGGTGGCGAAGTCTCGCGCGAGGCTGATCATGTGGTTCTCGGAGAAGTTCTGATCGACCTGCAGGCTGCCGATGACCGACGAGACGATGGACTGGTCGGTGAAAGGATTGCCTAGACCGCGTGACGCAACCTTGGCGGCGAGAACGCGAAGGAATTCGTGGGTGCGTCGGATTCGAGCGATGTCGCTCTGGGCTTCCTGGGGCCAGGTGCGGAAATCGTGGTTCGTCGGAACGTTCTGAATCTGCAAGTGCCGAGCGCGCACGACCTGGAGGGCGTGATACCCGTTGAGTAGGTAGCAGCCGGGGTGAGCGATGTTGAGCCCCGACTCCGCGTCAAAGATCGGAACGGGAAAGTACATGTAGACGCCACCGAGGGCATTCACCACGTTCGCAAACGTGTCGAAGTTCAGCTCGACGTAATGGTTGATCGGAATCGCGAAGTCCTCCTCGATTGCTGCCGCCAGTTGGCTGGGTCCTTCGTAGAGGGCCGCGTCGATCTTGTTCGCGCCCGTCTGGCGGGCGTTCGGTACGAAGAGGTCGCGCGGGATGGACAAGAGGGCGAGGGTTCGATTGGCCGGGTTGACGTGCACGATCATCACGATGTCGCTGTTGATGCCGTTCACGCCATCCTGGCAAAGTCCGTAGGCCTTGTTCTGGACTTTGAGCGCACAGCGATCGGTGGAGCCGACGAGCAGGATGTTCTCGGGTCCGTTCGCGCTCTGGATGTTGTTCACCTGAATACGGTTGATCTTCGAGCCCAGGTAGTAATAGTCGGCAACGACACCCAGGATGACGACCAGGACCAGTCCGAGGACTCCGAACAGGGTGAGACGACCCCACCGCACTCGATGGCATCGTGCGCCAGAGGAACCGCCGCGTCGCGAGGACCCCGAGGAAGATCGTCGCTCGACGGCGGCGCCCAACGCCTCGAGACGTTCGCTGTTCGCCACTCGTTTCGAATGAGGGCTCTGAGATGACACGTTGATTCTCCTTGGGGCTCCACGTATCACGAGATACCGAGAAGCGGCACGTCGCGACACCGTCGCGAGTACTGGTCGAGTATCAAGTTTAGAGGAACGGGCGACCAGCCTTGCTTCTCTTTGAAACCAACGTATTCACCTCCTTCGCGCCACTGGGGAAGCGACGAAATTCGAGTTGACACCGACGTGCGCTCGCCAGAGGCTCGTACACTGAGCCAAACCAATGGAGGAGGAAATATGCCAAAACGAAGTGCCCACACGAGTTGGACCGGTGGTTTGCAGGATGGTTCGGGACATGTCACGTTGACCAGCAGCGGAGTCGGGGAATACGACGTGTCGTTTCCCAAGCGAGCGGCGGAAGACGCGGACGGCACCACGAGTCCCGAAGAATTGATCGCCGCCGCGCACTCGGCCTGTTACGCAATGCAACTTTCGGCGCTCATCGGTCGTGCCGACGCAACCCCCAAGAGTCTCGAGGTGGACGCCACGGCATCGCTCGATCCGGATCCTGCGGGAGGTTTTCGCATCTCGACGATCGCTCTCGTGGTGCGCGGGATCGTGGAAGGCCTTGACGACGCGGGTTTCAAGAAGGTCGCGGACGAGGCGAAGGCGAGTTGTCCGGTGAGCAAGGCGCTCACGGGTACGAGCATCACGCTCGACGCGGCGCTCGCCTAGCCCTCGTTTCTCATTTCTTCCTACGGGCGAAGCTCGGCACCTCGTGGGCTATGAAACGTGATGCGCGTCGCCGAAGTTGGTGGTCACGTCGTTGGGCGGCTGAGCTAGCGCGTGGCGTCAGGTTGGCTCTGATCGACCTACCGGCACGGTAGAACTCGATCTTGGCGAGTTCGACGAGAACCAAGTAGAAGGCGACCATGCCAAAGAGCCAGAGAAAGAAGATGGCCGGCAAAGGAGTGAAACCGAGCAGATGGGCCAAAGGGGTATAGGGCAGAACGGCACCCACGAGAGCGGCCCCCGTCGGCACCAGCATCATCGAGCGACTGGGTCGACTCGTGAAGAACGGAACCTTACGGGTTCGAATGATGTAGATGATGAGCGTTTGGGTGGCGATGGATTCCACGAACCAACCAGTACGAAATTCGACGTGCTGAGCGTGCAGTACTGAGATCATCACCCAGAAGGTCACGAAATCGAAGATCGAGCTGATGGGACCGAAGATGGACATGAATCGGCGAATGAATCTCATGTCCCACGCCGCTGGCCGGGCGAGAGATTCTGCGTCGACGTTGTCGTAGGGAATCACCAGCTGACCCGTGTTATAGAGCAAGTTGTTGAGCAGTATCTGCGAAGGAAGCATGGGCAGGAACGTGAACAGGGCGGAAGCTCCCGCGGCGCTGAACATGTTGCCGAAGTTCGACGACGTGGACATCAGGACGTACTTCATCGTGTTGGCGAAGATGCGTCGACCTTCGGTCACGCCCTCGGCGAGTACGCCGAGGTCCTTATCAAGAAGCACCACGTCCGCCGCATCCTTGGCGACATCGGTACCCGAGTCCACCGAGATCCCCACGTCCGCGTGGTGAAGCGCCACGGCGTCGTTGACTCCGTCACCCATGTAGGCAATGTCTTTGCCCGTCCGGCGCGCAATCTTGATAATTCGAGACTTCTGGTCCGGATTGATCCTCGCGAAGATGGTGGTCTTTGGAATCGCCGTGGCGAGGGCGTCGTCGTCGAGCTTCTCGACGTCGGTTCCGTTCAAGAGTCCCAGGCTCGTGAGTCCGATCTCGGCACAAACTTTCGTCGCCACGAGTCCGTTGTCGCCGGTGATGATCTTCACCTCAACGCCGAGCCTCTCAAGTTTGTTCAAGGATTCACCGGCGTCGACCTTGACGCGGTCGGCGAAGGTGAGAAAGCCCTCAAAGGTCAGGTCTTTCTCGTCGGCAGCGCTAAGCGCGGCCGTACCATCGCGCGCGCGAGAGGCGATCGCGATGACGCGGTCACCTTCTGAGAAGAGTGTCTCTAGGAGTTTTCGAGTGGCGTCACTGACTCGTGCACAGCGCTCGAGGACCACTTCGGGGGCACCTTTGGTGATCACCGTTGACTTTTGGGCGTCGTCCTTGACGAGCACCGAGACGAGCTGACGTTCGTGATCGAATGGCATTATGGACGTGCGGGTGAAGTTCGCCACTTGGGCGGTCATGTCAGCGAGGTCCGATCCCTTGAGTGAAAGCCAGAGAGCCTGGTCCAGTGCATTGCCGCCGACGGGTCCGTCGGGTCCGACGGTCGATTCGTTGCAGAGCAGGCCCAAGAGCAGTGGACGGGGGGCTTGGGCCCCCGCGCCGTCCACGCTTTGCTCGAAGGTAATGCTGCCCTCGGTGAGGGTGCCCGTCTTGTCGGTAAAGAGAATCTCGATGTTCCCGAGGTCCTCAATGGCAACCAGGCGTTTGATCAGTACTTTCTTCTTGGCGAGGGCTTTCGATCCAGAGGAAAGACTGATCGTGACGATGGCGGGCATCATCTCTGGTGCAATGCCCACCGCTATGGCGAGAGAGAAAAGCAGCGCTTCAATGAGGGGCCGGGCCAGCAGGACGTTGAAGACGAAGACGACCGCGGTGAGGATTGCGGCGACGATGAACAAGAACCTCGAGAATCTGGACAATCCCACCTCGAAGGCGGTCTTGCTCGGTTGTTCTCCGAGCCCCGCCGCGATCTTGCCAAAGGCCGTATGAGTGCCGGTCTCGATGACGACGCCGGTTCCCGACCCTTGATGCACGATCGTGCCCATGTACGCGCAGTTGGTGAGTCCCTGCTTTGCCGCGTCGACGACGGGTTCGGCGTTCTTCGTCGCGGGAAGTGACTCGCCGGTCAACACACTTTCGTCGCACTCGAGTTCAGCGACGTCGGTGAGGCGTAGGTCAGCCGGCACTATCGCTCCGATACGAAGTTCCACCACGTCGCCTGGAACGAGTACTGATACCGGCACGTCGAGAACGTGTCCGTCTCGGCGGACCTGGGCGTTCTGGCTTATCTTTGATCGCAGACTCGCCATGGCCACTTCGGCGGCGTACTCGTTGAAGAAACCAAGTCCGACGCTTAGGGCCACGATGACGGCGATGATGATGGCATTTGTTCCTCCGCCGGTCAGTCCCGAGACCAGGGCTGCACCGAGTAGGAGCAGGAGGATGGGGTTTCGAATCTGTCGGAACAGAACAGCGCTCGCGTGGACCTTGTGGGTCGTGAGTACGTTGGGACCGAAGTGTTCTAGGCGTTTTGTCGCTTCGGCGGAGGTGAGGCCATCCGCCGAACACTGGAGCAGCGAGAAAGCATCGCTACAAGCGATCGTGGACGATTTCTCCAAATCGAGGTCGACCGGTGGGTCCGACGTCGTGGTCACGGACTCAGTCTGGTACACCCAGGACGCGAAGAATCACTCCGTTGGCGTAACGCCAAATCTCCCTAGGCGTGATCTCGGAGGATGTCGCGCTTCTGTTTGAATTCGTCGGCGTCTATCTCACCACGGGCAAATCGCTCCTCGAGAATGCGTTGAGCTTCTGGGTTGGCGTGTGGACCGTAGCCCTTTGGTCCAATTGCGCCGGGACCATAGTGGAGGTGGTTGCGGCGGTGCCAAAACGCGCTGATCGCCCAGACGATGACCAAAACGACAAGGACGAGAAACAGGAGGAGGAAGATGCCGCCGCCCCTGCCTGGTCCACCCCCGAAAAATTGTTGATGAAATCTGATTGGTGGCACGATGTCACTTCCTTTCCTACCTATTCACGTTCTAGGCGGCGTGGTGACAAGCGAGAACGGCGGCGCATAACAATTCTCTAAAAGTTTCTCCCGGTGGTGCGTCCCCGAGAGGACCGCGGAAGGTCAAGAACACTCGCTCACCAGGCACGTTGGATAGGGGAGGTCTTCGTCAGGCCTCACCCACGAAGGAGATTCAGTGCACCGGTGACGACGCCGAGCCCCAAAAGTGTCGAGCTCGAGGAAATCACTTTCCTTGGATTGGCGAGCATCATCACGACGACGTAGGTCTTGCCGTCATTGTCGCGCGCCAAGTAACCGAGGGTGAGCACGCCGGGTTCGGATCCCCCCTTAAACCAGATGCGAGGCCACGTCGTGGGTTTCAATTCAATGCCCCCGTTGTTGGTGCTGAGGATCGTATTGATGGGACTCAGTCCGGGTTCGGACTGGAGTGAAGTCAGTCCCGCGAACGCGTGACAGATGTCGGCGGGCGATGCGAACCATTCGATCGTGTCTATGTCACGCGGAGCGTTGGAAGACGTGATGGCATTATCCGCGATCTTGTCCACGGTCGAAGCAAGGTAGGCGAGGCGCTGCGCGGGCTTTAGCGACAAATAGTGGTTCGCCAGTGAGGGAAAGTCGTGCCACTTCAAGACGAACAACTCAGCCACGCTGAGAAACGGCTGGTCGAGCGAAGCGTGCGACGACCAGTGGCGCACCTGAGCCTCAACGGCCCTGCGACCCACCAGAGCGAGCAGCATGTCCGCCGCGGTGTTGTCACTGACCGAGATCATCTTGATCGCGGCTTGCTCGACGCTGAGCGTGGTTCCGACGTGATCGTCTTGTAGGACGCCACTGCCACCCACCTTGAGTGCTGCCGTCAACGTCAACTTCTGGCTCCAGCTGATCGTGTGGTTCTTCACCGCGCTGGCGAGTGCGCCGAGTATGAAAAGTTTGAACATCGAGCCGAGCGGTCGAGGCGTGTTCGCGTTGAGTGCGTGCATTTGAGTGCAGGTGCCGTTGGCGTTGAGTTGAGCCGCGAGAAAACTTGAATCGGGAGCCATCGCAGCGAGGTCCTTGTCCACTTGGGACCAGGACGTAACTTTGGGAATCGGGATGGGCGCGGCCAGCGTGAAGTAGAGCCCTTCGATCAGCCCTTTCGCGTCGACCGTGAGTTGAGCGTTATACGTGATCGCGCCAATCTTGATGGCAGCTTTCAGGGTTGTGGCCGTCACGTCGCC
>Ga0181528_10000832_pt1 | contig 20117 bp, 19 predicted proteins | sample PEATcosm2014_Bin_47_FD_119742 | JGI IMG/M metagenome (GOLD analysis project Ga0181528, IMG submission 119742) | Peatland microbial communities from MTU Mesocosm Facility, Houghton, MI, USA - PEATcosm2014_Bin10_10_metaG | ecosystem: Environmental > Terrestrial > Soil > Wetlands > Peat | place...
CTTGTAAAGGAATGGCTCGCCGGGTCGTACAGCTCAGTCGAAGCCAACGGCATCGTTCCTTTCGCGTCGGCAGCGCCTCCAGCGATCAGTATCTTTCCGTCTGAAAGAAGCACGGCGGTGTGCATCGATCTGGCCTCATGTAAGTCTCCGCCTCGCGAAAACTGATTCGTTTGAGGATCGAAGATTTCGGTGCTGGCGAGAACAGAATGTTGACTCCCAGTGCCTCCGACGACCAGAACGCGGCCATCGGCGAGCATCGTTGCGGAGTGTCCTACTCGTGCAGTTGACATCGTGCCGACAAGTTTCCATTTTCCAGTCAGCAGATCGTAGGTTTCGGCGGAAGCCAGCGGCCGACCTCCGTCCTCGCCTCCGATCAGAAGAATTCTGCCATCCCGCAGTACCACCGCGACGGGATGAACACGGCGAGCGTGCATCTCCCCGCGCGTGGTGAATTTTTCCGTTTCGTAATCGTAAACCTCGCAAGTGGAGAGCGGAACTCCTCCACGAGTCGCTCCTCCGGCAATAAGGATCTTACCGTCGGCCAGCGAGGCGGCGGCGTGACCATCCCGCGGAATGGACATTTTCGTTCCGGAAGAAAAGCTCTCGGTCGTTGGATCGTAGACTTCGGTGCTTGCCAGAACGATTCCGCGGTCATTCTTGCCGCCGGCAATGAAAACCTTGAAGTTGGGGAGAATTGTCGCAGTGTGTCCCCCGCGTGCCGTTGTCATGTCTCTTCCGGACGTGAGGTGTCCCGTCGGCGGGCTTGGCTTTTTCGAAGCGCCTTCCGATACGGCGCTGTAGCTGAGCGATATGCAGACTAAGGCCGAGATCGCAGTTCGCGATCGGATCGTCAGTGGCTGTCTCATGTCGGCGGAAAAATGAAAAGTCTCGCGGTATCGAGGGCGATTGTATACGCAGATTCTGCTGGGCGTGATTATGAGAGTTGATACGGGAGGCGGGCTCTGCGACCCCACTTCGAGCGCAAAGCCCGCGCTACCTTGAATTAATTGACAGTCAGTTGCGTAGTCACTGTGTGCGTTAGGTTCCCGCTGTTGGCGATGACTGTGACGGAGTAAGTTCCCTGAGGGGTGTTCGTTCCAGCCGTAACCGTAAGGACCGAAGTTCCGGAAGTCTTTATCGAACTCACGCTCAGTGTTGCCGAAAGTCCCTTGACCTCGCTGATGCCATCGAGCGTCAGAGCTGTTGTGCCGGTGAAATTGAGCGGCGTGAGGGTGAGGTTGTAGGTCGCCTTTCCGCCCGGCTTGACTGTCAGGATCGCATTATCGATCGTAATCCAGAAGTCGGAACCGGCCGGAGTGAGGCTGCAAGCCGCTCCTGGATTTCCGGAGGGCGCGGCGAAGGTCGAACTAGAATCCTCACCTGTCGTGCTCTTCCACCCGGAGAAGCTCTCTTGTGTGCCATTCTTCGGTGTCGGCACGACGAATTCAGACGTCGAGTTCGATGCGTTCCACCATGTATTATTCGACGAGTTTAAGGTAGTTTGGAAGTCTGTCCAATCGGAACCATTTAAATAACTGTCTTGAATTAATACTTGGCTGCTGGTATTTCCCTGAATCGTGTTGGAAGTATTTGTGAAGTTTTCGGTGTAAAGGGTTTTTGAGGCGCCCGTCTCCCAGTTTTTCACGCTGATCCCGCCCTTGACTCCGATGACGATGATCTGGCTCGGCGCATTGTTCATGAGCACACTGTTCGTGATCGAGACTCCTTCTGAGTTGCGGAGCACCATGCCACCCACGTTCAGGGGCGAAGTGTGGTTGCAAATATAGCTGGCCGAAAACGTAACCGGCCCCTCATCTTTCTCGAGAAATACTCCGCTCATCAGATTACCTGTGGAGTTCACACCGCTCGTGCTGATGTTCAAATTGTCTGTGTCCCAATGAACTCCATAAGCCTCGTTGAAGCTGATGGTCAGTCCGTCAATCGTGTCATTGTGCGCGCCCCAAGCGTGCAATCCGCCGGTGTTGCAAGCGTAGTAGGCGCCCTGCGCACCCCTCCAATTGTTATAAGAGGTTGTATCCGATTGCCAGAGGCCGTACTTCGTCTGCGCCTCCTGGAAGCCGCTGTCGCCGTTGTGCTGCGAGATACTGTTCTCGACGGTGAAGTAGGTCGTGGGATTGGAAATGCTCAGCCCCTGGCCGTTATTCCACTGGAAGGTGTCGGTGTCGAAGAGAATGTTCGTCGAAGTTCCCATTACCTGAACGGCTGCTGACGAGCGGCAACTGTTCGCGTATTGGAAGGTTAACCCGCGAATGACGATGTCCGATTTCTGCTGAATCGACAGCAAGGTCGACGTCGACGCCACCTCGACTGTCGCTGTGCCCATGTTCGTTCCGGACGCCGGCCAGACATAAATCTGTGCTCCCTGTTCATCGACATAAAACGTACCCGCCACCATCTGTGGAATCGACATGACCTGCGTCAGGACGGCGCCGTTTACGGCGACCATCTCCTTCCGCATCATGATCTCTTGCTGAAATGGGCAGGAGCTTAATTGTGCACAGGTCCCCCACTGGTTCAGCCAGCCGTTCGTATAAATGCTGTTGTTCTGCGAGTATTTTGCCCAACCGGTATACAACGTCGAGCCACTCACGATGACGGTGCCGTTGGTGGCCGCTTGAAACGTGATTGGCATCGTCGTGTCTTTCTTGTTGTGGTTGAGCGAGATGCTCTCACGGTAGGTGCCGGGGTTAATGGTGACGCGAGTTCCAATGCCGCTCTGATTGTTGGTCTCCGCCACGGACGCCCCCTTCCCGATGGTCTTAAAGGGCTGCGCCTGGGTGCCAGGATTTGAATCTGAACCGTTCACGGCATCCACATAAAGGAATGCGCTCTCCAAGCCCTCATTCACGTTGGCTTGAGCAAAGGAAAAGTGCGAGAAGAAGAGTAGTGCTCCCAGAATGCAGACAGCGGATGCGCGCTTATGCAAAGCGAAACCTCCAGCAAATGTTGGATTAATGCAAGTTGGCCAGAAGAACAGCGACTTCCGCGCACACAACTCTGCCGTTTCGGGCAGCCCCGGAGTGTGCGAACTGAACAACTTTTTGGATCAGACGATGGCGGTTGAGGAAGAATAACGAAATGGCGCGAAAGTTGGAATAGACAAACGACTTAAGCCCCACTCAGAAGGGCATTGCCCAGGGTCGCGAACGAAGAGAACACAGGCATTCCAAAGGGAAGGTTCGCCGAATGCCTGTGTTTCGAAGCGGGTTGCAGACTTCTACTGAAGCTTGCAGAGGTTTTGGATGTCAGTCGCAATGGTTGAAGCGCCGTCCGCCACAGACGGAATTGGATGTGGAGCATCGGTCACGCAACTTTGCGCCTTAGTTGTATTTGTGAGCGCATTCTCCCAGAGCAATCCTTGCTCGACCGCTGCGCTCGTGTCCTGGCCACCGAACAATTGGTTTACTCGCGTCTTTGGAAACGAGATGTTTAGACCTCCCAAGATGCTGTCGGATAGGAGCAAGCCTGCCGGGGGAGCGGTTCCGTTGAGAGCGTTCGAGCAATATGGCTGGGGATACGCTGGGTCGATAATGGCTGCGTCGCCCGTTGAGTAACAAGTTGAAAGGTTTTCGACTGGGTCTCCGGAGTTACAAGTGAATTGTTGCGTCGCACAGGCTGAATTCGACGGCGGAAGGCAAGCCTCGTCCAGACGGGACATAGGTGGGCCGCTCGTCTCTTCCACCATGGAAAAGATCGAATTCAATCCGTAGTCGGTCAGGGCATAGGCAATCGCTCCCGACCCCGCGCTGTTTCCCGTCGCACACAGGGGAGCGCTCGCATTCGCGTTGTGTATGTTCTGATAGACCCACTGTGCGGTCGTCGCATACCGACAGGCCAGACGGCGGACTCCGCCCGGACCCGTGAGCCATCCATTCGGAGTTTGATCATTGAAGGGCGATCCGAACGATACTTGCACGGTTGTGAATCCGGCGTCCAAAACGCTCTGCACGACGGATAGACCGCCATTTGTGCTTCCGTTAAAAAAGTCTGGCTCGTCGAAATCGTAAAGCTGAGTGCCACCCGTGCCGGTGCCGAACATCACTGTCCCGAGAGGAGTACCGGTTGGCTGGTTCACTTTCAAGTACACCGAAAAATCCGCAACGCCCGGACACGACGTGTTGACCTGATAACAGGTTGAACTCGAGGTCGGTAGTCCACCTCCAAAGTTTGGGCACGAGATGGCAGTACCTTGTGCGGTCCCCAATGGATCCGTCTGCATGATTGTTATGTTGGCAGAGGCCGTGGCGGACGAATTCGCTTGGGATGTCACGGTCACGGTCACGTTCAACGGAAAGGTCCCGGTCGTTGGGGCGATATAAAGACCGCTCGTGTCGATCGTTCCGCCATTCTGAGTCGTTACTGCCCAAGTAACCCCCTGGTTGCCGGACGTTCCTGTCGCGGTCGCCGAAAATTGCCAGTTGGCTCCAGCCCCAATCTGAGACGGAAAAGCCGCGATCGTGACCGAGGGTGTCTGTCCCCCTCCGCCGCCCGAACTGCTCGATGTTGAGGAACTGCCGCCACAGCCTGCCAGGGATAGAATTCCAAACATCACGATCAGCCAGGTACAAGTAAGGGGGGGGAACGCAGAAATTCGCACTAACACCTCTCTGGGGGATACGTTCATGAGGAAGCTTTCAGACGAAGCGGGCGGCAACCTTGCCACGTATGTTATTCACGTCGACCGGCTCGAAAGACCCGCCTGACTCTGTGTTCAGATGCAGAAAGACAGCCCTGAGGCGAACTCAGATGGACCTCTCTGAGCATATTTTCACGGATGTGCAAAAGTTTTTGGCCTCTTTGACAGCAGGTAAACTGAATGTCAATTATTCCTTTAAAGACAATGGCTTAGGTGCATAGGGTATGCTATTTTGTTTTTGATTACTTAGGATTAATGTGCAAAAACTTTCAGCTTGGCGAACGGACAGAAATTTGATCTACTGATGGAACACAGCTCGGCTGTAAATGTAGCGGTCCCCCTCTGAAACTTTGAATCTTGTATCCCCCGCGTTCCGAAGTGGTGAGTTCTGTACTTTTGAGGTCCATGACGGCAACAGTGTCTTTTCAAAAGCGAACCGGGGAACCAAATAATCCACAGCTAGAGATGAAGTCTTTCAGAACACAAATCCTTGGGAGAAAACAGCAGCTATGAATGCGTCTGCGCCCGATTTTGAAGTAGGAATCATTGGCGGCGGTCCGGCCGGCTCCAGTATGGCCGCTTACTTGGCCAAAGCTGGCGTCAATTGCGTGGTATTCGAGAAGGAACTCATGCCCCGCGAGCACGTGGGAGAGTCCCTGGTGCCGTCTTCGACCCGCGTGTTTAAAGATCTCAATTTTCTTCCGAAGATGGAGGAAGCGAAGTTTCCCCACAAGCTGGGCGCGGCCTGGACGGCGGCTTCTGACGCCAAGGTGTACAACATGGATTTCGGCGGAGTCTCCGCGGATTGCCATGTAGACATTCGCTTCGCCGAGCGCGAACAAGGCGTTGGCCAGAACTACACCTACCACGTGGATCGCGGCAAGTTCGACCTGATGCTGCTCCAGCATGCCAACGAATTAGGCGCCAAGGTATACGAAGGAATCGGCGTAACCGGCGTGGATTTCAGCAATCCGAATCATGCCAGCGTGAAGTACACGATGGGCAAAAAAGAAATGGAAACCTCCTGCCGCATCGTAGTGGACGCCTCCGGGCGCAAGACCCTGGTCGGCAACCAGATGAAGTGGCGCATTCAGGACAAGGTTTTCAACCAGTACGCCATTCACACCTGGTTCGATGGATACGACCGCCGCTGCATGGCTTCCAATAAGCAGACACAGGGCGATTTCATCTTCATTCACTTCCTCCCGATCACCAACACATGGGTGTGGCAGATTCCGATCAACGAAACGGTCACTTCGATCGGCGTTGTCACTCAGAAACAGAATTTCGCCAAATCGAAGGAAGATCGCGAGAAGTTCTTCTGGGAGTGCATTAAGAGCCGTCCAGAACTCTACGAAGGCCTCAAGGCGCAGGGTTCGGTGCAGTGCAAGCCTTTCAAGGAAGAGGGCGACTACAGCTACGCCATGAAGCAGATTGTGGGCGACCGCACCGTGTTAATCGGCGACGCTGCCCGTTTCGTGGATCCGATCTTTTCGACTGGCGTCAGCATTGCGCTGAGCTGCTCGCGCTTTGCTCACAAGGACATCCTGAAGTCGCTTGAAACCGGCAACTTCAGCCGCGAAGCGTTCTCGGAGTACGAGCAGACGCTGCGCCGCGGCACGAAGAACTGGTACGACTTCATTACCGTCTACTACCGGTTGAACGTTCTGTTCACCGCATTTGTGGCTGATCCGCGTTATCGTTTGGACGTCCTTAAGTTGTTGCAAGGCGACGTGTACGACGACGCCCAGCCGGAAGTGCTGACCCGCATGCGGAACATCGTGAAGCAGGTAGAAGCCAACCCGAATCACGCGCTGCACGGCTTCCTCGGTAACCTGACCGCGGACGCGTTTGTGGAAGCATCCGCATAACTGAAATACGAACGGCGTGGGCGCGCCCAAACGCGCCGTCCACGCCGGTCTTGCCAAAGACCCTGTGGGAGAGAGAACTCAGTGAATATTGGAAAAGCAACACCCGATTTCGATGTAGCCATCATCGGCGGTGGCCCCGCCGGATCGAGTATGGGATGCTACCTGGCGAAAAATGGCGTCAAGTGCGTCATTTTCGAACGCGAACTGTTTCCTCGCCCTCACGTCGGCGAGTCGTTGGTTCCATCTTCGACCCGCGTATTTAAAGACCTGGGACTGCTGCCGAAGATGGAAGAGGCAAAATTTCCGCATAAGTTCGGCGCGGTCTGGACCACCAACGATAAGGACCCCGGATATCAGCACGATCTTGAAGGTTTGGCGCCGGATTACAACGTCGACATCCGCTTTGAAGAACGCCAGCAGGAAGGTATGGAAGACCGCACCTACACTTACCACGTAGACCGCGGCAAGTTCGACCTGCTTATGCTGCAACACGCGCACGAGCTGGGCGCAACGGTGTACGACGGCGTAAAGGTGAGCAAGGTCGATTTTGGGCCGGAATTTCCAGACGTGCATTTCATGATCGGCAACAAGGAAATGAGCGTCAACTGCAGGATGGTCGTGGATTGTAGCGGCCGGCAAACCTTCCTCGGCAACCAGCTAAAGCTGAAGGTCAAGGACACGGTGTTCGACCAGTATGCGATTCATAGCTGGTTCGACGGTTATGACCGCAAGGTTTTCGCCAAGCGCGATACCAACCTTGACTACATCTACATTCACTTCCTGCCGATCTCAAATACATGGATCTGGCAGATTCCGATCACTGATACCGTCACCAGCCTCGGCGTGGTCACGCAGAAAAAGAATTTCGCGAAGTCAAAAGAAGATCGCGAAAAGTTCTTCTGGGAGACCGTTGGAAGCCGTCCGCTCATCGAAGAAACGCTCCGGAAGTCTGACCGTATTCGTCCTTTCAAGGAAGAAGGCGACTACAGCTACGCGATGAAACAACTGGCCGGCGACCGTTTCATGCTGGTCGGCGATGCCGGCCGCTTTGTCGACCCGATCTTCTCAACCGGCGTCAGCATCGCGTTAAATAGCTCGCGCTTCGCACACAAAGACATTCTGTCGGCGCTCGAAAAGGGGGATTGTTCCCGCCCAGCCTTCGCTGAATACGAAGCCAAGCTTCGCCGCGGTACCAAAAACTGGTATGACTTCATCTCGGTGTACTACCGCCTCAATGTCCTGTTCACCTACTTCATCAGCGACAAGAAATATCGCCTGGACGTCCTCAAACTGCTGCAAGGGGATGTGTACGATGAAGATCAGCCAGAAGTGCTGACCAAGATGAAAGAGATGGTCACGCGGGTCGAGCAGAGTGAGAAGCATCCGTGGCATAAGCTGCTGGGTGACTTGACCTCGGATGCTTTCCGTCCCCAGGTCTAATTGCCTGACTGTGCCATTGGCAAATTAGGCAATTTACGAGAACATTGAGGAAGCCCGGGACCACCGGCTTCCTCAAGTTTTTTGACTCCCTCACTAGACTATGCCGCACACGAGCCGCAATTTCGTTGTTGCGTACATACTTTTGGTGGGCATACCCCTGCTTTGCTTAGCTGGGGTTTTGAAAGCCGGACGTAGCATTTCCGCTCCCGTATCCGTGGACGGCACCTGGAAAATTGAAGCTGACACCAGCAGCCTCGCGGGCCGGCCGTGCGGAAACGCTCTCTTGGCCGTCTCGGGCTCGTCGGTTGTGATTTCGCAGTCTGGCAAGGGCTTGGTCGTCACCTCTAATAATCCCGCTAAAACTCCGGGATCCGGTCTCATCGAAGGAACTAACGTCACCGCCTCATTTCAAACATCGACCCTCGCGAGCGCGGGCTGTAACAGCGATTCTCGCGTCATAATCACAGCGGCGGTAAATCCAAAGTCGGAGCCCCGGACTTTGACCGGATCTCTTATTGCGAGTGATTGCGCTTCTTGCGGAACGCTCCAATTTCACGCCTGGAGACAGCCAAAGGCTCAATCCGGAGGTTCTCACTAGTGCCGAACCTCTTTATTCTGACTCTTCAGCTCGCGGTGGTATTAGCCGTGTGTCGCCTCACGGGAGAACTTTTCCGGCGGATCCATCAGCCCAAGGTTGTCGGGGAGATGTTTGCAGGCATTATGCTTGGTCCATCGCTCCTAGGATGGATCGCGCCCCACTTTTCGAGCTATCTGTTCCCGGTGAACAGTCTCGGATTTCTGAATGCTTTAAGTCAGGTCGGCGTGATCGTGTTCATGTTTCTTGTGGGATTGGGCATCAACCCGAGGGAACTGAAGAAACAAGGTCACGCGGCAGTTCTCACCAGCCACGTAAGCATCACTGCGCCGTTTGTTTTGGCGGCGTTTCTGGCACTGTTTCTTTATCCACGACTGTCGGACGACAGTGTGAGTTTCACCAGCTTCGCGCTGTTTATGGGCTCGGCGATGAGCATCACCGCCTTTCCTGTGCTGGCTCGGATTTTGAGCGAACGAAATATGCTGGCGAGTCGCCTCGGAACGGTAGCCATTGCCTGCGCCGCGGTGGACGATGTCACAGGTTGGTGCATTCTGGCTTACATCGTTGTGCTTATCCGGTCAGCCCATTCTTCGACCTCGATTTGGATGACCACCGCCGGATTAGGAGTCTTTGGCATCTTCATGGTCTATGGTGTGCGGCCATTGCTGCGAGGCTATGAACGCGTTTACAAGGCGAAGGGCGAGCTGAGCGAAAACCTGATGGCGTTCATGGTGCTGCTGGTTCTCGCATCTGCTCTCTGTACCGAGTATCTCGGCATTCATTTGTTATTTGGCGCGTTTCTGATGGGCGCCATCATGCCGAAACAGCGTCATTTCGTGCGCTACGTGCTCGACCGCTTTGAGACCATCACCGTCACCCTGCTTCTTCCATTATTCTTCGCGTTCACCGGACTGCGCACGAATATCGGCCTGGTCAAAGGGCCGCAGATGTGGATGTACTGCGGCCTGATTATCTTGGTCGCGACGGCTGGTAAACTCGGTGGATCGACGCTGGCTTCCTGGCTAAGCGGCATGCCCCTGCGAGAAGCGGCCGGCCTGGGCACGTTGATGAATACCAGAGGCCTGATGGAACTCGTCATCCTGAACATCGGCCTGGACATTGGTGTCATTTCACCAGCGCTGTTTTCCATGATGGTCATCATGGCGCTGTTCACTACCTTTATGACCACGCCCGTTCTACGACTGATTTGCTCTAAGGAACTGGACGAAAGCTCTGCCGCGATAGCCACAAAACCCGCCGCCACTGATTCTCTAGGTCTCAACGGCACCGAATCCGTTGCCTGAGATCGAGCGCGAAATCCTGCAGACACGGTTCCGGGCTAGTAATAACAGCGGTCCCCGACGAAGGAGGCCGCATTTTCGCGTGGTACACTCAACCCACTGAACTGGATTGTCGGCCTGAGTTTAGGCCTCTCCAGAATTCCCGTTTTCGAGGGATGTATGAAACCAGCCATCGAGACGCCAGGCGGCGTCTCTCCCGATCCATATAACAAGACTGTCTGCTGCCTGCGGTGCGAGCAGAAACTGCAGCGCTATCAACTGATGCGCGTCAGTCTGGCTGCCGGAACTAGCGGCCATGCCATCCTGTCGTGCCCAAGATGCGGACACGTGGAATTTGTCTCCGACTCCAGTCCACTTCTTCAGAGTCTGGAGCTGATATCCGCCGATACCGGAGACGGTGATTAGCACCAGACTCGTTACGGAACCCGAAAACTAGAACGGGATATCCTCGTCGGTGATCGGACCCGCCGGCGCTGGTTCATGCTCCGGAGTGCGCTGGTCGAAGTTGTTTCCGCCGCCGGCAGATGCGCCGCGTGACCCTCCCGCGAAATCTCCACCGCCGCCTTCACCGCGTCCACCCAGAAGAATCAGATCACTCGCCACAACCTCGGTCATGTATTTCTTCTGACCGGTCTGCTTGTCGTCCCAGGAGCGAGTTTGCAAGCGACCCTCAATGTAAACCTTGCCGCCCTTCTTCAGATATTCCCCGGCGATCTCAGCCAGGCGCTGCCAGAGCACGACGTTGTGCCACTCCGTGCGATCCTGCCACTCGCCGGCCTTGTCCTTGAAGCGCTCGTTGGTGGCGATTGTCAGCTTGGCCACGGGCGTGCCTTGGGGCGTGTATTTGATCTCGGGATCCTTGCCCAGATTCCCGATGAGTTGAACCCGGTTCAGACTCTTTCCAGCCATGTCGGTGCTCCTCTACAGCGGCCACTATAACAGAATGAGCCCGGTGGAGATCGTGGTTGCGGTCATAACGTGCCTGGATCAGTGTCATTTTGGGTCGGCGGATTTGGAGGTAGAGGTGGATGGTTTTCGCCAAGCCCACTGACGCGCGACCGGCTGATAGTTTTGAGGACCTTCATCACGAAGGAGACAAAGTCTCACAAAGGAAAGCGGGCAAACCACGTCCTTCGTGATACTTCGTGTCCTTGGTGGTTAACCCTCTTTTTGCCGTGGGATCAAACGGTCCCGCTAAAACAACCTCGCAATTTATCCGCCGGAAACTGCGGTTTTCTGGGCTATAATCCCACGCATGCCTGCCGCACCCGGCGCCACCAAGGCCGTAGGGATGGTTCCCGACGAGCTCAAGTTTGAACCGAAGTCCAAAGGTCTAGCCACCCCTCGCAAGAAGAAACCGAAAGAGTTGGCGGTGATCACCGAATGCTGCACAGGATGCGCGGGTTCGCCCGCCTGCGTCGAATACTGCCCGGTCGAAGACTGCATGTTCTGGGTGCCAGACGAAGATAATCCGCCCTTCGGCCGCATCGCAGTTGATCCCATCCTGTGCATCGGCTGCAAGAAGTGTCTGAGCAAAGGACCAGATGGCTGCTTCCTGGATGGCTGCCCCTGGGATGCGATCGCCATGGTCGACACGGCAGAAGTCGAAAAAGAAGTCGGCCCGATGGCGATCTAGAGAGATCGCTCCCAGCTTTCGGTCGTAGCTGTCAGCGAGACCCATTCTCCAGCTGCAATAAGTCCCACTTATTTCCGTAGAGATCTTCGAAGACTGCAACCGTCCCGTACGACTCGTCACGCGGTTCTTCAAGGAACTTCACCCCTCGCTCGCTCATGGTTCGGTAATCCCGCCGGAAGTCGTCGGTGTGAAGAAACAGGAACACTCGCCCACCGGTCTGATTTCCAATGCGGCCGGCCTCTTCCAGGTTCGATGCTTTTGCCAGGAGTATTTTTGTGCCTTTAGAGCCCGGAGGGGAGACCAGCACCCACCGCTTCGGTTCTCCCGTGCGATCCTGCGACGGAGAGTCTTCGATTAGCTCGAATCCAAGAACCCTCGTGAAGTAAGTGATTGCCTCGTCGTAGTCGCGAACAACCAAGGCAACATATCCCAAGTTTTGAGTCATGACGGTTCTGCAATACGATTCGGGAATTCGAGAATCAGTTGGTTCCGGTTCGCGCGCGAATGGCCTTTTCCGTTTCGATAGCCTGTTGTCTCACGTCGTTCGAGACGTCCGGGACATCGCGCTCATAGGGGCGAATCACGGGAAGATCATCGACTTGGCCGATGAGGTAAAGTGCGCGCAGCGCCTCCCAAACTTGTTCGCTCGCGGGGTCAACGACGGCGATCTCAGCGCCAGTTGCGATAGTTACGCCGGTTGTTGAAACGGATCGAATGCGTCCCGGAATTGGAGAGCGCACGTCAACAGTCTGCGAACTGCCGTCCAGCGCGAGCTTGGCGATCAATCCTCCCTGATGAATCGCAGTCCCGGGGCGGTCAGCGTCAACAATTCGGCCACTCGAAGGCGCGTTAATATGCGCTGGCTCGAGCAGAGCAGCGATCTGCGGACGACCGGTTGCGTCTCCGAATCGCACGAGAGACAGCGCTGCATTGCCCCGTACCATCGGCGATGGATCGTTCAGCATCTTCAGCAGGGTCTCGTGAAATCCCGTGCCAGATGTGTCCTGCCCCATCACCCAAGCGTCGGTATTGCGTACTTCTTCGACCGGATTGACCGCCAGCCTCACCAGGTCGGGATACCACTGCTTCGCCGACGCGTCTGTGTGCGTCATGCGATCGCCAAGTTGCACGAGCGCATGCTGGATGTGCCGCGGCTTCTTATCGTCGTGCAAATACTCAGTGAGTTGTTGGTCTGAGAGGTGACGCCCGAACCAAGTGTTCCACCAGAATAGAAATGGCATCAATACGATCAGCCAGCCCGTTGCAAAGAAAAGTATCTTCTGCGTGCGCGACATCCCGCGCTTTGGTCGTGGCTCCAACACGGCACAACTGTCAGGACCAACGGGCTCTTCGACTTTGGATGAGGGCGTTTCTGGTTCGGCAGGCATGGAATCCCGGGAACGAACTATAGCAGAAGTGAGTTTATTCTACGTCCGCGTCGAGCACACGTTCCTGCTCCAGATAATGCGACATGGCATATTGCGCCAAAAGCGGCGTCTGAAGCCGGATTTCAGCACCGATCCATTCGCCTTTGGCATGCGGCGCGTCCGCAGGGTGGTTGCAGCGTCCACCACTGCCAAATTGCGGACCAAAATCGGCGCTCTGAATCTGGTCGAACTGTTGGATTCCGCGCCAGGCTGCGTCCCCGACAGTCCCAGAAACGTCGATCTTGAGTTTCAAGACAGACATAGCAATCTATTCACGATGGAGTCACAGAGGTGCGGAGAAGAGGAAAAAGTCTAGAAACTAAAGTAAGGACGCATGATTGACTTTGTTTCGTCTCAGTGTCTCCGTATCTCCGTGGTAAAAGCTTAGCTATGCGGAAACCAACGGTAAAGCATGAAGTAGACGAGAACGCCTGTTAAAGAGACGTACATCCAGAGCGGCCACGTCCACCGTGCAATGGCTCTGTGCTTGTCGTAACGCTCCCGCAGTCCGCGGATCAAAGTAATAATTACCATGGGCACGATCACGATTGCCAGCGTCACGTGCGGTATCAAGATGATGAGATAAATCACGTGCCACACGTGCGGTCCCAGAAATCGGATGTCTCCGACCTTCGCGTGAAAATATAAGTAACACGCCAGAAAAAATGCGGACGACACCACTGCCGCGATCATGCAGGCTCGGTGGGCGGCGACTTTGCCTCGCATAATCAAGCTGCGGCCGACAAACAGGAGCACCGCGCTCGCTCCGTTCAAACTCGCAATCAGGGCAGGGAAGTAGGCGTATTGCTCAGGGATCAAGCGGCGGGCCTCGTCGTCCGGCGATTTGCCATCAGGAATGCAGCGCCAAACATCACCAGCGAAAACAAAAGCAGAGTCGCCATCGCGGAGGGCAGTGGGAATGTAGTTTCAGCCCCGGGATAAAGCAGTCCGCGCAACGCCTCAACGCCATAAGTCAGCGGGTTCAGTCGCATGATGATCCGTATCCACCCAGAAGCGCCGGCGAGAGGGAAGAGCGCTCCTGAAACCAGCCACAAAGGAATCAGGAAGAGATTGACGATTCCATGGAAGGCTTGCGATGAATCCATGGGCCACGCGATCGCGAAGCCCAACGCGGTCAGTGAAAAAGAGACCAGAAAGACGACGACCGCTACCAACAGCACTTGCACCAGTTCGAGATGGACTCCCGCAAATGGCGCAAAGATTAGGAAGATCATCCCCTGAACCGCAGCCAGCGTCGTTCCACCCAGCACTTTGCCCAGCACGATCGCAGTACGCGGAACCGGGGCGACCAGCACGGAGAGTAGAAATCCTTCTTTGCGGTCCTCGATCACCGACATCATCGTGAAAATTGAAGTGAAGAGCACGATCATGATCAGCGCGCCGGGATAGAAGTAATCGAGATAGTGCTGCTGCCCCGGTCCGCCCCCGGATCGAAACGACGTTCCGAAGCCCGATCCGATGACCAGCCAGAAAACCAACGGAGAGGCCAGCACACCCACCACTCGCGTAGGCTGACGGTAGAAGCGAACGATCTCGCGCCACCAGAGTGTGAATGCCGGCAGCACTAGCCCCGCTGATGCCGAATGAGCCGGACGCGCCAGTGTTGCCACTTGAGTTGCCACTGTTAACTCGCTTTCGCCGCTGGAGTCTTTGCGGCGGGAGTCTTCTTCTTGCCAAGCAGACCGCCGTCACGCATCTCCCAGTACGCATTCAGCAAGAAGCACGCCGACAGAGTCAGCAGGATCAAGGTCATAAAAAGGCCGTCCATGGTCACTGAAAATGGGGACAAAGTAATCATGTCGCTCAGAAATATCCAGACCACACCAGCCAAAGGAACCAATCCCAGAACTAGAGAAAGCACCAGAATCATCGGACGCAAGTTACCTCCTCTTCTTCTTTTTTTTATCGATCGAATCGGATTGTGCTTCGTTACTCTCACTCCAGAACTTATGCCCAGTGCGGTGGATGAACACGTCTTCCAGCGCCGGCTTGCTCACGGAGATCGCCTGAATCTCGCCCGGGAACGCCTCCACAACATCGGGAACAAAACGGTGGCCGCCTTCTTGCTCGATGCGGACTTGGTTCCCGAGAACCGTCGTCGAGACGTGGAATCTGGCGCGAATGTGTTCCGCAAGCACTCCCGCATCTCTCGCGGCATCCAGCAAAATTACGTCTCCGCCGATCTCGCTTTTCAAGTCTGCCGGTGTTCCGAGAGCAACCAGGTTTCCTTCATTCATGATGGCCAGCCGATCGCAGCGCTCGGCTTCTTCCATCAAGTGCGTAGTCACCAAAACCGAGACATGCTCTTCATCGCGCAGAATCTGCAGATACTGCCACAGATCCCGCCGCGCCCCGGGATCCAGCCCAGTCGTCGGCTCATCCAGAAGCAGCACTCCAGGGTGATGGAGCAATCCTTTCGCTAGCTCGATTCGTCGTTGCATGCCGCCCGAGAAAGTCTCGACCCTCTCCTTCGCGCGATCCGAAAGTCCGACACGCTCGAGGATCTCTCCCACTCGCCTTTTCAGCGACGAACCGCGCAGACCGTACAAGTGCCCCTGGTGCCACAGATTTTCATAGGCTGTCAGCTTGGGATCAACGCTCTGTGCCTGAAAGACAACGCCGATCTGCCGCCGCAGGCTTGCCGGATCTTGCGCAGCATCGCAGCCTAAAATGACGGCGCGACCAGCCGTCGGAATCATCAGCGTCGAAAGAATCCTGAAAAGCGTGGTCTTGCCGCTGCCGTTCGGTCCGAGCAGTCCAAACAGCTCCGCCGGACGCACGTCAAACGAGACTCCGTTGAGCGCTGTCCGGTTTTCGTAACGGTGAACCAGATTTTGTACTGAAATGACGGGTGCGACGGAGGTCTCTACCTCCGGGCCGGCATCAGCGAGCGAAGCGACTTTCGAAACCAAATCGAGTCCCCAGGAACTGTATCCAGTTTACGACACTTCGCGGAAAAGTTGGACGGGATGCCGGAAACAAGCCGCTAAGAACGAGCTTCCACACGGAACCGAGTCGCGCGACTGATCAGGCGGTCGAGGGATCCCGCTGGGCTTGCGGTAAGTGCTCTTCGAACGCTACCGGGACATGTGTCCAGACCTGAATTGCGAGGATTACCGTTGTCGCCAGCAAAAGCGCTCCTACGGCCACGTGCGCTACGGTCGAGACAACCATCGGCAGCTCCGGTTGTACCGCATCGCGTCCCCAAGCTACTCGCGTGAGGAATGCTGTAAAGCCTAAACAAAGCTGAGCAATCAGCAGGGAAAGCATGATGATCGCAGGCCGCCGGACCCCTTCCACGTTCGAATACAGTGTCAGCGCACGGACGGCGGTCCATGCCAGAACGAACGAAACCACGACCGCATTCAAAACGTGCGGCCACCAGCTCAATCCGTGGTGCCGGAACATTGCCCCCAGAGTGAGCTGAACGTACAGGACAAAAATCGAAAGCAACGTAAGGGTAAACAAACTTGGACGGCGCTGATCGAACTCGACCCTTGGCTGCTCTTCAACCCATCGGTTGCCGGTAAACATTGCCATCGCTACCGCGAGGCAAAAAAATGTCTGCGCCAACGCTGCGTGAGCGGAAGAAACGGCTGGCGGGAGGTAGTAAAGAACCGTAATTCCACCCAGGATCCCTTGCGCAATGACTGTGCCAACTGCGGCGAACCCGAGTATCCGCATCCAACGCCGCTTATCGGAGCGCCACATCCACACGGCCAAGATGATCGTCAGCAGTCCAGCTACCTGAGCGATCATGCGATGCGTATGCTCAAATTTCACGCCGCCAACGAGTTTTGGGATCTTATAAAGAGAGCCAAAGGAGGTTGGCCAATCCGGGACTGACAGTCCAGCGTCATTACTGGTCACGAGAGCGCCGGCGATGATGAGGAGAAAGATCCAGCAGGCAAGAACGACAGAAAACCGGTGGAGTCCGCGATTGTACGGTGTCGCGATGGAGTTCAGAGTAGGGCCTCTTCGCTGAGGAAGGCTGCAGAGAAATGAAACCCCTGCTTCAGAACGGAGCGGGCCGCGTTGTCAGGCCTGCTCCATCTGAAGCCGTATTCTACCAAAGCAATTCCAACAAACCAACGCTACTCTCCGGCTGCCTTGAAGCTTTGGTCGACCGTTTTGCTCTCTTTCGGAGCGACTGTCACTTTTTGATCCTGCTCGCCCAATTTCTCATGGACAAAGGCGATCGTGTAGTCTCCTGGCGGCAGCCCCTTGATTTCGTATTTTCCGTCTTTCGCCGTCACGGCAAAGAATGGGCTCTTCACCACGTTGACGTACATCTTCATCCACGGGTGCTGATTGCACTTCACCGGCAGCATGATCTCTTCGCGAGCGAAGGTCTTCTCGATGTCAGGGGAAGACGGCGGCTGTGATTCATTCCATTCGCGATTGTCCTTCGGTGTCGGATGAATGTTGTGCGTTGTCGGATCAGCGTTCTTGATATCAACGGTCTGTCCCGTCATGACTCCCAGCACGTGGGGATGATATTGACAGCCTTTCTGCTCGAGCATGACCGGATCCTTCGGCGTATCGAAGGTGCGACTGCCTAAGCCGTCTTTTACGTAAACGAATACGTTCGCCAGGTCACCTTTATCTACTACGAGGCTCTCAGCTTCATTCGTGCCCTTGCAGCCTGGATCCTGGCTCATATCAATCTTCGATGGTTTCGGCGCCGTTCCGTCAAACTTCACGGTGCCACTGATCGTCGCCACGGTCGCGGGATCGATCGGAGTCGCCGGCTGCGCCGGTGCTGCCGACTCCGTGGATGCATTGCTCGATTGCTCCGTATTCTCTTTCTTGCTGCAGGCTGCTAGCGTAAGAAGCGTGCACAGAGCCAGCGCGCCGACTGTCCATTTTTTGTTATTCATGATGTCGCCCTTTCGTGAAGTTGAAATCGTATTACCGGCCTGTCGCCCGGCGTCGCGAGGGCGTATTTGCTCTCGCATCGACAACTACAAAAAGTGTCAGACCCTCACAAACCGGCCATTCTACCGCGAACCACCGCTTCCGGTAGGATGCGATTCCATCGCCGCCTGTTTCCGACCAGTTGAGGGTATCTGCATCGCTGCCTTGGCGCGCGGCATGGAAGCGGCCACTCGCCGCTGCTCTTCCGGGGTCAATTGAAAGATGTAGTCCGTAAGCAGCTTGCGGTGATCTCCTTCGTATCCGTTGAACGTTGGCGGCGTCGGTCCGGAGAAGACCCACTGGCTGTTCTGCTGCCTGAACAAACCGGAGGGCATCGACGTTCCCGGACTCACTGCCTGCGGATCGGTGATCCAACGTTCCACCCAATCTGGCTTGAGCCGATCTTTTGCCAGCAGGAAGTTCGGTGCGGTTGCGATCTTGTCATGCGCCGGATCACCCGTCGCGTGGCACTTCAAGCACGGCGCGGCCGTGCTGGAGAAGAGACTGCGCGCCATGTCGGTTTCCTTCGTCGTCAGGACCGGTACCTCTTCCGGGATGTACGGCAACGGTTGCTGCGATAGTGCTTCAAAGAAGCGCACCAGCTTGCGCAGTTCGTTATCCGAAAACGAGAACGTTGGCATGCGAACTTTCAAGTACGGCCGCACGCCATTCCGGTTTGTATCCGTCGTGCTGAGTGATGGGTTGGAGAGAAACTTTCTCAACCACTCGGGATCGACGCGCGCGCCTTCCGTCAGCAGCTTCGGAGGCAACTGCTCCTGCATATCTTGATATTGTTTCATCCCCATCAGGATTGTTTGCTGGCCGGGGATGAACTGATGGCAGCCCATGCAGTTGTATTTTTTGACGATCCACCAGCCTTCCTGAATATCGTGCCGAGCGTCTCCAGGCTTGTATTGATAGCTCGCGGGCAGGGAAGTCTCCTGGCTTCCCATCAGGAAGGTCGTCAAATCGAGCACCTGCTCCTTAGTGAGGTGCACATTTGGCATGCGCAGAGCTTCGGTCTCGCTCTTTACCTTGCCTTGGTCATAGATATTCGGCTCGGCCAGTTTGTGTTCAAAAAATCCTTTGTGGTCGTACCATGGCTCTTTTGCCGGACCGTCGGGCAGACGGGCTAAATCTTCTTTATCTTTGATCGGTTCGGCGTCTTTGCCGCCGCGCTGCGCGACTTCTGTGAAGAGGGCGAAGTCGAGACGCTCAATCGGCTTGCTCCCTTCAAACGTCAGTTCGGTACCGATCCGGCCTTCATCTTCGAAGCCTGAAATTTCATGGCATCCCGCGCATCCAAAATGGCGAACCCATTTTTGGCCTTCTGCCTTCAACGATGGATCTTCCATAAACGCGGCATCCGCGTAAGCGGATGGCTCCTGCTTCTTCTGCGTGATCAGATAGCTTGCTATGTCTTCCGCATCTTCGGGACTAAGCCGCAGGCTTGGCATTACCGTCATGTTCTGCACTTGCAGTTCGTGGCCGTCGTTCGGGCACTTGCTGTGTTCGAGATCGAACTGGTAGGGAAGCCCTTTCTTTGCGTAATCCTCCGGCCCGATGTCTTTTTTCTCATACGGGCAGTAAGGCCGGGTCCGTTCCCTCGCGTTGTGGATCCAGCGCACGAGGTAGTCGTAGTTGGCTTTTTCTCCGACCCGGGTCAGGTTTGCAGCGAACGTTCCACCCTGCATCTGATCGCCTTCGCCAATTGAGTGGCAGGCGAGGCATCCGCGAGTCTCAAAGAGTTCCTTTCCATGTGCGGCGTTACCTGGCTTGTGCTTCGGGAGCGTGTCTGTAAATCCGGACTGCCAGATGTAGGCGGAAATCGCCTGGATCTGATGATCGGTCAGCCGGAAGTTCGGCATCTTCGTCGTTGGACGGAAATCCGATGGCTTCTTGAGCCATACGGGAATCCAATTTCGATTCAACTTGAGCCGAACGTCTTTCAAATTCGGCCCGATCTTTTTCATGTCCTGCATCAAGCTGTGCGACTGAAAATCGAGCTGCTGCAGACGCCCATCGAGCTTACTATTGGCCACTCGCAGATCGACTGCCTGCGCATTGAGCTTGTTGGCTTCATCATTCGACTCAGCGGCGTCGGCCTGCTTCATCAGATACGCATTCTGCTTCAGATTGTCTTTCTTCTGCGTTTCAATCTGCTTAATCTGTTGGCCTATCGAATTCAGGTCCTCAGGCTCTTTATCGTAGCCCTCGTAACGATGGCATCCATTGCATCCGCGCTGCCGGAA
>Ga0181528_10000833_pt1 | contig 20108 bp, 12 predicted proteins | sample PEATcosm2014_Bin_47_FD_119742 | JGI IMG/M metagenome (GOLD analysis project Ga0181528, IMG submission 119742) | Peatland microbial communities from MTU Mesocosm Facility, Houghton, MI, USA - PEATcosm2014_Bin10_10_metaG | ecosystem: Environmental > Terrestrial > Soil > Wetlands > Peat | place...
AGCTCGATGGCGACGTCGAGGTCGCGTGCGTGCCCGCAGTCGACGATCGCCGTCGGTGCCCGGTCGGGATCGACGCCGGACAGCAGGCGGGCGACCACCTCCAGCGGACGCTGGGTGGCGGAGAGGCCGATCCGCTGCAGGCGTCCGCCCCGTTCGGCCACCAGGTGGGCCAGCCGCTCCAGGCTGAGGGCCAGATGGGAGCCCCGCTTGTCGCGGGCCAGGGTGTGGACCTCGTCGACGATGACCGTGTGGACGCTGCCCAATACCGCCCGCGAGGACGCGGCGGTCAACAGCAGGTACAGCGATTCGGGCGTGGTGACCAGGAGGTCCGGTGGGTGCTTGCGCATGGCCGCACGCTCGGCGGCGGGCGTGTCGCCCGTACGGACGGCCACGGTGAGCTCGGGGGGTGCCAGGCCCAGCCGGGCGGCCTCGGCGGCGATCCCCTCCAGCGGGGTCCGCAGGTTCTCCTCGACGTCGACGGCGAGCGCCCGCAACGGCGAGACGTAGACGACGCCCGGACCGCGGGGCGGGGCGTCGTCCGCCGCGGCCGGAACCGGCACCTCCTGGGCCCGGTAGGCGGCGTCGATGGCGACGAGGAAGCCGGTCAGGGTCTTGCCCGAGCCCGTCGGCGAGGCGACCAGGACATCCTCGCCGGTCAGGATCCGGGGCCACGCCCGACGTTGGGGCTCGGTCGCCCCGTCCGGGAAGCGGCGGCTGAACCAGGCGGCGACAGCCGGGTGGAACTCGGAGGGGATGCCGTCCGCCCGGACCACGTCGTCCGGACACGGGTCGACCCCCGTGCCGGGCCCGCCGGCGCCGTGCTCTGACCCGGCCTCGACGAGGACCGGAGGGGGTGTCGGGTTCACCCCACCACTCTACGGGTGGGTCGCGACGGAGGCCCGGGCCGACCGGACCCGATGCCCGGCCCGGGGCGACCGTCGTGGCCGTGGGACCCGTCGGTGCGGTACCCCGGTGTCCCGGGCGGGTCCCCGGCACCGGTGGTGCCGATCCGACCTCCCGTCGTCCCGACGATCAGAAGTACTGGACCAGGCAGAACTCGTGGTCCTCGGGATCGGCCATGACGACCACGACGCCCTCGTCGTAGTCGTGCCGCTCGCCGGTGGAGCGGCCGCCGAGGGCCGTGACCGCGTCGACGGCCGCGTCCATGTCGTCGACGGTCACGTCGAGGTGGATCCGGACCTTGCCGTCCTTCGGCCCCGGTACCGGTTGGAAGACCAGGCGCGGCAGCGCGTCGCCACGCTCGCCGAGGTACACCCATCCGTCGTGGGTCGGGCCCCGCGGGCGGCCGAGCAGCGCACCCCAGAACGCCGCCACCCGCTCCGGATCGAGGCAGTCGAAGGTCACGCCGGACCAGACGTTGCCCATGGGCGTGTCAGTCCGCCTTCGACGGGCCCGGACCGGACCGGGCGCCGTCGGAGCCGAAGGTGGCGCCGGTCAACGCCTCGGAGACGTCCCACAGCCGCGCCGCCAGGACCGGGTCCCGGGCCCGTGACGCCAGCCTGGCCGGACCGGGCCGGCCGCCGATCTCGCCGGGCCCGGAGGGGCCGAAGTAGGACGCCGGTCCCACGTCCGGCGCCGTGGCCGCGTGGACGATCGGACGGGCGGCGCTCTCGGCGGTGGGGATGAGTCCGGACATCACCCGTGTGAAGGTGCGCTTGGCCAGACCGTCGTCGGGCCGCAGGATCGCCTCGGTCCGGGCGAATCCCGGGTGGGCCCCGACCGAGGTCAGCCCCCACCGGCCCGCATCGCTGCGGCGCTGCAGTTCCGTCATGAACAGCAGGTTCGCCAGCTTGGACTGTCCGTAGGCCCTGACGCGCCGGTAGGACCGCTCGGCGTGCAGGTCGTCGAAGTCGATGTCGGCCCGACGGTGGGCCAGGCTCCCCACCACCACCACACGTGGGCCGGCGGAGGCCTGCAACAGCGGCAGCAGCTCCGAGGCGAGGGCGAAGTGGCCGAGGTGGTTGGTGCCGAGGTGCAGCTCGAATCCGTCCGACGTCGTCTCGCGCTCGAGCGGCATGACGACGCCGGCGTTGTTGACGAGGATGTCGACCGACTCGTGACCGGCCCGCATGCGCTCGCCGAAGGTGGCCACCGACGCCAGGTCGGCCAGGTCGAGGAGCTCCCACGACACGTCGGCGTCCTCCCGCTCGGCCCGGATGGTTCCCACCGCCCGCTCGCCCGTGGCGGCGCTGCGGACCCCGAAGACCACCCGGGCACCGGAGGCCGCGAGACCGCGTCCCACCTCGTAGCCGACGCCCCTGGCGCCCGTCACCACTGCCGTGCCCATGCGCCTCCTCCGGAGTTGGCTCGCGTCCGAGCGGGGTCGTGTCGGACCCCCGCCGCAGCGTAGAGGGAACGGGGTCCACTCGGCAGCACTAAGTGGACAGATCGCTCCGCTTACCGGTAGCATAAACGGAGTGAAAGCTCCGGTTACCCCGCGGACCCCCGGGTCCGGCGCCACCATCACCCCGGTCACCGGCCGGGCCATCCGGAGCGACGCCGTCAGGAACCGGGAGCGACTCCTGGTGGCGGCCGGCCAGGTGTTCACGGAAAAGGGGCTCGAGGCGAGCGTGGCCGACGTGGCCCGCGCGGCCGGTGTCGGGATGGGAACGCTCTACCGACGGTTCGCGTCGAAGGAGGCCCTCATCGAGGCCCTCGTCTCCGACGTGCTGGAGCAGACCATCGCCATGGCCCGCGAGGCGGCGGAGCGCCCCGAGGGGACGGGCCTCGAGCACTTCCTCCAGGCGTCGTGCTCCTACCAGGCGGAGCACCTCGGCTGCCTGCCCAAGCTGTGGAGCACCGACCATCCCCTGATCGCCACCGCCCGGACGCTCATCGACGACCTGGTGGCCGACGCCCAGGCCCACGGCCGTGTCCGCGACGACCTGACGAGCACCGACATATCGCTCGTGCTGTGGTCGATGCGTGGCGTGCTCGAGACCACCGGGGCCAACGCCCCCGACGCCTGGAGGAGGCACCTCGACATCGTCGTGGCCGGCATGAGACCCGCGGCCGAGGCGCTGGCCCACCGACCGGTGAGCCAGCAGCAGATCGACAGGATCCTCGCCCGGCGGGACCCGTCCACGACGGCGTCGCGCGAGGGGGCCCGATGAGTACCGTCGAGGACGGCGTCGCCGCCGACGCCCGGTCCGGAGGTACCACCCGGGCCCACTGGTGGATCCTGGTGGTGATCGCCGGGGCGCAGCTCATGGTGGTGCTCGATTCGACGATCATGATCATCGCCCTGCCCTCGGCCCAGCACTCGTTGGGCTTCTCCAACGCCGACCGGCAATGGGTCGTGACCGCGTACACGCTGGCCTTCGGCGGGTTCCTCCTCCTCGGCGGCCGGATCAGCGACATGTTCGGTCCGAAGCGGACCCTGATGACCGGGGTGGTCGGGTTCGCACTGGCCTCGGCCGTCGGTGGCGCCGCCCAGACGACGCTGATGCTGATCGGCGCCCGGGGCCTGCAGGGCCTCTTCGGCGCGTTGCTGGCCCCGTCGGTGCTCTCCCTCTTGACGTCGACGTTCACGGACCCGAAGGAGCGGGGCCGCGCGTTCGGGATCTACGCCACCATCGCCATCGCCGGCTCCGCGTTCGGCCTGATCCTCGGCGGGTTCCTGACCGAGTACGTCGACTGGCGCTGGTGCCTGTACGTCAACCTGCCCATCGCCGCCCTGGTCTTCTTCGGGGCCTCCACCCTGATCCCGACGCGCGACGGGGTACCGGGCATCCGGCTCGACGTGCTCGGCGTCGTCCTCGGCTGCGGTGGCCTGGTCGCCCTCGTGTACGGACTCGGTGAGGCCGGCACCAGCGGATGGGGCGCCACCGACGTGATCACGTCCCTGGTGCTCGCCGGCGGCCTGCTCACCGCATTCATCGTCTGGCAGAGCCGGGGGCCGAACCCGCTCCTCCCGCTCCGGGTCCTGGCGAACCGAAACCGGGCCGGGTCGTACGCCACGATCCTGCTGGCCGTGACGGCCATGTTCGGCACGTTCCTCTTCCTGACGTACCTGCTCCAGACGATCGACCACTACTCGCCGCTGAAGACGGGGGTCGCGTTCCTGCCCATCCTGGTCCTGAACGGTCTGGCGGCGACGCAGGTGGCGAGCCGGCTGATGCCCTACGTGCGCACCCGCCTCCTCGTGGTGCCCGGGCTCCTGCTGTCCGCCTGCGGCGCAGCCCTCTTCACGACGCTGACCCCCGACGCCGCCTACCTGACGCACGTGCTGCCCAGCGAGATCCTGCTCGGGATCGGGCTGGGACTCGCCATCGTGCCCTGTGTCAGCACGGCCACCCAGAACGCCGACCCGAAGGATGTCGGTGTCACCTCGGCCATGACCAACACGTCGCAGCAGATCGGTGCCTCCATCGGGACCGCCCTGCTCAACACCATCGCCGCGGCCGCCACGACGGCCTACCTGGCCTCCCACGTCCGGTCCGGCGACGACCTCGCCAAGGCGACGGTCCACGGGTACGCCACGGCCAGCGGCTGGGCGGCGGGCATCTTCGTCCTCGCCGCGGTGGTGGCCGGGATCGTGATCAACGTCCACCCGGGTCGGCCGGCCACGGGTACCCAGGTGACCGGGGCGGAGGCCGACCGCCTCCCCACCGAGATCTACTGACCGACCGGCGCCGCCGGGTCGCCCGGGTCGGGGACGGTCAGGAGTGGAACTCGGCGAGGCCGGGGCGACCCGGGGACGACAGGCGTTCGCGGGTATCGGGACCGGCCAGACGGAGGCCCACCCGCACGAGGCCGACGCCGACCGCCTGGACACCCGACCGCGACATGCCCGCGAGGTGGCGGCGGGGGGCCGAGGGGCGGCGCGCGGGCCGTCGGGAAGCACGCAGTTCCACCTCGTGGTCCCTCACCAACTCCTGCACGTGCATCGGGTTCATGTCCATGTCCTCGTCCTCACTACCTCTCGAGCCCATTCTACTCGGATATCTGGACAAAACAACTAATTCCTGATATAGATGGATACCTATGCAGATCGCTGACCAGACGCCGCTCTCGCCCCCGCCGCCCGAGGTCCTCGACCACTCGCTGGTCCTCGACCTCACGTGGTGCGTCCACGCCGCATCCTCGGAGTACCTGCGTTCGGCGCACCCGATCCTGGGTCGGCTCTACGAGGAGCAGGACGACCTTCCCCGACGGCTGTCGGAGCTCTGGCCCGACGACGTAACGTGCACCGTCGAGTCCGAGGTGATGGCGTTCCACGGCGGGGTCCTGGGGGCGGCCGACTTCGCCACGTACCGCGAGGGATGTGAAGCGGCGCTGGCGACGGTGCCGGTCGAGCCCACCTTGGCCTCCGAGTCCGAGGAGGTCCGGCGGGCCACGTGGTCCCGGCTTCGCCGACTGCGCGAGTCCGCCGAGTTGCGCGAGCGGTACTTCGCCCTGCAGGGCGAGATCTGGGGCGTCGTCGACCCCTGGTGGCGGCGGGTCGGCATGCCGGCGGCGGACCAGGCGGCGCAGGAGGTCCGGCGTTCACTCGCCAACGGTGCGCCGTGGCAGGAGATCGTGTCGGAGGAGTGCGCGACCTTCGTGGAGCACCTGCCCGACATCCTCGAGTCGCAGCACTCGGGACACCAGGTCGTCATCGCCCCCTGCGCCCTGTTCGGCCGGGGCCTCTATCTCGACCTGCCGGACTGCACGGTCGTCGGGATGGCCACCACCGACCGGGTCCTGGCCGCCCGGGCGGAGACCGAGGAGGTGGCGGGAACGCTTCGGGCGCTCGCCGACCCGACGCGACTGGCCATCTTCCACTCGCTCCGGTCGGGTCCCACGACGGTCGGGGACATCGCCCGGAGCTTCTCGTTGTCACAGCCCACGGTGAGCATGCACGTGAAGCGGCTGCGCGAGGCCGGCCTCGTCAACTCGGTCCGTCAGGGCAACCGGATGGAGATCACCATCAACGAGCCGAGCAGCGACCAGTTGGCCGTTCGGCTCACCGCGCTCCTCGCCACCTGACCGCACCCGCCACCTGATCGCGTGGGTCGTGACCGGGGGCCGCCCTGTCCACCCGCCGGGTTCAGTCCCGGTCGAGGACCTGGCGGGCCAGGCGCCGGGGGGCGACCAGGGTGTAGGAGGTCTCCACCCACTCCTCCACCTCCTGCCATCGGGCGGCACCGAGCCGGCCGGTCAGGGTGATGGTGACCCAGCCGTGGCGGCCGAGGCCGTACCCGGTCGGGGTGGCATGGAGGTCCATGGCGACGATCGCCTCGGCTTCGTCGAGGGGGAGCTTCACACTGATCGTCGAGGCGTCGGGGCTGGCGAACACGAAGTTCTTGCCGCGCACCCGGAACGTGGGCTCACCGCCCCACGCCTCGATGTCGACCCGCTCGGTCTCGGGCAGCCGCGACGCGATCGCTTCCAGGCGTTCCATCCGCGTCGTCATGTCCCGAGGGTACCGGTGACCAGGGTGGCGACGTCGGTGTTCGCCCTCGTGCAAGGCGGAGCCCGAGTCGACCATCGCGGTCCGTGACGCGCCCGAGGGTCTGTCGGTGGAGGAGCGCGGATCCGGGCGGGCGGTGTCGCGGTAGCCCGACCGGGCCCGACGGCGCTGCCTAAGCTCGGGTCATGACGACGCCCGTCTCCGTCGAGCGGTCGCGTGCGATCCCGGTGGACGTTCCCCACGCCTTCGGCGGCACGCTGCTTCTGCCGCTGCCCCGGATCTTCTGTCGACGGTACGCCCTGCTGCCGCCGATCAGAGAGGTGCGGGGGCAGATCGGAACCTGGGGCGAGGTCGGGCAGGTGCGAACGGTCGTCACGTCGGACGGCGGCACCATGCGCGAGGACCTGATCGAGGTCGACGCGCCGCACTCGTTCGCCTATCGGCTGACCGACATCACCGGTCCGATGCGACCGTTGGTCGACCGGGTCGAGGGATGGTGGGAGTTCAGGCCGAGGGGCACCGGTACCCTGGTGACCTGGCGGTGGACCCTGCATCCAACCCGACTCGGGGCCCCGGTGATGCCGCTCATCGCCAGGATGTGGCGCCGGTACGCCGAGCAGGCCCTCGAGCAGCTGTCGGAGCTGCTGCTCGGTCAGGAACTCCCCCGGCACGTGACGGACTGACGGGCAGGGGGCCGGGCCCGGTCGCCCACCCGATTCCTCCGGAATCCCCCGCATCCCGATTCCTCCGGAATCCCCCGCATCGCCTGACCCCCGCCGGGTACAGCCACGGTATGACAGCGATCGGGTACACGATGATGTGCGAGCAGGCGGGACCGAAGGAGTTGGTCCGCGACGTCCAGGCGGCCGAGGAGGCGGGGTTCACGTTCGCCGTGATCTCGGACCACTACTTCCCCTGGGTGGATGCCATGGGACATTCACCCTACGCCTGGTCGGTGCTCGGCGCGGCCGCGCAGGCCACCACCACCATCGATCTGATGACGTACGTGACCTGTCCGATCAAGCGGTACCACCCGGCGGTCGTCGCCCAGAAGGCGGCGACCGTGGACCTCCTGTCCGACGGCCGGTTCACCCTCGGCCTCGGGGCGGGGGAGAACCTCAACGAGCACGTCACCGGGGGAGGCTGGCCACCGGTCAACGTCCGCCACCAGATGTTGGACGAGGCGGTCGACATCATCCGGAGCCTGTGGGCGGGTGGCTACGTGAACTATGACGGCCGTCACTTCCAGGTGGACTCGGCCAAGCTGTGGGACCTGCCCGATCAGCCCCTCAAGCTGGGGATCGCCGCCTCGGGTGACCAGTCGGGTCGCTTGGCGGGGGAGAAGGCCGACTGCCTGATCGCCGTGGAGCCCAAGTCGGACATCGTCGCCGCCTTCGACGCCGCCGGGGGCGAGGGGAAGCCCCGGATCGGACAGCTGCCCATCAGCTACGACCCTGACCGCGATACCGCCGTCAAGCGCGCCCAGGACCTGTTCAGCTGGTTCGGCGGCGGCTGGAAGGTGAACGCCGAGCTGCCGAGCACGGCCGCCTTCGAGGTGGCCTCGAGCTCGGTCCGCCCGGACGACATCGCCGACGGCATCCCCTGCGGCGACTCGGTGGCCGCCGTGGTGGACGCCGTCGAGGAGTTCGCGGCCGCCGGCTTCACCCACGTGGCGCTCCTCCAGATCGGCGGTGACCACCAGGGCGAGTTCTTCGGGTGGTGGAAGGACGAATTGGGCCCCGCTCTCGGCGCCTGACCCCACGGCCCGGGATCGCCGACGTCGGCGCCCGGATGGCGCCCCGTGTAGCGGCACCCCGGACGGGTAGGGGCATCCCGTGGGAAAGGATCCGCCGGTCGACAGGTCGCCGTCGTGCAGCCTGTCGCACCGTCGCGGTCCCCCTGTCGTCCGACCCGGTGGGCCACCATGAACGGTATGTCGCTCCGTCGCCACGGCCGCCGATCCGGGCTGCTCGCCCTCTGCCTGCTGACGATCCTGGCCACGGTCGCTGTACCGGTCACCGAGGCCGGCGCCGACGCCGACACGGGCCTCACGGAGGCGGCCAGCCCCACCGTCCTCTACGGCGACCCGTCGACCGTCGTTCTGACCGCGTCCAACCCCTCGGGTGCACCGGAGTACAACGCGTCGTTCTCCGACGTGCTGCCGGTCGGTGTCTCCTACGTCCCCGGTTCGAGCTCCTCGGAGGGGACGCCACTGGCGGATCCGACGATCTATGCCGATGCGCCGGGCCCCGGACAGACCACCCTGGTGTGGCCGAACGTCGACGACCTCCAGCCCGCCTCGACCCTGACGTTGTCGTTCCAGCTCCAGGCCGACACCGGATCGGGACCGCACCTCGGCCCGAATCCGATCCTGCCGGGTGGGACCTACACCGACGCCACCAGCGTCTACGTCAACAGTGACCCCCGGACCGTCCCCACCTTCGACGCCACCGGGGCGATCGTCCCGGGGACCTACACCGACAGCGCCGGCGCCTCCGGCACCACCCAGATCGTGCCGGTGGAGGTGTCGTTGACCCAGCCGTGGCCCCAGGCCGAGGCGGTACGCGGCGCCCACGACCACCAGTACGTGAACACGTTGACCGTCACCAACAACCCTCTCTACCCGACGGACTCGGCCACCGCGGTCGCCTTCGTGCCGGCGGGACTCGAGTTCCTGGGTTGCGGGGGTGAGGACAACACCACCGACGCGTCGGGCACCAATCCGGGCTCCACCGATGAGTACCCCGGATCGGGCTCGCTCGACGTTTCCGCCCCCCTGTCCCCATCGGTGTGCCCGACGCCCGCCTCGGTCGTGACCGTCACCGACCCGACCGAGGCGGACGGCACGGTCCTGTCGGGCGTCTTCACCCAGGTCACGTGGAACATCGGCGACCTGGGGGCCGCCGGGGTGGCCACCATCCGGTACGTGACGGCCATCCCCCTGCGCTCCAACACCATGACGTGGTCGGGAGCGACGCCGCCGACCACCGGGGCCCAGGGGGCCAACCTCGACAACAACAACGGCGCCGAGACGTACGACGGAGAGGTACTCACGACGTACGTCCAGTCCGGCGGCACCTACACCGGGCCTCCGGGGCCGGCCGGCACCGAGGTGTCGGCCAAGGGCCAGACGCCGGTCACGGCGGTGGACCTGGCGGTGCTCAAGTCGCTGAGCACCACGACCCTGGTGCCGGGGCAGACCGTCACGGTGTCGCTCCGCTACGTCACGTCCGAGTACCGCTACTCCGGCCCGACGGTCCTGACCGACACCCTTCCCTCCGGGACGTGCCCGGTGTCGACCACCGCCAACTACGCCACGGACTCGGATGCGGCCGAGTGCGCGCCGTCGTCCTCGTACGCCGACCCCTCGATCCCGTTCTCGTCGGTCGTCGAGAACGCCGACGGCAGCTTCCTGGTGACGTGGGAACTGGGCACGCTGCCGCCGGACACCGACCAGACCCTGACGTTCACGAGCCTCGACCGGGCCAACTACATCGTGTCGGGGGCGCCGACCACCCCGGTGGTGGCGGGCGACTCCCTCAGCGACACCTCGTCGATCGCCGGGACGACGAACGCCACCTGCTTCACGGGCCCCCCGACGGCTCCGACCCCGGACCCCGACTGCACCGGGTCGCCCACGACGCCGATCTACGCCGGCGAGAACACACCGGGGACGCCGACCCACACCTCCTCGGCGACCCAGACCTCGGGTGCACCGACGCTCACCAAGCAGGTGTCGGCGCCGCAGACGCCGATGAACTGCGCGACGGCCACCTACCTGACCTCGACCGATCCGAGCTATCCCCCCACGTACCAGGACGGCGACGAGGTCTGCTTCCAGCTCACGATGACGTATCCGGCGGGGGTCCAGACCCGCAACCCGGTGATCTACGACCTGCTGCCGGCCAACACCACGTTGGTGTCGGCCACGCCCACGTCGGGCAACACCGTCACCATCCCGGGCGGCAACCCGGTCGTGTCCGGGCAGCTGATCAGGTGGGCCGTGGGTGACCCGGTGACCGGCAGCCCCGGTCTCTTCGCGGGGGGTGGGGAGCGCTTCCAGGTCGACATCGAGGCCACCGTGACGTCGCCGCCGCCGGCCGGCAAGAGCGCCACCCTCACCGGCAACCTGGCCAAGGCCACCTCCGAGGACACCGCCGGGCAGGCGACGTCGCTCCGGGACATGGCCGACTTCACCGTCTCGCGACCTCTCCTGACCCTGGCCAAGACGTCGCTGTCCGGGGGCTCGCCCGACCCCGGCCAGACGGTGGTGGCCGGACAGAGCGTCCCGTACCAGGTCACCCTCACGAACACGGGCCTACAGCCGGCCCAGGGCGTCGAGGTGTGGGACAACCTCCCCGCCCAGGTCACCGGCACCGCCCCGGACGACTGCCCGACCCTGGTCGACGCCGCCGCGGCCGTACCGCCCGCCACGTGTGCGACCGGCACCCAGCTGCAGTGGTCCGGCGTCACCGTGCCCGCGGCCACGGTGGTCGGTGGCGTGGTCACCCCGGGTACCACCGTGCTGACGTACTCCATGACCGTGCCCGCCGACGTCGCTCCCGGGGCCACCCTGACGAACCACGCCGGCGTCGTCTCCTACTCGGGACCCCCGAGCAACGTCCCGGGCCCGTCGCCGACCTACTACCCGCCGTCCAACATCGATCCGGCCGCGCCGAGCGATCCGACGACGACCACCCGGGCGGACGACACCACCTCGGTCGTCACGCCGGCGGTCGCCACCGCCAAGTCGGCCGTCACCTCGGTGACCGAGCCCGGGAACGACGCGCTCACCCAGGCCACCGTCGGCGAGCTGATCACCTACACCGTTTCCGCCACCGTCCCGGCCGGCACCACGGTGGTCGACGGCACGCTGGCCGATCCCCTGGGGCCGGGCGGCACCGGGCCGCTGGACCTCGTCCCGGGGTCCGCCAGTGCGACCCTCGACGGTGGCCCGCTGCCCGGTGGGTTCGTGCTGACCACGGCCGACAACACGCCGACGGTCACCTTCCCGGGCACGTACGGTCCCGACCCGTCGAGCGCCCACACCGTCACCATGACCTTCACCGCCCAGGTCAACGACGTGCCCGCCAACGTGGCCGGCGCCGTCATCCCCAACACCGCGGCGTTCGCGTACACCGACTCGATCGGCGCAACGGTCACGGTGCCCACGCCGACCGTCGACATCACGGTCGTGGAGCCCCAGATGTCGCTGACCAAGACCGACTCACCCGGAGGCCCCTACTCGCCGGGCGCCACGGTCGACTACACCGTGACGGCCACCAACGGGGGTGCGGCCGACACCTCGACCGCCCACGATCTGGTGGTGGTCGACACCCTGCCGGCCGGCATGACGCCGATCACGGTTCCGGTCAACTCCATCTCGGACGGGGGAGTGGCCACCGAGTCGGGTGGCATCTGGACGATCACCTGGACCCTGCCGACGACCTTCACCCTGGCGCCGGGCGCCTCGAAGCCGCTGACCTTCGACGCCACGCTGCCCTCGACCATCATCGGGTCGGACGAGTTCACCAACACGGCCACGGGCACCATCACCAGCCTCGACCTCGCCGGGTCGCCCGGGGCCCGCACCACGGGTGGCCGCTACGCGGCCACCGCCAGCGACACGGTCTCCACGGGCGGCGCGACGATCACCAAGACGGCGACCCCCGCCACCACCACCATCGGCGTCGACACCACCTACACGGCGACCGTCACCATCCCGCCCGACCTCGACTTCCCCCAGGCCACCGTCATCGACACCCTCCCCGACGGCATGACCTTCGACGCCTACGGCACGGGCAGCTGCGTCGACGCCGACGCTGACCCGTGCGGTAGCGACGTGGTCATCGCCCCGATCGGCACGCCCACCCCGACCGGCTCGGGCACCACCGCACTGGCCTGGTCGCTCGGCAACATCGACCCCGACGGCCTGGCCCGCACGATCACCCTCACCTACACCGCCCACCCCTCCAAGACCTACGTCTCGACCGGCACCAAGGTCACCCACGGCCAGACCCTCGTGAACGACGTGGGTGTCTACTGGCAGGAGACCGACGGCCCCCCGCCGACATCCATCCCGTCACGGTCCACCTACGAGCACGCCTCGCCTACGGCCAGCGCCACGGTCACGGTGGTGGAGCCGCAGCTGTCGATCACCAAGACGAGCTCGACCGCCAACCCCACCCCCGGTGTCCCCTTCACCTACACCGTCACCGTCACCAACGCCACGGCGAACTCGTCCTGCGCCTACGCACCGACCGTCACCGACACCGTCCCGGCCCAGCTCACGAACGTCTCCGACGTGACCACCGCCCAGGGCACAGCCTCCGCGGTGGGGAACGCCATCACGTGGACGCCGTCCGTTCCGTCCGCGCTCTGCCCGCTGGCAGCGGGCCTGCCACCCGGCGCCGTCGCCACCCTGACGTTCCAGGCCACCCTGGTCGCGTCGTCGGGCCTCACCACGGGCCAGACCATCACCAACGCCGCGTCGATCGCCAGCTACTACGGCGTGGACCCGGCCACGGCCACCGGCGCGCCGAGCCGCTATGCGACGTACGGGCCGACCAACGCCTCGGTGACGGTCACGCCGCACTTCCCGATCCCCGTCACCACCAAGACCACGCCCGGCGGGTCGGCCGCCGTCATCGGCACGCCGTTCGCCTGGTCGTTCACCGTGACCGCGCCCGCTCCCTCGGCGCCGGCGTACTCGGTGAACGCCACCGACACCCTGCCCGCCCACTGGACGTACGTCCCCGGCTCGACCACCATCACCCCGGCGACCGGTCCTCCGGTCACCGGTGGCGGAGCCGACCCGACGGTCGCCACCTCGGGATCGGTGCAGACCCTGAGGTGGACCGGTGCCCAACTGGCCGACCTGGCCCTGGCCGGCCAGTCGGTGACCGTGTCGTACTCGGCCACCCCCGGGGTCGGTGCCGACCTCGGATCGACGCCCAACACCAACAGCGTGGTGGCCACGGCGGCGGACGCCACCGGGGCCACCGGCAACGCCTCGGGCCCGTACCACTCGAACACCGCTACGGCCAACGCGTTCATCGCCGCGGCCGACCTGGCCATGGCCAAGTCGGTCGGCACCGTGGGCGGGTTCGTGGCGGGCTCGTCGGGCAACTACTTCGTGCTGGGAGTGACCAACCACGGTCCGTCCCCCGCCGCCGCCCCGGTGGTGACCGACACGGTGCCGGGGGGCGCCACCTGGACCTTCGCATCGGCCTCGGGGTCGGGATGGGCGTGCACCACCACGCCGTCGACGCTGACGTGCACGGGCACGGCGGCACTGGCGTCGGGGGCGACGGCGGCCCCGATCGACGCCTACGTCACCGTCCCGGCCGACAACGGCACGACTCCGGTGTCCAACACCGCATCGGTGTCGTCCACCACCTACGACCCGGACACCTCGAACAACGCCGCCTCCGTGGTCGCCCCCGTCACGACGTCGGCCGACCTCGGGATCGTGAAGACCCATGTCGGACCCCTGGTCCCGGGGGAGCAGGGCACGTACACGCTCACCGTCACCAACAACGGCCCCTCCGACGCCGCCGCCCCGGTCGTGTCCGACACCCTGCCCTCCGGCCTGACCTTCGTGTCGGCCACCGGCACGGGCTGGTTGTGCGGCGACGTGCTGCAGTCCGTCACCTGTTCCGCCACCGGCCCCCTCGCCGCCGGGGCGACCGCCGGCGTCATCACCGTGGTGGTGGCCATCGCGCCGGGCACCACCGGGACCATCACGAACACGGCGACCGTGGCGTCGGCCACCCCGGACCCGGTGCCGACCAACAACTCCTCGACCGACAGCACCGCCCCGAGCCCGGCGGCCGACCTCTCGATCACCAAGGTCCACACCGGCGCCGTCACCGCCGGACAGGACGTCACCTACCAACTGACCGTCGCCAATGCCGGCCCGTCGGTCGCGGCGTCACCGGTGGTGACGGACGTCCTCCCATCGGGTCTGACCTTCGTGTCGGCCTCGGGCCCGGGTTGGTCCTGCAGCTTCGACACCCCGACGTCGACCCTGACCTGTGTCGACCCGGTGGGAATCGGGGCCGGGTCCACCGCTCCCCGCGTCACGGTGGTCGCCCTGCTGGCCTCCGCCGCCACCGGGACGGTGGCCAACACGGCCACCGTGGCCTCGACGACACCCGACCCCGATCCCTCGAACAACTCGTCGACCGACACCGCTCCGATCACGACGAGCGCCGACCTGGCCATCACCAAGGTCCACACCGCCACGCTCGTGGCCGGCGGCACCGTCACCTACACGCTGACGGTCACCGACAACGGACCGTCCGACGCCGTCGCCCCGACGGTGACGGACGCGCTCCCGGCGGACCTGACCTACGTGTCGGCCGGCGGGGTCGGTTGGACCTGTACCTTCGACGCACCGTCGTCGACGATCACCTGCACGGCGACCGGTGGGCTGGGTGCGGGTTCCTCGGGGGTGATCACCGTCGTCACCACCCTGGCCCCGGACGCCACGGGAACCCTCACCAACACGGCGTCAGTGACCTCCGCCACCCCGGATCCCGACCCGGCCAACAACAGCTCGACCGACACCGGCCCGGTGACCCAGTCGGCCGACGTCTCGATCGTCAAGACCCACGACCCGGCCGACACCTTCACCCCCGGCACCATCGCCACCTACGACCTGGCGGTGACGAACGACGGTCCGTCGGACGCGGCATCGCCGGTCGTCGTCGACCCCCTGCCCACGTCGCTCACCTACATCGCGACCACCGCCCCGGGGTGGACCGTCGTGGTGGTCGGGCAGCTGGTGACCCTCACGCTCGACGGCCCGCTGGCCGCCGGGGCGTCGGCGCCACCGATCGCCGTCCAGGTGCGCGTCGCGCCCGACTACCTCGGGGACGTCTTCTCCAACACGGCGACGGTGACCTCGACGACGCCGGACCCCGACCCGTCCAACAACTCGTCGACGGACGTGTCGCCGAACCCGAACGCCTCCGCCGACCTGTCGATCGTCAAGACCGCCTCCGGCCCGGCGGTGGCCGGCTCCCCGCTGGCGTACAGCCTGGTGGTGGCCAACGCCGGCCCGTCGGACGCCCTGAACCCGGTGGTCACCGACACCCTTCCCCCCGAGCTCACCTACGTGTCGGCCACCGGCCCGGGGTGGTCCTGCAGCGCGGTCGGCCAGACGGTCACCTGTGACGCGGCAGCTCCGCTCCCCACCGGTACGACCGCGGGCGCCATCACGCTGACGGCCGGTCTGGACCCGGGCGCCACCGGCACGGTGGCCAACACCGCGACGGTCGCCTCGACCACCGACGACCCCGATCCGTCCGACAACTCGTCGACGGCCACGGTGCCGGTGACGACCTCGGCGGACCTCGCCATCACCAAGACCCACACCGGTGACTTCGTGGTCGACCAGAACGCCACCTACACCCTGACGGTGGACAACCTCGGCCCCTCCGACGCCGACGCCCCGGTGGTCACCGACGCACTGCCCGCCGGCCTGACCTTCGTCTCGGCGTCCGGCACCGGGTGGACGTGCTCGGCCGACCCGGCGACGGGACCGGGCCAGACCGTCACCTGCACCTCGACGTCCGCCCTGGCCGCCACCGCGAACGCGGCGCCGATCTCCCTCGTCGTGGCCGTCGGCGCCCCGGCCTATCCGGGGGTCACCAACACGGCCTCGGTCTCCTCGACGACCCCCGATCCCGTCCCGGGCAACAACTCGGCCTCGGACCCGGCGGTGGTGTCGCCGCTGGTGGACCTCCAGATCACCAAGACCATCGTGGGGTCCACCACCGTCTCCGCCGGCAACGAGCTGGCCTACGACCTCTCGGTGACGAACTCCGGTCCGACGTCGGACCCGGGCCCGGTGGTCGTGACCGACCCGCTGCCCACCGGCCTCGCCTACGTCTCGGCCGCCGGCCCGGGCTGGACGTGCACGGTGGCCGCCACCCCACCGGGGCGACAGACGGTGACCTGCACCCGCGCCGGCGCGTTCGGGGTCGGCGTGACCTCGGCGATCGCCCTGACCACCCGGGTCGCCACCGACGTGACCACCATGGCCAACACCGCCACGGTCGCCAGTTCGGCCACGGACCTGCACCCCTCGAACAACTCCTCGACGGCCACGGCGACGGTCACCCCGGGCGCCGAACTCGTCATCACGAAGTCACTCGTCGGAGGAGCCCTGACGTCGGGCCGGGACGCCACCTACGACATCGCGGTTACGAACGACGGACCGTCGCCGGCCGCCGACGTGGTGGTCTCCGACCCGCTGCCGCCCGGCCTCGGCTTCGTGTCGGCGGGCGGCACCGGGTGGACCTGCGGGGTGTCGACACCGACACCACCCGGCCAGGTGGTGACCTGCACCCTGAGCGGCGGGCTGGCCGACGGCTCGACCGCGGTGATCGCCCTCGTCGCCGACGTGCTGGCCACCTCCGGCACGATCGCCAACAGCGCCACGGTGAGCTCGTCCACGACCCTGACCGGCTCGTCCGTGACCCGGGCGACGACGGCGGCGGCCACGGTGGCGCCGCCGACGCCGGGCGGAGGCTCCGGATCGGGTGGATCGGGAGGCACGACCGGTGCGTCGGGTGGTCTCCTCGCGGTCACCGGGATCGACGTCGTCGCGCTCCTGCTGGCCGCCGGACTGCTCCTGGTGACCGGTGGCCTGCTCACCTACCGCCGGCGGCGGGTGCCCCGGTGACGGGCCACCCGTGCGGTGGCCCGGTCGGGCGTGACAGGATCACCCCGCCGGCCCCGCCCGGGGCCCGGGATCCGAGGGCGCAGCAGCGGGAACGGGAGCGACATGCAGACCAGGGCGGCCGTCATCCATGCGGAGCACCGGCCCTGGGAGATCGAGTCGGTCACCCTCGACCCGCCGAGGGCCGGTGAGGTCCTCGTCCACCTGGCGGCGTCGGGCCTGTGCCACAGCGACGACCACTTCCGCACGGGGGACCTCGGTGGCTTCTACCCGATCGTCGGCGGCCACGAGGGCGCCGGGGTGGTCGAGGAGGTGGGCGAGGGGGTCACGGACCTCGTGCCGGGTGACCACGTGGTGCTGGCCGCCATCCCGGCCTGCGGCCACTGCCCGTCGTGCGCCAAGGGCCACTCGAACGTGTGCGACCTCGGGGACCGCACCATGCTCGGCATCCAGGTCGACGGCACGTCGCGCCACCACCTGGCGGACGGGACCGACCTCGCCTCGATGATGTGCCTCGGCACGTTCAGCCCGTACACGGTGGTGCACGAATCGTCCTGCGTGAAGATCCTCGACCACCACCCCCTCGAGACGGCGTGCCTCGTCGGGTGCGGGGTGATGACCGGGTGGGGGTCGGCGGTGTACGCCGCCGACGTGCAGCCCGGCGACGACGTGGTGGTGATCGGGGCCGGTGGACTCGGGTCGGCGGCCATCCAGGGGGCCCGCCACGCGGGGGCCGAGCGGATCGTGGCCGTGGACCCGGTGGCCTACAAGCGCGAGTCGGCGGTGGGCTTCGGTGCCACCCACACGGCGGCGGGGGTGGCCGAGGCGCTTCCCCTCGTCGAGGAGGTCACATGGGGCAAGCTCGCCGAGAAGGTCATCTGCACGATGGGCGTCGGCGACGGGGCCCTGCTCGAGTCGATCCTCGCCCTGACCGCCAAGCGCGGGCGGGTGGTGGTGACCAACATGCACCCCCTCGCCGAGGCGACGGTGACGATGTCGCTCACGTGGCTGACCCTGTTCGAGAAGCAGATCGTCGGTTGCGTCTACGGCTCGGGGAACGTCCGCTACGACATCCCCCACCTGTTGCGGCTCAGCGACCAGGGCCTGCTCGACCTCGACGGCATGGTGACCCGCTCCTATGCCCTGGAAGGTGTCAACGACGGGTACGCCGACATGCTGGCGGGTCGGAACATCCGCGGCATCCTCCGCTTCGACTGAACGCGCCACGGGCGGCCCCACCGGCCGGGTGGTCGCGCGCCGCCCCGTCGGAGGCGCGGGTCACCACCGGGCCCGGTAGACGAAGTCGGCGGCCGGCCGGCCCAGCCACTGCACGATGCGCATGGCCACGTCCATCCCCGTGGCGAACTTCGCCGTACGCAGTCCGGTCAGCTGGTTGGGGCTGCAGCCGAGCACGACCGCCAGTTCCGCCCACGTGAGACCCTCGGCCCGGCGCTTCTCGTCCATGGCGGCGTACAGCCCCTTGAGCTTCCACCGCAGCCGCCGGTCGGGCCCCGCCACGGGTAGTGCCCACTGCGGTTCGTCGCCGGTCGCCCCCTCGAGGAACGACTCGGGGGACCGTCCGAGCCAGCGCAGCATGAACAGGGCGTGCTGACAGCTGGTGCGGGGCGTCCTCCCCATGTTGGCGAGGGTCGAGGGGCTGATCGGGTGGTCGTGGCGGCGGTCGTTGAGCTCGGACGACAGGTCCCACATCTGCCGGGCCACCCCGGCCCAGCCGAGTCCCAGCTCCTGGCGGCGGCCGTCGAGTGCCCGGTAGAGGGCCGCCGCGTCGAAGGGTCGGATCGTGACGTCCGTCACGCCACGATCATGCCCGGTCGTCCGTCGGTCAGGGGGGTCCGGTCCCCACCGCACCTCCTCAGGGATGGGCCGCCCGGTACGCGGCGACCTGGGCCCGGACGTCGTCGACGAGATCGCCGGTGGCCAGGTTGATATCGTCCAGGTGGTAGCCCCACGTCGGCCCCAGCGCCTCGGTGACGACCGGGCGCCGGTCCCCCGGGGTGGCGAGGTCGTCCACCTGGAGCCACGTCGCGCCACCGCCACTCGCACACGTCGCCGAGTACAGGTCGGGATAGACGACCCAAGGCGTCGACACCGGAGGGGGTGGCGGCGTCGAGGTCACGTGGAGGAACCACGGCGTCAGGTCCGCGGTGCCGTCACCCAACGACGCCGGGTTCACGCAGGCGACCTGCAGCCCGGTGGTGGCGGTCTCGCCCGACTGGAGGCTGACCCCCTGCCCGGGCCGGCCGAACAGGCTGTCGGCCGGCGGCTCGCCGGGGAAGGTCGAGTAGGCGATGACGCAGCCGGTCTGGCCCGCGGCGGTGCACAGCGGCAGGTGCCGGAAGGTGCCTCCCACCACCTGGCCCGTGGGAACGGCCACGTTCCCCCCGGCGATGATGGCGGACACCGTGCGGGCCCGAAGGGTCGGATCGTCGTCGACCTGGGAGGTCAGCAGCCGGATGAGCATGGCCGCACCCTGCGAGTGTCCGATGAACACCACCGGCCGGCCGTCGTTGTCGTGCCGGAGGTAGTCGGTCCAGCCGGACAGCAGGCTCTCGTAGGCGACCGAGTCGGCCGTCGGGTCGCTGCCGAGGCCCTTGGCTAGCGACGTCTCGGTGCGCTGGCGGTACATCGGCGCCCACACCCGGCACACCTGCGAGAAGGGCGACGCCTGGCTCACGGCGGCACCGATCTCCGCCGCCTGGATCCGGAGGTCGGCGTTGTCGGTCCGCTGGTTGCTGACGGTCGGGTACACGTAGAAGCAGTCGACGGACGGGCCGACGGCGTCGGCGGGATCGACGGTGGTCCGGGCCCCGGAAGCCGGCACCACGGTGGCGTCGAGCGGGGACGTGCACGGGTCGTCGGCCATGCCGGGCCGGCAGAGCCAGACCGTGGAGGACGACGTGGTGGTCGTGGCGGTCGTCGTCGACGTGGTGGCACTCGTCGTCGATCCACCGCAGGCCGCCGCCAGTGTGGCGGTCGCTGCCA
>Ga0181528_10000836_pt1 | contig 20023 bp, 17 predicted proteins | sample PEATcosm2014_Bin_47_FD_119742 | JGI IMG/M metagenome (GOLD analysis project Ga0181528, IMG submission 119742) | Peatland microbial communities from MTU Mesocosm Facility, Houghton, MI, USA - PEATcosm2014_Bin10_10_metaG | ecosystem: Environmental > Terrestrial > Soil > Wetlands > Peat | place...
GTGCGTCAAGTGGCAGAGTCCGACCACGCGTTCGATCCGTTGCTGACGCTCCGCGGCCGCGCGGAAACCGCGAATCTCCGCGATAAAGCCGAGAAACTCCTCGACGGTCATTTCCGGGTAGGCGGGCGCGCTTTCCGGGAGATATCCCACCATGCGCTTTACCGCGACGGGTTCGGTGGTGACGTCGTGGCCGCCGATGAGCGCCATGCCGGCGGTGGGCTGAAGAAAGCCCGTGATCACCTTCATCGTTGTGGATTTTCCGGCGCCATTCGGTCCGAGGAAACCAAGGATGTCTCCCCGATTGACCTTGAAGGATACGCCATCCACCGCGCGGAGCGTTCCGTAATCTTTTACCAAACCTTGAACTTCGATCATATCAAGTGAAGGAGGAAGCTGCGCCGAGCGGCGCAAGACGGATCAAGTAGACAACTATTGGCTGCCGTTATGCAAGATGTCTGAGAGACGGACGTTTTGGGGGTCTGGTTGCGGCTTTCAAGAGAAAAAAAGACGCCTTTCCGAGCTGAATGCCTATGCTTCTTCTGCAGCGATTATTGAGACAAACGCACGGCAACGGCGACGCGCCTCCTTCGATCGTCCTGTTTGGCGCAGATGTCCGGCTCGTCTAGGGTGCCGCAGAGACTGCGGTGCGGTCCCTTTCCGTTTTCAGGCGCAATTGCCCGCAAGCAGCGTCGATGTCGTGACCCTTCTCCCGGCGGAGCGTCGAGGAGATGCCCCGTTCCTGCAGGACGGACAGGAATTCCTGTTGGCGCGCAAGGCCGGGGCGCTTCCAAGGAAGACCCTCGACGGCGTTGTATGGGATGAGATTGACGTGGGCATGGAGGTCCACGGCGATGTCGCGCAGCCTTGCCGCCTGGTCGGGCATGTCGTTGACCCCTTCGATGAGGATGAATTCGAGCGTCACCATGCGGCCGTGTTTCTCCGAAAAGATCCGCACGGCCGGCAGGAGCTCCTCCAACGGCCAGCTTTTGTTGACCGGCATGATCTGCTCGCGCACGGCGTTTGTGGCACCGTGAAGGCTGATGGCCAGCCGGAAGCCAACCGGCTCGTCGGCCAGTTGGAGGATCCTGGGCACGAGGCCGCTGGTCGAGAGGGTGATGCGGCGGGCGCCGAATCCCAGGCCCCAATCGGCATTCAAGATCGTGAGCGCGCGCAGGAGGTTCTCGTAGTTGTGCAGGGGCTCACCCATTCCCATGACCACGATGTTGTCGAACGAGGCAAATTCGGCGCGCGCCCGCGGAGTGTGCGCGTCTTCCCGCCGGCAGACCTGGATGAGTTGGTGGACGATCTCGCCCGCGGACAGATTGCGCTTCAGGCCGGCGAGGCCGGAGGCGCAGAATACGCATCCCATCGCGCATCCGACCTGGGTTGAGATGCAGATCGTTTTGCGAGATTGGTCGATACCCACGCCTTCCTGTGGGGCGCGAATCAGGACCGTCTCGATCAGCGACCGGTCGCGCAATTCGAGCAGCAGCTTGTCGGTTACGTCCTCCGACTGGCGGTCGAGAACAAGGGTGGTGGCTTCAAGGTCGAATGTGTCTGCCAGCCACGCCCGGAGGGACCGTGACAGATTGGTCATTTGGTCCCAGCTGGTCGCGCGTTTCTTGTAGAGCCAGTCGAGGATCTGGCGCGCCCGGTAGGCCGGTTCGCCCACCTCGCCGAGGCGCGCGGAGAGTGAATCAAGGGTCTCGCCGTGGAGGGACGGCTGGGTGGGCGTGAATTGCATCCGGGCTGAAGATCACACAGACGGTCGGGAAGTCAAAGTCCGGCTGCCCGGCTGGTTTTGATATTGCCCTTGATAAGTGCAACGGAAAGATCGCGCGGTCGTCATGAATCTCGCGTCAGTCTGGAATCGGAACTTTGGTGCGGGAATATTGATTTTTTGTCTGACGTGCATCGCTTATCTGCCGTCACTTTCCGGCGATTTCATCTGGAACGACAGCGACTATGTGACCGCGCCGGCTCTGCGTTCAATTGACGGACTGGGGCGCATCTGGACGGAGCCTGGCGCGACCCAGCAATACTACCCGCTCCTGCACAGCGCGTTTTGGGTGCAGCACAGGCTTTGGGGCGATCACCCGCTCGGTTATCACATTGTCACGGTGTTGTTGCACGCAGGCTCTGCGGTCCTGTTTGGGATGATCCTTCTGCGCTTGGGCATCCCGGGGGCGTGGCTGGCGGCACTGTTGTTCGCGCTGCACCCGGTGCAGGTTGAATCGGTGGCTTGGATTACAGAACAGAAGAACACCCTCTCGCTGGCGTTCTATCTTGCAGCGGCCCTGACCTACTTTCGATTTGATGAGACACGCCGGCCCGCGATGCAGGTCGCGGCGTTCGTCCTGTTCACACTGTCATTGTTGAGCAAAACCGCAACGGTGACATTGCCGGCGGCCCTCCTTGTCGTCTTTTGGTGGAGGCGCGGCCGGCTCAGCTGGCGGACGGATGTTGTTCCCCTGCTTCCTTGGTTTGCAGTCGGCACGATTGCAGGCCTGTTCAGCAGTTGGGTGGAGCGGCATTATCTTTCCGCCGAAGGCACGGACTTTTCCCTTTCGCTCCTCGGACGCGTGCTGGTTGCCGGTCGCTCCGTCTGGTTCTACGCGGCAACGGTTGTCTGGCCGTTCAGTCTCAATTTTATCTATCCCCGCTGGGAAGTTGACGTTTCCGCCTGGCAACAATGGGCCTTCCCCATCGGCCTGTGCGTGCTTGGTGTCGGGCTCTGGGTTCTACGGGGGCGCACCCGTGCACCACTGGCAGTGTACCTGCTTTTCGTGGGTTCGCTGTTTCCTGTGCTTGGTTTTGTCAATCTCTATGGATTGCTCTATTCGTGGGTCTGGGACCACTGGCAATACCTTCCCGATCTCGCCCTGTTCGCACTCGTTGGGTCCGGTCTCGTGCAGTTGTGGAACTTGGCGGCAATCCGCCTGTGCGGTCTCGGTCCGGTGTTGATTGCAGGACTGGCATTGGGACTCGGCACGCTCACGTGGATTCACTGTGGCACGTTCCGCGATGACCTGACACTCTATCGCACGACGATCGCCCGCAATCCGAACTGCTGGATGGCCCACAATAATCTTGGGAATACGTTGAACATCATGGGGCGAACCGCGGAGGCGATCTCCGAATATGAAGCCGCGCTGCGGATCAAGCCCGATCATGCGAGGGCGCACTTTAACCTGGGCTTTACCCTGGCCGGAATTCCCGGGCGATTGCCCGATGCGATTGCCGAATTTCAGGCGGCGTTGCAGATCAATGCCGATTACCCGGAAGCGCACCTAAACCTCGGGCTGGCGTTTGCGAAGTTTCCCGATCGCCTTCCTCAAGCGATCGCAGAGTACAGGGAGGCGTTGCGACTGAGGCCCGACTATTGCGAGGCCCACACGGGCCTTGGGATTGCCCTTGCAAACACACCGGGGCATTCGGCGGAGGCGGTTCCTGAGTTTAAGATTGCGCTCCGACTGCGGCCCGAATCCGCCGAGGCGCACAATAATCTGGGAATGATTCTTATGCGCAGTCCTGGCCATGCGAGCGAGGCGATCGCTGAGTATGAAGCGGCATTGCGAATCAAGCCCGAGTTTCCGGAAGCTCACAACAACCTCGGCAACGCCCTGGCAAACAGTCCCGGCCGCCTGAATGAAGCGGTTGCCGAGTATGAAGCTGCGATCCGATTCAGGCCTGGCTATGCAGAAGCGCACTTCAATTTGGGACGCGCGCTTCTCAGGTCGCCCGGTCACCAACAGGAAGCCATTGCCCAGTTTGAAGCGGCGCTGAAGGCGCGGCCCGATTGGGAGCCAGCGCGCCAAATGCTGGAGCAGCTGCGTGGCTCTCAGCAATAGGGCGGCCGAGAACCCGCGACAGGGACAGGTGTTGCGCGCCATGGGCAGGTCGCATCGCCCGGCGACGTTGCCCGGTCGAGGCGCTCTCGCGGTCGCACGCTTTGCCGGCGACCGGGAGACGAAAATTGTCCGAGCGGGAAGATCAGACGATTTTGAATAGATGCGACGGCCCGCATTTCATTCGTGCGCTGCGGTGCGATCTTGTTCATCAATAGTTCCGGATGAATCTTCTCCAGCGGCACATCTTCAAGAGCGTATTGTTCTCCTGTTGTGCCGCAGTCGGATTGTTCGCCTTTATCCTGACGGTGGGGAATGTGGTCCGGGACCTACTGGGGTATTTGGTCGCCGGTCAGCTGGCTCCCGAACTGTTTCTCAAGCTGCTGCTGTTGATTCCGCCTTTTGTTCTTTCCTATGCGCTTCCGTTTGGCGTGCTTACCGGCGTCCTGCTGGTTCTCGGCCGCATGTCAGCCGAACAGGAGATTACGGCAATTCGAGCCGCGGGACTGAGTTTGCACTGGGTTGCCCGGCCGATCCTGGTCCTGGCGGCACTCGGTGTGGTGGCGGATCTCCTGATCAACTTTCAATTCATGCCCTGGGCGCGGGTGGTTTACCACGTCGAGTTGAACACCGCTGTGCGCAAGGATCCGCTCAGCTTCATCGTGCCGCGGACCTTCATCCGTGATTTTCCGGGGAAAGTGCTTTATATCGGCGAAAAGAACGGGCCGGGTGTGAAAGACTTCTGGCTGTGGGAGCTGGACCCACAGGGACGGGTAAAGAATTCAATCAGGGCCGCCACAGGTTCATTCGACTTCGACGAGCAGACCGGCGATTTGATCTTGAACCTGAATCATATCCAGGTGGAGGCCCGGGATGTGAAGAATCCAGAGGATTTCACGGTGCTCAGACCGACCTTGAGTGGGGATCACCTGGCCCTGCGCCTTCCGCTAGGCGCGATCTTTGGCCAGAGCACATTCCATCCCAAACTCCAGTGGTATTCGCTCCCTAAATTGCGGGCGGAGTGGCTGCGCCTGGCCCAGCCGGTCGCGCCGGCGGAAAAGGCGCAGCGGGACCTGGATCGAATGAAGCTCCGCATCGTTGTGCAGGACAAGTTCACCACGGCGTTCGCGGTATTTTCTTTTGCCCTTGTCGCCATTCCACTCGGAATCAAAGTCTCGCGAAAGGAGACCTCTGCCAACCTCGGACTGGCACTGGCGATGGCGATGGGATATTATTTCCTCACTGTGGCGATCGGTTGGCTCGACCGGCATCCGGAGATGCGTCCAGATCTCCTGATGTGGCTGCCAAACCTGATTTTCATCGGGGCCGGCCTGTGGATGTTCTGGAGGGTGGACCGGCGATAGCAAGAAAGGCGCAGCGACGCGGCCTTGCAACAGGCGACCTTGGGGGCCGTCCGCTTGCATCGCGACGAGGACGTCCGAGCGGCCGCAGGGATCTCGACTTATAACTGGGTCGCCACCAGTCCGGAACGCCCGTCGATCGCCGCGAGAACTTGGTCGCGAACGGGTATGGCCGCGCGGTTCGCCAGTAATTCGCGGGCGTATTCATCCAGGCGAACAAACTGCACGCCACGGTCGGCGCAGGCCCGAAGCAGCGCGTGAAACAGGTCGCGCTTTCCCATGCCTTCAATCTCGGCGTGAATCGTAAGGACATTGAGCCGGTCAGCTTGGAGAAGCGAAAGATAATGCTGCACGATGCGATCGTCAGGGTATTCCGGTCGTCCCAGGAGTTCGTCAAAGGTGGGCAGGGTGCTGGGGATTTCGAGCGTGGCGAACACGCGGCCTTCCAAACGCGGGAAGAAAGGAGCGCCGTTGCGCGTGTCGCTCGCATAGAGCAGTCCGGCGTCATCGTAAACCGCGCGGCTGCGACCGTTGCTTTGCCAGCCGGGAGCTCCGGCGGTGAGCGCTTCAACCCCGAAGATGCGTCGAAATTCGATGCGAGCGGCGGTGAACTCGTTCCGCACTTCGTCCACGTCCAGACGGTGGACGTGGTCCTGCCAGCGATAATGGTTGAAACAATGGATGCCGATCTCAAAGCCGGCATCGCGCACGGTGCGCATGACCGCTGTGTTGCGCCGGCCGATGTGCGGCGCCGGCAGCAAGGTGCCATTGAGCAGCGTGCGGAGGCCGTACATCTGCACGACGCTTGTCCGGCTCACCTTCTTGAAGAAACCAGGGCGGAAAATCCGGGTGATCGCCCGGCCTGTCTGGTCGGGACCAAGGGAGAACAGAAAGCACGCCGGGATGCCGAATTCGCGGCAATCAGCGGACAGATTGGGCACGCCGATCCGCGTTCCGCGATCGGTATCGACGTCAACCTTGAGCGCAAGACGGATGGGCATGGCTCACTCGAGCTCGTAGTCCTTGTGCGCGAGGTGGTAGTCGAGGGTGAGCCGGATGGCCGTCGGAAGGTCGACCTTGGGTTTCCAGCCGAGGTATTTCCTTGCGTTGGTGATTGATGGCACGCGGTTCTGGATGTCCTGGTAGTATTTACCGAAATAGGTTCCGGACGGCACCACCACGGTCCTGGCCTGGTCGGCATGCTCGCGGTAGTCCGGGTAGTTCTTGAAAGCGGCGATGATCAGTTTCGCAAGCTGGACCACGCTCACGTTGTTCTTCGGGTTCCCAATATTGAAGATCCGGCGCGACGCACAGCCATCCTTGTTCTCGATGATGCGCAGGAGGGCGTCGACACCGTCGTCGATGAACGTGAATGAGCGGCCCTGCTTGCCGCCGTCGACGAGCTGGATCGGCTTCTTGAATATGACGTTCGAGATGAACTGCGTGAACAACCTCGAGCTGCCTTCTTTCGGTTCGAAGACGTTGTCGAGTTTGGGGCCGATCCAGTTGAACGGACGGAAGAGGGTGTAATCGACGCCATCGCGCACCCCGTAGGCGTAGATGACGCGGTCGAGAAGCTGTTTTGAACTCGCGTAGATCCAGCGTTGTTTTTCGATCGGACCGTAGACGAGCGAGCTCGATTCCTCATTCAGCTCGGCGTCGGGGCACATACCATAAACTTCGGAGGTCGAGGGGAAAATGATGCGTTTCTTGTATTTCGCACATTTGCGGACGGTCTCCAAGTTGGCCTCGAAATCGAGTTCGAACACCTTGAGGGGATCCTTGACGTATTGCGCGGGATTGGCGATCGCGACAAGCGGCAGCACGGCATCGCACTTCTTGACGTGGTATTCGATCCATTCGCGTGAGATGGTGACGTCGCCTTCGACGAACTTGAAGCGGGGATTCCCGAGGCAATGGCGGAGTTTGTGGTCACCGACATCCATGCCGTAGACCTCCCAGTCCTTTTGCTTGAGTATCGCGTGGGTGAGCGAACTCCCGATGAAACCATTGGCGCCAAGAATCAGTACTTTGAGGGGCATAGGTTGGGTTGATGCAGGTTGGAGGATTAACCATGAAACCCGGCAAAAGACACGCACGAACTCCGCGATGCCCGCAGTCCGCAGGACGGGATCGCCTGATCCCGCCGTTCGAAAAATGCGGCGGGGCGCCGGGAACCCGCCATATTTTGGGGAGACCCGGGCAACAAGGGCGTCGCGGCTCCGACCTCAGATAGCACCGCCGGACAAGTCTCTGACCGAAAAATCAGAGGACCTGTCCGACGCGGAGCGTTGGCGCGACGCGTCCCTTCTGCCAATCGGCGCGGGTGAGTTCGAGTGCTCCGTCTCCGGTGGCCACGACCAGGGGATCGAGCGAGAGGAGTTCACCCGGCCTGCCGTGGCGGCCCTGGGTGGCGATCGATTTGGGCTCTGCCCACCAGACCATGAGCCGGGCGGAGTCAACATCGGTAAACGCTCCGGGGTAGGGATCCGTCACGGCGCGGACAAGGTTGAAGATCTGCTGGCTGCTTTGGGTCCAATCGATGCGGCCGTCCTCGGGCTTTCGCCCGCCAAAGTAGGTGGCCTGAGATTCGTCCTGCGGGGTCTCTGTCGCAGTGCCCGCGAGCAGCGCGTCGATCTGCCGCTCAATCACGCGGCGCCCGCATGGCAGAACCTTGCGGAATGCGACCTCGGCAGAGTCGCGAGGGCCCAGCTCGACACCTTCCTGATCGACGATGGCGCCCGCGTCCGGCGCTTTGATCATGCGATGAAGCGTCATTCCGATTCTGGTCTCGCCATGCAGGACCGCCCAATTGATCGGCGCGCGGCCCCGATATTTCGGCAAGAGAGAACCGTGAAGATTGAAGGCACCCAGGCGCGGCAGGGACAGGATCTTTGAGCTGATCATATTCCGGTAATACACGGACAGGATCAGGTCGGGCTGCAGAAAGGCGATCCGGTCGATCCACTCGGGCGCATTAACATTCTCCGGTGTGTGGGTCAGAATGCCGGCAGCCCGGGCTGCCATTGCTGGAGTTTTGAACCAGATCCTCTCGTTTGGACTGTCCTCGTGCGTGATTAAAGCGACCACATTGTCGCCGCGGGCACACAGCAGGTCCAGGCAGTCGTGGCCAATCTCACTGTAGCCGAAAAACAGGATGCGTGGCTTGGGCATGGCGGAGTCAGTTCTTCGCTTCCAGTATCTCCCTGACAAAATAACGCTGCCGGGCGCGGACGACCTGATAGGTGCGCCCGACATATTCGCCGATCAGGCCGATGCCGACCATCGATACGCTGAGCAGGAAAAACACAATCGCGAACAGGGTAAATACGCCGTGCGTGTCGTCGGCGAGAAAGATTCGCATGTAGGCCAGAACAAGCACGAGCAGGAAGCTGCCGGCCGAGCAGGCCATCGCAAACAGCGTGAAGATCTGAAGCGGAACCAGCGAGAAGCCGGTAATGAGGTCGAAATTCAGCCGTACGAGCTGGTAAAACGAGTAATTCGAGACGCCGGCGTGCCGCTCCTCGTGCTTGACGCCGACTTCCGCCGGACGACTGGAAAAGCTGTAGGCGAGGGCGGGAATGAACGTGTTGATGGCACCGCTGCGCACGATCGCGTCGATCACAGGCCGCCGGTAGGCGCGGAGCATGCACCCCTGATCGGTCATCTCGATGCTCGTTGTTTTCCGGCGCACAAAATTGATGAGTTTCGACGCCCAGGTGCGAAACACTGAGTCGTGACGCTTCAGCCGGTAGCCACCGACGTAATCGTGCCCCTCGTCGATCTTCTCGAGAAGTCTTGGAATCTCTTCCGGCGGATTCTGGAGATCGGCATCCAAGGTTACGATGACTTCGCCGTTCACCCGCTCGAATGCCGCCATGACGGCCATGTGCTGGCCGTAATTCGCGTTGAAATCGATGACGCGTGTGACGTCGGGCCGCAGTGCATGTCGCTCGCTCAGCAGAGCAAATGAACGGTCGGCGCTTCCGTCATTCGTGAAGATGATTTCGTAGGGTCTACCCAGCCCGTCGAGCACGGGATAAAGACGGTTGAAGAGCGTCGGCAGATTGGCCTCCTCGTTGTAGACCGGAATGACGACCGACAGAAAAATTGCGTGTGTGATTTCAGACATCGCAGTGGAGGAATTTATGCATGCTCATTGGCGGCACGCGATAAGTTCCAGGTGCCAAATTCGAAAGGCAAAGTGTCATGTGACAGGGAATGCACTGGAATTCACTCGGGACTTGGCCACTGGAACCTCGGGGGTTGGCGTTCGGTTCACTGCTTTTGGTGCGTCTGCAGAATGGACGAAAGTGCGTCCACGACGCGCTCCACATCCGCCTGCTTCATCGTCGGGAACAACGGAAGCGTCAGGATGTTGCGGCCCGCATATTCGGCGTGCGGGAAATCTCCTGCCTTCCATCCCAGCCGGCGGTAGAGGGAGAACAGGTGGACAGCAGGGTAGTGCACGCCGGTTCCGATTCCTTCAGCCTGGAGAAGCGCCATGACCTCGGCCCTTTTGATGGTGAGCCGCTCCTCGGGCAGAATGACCTGGAACATGTGCCAGTTGCTCTGCGAGAAATCGGCTGCCGGCAACCGGAGGCCGAGCGCTGGGGCTGATGACGCGGCGAACGCCTCGAAGTATCGCCGGGCGAGTTCGCGGCGCCGGGCGGTAAACTCGGCGAGGTGCGGCAGCTGCCCCAACCCGATGCGAGCCGCGACGTCGGTGAGGTTGAATTTGCCCCCGACGACCTCGACATTCATGCCATCGAAGCCGGACTTGACCACCCCTTGCAGGCGATATTGCTCGGCCAGTCTGGCCTCGTCTTCGTTGTTCAGTACGAGGCAGCCGCCTTCCGTGGTGGTGATGTTCTTGTTGGCGTGAAAACTGAATGAGACCAGATCGCCGCCGGCGCCGATGCGCTGTCCGCGCCATTCGCTGCCAAAAGACTGCGCCGCATCCTCAACCACGCGAAGATGATGTTTCCCGGCCAGGGCGTAAAGGCGGTCGCGGTCGACGGGAAGACCGGACAAGTCGACCGGGATGATGGCGCGCGTTGAGGGTGTGATCGCCGCTTCGACGCGGTTGAGGTCGATGTTTCGGGTGACGGGATCGATGTCTGCGAACACGGGGCGCGCACCGACCTCAAGGACGACGTTGCTTGTCGCGACCCAGGTAAGCGGTGTGGTGATGACCTCGTGCCCTGGCTCCACGCCAGCGATCCGCAGCGCGATTTCAAGAGTGGCCGTGCCCGAGTTGAACGCCCGCACCGGGCGACCGCCAGCGTACTCGGACAACCGGGCCTCAAAGACCTTCACCTGGGGTCCGGAGGTGATCCACCCGGAACGCAGCACTTCGGCCACGCCGGCGATGGTTTCGTCGTCGATGGTCGGACGCGTGAACGGCAGGAAATCCTTCGGCACAGCGGGAGCGGTCATGGCTTGTTGCTGAAGAGATAATGGTCCTCGCTCTGCGCGAGCAAATGATAAGTGAACGCTGGGTCGGAGAACAGTCCGCGCGTGTCGGTCTTGCGTGCAATGGCAAAGACCCGTCCCGACTCCAGCCACAATTGGCGAAAGGCGGCTTCATCCATGAACCGTCCGCTGGCGCGGGCCGCGGCATCTTCCTCGAGCTCGAGTTCGCCCTTGAACCCGACGACGTCAACGAGGCGGCCGGCATAGAATGGAAAATCGTGGAAGAACTCGTGGTAGTGCAGGATGCGATCGGACGGTGCCGCGTGGGCCTGCACGAAAAGCGCGAGATCCTTCGTGCCCGGTCGTTCGATGCCGGCCGCGGCGAAGGTCAGGATGCCTCCGAAAAGCACCATCGTCGTCGAAACGACACAAAGCGCGGTGAACCCGCGGGCGGCGCGCGCGGCGGCCGCGGCGAGCAGTCCGCCGAGCAGAAGCACGGCGGCCAGGGCAAATGCGGCGGGTCGAAGCGCGTGCGCCTGTTCCACGGAAAAGTTATGGATCAACGCCGGCCGGAGCACGACGACGCAAAGAGCGCTGGCGAGCAATCCCGCGGCTATGCTGAAAACGCGGAGCCCGCCGCGCAGGCGGACCGGGTCCCCCGGCACGCTGGAGGCCAGCCGCCGGCCGACCAGCACGGCGAGGGCGGGGAATACCGGGAGAATATAGGGCGGAAGCTTCGAGTGCGAGGCCGAGAAGAAAAGGAAGATGAACCCCGCCCAGACGACAAAGAACCACGTATCAGCGTTATTGTTACGTTCCGCCCGGCTCCGGCGGAAGGCCTGGCGCACGCCGCCGGCCAGGAAACCGCTCCAGGGAAAGAGGCCGGCCAGCACGATAGGGATAAAATACCACCAGGGTCCCGCCCGGCTTGCCGCCGGAGTGAGGAAACGCTCCACGTGCTCGTAGACAACATAGCGGTGAAACCATGTGGGATTGTGGACGGCCACGAGCAGATGCCACGGTGCGGCGACCCCGAGGAACAGGAGGGCGCCGGTCGCCAGATAGAATGGGCGCAGGCGTTTCCACTGGTTGAAGATGAGAAGCCAGAGAAACATCACGGCCCCCGTGACGAGAAACCCCATGAGGCCCTTGGCCAGGGTGGCGAGGGCGGAGCTCGCATAGAAACCGTAGAACCACCAACGCCGCCGGGCGGTCCAGGTGTTTGCGCCGGTGGCTGGCGGCGGTTCGCGAATGCCCAGAATGAAACAGACGAGGGATGCGCTCATGAGGACCGAAACGGCCATGTCCAGGATAAGGAAGCGCGCCAGGGCAAAATAGAGGAGCGAGGATCCAAGCACCAGCGCGGCGCCGATGCCTGCGGCGCGCCCGTAGATCCGCCGCGCTGCTGTGTAGGCAAGGAGGACCCCGCCGAGGGCGAACAACGCGGGCACGGCCCGCACGGCCCACTCGTTCGCCCCGAACATCGCGATGCTTGAGGCCACGGTCCAATACATGAGCGGCGGCTTCTCAAAATAGTTCACGCCGTCCAGCCGTGGCGTCACCCAATCACCGCTTGCGACCATTTCGCGGGCGATCTCCGCGTTCCGACCCTCGTCCGGATTTGCCAATGGATAGCTGCCGAGACGGAACCCGTAGAGCGCGGCCAGGAGCAGGGTCACCAAAATCAGGTCGCGAGACCAGGAAGACGGGGAGGCGGGCTCGGTCATTTGCATAGGGTTGGCGGGGAGAACTCCGCAGAAAGACGAGTCATGCCGAAAGGCGGTTGAGGACAAGGTTCTTGGTCCGATCGGACCATCGGAATGGCCGGTCCTACCGGCACAGGTTCTTTTGCAAAGCCTGTTTGACCCAGACGCCGAATTCGGGAGTGGGCGCGTAATCCCAGCCGGATATCAGGCATGGCGCCGCGGTGGGATGGAAATCCCAGGCCGTCCAGTTCCAATGATGATCCTCAAGCGTCCTGATCATGGCCCTGTTCCATTTCTCATCGTTGGTGTTCCACTCCCTGGGGAAGGGCCAGTCGGATTCGTGCGAACCAAACTCGGTTACGATGATGGGGAATTTCCGAGCGAAAGCTTCCATGCGGGCGACCCATTGGACGATGGTTTCCCGGCCGATGCCTGGGTACTCGTGCGGATACGGGTGAACGGCGTAGAGCACTCCGTTTCCCGAGGGATCGGACAGTGCGCGGCCCTCTGCAATGCCTCCGACTTCATAGGTCCAATTGATGCCGCCTGCGACGATGACGTTCTTGGCCCCGGTGGAGCGGATCGCGGCGGCGAGCGCGGGCAGGCCGACGGATTCGTAGGTCAGGGTGGCATGCGTGCTCCCGTTGGTTTCAGTCAACGGTCCGCCTTTGAACCACTGGTCCCAGTTGATGTCATTGGGTTCGTTGTAGAGATCGAAGAGCACGTTCGAATCATTGCAATATGACTTTGCAAGATCCTTCCAGAAAAGAACGCTGTTGTGATCGGGAAGTTTGTGCTGGCCGATGTTTCGGCCCCATTCCCCGGCGTCCGACCAGTGCAGATCAAGGATGACATAGGCGTTGCTGGCTGCGCAAAGATCGACCACCTGTCGGACGAGTGCGCGATAGGCCGCGCCTCCGTCGTGCTGTTCCGGGGCCTTGCCGAACCAGCGATCCTGCGAGAGCGGCAGGCGGATGAGGTTTGCCCTCCATGCTCCTACGGCCACCTCGATCGTCTTGAGAATGTGCCCGTCGCCATCGCCGGACCATTCGAGGCCGGCGCAGTTGACGCCACGGAGCTGGACACGGCGCCCTTCACTGTCGAGTAGTTGGGTTCCAACTACTTTGAGCGGAAGAGGTGACGACGCCAGGCCGGTCGCGGCCGGCAGAAAGGCCGCGAGTGCCAGGGTGAGGCTGCGAAGCGTCCGGAGCCGATCAATCTTGGATTCTAGGATCATGAGTAGCTTTCGGCCTTGGAGAGACATTGTCGTGGAGACGCGGCGCCCCGGTCGCTCCTCCGATGGGCGGACGCGACAAGGGCGCCGCGTCTCCAGAACACAGTTCGCAACCGGGTTGATCTCAAGGTGAAATGGATCGGGCTAAAACCACGGCAGATTTCGCAAAACACCAAACAACACGAGCGCCCCGAGTCCCAGCCAGATCAGGGCAGGTCGCGGCGAAGCACACGGGAGACCGTGTCCGCGAACCAATCCCGAGGCGATTTGGCATGCGAGCAGTGCATAAGCCGGCAACAGCAGCACCGCCAGTGGATTGAGGGACCAGGCGGCGGCGAGGTGACCGTGCAGCAGTTGGTGGGTGGCGCGGAGTCCGCCGCAACCCGGGCATTGCAGACCGGTCGTGGCACGGAGAACGCAGGGATAAATCTCATGCCGTGCGGGATCGACCAGATAGAGCACGCCGCCGGCCGCAAGGGCCAGTCCCGCCATCACGAGACTCCACGCAGCCGGCCGCGGATGCGGGCCCAGTCTCGGCGGCGTCGCAGTCTCAATTGCGCTCAAGGGAGCCGTCAGTTGAACTGCGATTTGACTTCGGGCTTGCTCAACACGACCAGCGCCCAAATGCCGAAGGGCAGACCCAGGAGGCAGCAAGGGGAAAAGCACGGGATCATGGCGATGATTGCCGCCGTCATTGCGAAGCCATAGTTGGTCAGTTTCTGCATCCGCAGAGCGCCGACCAGGATGAGTACGCTCACGGCGATGCCGACGATCTTGATGCTGATTCCGACGGGGCCGTAGGCGAAGATCCTGAAGTACCGCACGAATTCAGGATCCAATCCGGGCATGTCGGGAGCGGCATCCATTTTTGCAAGGGTCAGGAGCAGGCCGAGCAAACCGAGGGCGATCCCCAGTCCGGCGGTGACAATCAATGCAATGGCTGGTCCGTTGACCGCCTGTTCCGCGCGGATACGGGCGCAACCATCCGTGCCGCCTTGGGAGTTGCTGGCGGCGGTTGCTGCTGCCGAACCAAGGGGGCTGGCAGGCGGCAACGTGCCGTCGGCCGGAGGAACGGTTCCTCCGAACACATCGGCAAGCTCGGGGAACTGGCCCAGGGGTTTCCAGCCCGGCTCGCCCGTCTTCTGGACCATAGTCTCTCGATTCGCGCGGCCTTCGGCGATCCATCGCTTTATCTGGTCGACCGCAACCGGACCGTACTCCTTGCCGTCCGCTCCGAGGATTTTGAACATATAGGGCTATTAGTCGGTGGCAGCTGGTTCGGCAAGGCGTAAGCAACGGCGGATCAATCAAGATGTGGCGCCGCGAACGGCATCCCATGAGCGGAAGCCACGGCCTGGCACGTGAGGATGCCTCCCTGGACATTGATGCCACCGACGAGGGCGGGTTGCAGGCGGCATGCTTCGGACAGGCCGTGGTCGGCCAGCAGTTCGACGTAGCGCTGCGTGACGTTGGTAAGCGCCTGGGTGGCGGTGCGTGCGTACGCGCCGGGCATGTTGGCCACGCAATAGTGGGTGACCCCCTCCTCGACGAAAACGGGATTGTCGTGGGTGGTCGGACGGGAGGTCTCCGCACAACCGCCCTGGTCGATGGCGATGTCCACAAGCACGCTTCCCGGTCGCATGCATCGCAGCATGTCGCGGCTGATCAACCGAGGTGCCTTGGCGCCCGGCACGAGCACCGCGCCGATGAGGAGGTCAACGGCCGGAAGCAGGTCCGTCAGATGCGACTCGCTGGAGTAGAGCGTGTGCGAGGTGTGGAGGGTGATGTCGAGGAAACGCATCCGCTCAAGATCGACCTCCAGGATGGTGACATCCGCGCCCAGTCCGATGGCCATGCGGGCTGCATTGATGCCGGAGACGCCTCCGCCCAGCACAACGACTTTTCCTGGAAGGACACCCGGGACACCGCCCAGCAGCGTCCCGCTTCCACCGTGATGCTTGGCGAGAAAATATCCGCCGACGAGGATGGACATGCGGCCGGCGATCTCACTCATCGGCTCCAGCAACGGCAGGCGGCGGTTGACCTCGATGGTTTCGTAGGCGATGCCGGTGACGCCGGACTTCAACAGAGCCTCGGTCAGCGCCCTGTTGGCAGCGAGGTGCAGATACGTGAAAAGGATCTGGCCGGGCCGCAGCAAGGGGTATTCCTCGGGCAGAGGCTCCTTTACCTTCACGATCAGGCCAGCTTGCTCGAACACGGACGAATGCGAGTCGACGAGGCGAGCTCCGGCGCGCTCGTAGTCGGCATCCGGGTATCCTGAACCGGCGCCGGCCCCCTGTTCCACGATCACCGTGTGGCCCCGCTTGATCAATTGGTAAGCGGTCGCGGGCGCCATCGCGACGCGGTATTCCCGCGATTTGATCTCTTTGGGGAGTCCGATAGTCATGGCTCCAACCTTAGGGCGAAACGGCGCGGAGGAAACCGGAATCAGTGTTTTTCCAATGACCGGTTGACAGCGCTAACCAGGGCCTTGATCGACGCGAGTTCGATGTTGGTATCGATGCCGGCGCCGAAGAAGGTCATGCCTCGTCCGGACTTGATCTGGATGTAGGACACTGCGCGGGCCTCCGCTCCCTTTCCGAGCGAATGTTCGGAGTAGAACAGAAGTTCGAATGCGGGAACACCGGCGCTGGCGAGCCCGTTCACGAAGGCATCGATCGGGCCGTTGCCTGCGCCGACGAATCGGTGTGTCTTGCCTTCAAAGGTGATCGACGCCTCACATTTGACCTGATTCTCGCGGCCGGTGGTGCGGAAATGCTCGAGCTTCAACGGATGTTCCCGCGCCATGTATTCACGGAGGAACGCCTGGTGGATGTCATCTGGAGTGAGCTCCGCCTTCCGCTCGTCGGCGAGGTCGTTGATCACCCTGCCGAACTCCTTGTGCATGGCCTTTGGAAGGTCGTAGCCAAACTCCTTCTCCATGATGTAGGCGACGCCACCCTTGCCCGACTGGCTGTTGATGCGGATGATCGCCTTGTAGGTCCGGCCAAGGTCGGCGGGATCGATCGGAATGTAGAGGACATCCCACGGCTGGCCCGGCTGCTGGGCGGACCAGGATTTCTTGATGGCGTCCTGATGGGATCCGCTGAACGCGGTGAAAACCAGTTCGCCCGCGTAGGGTTGGCGCGCCGGCACCTCCATGCGCGTGCACCGCTCGTACACCTCGCGAATGGCATTGATGTTGGAAAAATCCAGCCCTGGGTGGATGCCGTTGGTGTAGAGGTTGAGCGCTACCGTCACGATATCGAGATTGCCGGTGCGTTCGCCGCTGCCGAAGAGCGTGCCCTCGACGCGATCCGCGCCGGCGAGCAGACCGAGTTCCGTGGCGGCGACTCCCGTGCCTCGATCATTGTGGGTGTGGAGGGAAATGAGCGTCAGGTCGCGCCTGGAAAGGTGGGAGCACATCCACTCGATCTGGTCGGCGTGCACATTCGGGGTGGCGTATTCAACCGTGGCCGGAAGGTTCAGGATGATGCGGTTGTCGCGGGACGGCGCCCATGCGTCAGTAACCGCCTCGCAGATCTCGAGGGCAAAATCGAGTTCGGTGCTGGTGAAGCTTTCGGGCGAATACTCCAGCCGGAGATTGGTTCCAGCGGCCACGAGCGGGGTCGCCAGCTTTTTGAGCAGCCGCACGGCATCGGTGGCGATCTTTACGATGGCGGGCTTTTCGGCTGCGAAGACGTAACGGCGCTGGGCCGGGGACGTGGAGTTGTACAGGTGGAAAATAACGTTCTTCGCCCCTTGAAGTGATTCAATGGTCCGGGTGATCAGATCTTCGCGGCACTGGCACAGCACCTGGACCGCGACGTCCGCTGGAATGCGGTTCTCCTCGATCAGCCGGCGCACGAAATCGAACTCAATCTGTGACGCCGACGGAAAGCCGACCTCAATTTCCTTGAAGCCGATCTGGACGAGCATGGCGAAAAACTCGAGCTTCTCATCGACATCCATGGGCACGGCGAGCGCCTGGTTGCCATCGCGCAGATCGACGCTGCACCAGATCGGCGCAGTCTTCAGGGTGCGATCAGGCCATTTGCGGTGAGGGAGGGAGACCGGAGGGAACGGCCGATATTTCGTTATCGGAGCAGGTTGCATCGGAGGAAGGGACTAAGGATGACGGAAGAACGGAAAGGATGGAAGCCAGAGAGTGCGGAAAACGCGACACGGCAAATCAGGCCGGCGCGAGACGGGGAAGGCAGGCTGACGCACGATCGACTGCTACGCAGTTCCCAGGAATCGTGCGTCTAGATAAGTCGAAGCGCCTGCAGCGGTAAGTTCATCGCGGGCGGCAAGGGTAGGGGTTGACCGAAAGAAGTGTCAAGCCGGCCTGCGATCCCGGGGCGGAAGCAGATTTGCCTTGGGCGGCGCGTCCTCCGGTGTAGGATGGAGGCGTGTTTCTGTGGCTCCCAGTAACTAGGCGCCGGTGCGAAGCGTCTCTCCCAGCATGCTTGGCAATGACATTCATTACCTATGGCTGACGAGACGTTTGACCTGTTCGCGTGTCTTGCTCGAGTGCGCCAGCGCGACCAGTCGGCCGCCCGGGAACTGGTTGAGCACCTCTACCCGCTTGTCATCCGGATCGTGCGCGCCCACCTGCCGCGACGTGTCGCCGAAGAGGACCTGGCGCAGGATATTTTTCTGAAAATGTTCACCCGGCTTGAACAGTACAAGGGCGCGGTGGCGTTCAGCCACTGGGTGTCGCGGATCGCGGTGACGACCTGCATCGACCAGTTGCGTGCGCAGAAACGCCGGCCGGAATTCCGCTGGGCCGATCTCTCGGAAAAGGAGGCTGACGTGCTCGACTCGGTTCTGACGAGCGACGGCGCGGTGGCGGCCAACGATGCGCTCGCCTCGCGGGAATTGGTGTACAAACTGCTCGGACAGCTCAAGGCTGACGATCGTCTGGTCATTCAGTTGTTGGATCTCGAGCAGCGAAGCGTCGCTGAGATCAGCGAGCTAACCGGTTGGAATTCTTCGCTGATCAAGGTGCGGGCGTTTCGGGCGAGAGGAAAATTGAAGAAGCTTTTTCAGGATTTGGAACGAAAGGAACGAAAATGAAGGATTTTGACTCCAGGTGGCAAAAGCTGGTGACGGCGGCCCGGCAGGCGCCGGTGGCGCGCGAGGAAACGGCGCCCTATGGTTTCGCAACCAGGGTCGCGGCCGGGGCGATGTGCGATGCCGGGCCGACGGTGCTCGCGGTGTTCGGCCGGTTTTCTGTGCGCGCCCTGTGGATCGCCTGTCTCCTGACGCTGGCAGGTGTCGCGGCCAATTACGTTGTCTTTGCCGGTTCGACCGGCGACGATCAGAATTTGATTGACCCCGTGTCCGAGGTGTTCACGAACGCCTCCTGAGGATGACCAAACCCTGGCAGATCTGGCTCGTGCTCATTGCCATCTTCGGCACCGGCGTTGCCGGCGGATGGCTGGTGGAGAGGCATATAGTGCGCCGCCAGCCCCAGCTCCCCCCGCCGCCTGAGGTCTGGGTCGCACGGCAGATCGAACGCGTCGCCAGCGAGGTGGAGCTGACGCCCGAGCAGAAGGAACACATCAAGCCGATCATTGCGGCGAGAATGGAAGAGTTGTTCAAGCTGCGCCGCCAGGCGATCGACATTCTCGACCAGATGGGAAAACAGATTGCTGCCGAACTCACGCCGGAGCAGCGCACCAAATACGAAAGAATCCTGCGGGAACGGCGCGAGGCCAGGCGGCAGGCGCAGGAGATGCACAATGCCCGGCATCGGGGCGAAGGCGCACCGGGCGACGGGAGAGAACCGGCTCCGGAGCCGGGCGATCGCCCGCCACCGCCTCCTCCGCCAGCCGAGAAGTCTGCCGGCACCTGAGGGTGGATTGTGGACTTGCTGGCGGGCCCGCCTGCTGGTTATGTGCAATGCATGGACCAACGGCTCGCGGGCAGGAGAATTGTTCTTGGGGTGACCGGTTCGATTGCGGCCTACAAAGCCGCGGATATCACGAGCAGACTCGTGAAACTCGGCGCCGACGTGACGCCCGTGATGACTGCGGCAGCTCAGAGATTCATTACGCCGCTTGCTCTCCAGACACTCGCCAGGCGACCGGTGGCGACGAGTTTATGGGACGAAGGCAATGGCTGGACGCCGGGTCACATCGAGCTGGCTGAGAAGGCCGACCTTTTGCTGGTGGCGCCCATCACGGCAGATGTGCTCGCGCAATTCGCGACCGGACTGGCTCCGGATCTGTTGAGTTCGCTCTTCTTGATGGCGCGCTGTCCCGTGCTGCTTGCCCCGGCAATGAACGGGAAAATGTGGACGCATCCGGCGACTGCGGCAAACGTCGCCGTGCTCAAGTCGCGCGGCGCCGAATTCATCGGACCGGAGGAAGGCATGCTCGCCTGCGGTTATGAAGGCATCGGGCGTCTGTGGCCGGTCGAAGGAATTGTCGACCGAGTTGTGGAACTGCTCCA
>Ga0181528_10000837_pt1 | contig 20003 bp, 18 predicted proteins | sample PEATcosm2014_Bin_47_FD_119742 | JGI IMG/M metagenome (GOLD analysis project Ga0181528, IMG submission 119742) | Peatland microbial communities from MTU Mesocosm Facility, Houghton, MI, USA - PEATcosm2014_Bin10_10_metaG | ecosystem: Environmental > Terrestrial > Soil > Wetlands > Peat | place...
AGCATGGCAACTCTCGCCGGATTCCACCGCCTTAACGGCTCGTTCACGAAGATCATTCGAAAGAGGTCGGACCATCCGATGCTGGCCTCCGATCCAGCCAGCATCTTGAATCACAAACCGCCGACCGACGGAATCCCTCCCGATTCATCAATCCATGAACCGCTCTAAGCTGGTCCCTTCGGCGTGGCTCAGCGGAAATGACAGGCGCGGGCCAGACTGCGGAAGCAGCGATACGTCGAACCCATCCCGACCACATTCGAGAGCTCGATTGTCGCCGGCGGCCTGCCGGTGGCACGAGCCGAGGCGGCTGTTCCCGTGGTTTGCCCGGACTTATCACACCACGAATCGCGCGCGCCGTGAACGTCGCCCATCTTCGCGCGACGAAGCAGTTCGGCCGCCGAATCAGCGATCGCTCCGTCGCATTTGATCGCCAGCATCTGAACTCGCCGGTATCGGCGGCGCAGCCCCGCGGTCTCAAGATCACTGTCTATGATCGTCGACAGAAAACTTCTGACGAAGCGATGCTGATTGAGTCCTACCCAGATCGTCAGCATGGAGGAAAACACGTCCTGGCGGATCGCGTCCCTGTCCCCACAAGGATACTCCGCCGTTCCGACCGCGCGTAGTTGATCGACCAGATCGATCACAATCAGTTGCACGGAGGCTGGCGGCCGCTCGATCCTGGACTCGAGGATGATCTCGCAGACGTCGAAAACCAGACTGGCGTCGGGCACGGGCTCGGCCCATCGGTAGAGCGTCCGCGTTCCCGGATTTTGACGCTGCGGGTCTCGGGTGGCGCGGCTTACTCTATCGTGAACGAGGGCAATGAACCTCGAAGCGAGGACCGGCGTCTTGACGATGAAATCTTCGAGACGCTGGATTGCCTCGGTTGGACCGGAGCAGTCCTCATAGAAATAGCTGAGGGCTTCGCGGGAGGGAAATTGCGTGACGCGGGCGGCGACCAGATGCGGTAGCTCCGCAGTCTGACGCATCGCCGCGTCCAGGACATGGGGGCCCACCGAAGCGGACACAACGGCGGTGCGCGCCGAGCCGCTCCCGTTCAACTTTCCCGTCAGGACCTCGAGCGAAACCGGCGCCAGATCAAGATTGGAAAAGGGATATCGGCCGACCAGCGCATCCATCGTTTCGGGTAGAATTTTCGCGGGAAGCGCGAAGTCGTCTCCGGAACCGGCTCGCTCAGCGGCGCTTTTTAGTTCCTCGAGCTGCTCGACGACCATCGCTATTCGGGGCGATCTGGCCTGCTGCTTGCGACGGCCTCGATAGATGCGCGTGGCTTCCTCAAGGGAGGCGAAGACGCGATCCATTGCGCGGGGAGACAAGCTGAGGCGGCGTAGGCAACGCTCGATGTCGGCACGCTCCTGCGCCGTCATGACCTAGCTCCGTCTGGGCTTGTGTCGACCCAATATTTGGTCCGTAACCGCCTCGTGGGCGGTAGCCTCCCCTATCTTGCTGACGAAATCGGCGAGACGCCGGGGCACCTCGCCCGTTGACGGTACGCTTCGCTGAAACGATGACAGGATCGGCCTCCTGTCATCGTCTGGAGATTTACGAAGCGCACCGGCCGGCACGCCGGTCGATCCGATCGCCTTCGCGGCTGCTTTCCTCGCCCGTTTGACGTAGTTAAAGAGCGACTGCTGCGTCAAGACGGCTTCCCTCGGGCCGACGACACCGGCGTCCGTGAGCCGCTTCGCCAAATATCGGTAGGTGTATCCCCGGTCGAGGACATCGTCGATTTCGCGGATGAATTCGACGAAGATCGGCTGCCATTTGCGGCCTTGCGCCGCGGCGGAGCCGAGCGCCTCGCTCAACGTCCCCAACAGCGCTTCGACCGCAAGACGGGAGGCTTCGCCGGAAGGTCTCGTGTTCATGGTCATCTCAGCCCTGCGCCAGCGTGAAATCACTAGATATGCCAAGATTTTTACTTGTAAATGGCGGCACGGCCTATCCCCCAAGGTACTCGTCGGAGGCTGCCTTGGCGGCCAGGCCGCAAACGCGGCATGCTGGCGCAAATATCCACAGGCATGGCCCACGTCCCGGCCGCCTCGGGACAGACGCGCATACCCTGCAGGAAGCCGGATCAGGCGGCAGAAGCGGCACCGAAGCGACGTCCGAGGTGGGCCCGGAATGATAAATCCGGAATAAATACCACTTTAGGTGCGAGCATCGTCGCCGAATATCCCGCTCTCACCGGCTATGCGCCTGCGTGAGCCGGAATTGGAAGACGGAACTAGGAGGACGCCCGCCAGCTAGGCAGGAAATCGATCCTCGAGGCAACGCTGAGCGTGAGCGCGAAAGGGATATCTGGATGGGCGGGCTAATGGCGATCGCGCAACAGGAGTTGGGCTGCTGACGAAGTGACCGAATGGAAGGACTACCTAAATACCCCTCAGCGAATCGGACAGCCTTCGCGAACAGCCGGGCCTGTTGCGGACTTGGAAGTCAATAAAATCCGTAGAAGTGATGCAGGGGGCCGTTGCCTTTTCCGACGTTAAGGCGGTCGGCCTGCGCGATGGCTTCGCTAATCCAGACCTTCGCCGCCTGTACCGCCGTTCCAATGTCCTGGCCCTTCGCCAAACCCGCCGCGATCGCAGCCGAAAGGGAGCAACCGGTACCGTGCGTGTTGCGGGTCGCAAGACGCGGGCCGGCCAGCGCTATCGAGCGATCAGCGTCGAAAAAATGATCCACGCTTTCGGTGCCTTGCCCATGGCCTCCCTTGATCAAGACCGCCCCGCAACCCATGGCCATCAGCCGTCTGCCTTGGCTGACGATGGCGGCCTCGCCTTCAGCCACTGGTTCACCAAGCAAAGCAGCCGCCTCTGGAAGGTTCGGCGTGACAATCGAAGAGCGCGGTATCAGTCTCGATCTCAGCGCTTCGACGGCATCCGCGGCGAGCAAGCGATCGCCCGAGGTTGCCACCATTACCGGATCGAGCACAACGTGTTCCGGCGACCAGCGCGCAAGGGCCGCCACAATCGCCTCGATAGTGTTGCGCTGCGCCACCATCCCGATCTTGACGGAACGGATATCGAGATCGGCGAAGACCGCATCGATCTGCGCGGTGACGAAATCGGCCGGCACCTCGTGGATGCCGCGCACGCCGGTGGTGTTCTGCGCGGTCAGCGCCGTGATCACGGAAGCGCCGTAGACGCCAAGCGCCGCAAAGGTCTTGAGGTCGGCCTGGATGCCGGCTCCGCCAGAAGAATCCGAACCGGCAATCGTGAGCGCGACCGGGATAGTCACGGCGTTGCGCGTCGATTTTGCAGAGCTTTACAGGCCATATCCTGTCCTAACCCGACGCATCACGGGCAGCAAGTTGACTTGCCATACAGCCTGCAATTTTGCTCTATTGCCGAGCTAGAGCATGATCGTTCTGATACAATCAGAACCGAAGCCTTAGAATCTTGTTTTGACGCGTGTTCTTGACGCGAACCTGCATCCACTTCGCTCGAAGACGTATGATCGACGCCCCCGGAGACGACAGAGATGGTCCCTTTTTTCGTCCAGTTCAAATGCAAGCTCGGCCAGTCCTACATGGTGGCCAACGCGCTGGCCGAGGCCGAGATCGCGTCCGAAATCTATTCGACCGCGGGCGACTACGACCTGCTGGTTAAATTCTATGTCGATAACGACACCGACATCGGCCACTTCATCAACGAAAAGGTGCAGGTGATTCCGGGCATCCAGGATACCCATACCATCATCACCTTCAAGGCGTTCGGCCCCGGCTAGCGGGCGCGCTTTACCGCCGCGGAGTGCCTGAGAGGCGGGCAAGGCGGCTTTCGATCATCAGCCCTGTTCCACAAGCAGACCTCCCTCGCCGACGCAAGGCCCGGCGAGGGAACAACTGGCCGCCTGTTCCGTTTTTACTTCCGGCAACGCACAAACCCGACAGTGTAACGTAACGACGGACTGGAGCAAGGCGGCATGAGTTCTGCTGATCCGACAGATTCTGCCCTCCCGGCCCCGAGCTCGCCTCGTGCGTTGGTCAAGCTCCCTGCGCGGACGGAAGCGTCGTTCAAGATCAATCCAAAAAAATCCTCCGACATCGACCCTGACAATAAGGATGATGCGGACTTGAGGGTTGAAAGACAGCAACCCCGGCCGGAAGAGCAAAAAGAGCGGCAAAAAACCGATCGCCCCGAACCGAAGGCGGATCATCCCGACGATCAGGGTCCGAAAGGCATCAAGGGTGCGTTCCAGAAGCACCCGATCGCGATGATCGTGTGCCTCGGACTGATCGCGCTCGGCCTCATCGCCGGCATCGCGTGGTATCTGCATGCACGCCACTACGAAAGCACCGACGACGCCTTCATCGACGGCCGTTCGGTGCTGGTCAGCCCCGAAGTCGGCGGCGCCATCACCAGCGTCAACGTCACCGACAACCAGATCGTCAAAAAAGGCGACCTGCTGGCGACCATCGACGTTAGAAATTACAAGGCGGCGCTGGATCAGGCCGATGGCTTGATTGCGCAGAACGAAGCGACGGCCAAAAACATCGATGCTCAGATCGCCGCTCAAAAGGCCCAGGTCGAGCAAGCCGCGCAGCAGGTGACGGAAGCGCAGGCCGCGCTGAAGTTCTCGACCGACGAAAACATCCGCTACCAGGATCTGGTGCAGAAGGGCGCCGGCACAGTCCAGCGGGCGCAACAGGCCTCGTCCGATTTCACCGGCAAGCAGGCCGCGCTGGACGCGGCGAACGCTGCGAAAATAGTGGCCGAGCGGCAGATCGACGTCCTCAACGCGCAAAAGATCGGCGCCTTGGCGCAACTCGAGCAGGCCAGGGCGCAAAAGGATCGCGCCGCCGCTGATCTTGCGCGAACCGAACTGCGCGCCACCGTGGACGGGCGCGTCACCAAGCTGACCGCCGCGGTCGGCGCGTTGGCCGCGCCGGGCCAGGCGATCATGGTGGTGGTGCCGATCGATATCTGGGTCACCGCCAATTTCAAGGAATCTCAGCTGGCGCTGATGCGGGTCGGGCAACCGGTCGACATCGAGATCGACGCCTACGGCAAGACGTTCCCCGGCCATGTCAACAGCGTGCAGGCCGGCAGCGGCACGGCGTTCAGCCTGTTGCCGGCGGAGAACGCCACCGGCAATTACGTCAAGGTGGTGCAGCGCGTGCCGGTCAAGATCACGTTCGACCAGCGACCGGACGTCGAACTCGGACCGGGAATGTCGGTGGTGCCGACCGTCACCGTTCGCCCGTGAACATGACCGATGCCGGGCAACGCAGATACTCCAAAATCCTCGAGCGAATACGGTAACGTCAATCCATGGCTGATTGCGGTGCTGGTCGCGGTCGCGACCTTCATGGAGGTGCTCGACACCACCATCGCCAATGTCGCGCTGCGTTACATCTCGGGCGGGCTTGCCGTCAGCAGCGACGAAGCCTCGTGGGTGATCACGACCTACTTGGTTGCGAATTCGATCGTGCTCTGCGCCAGCGGCTGGATCGCGGAGATGTTCGGGCGCAAGAATTTCTTCATGGTGTGCATCGCCTTGTTCACGGTGAGCTCGCTGGCATGCGGCTTTGCGTGGGACCTGCAGGCGCTGCTGATCTTCCGGGTGTTGCAGGGGCTGGCTGGCGGCGGCATGACGCCGGTGGCGCAGTCGATTTTGGCGGCCGCCTTCCCGCCCGCCAAACGGGCCCAGGGATTTGCGCTCTACGGCATCGCGGTTGTGGTGGCACCCGCCGTCGGGCCGACGCTCGGCGGCTGGCTCAGCGACAATCTGTCGTGGCACTGGTGTTTTCTCATCAACGTCCCGGTTGGCCTGATCACGGTGATCCTGATCCATTTCATCATTCCGAGTTCGCCGGAAAAGCAAAAGGAGCGCGAAAAGCTCTGGGCCAAGGGACCCAATTTCGACATCATCGGCTTCCTGTTGATCGTCACTTTCCTCGGCGGCCTCGAAGTCGTGCTCGACCGCGGTCAGATCGACGACTGGTTCGGATCGGGATTTATCGTGACCTTCGCGGCGATTTCAGCAACCGCGTTGCTGTTGTTCATCCCGTGGGAGCTCAATCGGCCGCAGCCGCTGATCGACATCAAGATGCTGACCGGGCGGCAGTTCGGCACCTGTTTTGTCATCATGCTGGTAACCGGCGCGCTGCTGATCGCGACCACGCAGATCCTGCCGCAGCTGCTGCAGGAAGATTTCGGCTACACCGCCACGCTGGCCGGCCTTGCGATCTCGCCCGGCGGCGCGGTGACTATGGTGATGATGGTGGTCGTCGGCCGCCTTTCCTTCGTGCAGCCGCGCTATTTGATCGCGATCGGCGCCGCGATCGCCTGCTATGCCATGGTCTATCTGCTGACCATGACGCCCGACGCCGACTACTGGTACTTCGCGTGGTCGCGCATCTATCTCGGGATCGGCCTGCCCCTGATTTTCATTCCGATCACCACAGCCTCCTATGACGGCATTCCGCCTGACAAGACCGATCAGGCCTCGGCGCTGATCAATCTGGCGCGAAATTTCGGCGGCTCGATGGGCGTGGCGCTAAGCCAAACAGTGCTGGCCCGACGCGAGCAATTTCACCAGAGCCGGCTGGTCGAGCATATCGGCTCGTGGAATCCGTTCTACAACAACAGTCTCAGCCAGATTCAGGCCTATCTGAACGGCCGCGCGGCGACTGGCAGTTCGTCAGGCACCAGCATCGCGATCGTCGGCCAGGCGGTCCAAAGCCAGGTCTCGATTCTCGCCTATATCGATGTGTTCGTGGCGCTGGCCGTGATCGCCATGGTGATGGTGCCGCTTGCACTGACATTGCGCACCGTCAACAGAAGCGCCGGCGCCAAACCGGCGCATTAACGCTCGGTCGTAATTAGAAGATATGCCAAAGCGGGAGCCTGCTCCCTCTCCCACCCAGCTCGGGTTTACCCGAGTTGGGCATCCATGTTGTTGAAGTCGGATATATCCGACTTCAATGGGAGAGGGTTGGGGTGAGGGGTTACACGCTATCGATGGGTGGAAGCGCCAACCTCTCCCTCCCTATGAAAGAGGTGAAGACGACCTCACTCGATCCGCAGCTTGGCGTCCTGCACCACCTTGCCCCATTTGTCGATTTCGACCTTGATGCGCTGGCCGAACTCGTCCGGGGTATCCGCCACCGCGGTGAACCCGAGTTTTGTGAGGTTTTCCTTGACGTCGGTCTGGGCGACGGCCTTGGCGATCTCGCGATACAAGAGATCGACGATCTCTTGCGGCGTCCCGGCGGGCGCGACGAGGCCGGTGATCGTATCGGCTTCCTGATCCTTGATGCCCTGCTCGGCAAAGGTCGGCACATCGGGCATCCCCGCGGCGCGCTGGGTCGCCGCGACACCGATGGCGCGCAGTTCTCCGGCCTGCACCGCCGCCAACGCCGGCGGCAACGCCGTGAACGCGATCGGCGTGTGGTTGCCGATGGTGGCCTGGATCGCCGGGCCTGCGCCGGCGAACGGCACGTGCACGAGGTCGAGATTGAAGGTGAGCCGGAACAGTTCGCCGCCCAGATGCGGCGTCGAACCAATGCCGGGCCCGGCATAGCTGTATTTGCCGGGATTATCCCGGATCAGCTGCACCAGTTCCGGCAGTGTCCTGGCCGGCACCGACGGGTTGACCACCACGACATTGGGCGACACCGCGATCAGCGTCACCGGCGCAAAATCCTTGATCGGGTCGTACGGCACCTTAGCATAGAGACTGGGGTTCACCACAAAGCCGGTCGAGATCGCCATGATGGTGTAGCCATCGGCGGTCGCGCGCGCGACCTGGCCGGAGGCGATGTTGCCGCCGGCCCCGCCTATATTCTCTACGTAGAACTGCTGACCGAGACTCTCGGAGAGTTTCTGCGCCACGATCCGCGCGATCACGTCGGTCGGCCCGCCCACGGGAAATCCGACCACCACGCGCACCGGCCGCGTCGGATATCCCGCCGCCAGCGACGGCGCGACGCCGGACAGCGACAACAGAACGGCGCACAACACCCGCAACGCGGTCCGCATGGGCTTCTCCCCGATTTTATTCGTTGGCGGCATCATCGATGGCCGTGCCGCGCGGGGCAAGAACAATCGACGAGCGCGATCGACGCGACCTTGGTCGCAGGTCTCTATTGCTCGTTGATCTCGGCCTCGCGAATGATCTTGCCCCACTTCTCCGTCTCGCCATCGACAAACCTGCCGAATTCTGGACCGGGCAGATAGTGCGCATCCATGCCCTGGACCACCAGCTTCTGCTGGATGGTCGGATCCGAAAGCGCCTGGCTGATGTGGGATTGCATCTGGTCGATAATGGGATCGGGCGTTGCCGCCGGCGCCATGAACCCAAACCAGGCGGCTGCGACAACGTCCGTACCCAGCTCGCGCAGCGTCGCCGCGTCCGGATACGCGCCGCTTCGTTGCTCGGAAAAGCACCCGAGCACCCGCAACGCGCCGCTATTGATGTGCGGCAAGGCTGCCGGCAGCGCCGTCGTGGTCGCATCGACACGTCCGGCCAGAAGCTCGATATAGGATGGCGCATCGCCGCCGAATTGAACACAGACACTCTTGAAGCCGGCGGTCTTGCTCAACAGCACGGCTGCCAGATGCGGCTGCGAACCAGCCGCCACCGACGCAAACGTGATGCCCTCAGGCTTTGCCTTCGCGAACGCGATGAACTCCGCCAGGGTCTTGTAGGGCGCGTCAGCTTTGACGATCAGGAACAGCGGCACCAGCATCGCCAGCGCAATCGGACGCAGATCCTTGTGCGGGTCATAGTTGAGCTTGCCGAACATGGCTTCGGCGGTCTCAAACGGGGCCGCCGCGTACAGGAAGGTGTAGCCGTCCGGGTCGGCTCGCGCCACGGTCTGGTTGGCAATCGTCGAGCCGGCGCCCGGCTTGTTTTCGACGAAGAATTTCTTGCCGAGCCTGGTTTCGAAATACTCCGCCAGCAGACGTGCGGAAATGTCGCTGGAGCCGCCGGCCGCGTAAGGCGAAATCAACCGCACCGGACGCGCCGGCCACGCTTCTGTCGCAGCGAATGCCGGAGCGCGAGCTATTCCCGCCGCGGCACCACCCAGCAAAGCCCGTCGTGTGATCTTCATGCCGTTTCTCCCCTTGGCCCGGTCAGGATTTGTCGCCGTCCTGGTCGGCCTTCTTCGGCTTTGGCGGGCCGTCCACCGGCGGCAGCGACTTGATATAGGTCGCAATCGCCGCGCGGTCGGCTTCGTTCAGTTGAGACGTATTCTTGACGACGGCGACCATCGAGCCGCCCACGCTGTCGCCATCGTTTGTCTGCCCGCTCTCGAGCAGGTAGGCGATGTCTTTTTCACTCCAGTCGGACAAGCCCTTCTGCGTGATGTTGGGCACCCATCCTTTGCCGTCCGGATCGGGGCCACCCGCAAAACGTTGCGCGGCGACGATGCCGCCAAGGAAATTACGCGGGCTATGACACTCGGCGCAATGACCGAGCGCGTTCACAAGATAGGCGCCGCGATTCCATTGCGGTGAACGCGCGGTGTCCGGCGCGAAAGGCCTGTCGTCCATGAACAGCCATTTCCAGATCCCGACATTGCGGCGGATGTTGAACGGAAACCGCACATCGTGGTCGCGCACCTTGCCCGGAACTGCTGCCAGCGTCTTCAGATAGGCAAAGAGATCGCGGATATCGCTCACCCGCGCATGGGCATAGGTGGTGTAGGGAAACGCCGGGAAATAATGCGCGCCATCAGGCGAGACGCCGCGCGTCACCGCCGTGAGGAATTGCGCCTCGGTCCAGCGCCCGATGCCGTCAGCCGCATCAGGCGAGATATTCGGCACGTAAAAGGTGCCGAATGGCGAGCCCAGCGCCAGGCCGCCGCCGAGCTTGAGCCGATCGGGCTGGCCGGGCACGGTATGGCAGGAGGAACATCCGCCCGCGTTGAAGATTGTCTCGCCGTTGGCAACATTGGGCGTGTAAGCCGCCTCGGTGATCGCGATCGTCATGGACGGCGTGGTCAGCCACCAATAGATCCCGAGGCCTGTGGCACCAACCAACACCAGAGTAAGGACAATTCCTCGCGCCATTCATCGAAATCCCTGCCATCACGATCACAGTCTAGAGACTAGTACGGGCCTGCTTCCAGCCATAGACTGCTCCAAACTTTCGCCAAAACGGAAGTAAGGCGGGAATAAAGCGGAACCGACGTTGTTTTGAGGCATATCACCATGTCAGGACCGCACTATCACTTGACGTCAACCGGGAGAGAAACATGCTGAAGACCAAGACCCTGCTCGCCACGCTCGCCGTCGGCATCCTGTTCGCCGGCCCCGCCTTCGCCGAAAAGATGAAGGCGAGCCTGGACGGCAAGTCCGAGACCCCGCCGAACACCAGCGCCGCCACCGGCAAGGCGGACATCGACTATGACGCCGCCACCAAAAAGCTGAGCTGGACGCTGACCTATTCCGGCCTCACGGGCCCGGCGACCGCCGCGCATTTTCACGGCCCCGCCGAGCCCGGCAAGAACGCCGGCGTTGCCGTTGCAATTCCGAACGCCGGCACCAGCCCGGTGACGGGCAGCGCCACGCTGACCGACGCCCAGGCCGCCGACCTCGAGGCCGGCAAGTATTACGTCAACGTCCACACCGCGGCCAATCCGGGCGGCGAAATCCGAGGCCAGGTGACGAAGTAAGCTGACAGGCAGGTCGCGAAGTCATCTTCGCATAACGATCAAAAGGGGCGAGCGCGGAAGGCGCCCGCCCTTTTTTTGCGCGCCTCAAACAACGCGACGTCATCCTGAGGAGCGCGCTCTTGCCGCGCCTCGAAGGATGACCGCATGCACCCGCGGCCATCCTTCGAGGCTCGCCGAAGACGGCTCGCACCTCAGGATGACGTTGCACATGTGGCGTGCCGCCAAGGGCCCGCATGCCCCTCGCCTGTTGCCCAGAAACCCGATTATGGTCAGACTGCGCCCCGAAAAAACAGGGAAGGAAACAACCATGACCTCTCAGGCCGACAAACTCGCAAGCCTATTGCGCAGCGACGAGATGATCGTCGCGCCCGGCGCCTATGACTGCATCACCGCGCGGATGGTCGATCAGGGCGGCTATGCCGCCTGCTACATGACCGGTGCCGGGGTCGCGGCGACGCTCGGATTTCCCGATTATGGCCTTGTCACCATGACCGAGATGGCCGACAACGCCAGCCGGATGACCAACGTGCTGAAGATTCCGCTGATCGCCGACGCCGATACCGGCTACGGCAACGAGCTCAACGCCATCCGCACCGTCAAGGAATACGAGAAGCGCGGCGTCGCGGCGATCCAGATCGAGGATCAGACCTTTCCAAAACGCTGCGGCCACCTCGACAACAAGGAGGTGGTGTCGCTCGACGAATTGCTGCCCAAGATCCGCGCCGCGGCCTCGGCCCGGGTCAATCCGAATTTCACCATCATCGCCCGCACCGACGCCCGCGCCATGCTCGGCTTCGAGGAGGCGGTGCGCCGCGCCAACGCGATGCTCGACGCCGGCGCCGACGTTGCCTTCGTCGAAGCGCCGCAAACCCTCGACGAGGTGCGCGCGGTGCCGAAACTGGTAAAAGGTCCGTGCCTGCTCAACATGGTCTGGAAGGGCAAGACGCCGGAAGTATCGATTGCGGAAGCGCAGGCGATGGGTTTTCGGATCATGATCTTCCCGGGCCTGCTGTTCAAAGCCACGATGGTCGCCAGCGACGAGGCGCTGGCAAGCTTGCGTGAGCAGGGGCGCCATCCGACCCCGCACAACCAGATGACGATCAAGGCCGCGTTCGCCCGCGTCGGCGCCGACGAATGGGAACCGTTGCGCGAACGCTTTCGCGACCCGTCGCTGAAGCTCGCGGGCTGAGTTCAGTCAGGCCGCCTGATCGCAGCGGTATTGTCCGTCGGACTAATTGTTGCAGGCCGATTCGTGTCCCGGACGCGGTGCAGCGTTCTCCCGGCGATGCACAGCATCGTCCGGCACGCTGCTCCGCAGATTAGGGATCCACCCACGCGGATGGACCGCGGACCAGCAGCGCATCACGCCGAAGACGACGTGCTGCGCTGCATCCGGGGAACGCAGCATGGGGTCCCTTGCTGAACGCGATCAGCCCTTCTTGACGCGGAAGGTCTCGTGGCAGCCGCCGCACTGCTTGCCGATCACCGGCAGCGTGGCCTTGAGCGTATCGAGATTAGTGATTTTGGCATCGCTGACGGCCTTGCCGAAACTCGCCGCGTGTTCGGCGAAGCCGGCCTTGTCCTCCCAGACCTTTGGCGAGATCTGGTAATCGCCCTCGGGCTGCATGCCCTTGATGCTGTCGGGGAACAGGGTCGGAAGCTTCTTGGCGGTCTCGGCGAATTGCGCCAGTGCGGTATCGACGGTGGCCTGGTCGTAGGGCTTTTCGCCTTTGACCATCGCGGCGAGCGCGCCGGCATTCTTGCCGTTGCCCTTCATCGTGGTCTGCGCTTCCTTGAGTGCGTCCTGTTGCGCGACGACAGCGCCAACCCCGAGCAGCAACGTTCCGACAACCACGGCCGTTCGCATCATCATTTCGGTTTCCCCAGTTTTGTTGCGCGTGGCCGATCGACCCGCGGACCATGACTATAGCAATTCTAAACCCCGCCGGGCAGCCTTCATTCCCTGCTTTTAAAGGCTGTGCCGGCGTTGGTGTTCGCGGATCGCGATCCAGACCCGCTCCGCGGTCGCGGGCATGTCGATGTGATCGATCTTGTACTCGCGCCACAGCCCCTCGATGATGGCATTGACGACGGCCGGACAGGAGCCGATCGCGCCCGCCTCGCCGGCGCCCTTGACGCCCAGCGGATTGGTCTTGCAGGGCACGTTGTGGGTCTCGAACACGAAAGACGGCCCGTCGGCCGCGCGCGGCAGCGCGTAATCCATGAACGTGCCGGTGACGAGCTGGCCGTCCTTGGGATCGTAGACCGCCTGCTCCATCAAGGCCTGGCCGATCCCCTGCATGGCGCCGCCATGAACCTGGCCGGCCAAGAGCAGCGGGTTGAGCGTCACCCCGAAATCGTCGACGATGACGTAGTTGACGATTTTGATGATGCCGGTGGCGGGATCGATCTCGACCTCGGCGACATGGGTGCCGTTGGGATAGGTGCCGTCGGCGCTGGCAAACGTGGCGCTGGCGTTCAGTTTCGAGGGATCGCTGCCCGCGCCTTTGGCGAGATCGGCAAAACTGACCGAGCGATCGGTACCGGCGACGCGGATGGTGCCGTCGCTGATCTCGAGATCGCCGGCGCTGGTCTCCAGCGCTTCGGCGGCGATCTCGCGCAGATTGCCGCCCAGCGTGCGGGTCGCGCGCTCGACGCTGACGCCGCCGGAGGGAATCGACGCCGATCCGCCGGTGCCGAGCCCGGTCGCGATCATGTCGGTGTCGCCCTGGAAGACGTGGACCCGTTCGGGCGCAAGCCCGAACTGCTCGGCGACCAGCTGCGCATACGCGGTCTGGTGGCCCTGCCCGCTCGACTGCGTGCCGATCAGGACGGTGACATCGCCGTTGGGATCGAGCCTGACATTGGCGGTTTCCTCGCCCATGGTGCCGCAGACCTCGACATAAGTTGCGAGTCCAATGCCGCGCACCAATCCCTGTTTCTTGGCGGCCCTGGCGCGCTTGGGAAATTCCTTCCAGTCGGCGATCTCCATCGCGCGTTTCATATGCGCGGTGAAGTCGCCGGAATCGTAGACCTTGCCGGTCGCGGTGGTGTACGGCATCGCTTTTGGCGCAATGAAATTCTTGCGACGGATCGCATCCGGCGTCATGCCGAGTTTTCGCGCGCAGGCGTCGACCAGCCGTTCGACCACGTAAGCCGCCTCGGGGCGGCCGGCGCCGCGATAGGCATCGACCGGCACGGTGTTGGTGAACACGGTCCGCACCCGGCAATGGAACGCCTGAATATCGTAAAGGCCGGGCAGCATGCCGGCGCCGCCATGCGGAATGTAGGGACCGAAGGTCGACAGATACGCGCCCATATCGCCCATCAGGTCGACATCCATGCCCAAAAACTTGCCGTCCTGGGCCAGCGCCATCCGTGCCGTGGTAACGTTGTCGCGGCCCTGCGCGTCGCCCATGAAATGGTCGGCGCGATCGGCGGTCCATTTTACGGTTTTGCGCAGTTTTTTCGCGGCGACCGCGATCAGGGCGTATTCGCGATACGGAAACAGTTTTGTGCCGAAACCGCCGCCGACATCCGGGCAAATCACCCGCATTTTTTCGAGCGGCATTTTCAGCACGTTCTGGCACAGGATTTCGCGCAGGCGGTGACTGCCCTGGCTGCCGATGGTCAGGGTCAGATGATCGCGCCCGGCATCGTATTCGGCGACCGCGGCGCGGGTCTCCATGAAATTGGTGACAATTCGCGGATTGACGATGGCGATTTCCGCCACCGCATGCGCCTTGGCGAAGGCCGCCTCGGTCGCCTTCTTGTCGCCGATCGGCACGTCGAACAGCACATTGCCGGCATGCGCGGGCCAGACCTGCGGCGCGCCCGGCTTCACCGCATTGGCGAGGCCGACCACGGCAGGCAGCGGCGTCCACTCGACGTCGATGGCCTCGATCGCATCGCGCGCCTGGTCGATGGTATCGGCCACCACAAAGGCGACGGCGTCGCCGACATGGCGCACCTCGCGCTCCGCCAGGATCGGATAGGCCGGCCCGGTGAACGGATCGACCTCGAAGTTGAACAGGCACGGCAGCCCGCCGAGATCGCCGACCTCGGCCGCGGTCAGGATCAGGCCGACGCCCGGCAGCGTGCGGGCGCGGCTGGCGTCGATGGTGAAGGTCGCGTGGGCGTGCGGCGAGCGCAGCATCAGCGCGTGCAGCGAGGCCTGCGGCGCGTGGTCGTCGGTGTAGTTGCCCTTGCCGCGGATCAGCTTGTCGTCTTCCTTGCGCAGCACGCTTTGACCGACGCCAAATTTAACGGGAGCAGCCATTGTCTCTCCAATTGCGACCGTGATTTGCGGCATATTGCAGCGGATCGCGCGGCGGCGCAAAGGGTTTAGTTGGCCGCTTTCACGGGTCAGCTTCGCGATGTCGGCCTTGCAACTTTGAAGACCATATCCGGCGCGATGTCCAATGCACTGCCGACCGCATCAGCTATCTGATAATGAGCAGGATTTGTTTCGACCAGAGCCTTGAACACAATATTGCCATTGGAGATTTCAATGAGCTTTATGTGCGATATCGAACTGTTGTCGTAAACAGCGACCTGATGTGCAATTTTGATGGCTTCGGGCAAGTTCGCTAGTGCTCGGTCGTATCGGCGGCGAATATCCTTCTCGGGGATGGAGTGCCCTCCCATCCGTACGCGTTCTTGAACGCGGAGAACATTGAGTTCCACGCTATGAAGCATAACGAATATCAAGCCAATCTGATAGCCGGCGTCGCGCGCTTGCTTCATCACCTGCAAGGACTGGCGGCTAGAAAGAGTAGTTTCGTGAACGAAGCTCTGCGGCGCGGCAATCAGGTCTCGGAGACGCGCGACGACTTGCCTGCCTGCCCTGAGACTTGCTGATTCGGGGGCGTTTGGTGAAATTCGTCGCGCCAGTATATCGGCGTTGACGAACTCACCTTCGATTTGAGGGCGCATGGCGTCTTCGTAAATGGTCGATTTGCCGGATCCGTTGGTGCCACCCAAAATGGTGCAGGAAGCGACAAATTGAGCGGTCATCTACCGAGGCGCAAACGTCTGTAGAACAAACTCCGCTCCATCGCGCAAATCGATCAGGTGACGCGTGCCATCCGGCATTTCCTTGACGATGCCCTCTCCGAGCGCATCATCGAGGTAGTACACGGGAACGCCGGCTTCCAAGGCCCTCTTGATGGCCGTGGGCCCGGCTTGAGCAATGCGATCTTCGCTTTTATGCAGAACGTCCAGCAACATTCGCATACCCTACCACAGCAGCGGAGAGCTGGCAATTTAGCTGCGCAGCAGCGACCGCAACCAGCCCTTGCCGAACAACAGCAGGATCGATGCGCCATAGACGATCGCGCCGACCAAGATCAGCACCAGCAGGATAGTCTCGTCGCGCAACGCCGGCAGGTGCGCCAGATAAACCACGGCGAATTTCGCTGATAGCCACAATGCCGCCGCCAGCACGACGCCACCCGCAGCAAATTTTACCAGCGCTTGCACCAGTGCCTTGTCGAATTCGAGATAGCCGGCCCGCACGGCAAACCCGAGCACCAGCAACAGATTGATCCAGGCGCCGGCCGCGGTCGCGAGCGCAAGGCCGACCTGGGCCAGCGATCCCATCAACAGCACTTTCAGGGCCAGATTGACCGCAAGGCCGGTCAGCGAGGCTTTGACCGGCGTCGCGGTGTCCTTGCGGGCGTAGAACGCCGAGACCGCGCTGCGGATCATCACGAACGGAATGAGGCCGACCGAGTAGGCGGCAAGCGTGGCGCCGGCCGCCGCGGCATCGGCCGCGGTGAACGCGCCGCGCAAAAACACGGCGCGCATGATCACATCAGGCACGGTGATGAACGCGGCGACGAACGGCACCGACGTCAGCAAGGTGAATTCGAAGGCGCGGCGCTGCGAGGCCATCGCGCCGGCATCGTCGCCGGCGGCGATCCGCCGCGACATCTCCGGCAACAGCACCGTGCCGATCGCAATGCCGATCACCCCGATCGGCAACTGATAGAGCCGCTCGGCGTAGTACAGCGCCGACAACGCGCCGGCGGCGAGGAAGGTCGCGATGATGGTGTCGGCGAAGATCGCGACCTGCGTGCCCATCGAGCCCAGCGTCGCCGGGCCAATGGCGCGGAAAAACGCGCGGACGTCTTCATCGAGCCGCAGCGGCGCGAAGCGCGGCAGGCCGCCATGGCGCGCGAGATCGCCGGCCAGCAGGAAATATTGCAGGAAGCCCGAAATCAGAATGCCCCAGGCCGCGGCGTGCCCGACGGACGGAAACCATGCCGCCACCGCCAAGGTCGCCATCATCGAGATGTTGAGAAAGATCGATGCGGCCGATGCGCTGGCGTAACGCTGCATCACATTGAGCATGCCGCCATAGAGCGTCACCAGCGTGATCAGAAGCAGATAGGGAAAGGTGATGCGCGTCAGCTCGATTGCGAGGCGCCGCTGTTCGGAATCGTCGGCAAATCCCGGCGCCAACAGACTGATGACCTGCGGCATGAACAGCCACGCCATCACCAGCAGGATCACCTGCGACAGGAACAGAAGCGTAAAAATGTGACTGGCGAACAGGCGCGCCGAGCCCTCGCCGCCCTTGCCGTGGACATGGGCATAGGCCGGAATGAACGCGGTATTGAAGGCGCCTTCGGCAAAGATCGCGCGAAACACATTCGGCAGCCGCCAGGCGACGTAAAACGCGTCGGCGATCGGCCCCGCGCCCAAAAACGCCGCGAGCATGATGTCGCGCGCGAGCCCGGTCAGCCGCGAAAGGAGCGTATAGCCGCCGACGGTGAAGATACGACCGAGCATGGCCCGCTTCTAGCGCAAGCAGCGGCGCTTCAAAACGGCCAAATCAAGTGGAAACCGCGCCACGCACAGCCCTGATGATCCGATCCTGGGTCGGCTCGTCGAGATAGGCGTGCATCGGCAGGCTGATGACGTCGTCGGACAGCTTTTCGCTGACCGGCAGGCCGCCCTCGGCCACCGGATAATCCCGGTAGGCGGTCTGCTGGTGCATCGATTTGACGTAATAGATCGCGGTCGGGATGCCCTGCGCCTTCAGCGCTGCGACAAAGCCGTCGCGGTCGATCCCTTTGGGCAGGCGGATGGTGTATTGGGCCCAGACCGAACTGCAGCCTTTGGCCAGATGCGGCACCGTCACGACATTGCCGAGTCCGCGCGCATAACGCTCCGCGACCTTGTTGCGCGCGGCGATCTCGTCGTCGAAGATCTTCAGCTTCTCGATCAGGATCGCGGCCTGCATGGTATCGAGCCGCCCGGTCAATCCGAGGCGAACATTGTCATATTTGTCCGAACCCTGGCCGTGGACGCGAATGCTGCGCAGGGTCGCGGCGAGCTCGGCATCGTCGGTGAAGATCGCGCCGCCGTCGCCGAAACAGCCGAGCGGCTTTGCGGGGAAAAAGCTGGTCGCGGTAGCATGGCCATAGGTGCCGAGCCGGCGGCCCTTGTAGCTCGCGCCAAACCCCTGCGCCGCATCGTCAAGCACGAACAGGCCCTCGGCCTCGGCGACTTCGGCGATGGCGTCATGGTCGGCGCTCTGGCCGAACAGGTCGACCGGGATCACCGCTTTGGGCTTGAGGCCCTGCTTCTTCGCCACTGCGACGCCGCGCTTGAGCGAAGCCGCATCCATATTAAACGTCGCTTCATCGACGTCGACGAATACCGGGCTGGCGCCGGTCAACGCCACCGCCTCACCGGTCGCGCAAAACGTAAAGGATGGGCAGATCACCGCGTCGCCCGGGCCGATGTTCTTGGCCATCAGCACCATCAGCAGCGCATCGGTGCCGCTGGCGCAGCTGACGACGTGCTTGGCGCCGGAGAATTCGGCAAGACGCTTCTCGAGCTCAGTCACTTCAGGACCATTGATGAACTGGCAATGCGCGAGCACACGCGCCACCGCATCGTCGATCGATTGGCCGAGCCGGCGGCGCTGCGCGCCGATGTCGATAAAGGGCACCGGTTCTATGGTCATATGCTGGTTCATGAAGCCTTCAAAGATTGGTTGAGAGCGGATCAGCCGACGACGCGGCGCGGCCCCTTGCGGGAAGCGTTTGCGGCGGGCTTGGCCGGGGTTTCCAGGCAGCGGATCGCGATTTCGAGGCTGGCGACGCCCTCGTCGCCGGTCACCGCGGGCACGCCGCCGGAGCGGACCGCCGAAAGGAACGCGATCAGTTCGGCGCGCAGCGGCTCGTCATGTCCGACCGGCAGATGCCGCATCGAATAGCTGCCGTCCGGCTTGAAACCGAAACACTCGGTGACCTGGCGGGTCAAGAGATCGCCCATGACATATTTGCCGCGGGTCGCGACTGTGACGTTGCGCGCCTTGAACGGCGTCAGCCAGTTAGTGTTGATATGCGCCAGCACGCCCGAGGCGGTGCGGAACTGCAACAGCGCGATGTCCTCGCGCTCGGCGACCGCGCTCGAAAGCTGCGGCTGCACCTCGACGATATCGGACTCGGTGAACCAGCGGATCAGGTCGATATCATGCACCGCGAGGTCGATCACCACGCCGACATTCGACATTCGCGGCGGGAACGGGCCGACGCGGGTAATCGCGATCGACAGGATGTCCTCGCCCGAGATCGCCTGCTTGATGGCGGCAACCGCCGGATTGAAGCGCTCGACATGGCCGACCATCAGCGTCACGCCGGCGCGCTGCGCGGCGGCGACGATCTCCTCGCCCTCCGCGACCGTGGACGCGATCGGCTTTTCGACCAGCACGTGAATGTTGTGCGCGATGGCGGCGAGCGAAATCTCGTGATGCAGATGGGTCGGTGCGGCGATCGTCACGGCATCGACACCGGCCGCGATCAGTTCATCGACGGTCTCGAACGTTTGGCAACCCGTCAGTTCGGTCACCCGGGTGCGATGCGCCGGCAGCGGATCGACCACGCCGACCAGCGCGGTATCCGGCAGGCCGGCCAGCACGCGGGCATGGTTGCTGCCCATCACGCCAGCGCCGATCACGCCGACGCGAAGCCCGCGCTTCGCATCAGTCTTCCCGCCCGATGCGGCCCCTTTTGAACTCATCCCGTCATCCCCGGTCTGTCACCAACGTCCCGGGGTTCTCCTAGCATGCCGCCATAAATGTGGCGAATGCCCTGAGAAAATCCGGAACACGTTTTGATTCAAACAATTACACTGTCTTTTCGAACAATGGCGGGCCAGCGCGGCCAAAACCGCCCGCGTTTCCGCTCAAGAGCGCTGGTAATCGTCCTCGATGCGAATGATGTCGTCCTCGCCCAGATAGCTTCCGGTCTGGACCTCGATCAATTCCAGCAGGATCTTGCCGGGGTTTTCCAGCCGGTGCACCGCGCCGATCGGGATGTAGATCGATTCGTTCTCATGC
>Ga0181528_10000838_pt1 | contig 20002 bp, 15 predicted proteins | sample PEATcosm2014_Bin_47_FD_119742 | JGI IMG/M metagenome (GOLD analysis project Ga0181528, IMG submission 119742) | Peatland microbial communities from MTU Mesocosm Facility, Houghton, MI, USA - PEATcosm2014_Bin10_10_metaG | ecosystem: Environmental > Terrestrial > Soil > Wetlands > Peat | place...
CGTGCCGCGTTGAAAACGTCCGGTCGGCTGGCTGGCGACGAAAAGGAATTTCAGGTTTTTGATTCGCTGTCGTGGACGGAAGCGCAGAAGCAGGATGCGCGGCAATACCGGCCTGGCCTGGCGATTCGATTTCACCGGCAAAAAACTGGCTTTGCCAAAGATGAAACCGTCGCGGTGGTCGCCGTCGAAAATGATGCCTTGAAAGTCCAATGCGCGGACGGTTCCGAAAGAATTTTCCCTTTGGGGCAAGACGCCGCCTTGTTTGATGTAGGGGAGAAACGGAAGTTGAAAGTGGCCGCTGGCGACAAGCTGCTGCTGCAATCGAACTGGCGGAAAAAATTCGTGAACGGCGAACTCGTCGAGGTGCGGGCGATTCAAGATGATTCCGTGGTGCTGGCCGATGGCCGGGTGATTCCAGCAAACTATCGCACGTTCACGCACGGCTACGCTGTCACGTCGCACGCCGCCCAGGGCAAGACTGTGGATGAAGTGCTGGTCGTCGCGTCGTCGCGTTCGCTGCCTGCCGTCCAGCAGGAACAATTTTACGTCAGCATCTCGCGCGGGCGCGACGCCTGCCGCGTGTTCACCGATGATGTCGAGATGTTGCGCTCGCACGTCACCCGTTCCAGCGCGCGGCTGGCTGCCGTGGAAGTTGTCCCGCGCGTTCACAGTCGAAAATTCATTCAAACCATTTTGCAGCGCGGTCATCGTTTTATGAAACAGTTCCGCCAGCGTCTCGGACCGCAACAAACCATTTTGCCTGACCATCGCAGTCCACAAATGAAACCACAACACCATGAACAACAACGAAAAGCCACTCACCGAATCAGACTTTAGGACGGGACATAATCCCTGTCATAGCAGCGCCCCCAACATTGCCGCCCTGAATGTGTTCGCCGACAACGGAGACAGCTACCTCTTGCCCTACGCGCAACTTCTATCCGCCAAGCGCACTTCCAACCCGGCGCTGGAGGAGGAGCCGGATGCGCCGCCGGAAAGAATCCTGATCTACTTTGCCCAGGCTGAAGTTGTGGTGCTCGGCAGTGGCCTCGCCGCTGTGGAGCGCGATCTTCAAAAATATGAGCTAAAATTTGTGAAGTCCGCTCCACGCCGATTCGTCGGCCTGTTGAATACCCACATTGCCGCCGTCACCATCACTTTTACCAAGGAGCATGTATGAATTACGAGATCAACGAAACCCTCACCAAAAAATCGAGTTCCCGGCCGGAACTCATTCCCGCCCCGGCGAAGGAATTGCTGAACCTGCGGCGATTGCCCGCCATGCTCAACATGGCGCAGACCGCCGCCATGCTGGGTTTGGCCGAGCATGACATCCCCGTGCTGGTGCGCGCCGGACAACTTAAGCCGCTGGGCAATCCGCCGCCCAATGCGGTCAAATCGTTTGCCACGGTGCAAGTCATGGAACTGGCGGGTGAAATCGCCAGCCTCAACAAAATACGCAACACGGTCTATGAATACTGGCGCGGGAAAAACGCCAGCCGGGACGATGCGGTATCTAGGCCACGGCGTATTCATAACGGACATCGGTGAACTGGCATCGTTCCGCGCGCTTAAAATGGCACGTCCTGAAAATACTAAGGACCGATTCGGACTGATTTTCATTACTCTTATTTTGATTTGGTTTGCGGAGTCAGGCTCGACAGGCGGAATTTGCTGCGATAAACTACGGGGGGAAATTGCGACCGAATAGGCAACTCGACAAGTTATGCCATTTTCAGAGGTTCAAAAGACACGGTTCGTAGCGTTGCTTCAGACCAAAAGCTGGCAGTTGCGCGAAGGCACGATTTGGTCTGCCAGCGGTGGGCTTTGGTTCAGTGATTCACATTTTGAAGATTGGAGTCCATCGCAGATGCACGAGATTTTCACTCGGAGAGCCGAGCGGATTGCAAAGGCACAGCTTGGTGATTGGCAGAGAGTGAGCCGCGAGAATCAGGAAGCATCTTGGGCGGCAGATGAGGTGGCAGAAATATGACTGTGTGACCTCCTATGAAGGTTCACCAATCAAGCAGGCAACCTGAAACCTGAATGACCGCAAAATTTCAACACAAGACCTGTTGGGCATGTTCGAGTGTCATGTGAAAACCGAGCCGACAGACATTTGGCCTTTTGACCAGCCACGAAATTGCGCCACTTTAACAATGCGGCAGGTTTTGGATGGTTCGGAGCCGATTTTACTTGTGTCGCACGACGAGGATGACCACGGCTGGCAGTTTATCGGGACTTCAGACGCTTCGGTGGCTGACGCCAAGCTTGTTTGCTTGGAGGAGATTGTTCGACTTGACCCGACGGTTCTCGAAGTTGCAGACCTTGAACCGGGTTGGCAGGCGGTGCGTGAGGTTGGTGGCGGCCGGTGGACTCGGAGGCCACATCCACCGATTCTAGAAGATGAGAAGTCGAAACCATACGGCTAGGCGTCCCTAGTGCATTGCATGAGCCATCCGCTCCAACCCATTCGAGATTATTTCCTCGATTGTTTTCGCCAGAGCATTACAAAGGCGCGCGGCGAGCTTGACCAGCTTGCTACGGAGCTATTGCTGGAGATTCCAAGCCTCAAGCATTCAGAGTATTGTTATCGGCTTTACCGCGCGGACATCGTCGGGAAGCGAGACGGAAAGTCCAAGATTTTGGAGGTAACTGTTGGCGGGCGAGAGGTCTTGGCTTGGAAGTCAGCCGTGCCGGTTGGTGTGAGTTTGGATGCACCGATGGTTTGGTATGGAATTGAGTTTCAGGTGTCCGGCACGACGCCTGACGAGCGCGCACTTCTCGATTGGACAACACGGTGGATGGATATTTCGGAAAGTCGTTACGACGATTCCGCAGAGTTTCAGCAGGTGATTCACAGCGTCACGCCGCCACGAATCACGGATTCAGGTTTCAACATTTCGGTAGATTTTGGCAGCGCACCGACAATGGCGTTCGACGAGTTGACGCAGCTTTTAGTGCGGGACGCGCGCCGAGTGTCCGTGGGCTCATTTTTTCTTTCGGGTAGTGCCGCATGAATGGAAATCGTTCACACACTTTATGAGTCTGGCCAGTCATTAAGAGCTATCCATGCCATCATCCGGCGGGTCAAATTGGCGGATAATGATGGTTGGTGGCGGTGGGGTGTGTGGCTGTATGACGATTCCGATGCCGGTGCTGACATGCGGTTGATCGGGAAATTTCCGGCGCAACCCCCCGCTGAACACCCAGGCCAGCACCAACACCGACAGCCAGACGAACGCGAGAAACAGATAAACTCCCCATTCCGCGATGATCCAATCGAGAAAATGGAACACGGGGTCGAGCACGGTGGCAGGATTCAAGTTCATGACGCCTCCTTATGCGGTGGTGGCCTGCGCCACAGGTTCAATCCCACGGCCATCGGCAAAGGCCTTCCGCTGCCGTTCGTATTCACCCAGCGACGGCAATTCCACCTTGGCTTTGCGTGCGTAGGCGCGATGGACCGCCTTGCTGTTGTGGCCGAGTGCCTCCTGTGCAAACCGTTCGGGATAACCGGCGGTCTTCGCGCGTTCCGCCCAGGCGTAACGATACGAATGCAACGTGACTCCTTTGATGCCGAGGCCGACGCAGCGTTGGTGGAACTCCGTCGAGCGGTCGCCCGCGCGGACGCTCCGTAGATACGGAAACAACGGGCCGTTCCCCGGCAAGTCCCGGAGAATTTCCGCCACGTCCTCGTCAAACCGCATGATGGCAATCGAGCCGGTCTTTTTACGGGCGAAGCTGATGACGTGGTTTTCCCAATCAACATTTTCCGCCTCAAGAAACGCAAGGTCGGACTGCGCCGCGCCCAAGTGCCACGCCAGTTGGTAGAACGCCTTGCGTTCGGGATTCAATTCGCGGGCGACGATGGCCAGATGTTCCGCCAGGGTGATGCCACGCTTCTCCTTGAACTTGATGGCCGGCCAGCGCTTCTTGGGCAGCACCGGCCACGGCAGCCAGTTCATGTCCAGGGCGAAGTTGTGGATGCGGCGAAGATAGATGTTGGTGGAGATCGAGCCGTTCTCCAACACCTTCAAAAAGTGTTCGGCCTGGGTTTCGAGGACGACCATGTTCCGAATCGCATCCAGTGCCTTGTCCCGGATGGCGGTGAGCCAGCGATGCTGGGTTTCGCCAGTTTTGAGTTTGGGGATTTCGGCCATGACGTGCTGCCACGTCCGCCTGGCCGCCGCTGGGTCGCCGGCCTTCCAATACACGCGCGCCAGATGCAGGCTGAACGCGGGCGCGTCCTCGGTTTCGTTCCTGGCCGCGACGAGCCGATGGGCTTCTTCCTTGTCGCGGGTCTTGAGGGTGGTTTGCTGTTTGGTGACGAGGTCTTCGCAGTAATAGGTGCCCCAGCCACGGCGGAATACCCGGTAACGATTCTTCATTTTTCGATTCATGTTGTGAGCATGAACCACCTCGATCCGTCCGCGTTAGCGTGTTCTAGGCGAGTTATTCCAGTTTTATCCGAATGGTAGCGGTGTCGCCAAACCACTGAAGATTTCACTGAAACTCGACGCTTTTTCCTCCAATTTCCCAACAAAAGGGCTGGAGGCGAGGGTCGGAATCGGCCTGATTTTCCCGCCGTTGCACCTCAAATATGCCTGGTTTTATTGGCAATTCAAGCAAAAACGATTTAATCCGATCGTATCATTTCTAATCCGTTTGGTGTCCGTTTTGGTGTCCGTTTGCCAATCTCAAATTTATGAAGTTGGGTCCGCTTGGTTGCGCCCAGCAACCACTTCTTCCCTTCTTCTGTGGCCTAGTAACGCTGCAACCGACTTCCCGCCAAGCCGCAATCCGGCGGGAACGGCGTTAAAGCCGGGCCGTTTTCAGGGCGGTATTTTCACCCAGGAGCATGGCCAGAGCCATGCGTGAGCCAACGCCAGTTTTTTCAAAAATGTGTTCGATGTGTTTCTGAACGGTGCGGGGGCTGAGGCCGAGAATGAAGGCAATCTCGGCGTTGGTCTTGCCCTGGCAAATCCAACCGGCCACTTCCAATTGCCGCTGGCTGAGGCTGAAATCATCAGTCGAAGCAGGGAGCAGTGACCTGGCATTTTCGCAGGTCAACACCAACAACAGCCGTTCGGGGCTGTTGGTCGGCACGGCGCGTATCTGGATTTCCCCCGTAGCCGTGGCCAGGTGCATGATCCGTCGCGCGCGGCGGCCGGCAGGCGGGTTCAACCAGCTGTAAATATTGGTGGGCAAAACCTCCGGACTGGCCGCCCCGATCCACTTCAACCCCGGCCCGGTGTGGTAAAGAATGCGGCCCTGCGAATTGACAATGATGGTGGCGGAGGCTAGTGCATTCAATGCCAGCGAGGTGGTGTCTTGGATTGCCATGTTTTCACGCGCCAGCGCGAGATTATTGAAGGCGACCACGAGGTGCGGACGGAGCATTTCCAGAATGGCGCGGTCGCGCTCGGTGTAGTCGTTTTGCCGGCGCGAAAGAGCGAAAGCCGTGACGCGCGCCGGCTCGGTTCTAATGGTGACCGCGATCTGATATTCCACGCCCAAGTGCCGGTAAACATCCTGATACAATTCCAGCCGGTGATAATCTTCCTGGGTCAGGAAATCGGAGATTTTATGCACCGCGAATTCCGGCGATTGAAGCTGGCGGGTGACCAGCGGATGTTGATGGACAACTTCCTGGAAGCGTGGGAACAACCGCTGAAAAAGGGCCCCGGCTTCCGGTTTCAGGATGGCCAGGGTGTTGGCCGGGTGCAGCAGGTCCACTTCGTTATAGGAAAACCAGTCGGAAGAAAGCAGTTTGGGCAGCGCCTCCTCCAGCAGCCACAACCGGAGCGCCGGCAGTTCATCAATGGAATACAGTTCCCGAATGCAGTCGAGGAACAGATCATAATCATTTTGGACGAGCTGGCTCATGGCTTCTGATTCAAATGCGGTGTTTTGCCGGATACGGTGCCGAATGGCAACAAAAATACGCACTTATGCGTATTGTTAGAATTTCTATATGTGCATATAATGATCGCGTGTGGCCGGGCATTGGAACCACCGATCACGGCAGCAAAGCAACAAACAGAGGCTCAATCACAACATAAAACCCATCGAAAACCTTGAAAATCATCCTTCTTGTATCTGCAATGAGTTGCGTCGCGCTGGCCGACCGCTTGGCAGAAGCCGCCACGATCACCTGGACCAACACCAGCGGCGGCTTTTGGAGCGATGCCACTAACTGGAGTCCGAACCAGGTGCCCGGAAACACTGATAATGCCCTGATCACGACGCCAGGCATCTACACGGTCACACTTGATTTGGCTCCTAATTTCCAGAACACCGTGACCAATGCTGCCAATCTCACGCTGGGGGCGGGCGGCGGTGCTGCCGGCGTGCAAACGTTCCTAGTGACGAATTTATCCTATTCCGAGTTCCTTGTTGGCTCGCTATTGGAGGTGACCAATGGCGGTGTTCTCACCATGACAAACGATTTCTCGGGCCTCCTGATCGCAAATCCACTGCTCATAGGCACAGGAGGCGTATTCAACGGGCAGGGTGAAAATTTGCCCGGGCCACTGGTCATCGCCAATGGCGGCGTGATGAATTCGTTGAACGGCAAACTCACCTCAAATTCGCTCGAGGGTGGGCAAACCACGACCCTGACGGTGGCTGGCGGCGGGGTTCTTAATTCGACCGGCGGCACGTTGGCCGGCCCGACAACGGTGGCGAATGGAGGACGGTTGAACGTCATGAACGTTGGAGTCAGCGTGGCGTTGACGGTGGCGCAAGGCGGGGTTTTGAATGTCCTGGACTATCCATCTGAATCCTTGGGTGTAAACGGTCCACTGACCAACTCCGGGACGATCAATGTGACCAACGGGGGGATTGGCCTGATTAACACCATTTATGGTGGCACTGGCGGACTGGTCAACCAGACGGGTGGTTCGATCAATTTCCGGGGCAACGGCGGCATCGGCGGCGGCGGCAACGCATACCTTATCAACCAGGGCATGATAACCGCGAGCGCCGGCACGAACAGTATCAATTGCCAGGTGTTCGACAACAGCCAGGGAACCGTCACCAATCTGTCAGGAATGTTGACGCTCGGCCTCTTTCAAACCAACCTGACCGGCACGTATTTTGCGTCGGCGGGCGCGACGATTCAATTTGTGGGCGCTGATATTGCCAATGACAACAGCGCACCCCAACTGACTTTGGGCACGCCATTGGTGCTGGGTGGCAGCGGACAATATCAACTGACGTCCGGGTATTTATACCTGCCGGCAAATGTGCCGACGAATCTGGAATTGCTGTGCGATACGGTGGAATTGGGACCTAACTTTCAAGGTGGCGCGATCACGAATCTCACGCTCGTGGGTGCCGTGAACTACGGCATAGACAGCATAGAATTATTGAACACACTGCCCGTGACCGGAACACTCACGGTGACGAATTGTGAGATTGCCACGAATGTGGTCGTAACCGGCGGCGGCGTGTTTGCTTATGAAGGCACGGGTTTTCTTGCCGGGACAGTGACCGTCGAGAGTGGCGGCATATTCAATGTCATCAACCCCGGGGGGAACATGTATGACGACATCCGGCTGAATCAAGGGGCGACCGTGGCGCACGGCGGGACCATGAACTGTGAAGGGTATTTCACCATCACCACGCTGACCAACGCGGGAACCTTGAATCTGGCCTCTCAACTTGTCTTATACACCGCGACCAATGGAATCGTCAATCAACCCGGCGGGTTGATCAACCTTGAGAGCAATGCGGTCATCACCATTGCTGCCACCAACGATTATTTTATTAATCAGGGGGCGATCGTCCAGAACGCCGGCGCCGGCGCCACCAACTCGATCAGCTATCTTTACCCTTACCAGCCGTTCCAGTTTGATAACAGCCAGGGAACGATCACCAATTTGTCAGGCACCCTGGTGCTGCCCAGTTTTCAAAGCACCCTTGCGGGCACTTTCTATGCGGCGGCGGGCGCGACGATTCAACTGGGCGGCGGCACAATTGGAGCTCCGCTGGTGCCGGGCACGCCCCTAGTGCTGGGCGGCAGCGGGCAATACCAGTTCATTTCCGGTTACTTATACCTGGCGGTGAATACGATTCCGAACCTGTCACTGCAAGGAGGACAGTTGACCTTGGGCGCGGGTTTTCAAGGCGGCGCGATTACCAACCTGATACTGGATGGAATAACTTTCTCAAACCAATCCCCGACCACCCTGCCCATTAACGGAACGTTCACGATCATCAACAGTGGATACTCCGGGAGTATCAACAGTTCGCTTTGGGCTGGGCTCTATGGAAATGGGGTTTCCGGAAATTATACAGTGGCGGGCGGTGACGTGTTGAATATGAGCAATGCCGTTATGTATGGGGGGGTGGCGGTGACTAATGGCGGCGTATTGAATGGGAACGGCACTATTTATGGGGCGGTGACGGTGGCGAATGGCGGAGTGTTCAACTCGTCTTCGACTCTCTATGGGAATCTCACGGTGGCGAATGGGGGGCTGTTCAATGGCTCTGCCTTCATGTATGGGGCGGGGTCGGTGACGGTGGCGAGCGGTGGAGTGATGAATCTGGGCGATTTATTCTTATTTGGTCCGCTGACCAATTCCGGGACCATCAATATCACGAACGCACGCTCGTCCATTAGCATGTATAACAGCGGGATGCCCGGGGCGCAGGGCGGCGTGATCAATCAAGCGGGTGGGTTGATAGATTTTGTGAGCGATCAAACGGGTATCGGTGGCAACAGTGGCGGCTATGAGTATCTCATCAACCAGGGTCGTATCATCAAGAGTGCCGGCTCCGGCTTGAGCGGGATTGGACCAGCCTTCGCCACGAACTCAGGCACAATCACCGCCCAAACGGGGCAAATATTGATGGCCGGCCAGTGGACTCTGCTATCCTCCGGCAGTTTGAACGTGGTCCTGAACAGCGCCACCAATTATGGCAGTTTCATCATTTCCACCAATTATCCGACTATCGTTGGGAACGCAGATTTAGCCGGTGCCTTCAACGCCACCTTGAACAATGGTTATGTTCCGACCAATGGCACCACGTTCAACGTCATTACCTATGGCTCATTTACGGGCAGCTTCTCCAGCCTCGGTCTTCCGGCGGCTGACTCCTGGCAGTCCAACTATGGCAGCACGAATTTCACCCTGCTGGTCGGCAGCCCAAAACCGCAGTTTGGCACCTTCAACCTGTCGGGAACCAACCTCATCTTCAACGGCCTCGGCGGTTCGCCGGGCAGCAACTATGTGGTGCTGGCCAGCACCAACTTGGCCCTGCCGCTGGCCAACTGGTCGGCGCTGACCACCAATACCTTTGACGGCAGCGGCCAATTCCATTACACAAACCACGTCAGCCCGGCCAAACCTCAGCAGTTCTTCATCTTCAAATTACCCTAAAAAAAATCCATCCTTGAAAACCGACATTAAAATCCAGTTTCTTCTGCCCGCGCTCATCGCCGCGCTCAACCTGCTGCCAGCCCGCCCGGCGGCGGCGCAGACTTTCACCCTCCTGCATAATTTCACGACTGAAAGCGACGGCGCTCATCCTGAAGGATTGACTTTATCGGGCAACACCCTGTATGGAACGGCGGGCGCGGGCGGCATATCAGGGGAGGGAACATTGTTTGCCATCATTCCCGGGGAGTTGACTTTTACGAACCTTTATAGTTTCTCGGCAACGGCAATCTCGGGTTTCGCTTACGTCAACAGCGACGGTGTGGGCCCGAACGGCGGATTGATTTTGTCCGGCGGAACCCTCTATGGAACGGCGGAATCAGGTGGGACAAATGGTTTGGGCACGGTTTTCGAGGTTAACACCAATGGCCTGAACTTTATAACCCTGCATCATTTCTCCAACCCTGATGGAGTTCATCCGGAGGCCGGATTGCTTTTATCGGGCAGCACGCTGTATGGAACGACGGATGGTGGCGGCACCGGTGGCAGCGGCTCCGTGTTCGCCATCAACACCAATGGCATGGGCTTTACTAACCTGTATAGTTTCTCCGCCGAAGCGACCAATACTTTGGGTATTTATACCAACCTTGATGGAACCCATCCGCTGGCAGTGCTGATTTTATCGGGCAGCACGCTATATGGAACCGCTTCGGCCGGCGGCCCCAATGGCTTTGGCACGATTTTCGCCGTCAGCATCAATGGCACGGGATTTACAAACCTGCACAGTTTCACGGCAACCTCTGGTCCTCATTCCACCAACAGCGACGGAGCGTCTCCTTATGCCGGATTGCTGTTAGCGGGCAGCACCCTGTATGGAACGGCCTCGGCTGGCGGCACCAATGGCACGGGCGCGTTGTTCTCAATTAGCACCAACGGCATGAATTTTAGAAACCTGTATAGTTTCTCCAGTTCTGTAGATTATGGCCCCAACAGCGACGGAGCGTATCCGATGAGCGGATTGATATTATCGAGTAACATCCTGTATGGGACGGCGCGCGATGCCGGCACCAATGGCAATGGCACTGTGTTCGCCATCAATACCAATGGCACAGGTTTTACGACCTTGCACAATCTTAAAGCCACCGACGACGGATCTTATCCGGTTGCCGGATTGATTTTATCCAGCAACACGCTGTATGGGACGACGTCGTTTGGTGGCAGCGGCGGCAGTGGCACGGCGTTCAGTATTTCATTGGGAGCCGGCGCGCCGCTACTGGCCATTAATCTTTCCGGCACCAATGTCATTTTGTCCTGGTCGGAGCCGGGGTTCACGTTGCAGTCCGCCACCAATCTCGCGGCTCCGGTCTGGACCACCGTCAGCGGGCAGAACGCCATAACCAATCCGATCACCGGCACAAAGATGTTTTACCGGTTAAGCCAGTAACGAAAGCAACCAACCCATGAAATATCCATGAAAACCGACATTAAAATCCAGTTCCTCCTGCCCACGCTCATCGCCGCGGTCGCGCTGCTCCCCGCCCGCCCGGCGGCGGCACAGACCTTCACGACCCTGCATAGCTTCACGCCGGTCGTTTCAAGCACAAACAGTGACGGGGCCATCCCTTATGCCGGGTTGGTTTTAGCGGGCAACACTCTATACGGCACGGCCGTGACCGGCGGAACGTATGGCGGCGGAACGGTGTATGCGGTCAACGCCGATGGGACGGATTTCACAACCCTATACAGTTTCCCGGCAGCTCCCGGTGGTGGCCCGAACAGCGTCGGGGCTTTTCCGTATGGCGGACTGGTTCTGTCGGGCAACACTCTATACGGAACGGCCGAAGAGGGTGGCATAGACCGCAATGGTTCCGTCTTTGCGATCACCACCAATAGCGTAAATGGTGCGGGTTTCCGACTGGTTTATACTTTGACTGGTGGCACTGCCGACGGAGGTTTTCCGACGGCTGGATTGGTCGTATCCGGCGGTGTCCTCTATGGAACAGCGACCATCGGCGGGTCTGCGTATGACGGCTCAGTATTTGCCGTCACAACCACCGGCACGATTCAACCGGTATTACATTCGTTTTCCGGCGGCAACGGCGGCGGCGACGGCAGCAGTCCTGCAAGTGGGTTGGTATTGTCCGGCAACACGGTTTATGGCACGACGCCGCAAGGTGGCAGTCCAGGGATTGGTGATGGCACCGTGTTCTCGGTTAACACCGGCACCCTGGGCTATTCCATCCTGCATACGTTCGCTGCGGAAGGTTACAATGGTGTCTATACCAACGGTGACGGAGTGAACCCGTATGCTGGGTTGGTTTTATCAGGCAGCACGCTGTATGGAACGGCAAATGCCGGCGGCACCAACGGGAACGGCACGATCTTCTCCGTCACCACCGGCGGCACGTTCAAGGTGATTCACACTTTTCTGAAAGCATCCGGTTCCTATCAAAATGTGACCAACAGCGATGGAATTAATCCCCAAGGCGGATTGATTATATCGGGCAACACCCTCTATGGAACCGCCAGCGCCGGCGGCGCGGGAGGCAGCGGCACCGTTTTCTCCCTCAACACGGATGGCACGGGTTTTACCACATTATACAGTTTCACGCCTGCTCCATATGGGCAGCCTAACAGCGACGGAGCCAATCCATACGGCAGTTTGGTCTTATCAAATTATACCATTTATGGCACAACCACCACTGCCGGCAATTCAGGCAACGGCACAGTGTTCAGCCTTTCATTCCTGCCGAAACTCACGATCACACTTTCTGGAACCAATGCGATCTTGTCCTGGCCGGCCAATTTTGCCGGGTTTGATTACTCCGGGTTTACCTTGCAATCCACCACCAACCTCAATACGCCGGTCTGGATCAATGTCTCCGGGCAGAACTCAGTGACCAATCCCATCTCCGGCAAACAGATTTTTTATCGGTTGAGCCACTAGTTTCCAGCCGGAGCAGGAGAATCATCCGCCGGCCTCCCTTAAAAATCAATATGCCGGGACAGACATTGATATTTTGCCCACCGTCTGCGCGCCGTTTGCGCGTTGCCGGAAAGCAAACCGCTCTGGCGCGCTGGACGCGGCTTTGTCGTCCGCGACCTGCCGGGGACGGTGGAGAAGCTGCGCGCATCCGGCCGTTTGAATTTGGGAACCGGGCCGTCATCGCCCTCGGCGGCATCCGGATGAAGCAAAAAGTGAAAGGATCCACATGAGAATAATGGCAGACACGGAGGTTGGGTCTTCATTTCCAGAAGAAAAGGGCATTGGAGCCAAAAATGGTGTCAAAAGACCTCCCGCGCCGGATAAAAACCGAGGGCGGACTGGAAAATGGACTTGTAAATCTATGAAGCAGGCAAACAATCATATAAATATCCACGCTGGTCGTGGGCAACAAACCATATGGAAAATCCCAGTTAATGCGTAGCTAATTTACGAAGGAAAACTATGAGGACTATCATTAAAATATTATTGCTTTCAATTACCCTGTTGCTGCCGCTGTTAGCCAAGGCGCAGGTCAATTATGTTCTCACCACTAATGGGCCTGTCATTACCGCTGCTGTCGCAAACAGTCCCAGCGCCAGCGGCAATGTGGTTATTAATACGTATGAAGGTTATCCGGTCACCAGTATCGAAGACTTCGCGTTTTACAATTGTTCCAGTCTGACCGGCGTGGCGATAGGCACCAACGTCACCTACATCGGAAACTACACATTTAACGGTTGTTACGGTCTGGCGAGCGTGACAATAGACACCGGTGCCATTACCATCGGAGGCTACGCGTTTTACGGCTGTTCCGGCCTGACCAGCGTGACGTTACCCAATAGCGTTACCAGCATCGGACACTACGCGTTTTACACCTGTTCCGGCCTGACCAGCGTGACGTTACCCAACAGCGTCACCAACATTGCACCCGGTGTTTTTGGCAGTTGCGGTAGTTTGACAAATATTGCGGTGGCTGCGTCTAATCCGGTTTATAGCAGCACCAATGGAGTTTTGTTTGCCAATGCGCAAACGTCGTTGATCCAGTTTCCTGGGGGCCTTGCCGGAAGTTACACCATTCCCAACACCGTCGTCAGCATTGCCGACCATGCGTTTGCCGCCAGCACCAGTCTGACGAATGTGACGATACCCAACAGCCTTATCATTATCGGGACTAACGCGTTTGCCTCCTGTTCCAGTCTGACGAACGTGACGTTAGGAAACAGCGTCAGCACCATCGAATACGAAGCGTTTTCAGGCTGTTCCGTGCTGCCCGGCATAACGATGCCCAACAGCGTAACCAACATTGGAGCCGACGCGTTTGAAGGTTGTGCCAGCCTGACCAGCGTAACGATACCCAACAGCGTTCTCAGTATCGGAGATTACGCGTTTATCTTTTCCGGCCTGACGAATGTGACGGTCGGTAGCGGCGTTGTCAATGTTGGCAGAGATGCCTTCTCGAATTGCAACGGCTTGCAACAAGCCTATTTTCTGGGAAATGCGCCTTACGTGGATGGTAGTTTAGGCAGCTCGGATTCCTCAGTCTTTAGCAGTTTTGGCATTGAATCGGGCACTGTGTATTATTACGCAGACACGAGCGGTTGGGGTTCAACTTTTGGCGGTTGGCCGACCATGGAATTACTTGCGCCACCACAAATCTATGGCGGGAGTATACAGACTAACAGTTTCAACTTCACCATCACCGGGGCAAGCAACCAGGTCGTCATCATTGAGGCGAGCACGAACTTGTTGAGCTGGCAAACGATCTGGACGAATACATTATCCACCACCTCCACTAACTTCACAGATTCGCAGTGGAGAAGTTATCCGCGCCGCTTTTATCGCGCCTATTAAGCCGGGCAGTAAACTGTTTTGAAGATTGCGAGAAAGGCTTCTTCGTGTGCTTCGATTATTCATCCGATGCGTTGCAGGAAATCGAATCGTTCTTCAAGCGCAGCCACAAAGTGATCGTCACCCTGACCATGCAGGAAATCCTCGACGAACACATTGCGAAGCAGCGGGTGTGAGCAATTGACGGCGTTTTGGTTTGCGTTCCCGTTGGCCGGGGAGTAAAAAGGCAAAATAGGAAGCGGATTAAACCCTGAATTAGTTATGAGAACCCATCTTCGCGCGCTTTTAGTTGTGCTGGCCCTGCTGACCGGCGTTCACCCTGCCGCCGCGCAAACCGCGCAATTTTTCCGCATTTCCGGTCCGGGGAAGACAATTATTACCGCGTTCAAACCGGACGGCACGCTGGTGTGGAGCAACGCGACCCCGGGCGCGACTGACCGATGGCAATCAAAATACGCATTTATGCGTATTGTCAAAATTTAAGCGGCCTGTATGATAGCTATGAAATTAAAGTTCAGAAGGATTGCGCCCTTTAGGAAAACCGAATGCGATGATGTGACGAGGAGGTCACCCCCCAAAAAAGTCAAACCCATCAAACCCAACCCACTCATGAAAAAAACACTCAACCAATTCATCGGAAGCCTGTTATCGGCTAGTTGTTTAACTTTATTCCTTGGTGTTTTCGCCCTGTCTACCGTCCGCGCCGGGCTGAATTTTGAGCTGCATATTTACCAGTATGGCTCCCAGAATAATTACACCTATTATTTTGATCCCCAGTTGAGGACGAACTCGACGGGGGCAAACGTGACCTTCGGCAACTACGCCGTCGCCTCTTTCGGCATCCCGACGAACGGGTCTTCCTCGTTCTGGCAATACGACGTCAATGGCTTCAACCAGACCGATGGCGACCGCAACAATTACAGCGACTTCAATTCCATGGTGCATGAAATCACGAATGGCATCTGGTCGCTATTCGTCACCAATGCCACCATTACCAATATCTATCATTTTAAGGTTGCCTTAAACATCGGCAGCAACAATTTGCCAAAAGTGTTGATCACGGCTCCGCTCGACGGCGCGATAAATGTGACCAACCAGCCGATGTTCACCTGGCAAGGGCCGGCTAATTACAGTTCGCTGGTGGTTTCAGAATTCAACACCAGCCAGTCTCTGCCCGTTAGCCAGACCAGTTGGTTGAGCACACGGGTGCTCTATCAAGGCCCTAATAATTTTAACGTGGAATACCTAAGTAATTCCATCACCGCAGCGGTGGCGAGCATTCCAACCAACAGCCTGTCCCAAACATTTTCTGGCTGGGTCTCCACTAATATTTTGGATGTGTCTTACGGCTGCCAGTTTTCCGTGGGTTTACCGGACACCTCCGGCAGTACCCACGTGTTGGTGGCGCATTATCCGTTTGATGCGACCAGCGGTTCGGTGCTCAGCGCGGCCGTGGATACTTCAGGCAATGGCTTAAACATGACCACGGGGGGCACATTCGGATCACAAGGCGGTGACAGCTTGACCTCCAATTCGGCTGCCGGAATCGGGGCGGTGTTGTTCCAAGACGGCGACAATAATAGCGGAGCTTACTTAGGCTGGACGGAGCCGACGCCGGCCGCCTTGCTCTCGACGCTGGCGGGCAGTTTCTCCGTTTCCTGCTGGATCAAAACCACGCAAAACATCGCCTGGGACACCGCCCCGGCTTATATCGGGGCGGGCATTGTTTCGGCGGATAATTTTGGCCAAGCCAATGATGTGGTTCCCATCGCGTTGACGGGTAGCAGCATTGGCTTCAATACGGGTGGCTCCGAGGACGTCACCCTCAATTCCGTGGCCAGCGTGAACGACGGGAATTATCACCACATCGTCGTCACCCGCAACCAGGTCACCGGTCAAAAAATCATCTACATTGACGGCCAGTTCGACAGCTTTGCTTCTGGCACTACCAATCTGTTGAACGATGTGCAAAAGCTGACCATTGGTGCGCTGGCCAACGCCGGCAATCCCGACCCGAATGACGGCAGTTATTATCAAGGGTTCGATGGCGAACTGGATGACCTGCAAATTTATTCCGGCGTGCTTTCCGCCAGCGACGTGACAAATCTTTTCGCGAATCCCGGTTCCACCTCCGTCAGCACGGACTTTAACGCCGCCCTCGATACGACCAATCTAAATTGGACCACCAGCGGCGACTCCAGCTGGTTCATTGAAACCACGAATACTTCCGGCAGCGGGTTTGCGGCCCAAAGCGGCAGCGTAACTGGCAGTCAATCTTCCACGCTCTCGGTCACAGTCACCGGCCCGGGAACATTGACATTTTACTGGTCCAGTATCGCCAATGATCCGAACCAAGGTTTCGATTGTGAGTTTGCGCTGGATGGTAGTGATGTTGACGACCTTTACGGGAACACGGCTTGGTATCAAGATGGGACGCCGTTCATTATTCCCCCCGGCCAGCACACGTTGACGTGGACCGCCTACGCCTACGGAGACACAGATCCGACGGAAGCGGCATTTTTGGATCAAGTCACATATGTGGAGAACACATCCCCGGTCATTACGTTAAATCCTTTTAGCCAGACCAACTATCCCGGCTACAATGTCGCTTTGTTTGCAGCCGCCACCGGTTCAACCAACACAGTCATCAGTTGGGAATGGTTTAAAGTGGGCAATCCATCGCCTATCGCCAATGCGACGAACGCTTTGTTCATTCCCGCAAATTCCGGCACGGCGGGTGTGGCAGGCAGCTATTACGCCGTGGCGAACAGCCCCGGAGGCTCGGCTAATACGACAACCGCCATAGTTAGTTTCGTCACGGCATCGCTGCCGCCCAACTGGACCCACGCTTTGAAGTCACCTTTCCAGGCGGTGGATGCCTCCACTTTGACTAAAGATTATTATCTCGGTTGTGCGGTGGATGCGGCGGGAGACGTTTACGCGGCAGCTCAATACATCGGCAATATGAAGGTTATCACCAATGGCATCACCGAGAATGTCCTCATAACAACTGGGGTTAATGGTGGTTCCGCGTTGGTCAAACACGCCGCCAATGCTAATCCGTTGTGGGCCGTTGGTCTGACCAATAATTCAGCCGCCAGCTACAGTTATGGCAGCGCGGTGGCGGTGGCTCCCGGGAATGGCGCTTATTTGGCGTCCAATCTTTCCGGCACCAACTGGTTGGGGACCAACCAATTTGTTGATGTAGCCGGGGCCTCAATTCTGCTTTCCCGCTTTGATGCCAATGGCAGCAATGTTTGGTCCCGCTTCATCGGCGGCACGAACGGGGTGTTTACGACCTACAATATGCTGGTTTCTGACAGTTCCGGGAATGTGACCCTGGCGGCCGTCATGTCGGGAAACATCAATTTTGGTGGAACCAATCTTTTCGCTCCTTCCCAAACCGGCTGCCTGGTCCAATATGATACCAACGGCGTGGTTCGCTGGGCGCAGGTTCTGCCTGATACCATATGGGGTGTGGCATACGGCGGCGGTCTGCTTTATGCGAGTTTGCAGGCAAAGGTTTCCGGCGGCGTCACCAACATCAGCATCGCCAGTCTCTCCAATCTGACTGACCGGGCTTGGGCAGTGGCCTGTCTCAATGCCACCAACGGCCAAGCCAAATGGTTACACGGAATGGGCGAGGCCTTCGGGTCGCATTCCAGCGGAATAATTAATGATGAACTCTTGATTTCAGTGGCGGGAACAAATGTCTTCATCATGGCCAACACCTATGGAAATTCCGCCGTGTTCGGCGGCCTTTCCATTGTGGTGCCGGGCGGGAGCGGTCAATACCTGGCCCGTTATGATACCAATGGCACGCCATACACAGCGACGGCATTTGGCAGTCCTACCACAATGCTCTGGGCCTCGGCCGCCGACGCTTCCGGCGTCTATGTTTGCGGCGATTTTGACAGTTATTCGCAGTTCGGCAGCGACATCATCGCCGCTCCGGTATTGGGCCAAAACGACCTTGACCTGCTTCAATATGGCATCATTTACTACACCCAGCCCTTCGTGACCAAGTTCGACGCCAATGGCAATACACTTTGGGCACGCAACGGCGTATCGTCCGACTTCGCCAATTTGCGCGGCATCGCCACCACTTCCGACGGTGTCTGGGCCGCAGGATTCCTTAAAATCACCAATGGCATTCCGGCTCAATTCGACACCTTTGGCGTGCTTAGCGACCCGCAAACCAATGGCGGCGGAACCGTTTGGAATCAGAGCGGTCTTCTGACAAAAATTACCGACAGCGCGGCGGTGGCGACCTCGGTCACACTGCTCAACCCGCAGACAGTTGGCGCAAACTTCCAATTCCAGTTCCTCTCGGAAGCTGGATTCACCCATAACATTCTTTACCGGACGAATCTGGTCGTCGGCACCTGGCAGACCAATTTTATTGTCACCGGCAACGGCACCTTTACAAACATTTCCGTGCCGTATTCCATTTTCAGCCCGGCCAAGCAGGGTTTCATCCGCGTCTCGACGCAGTGAACCAGATTACTAAATAAAAAATCAAAATATGAAAACAATCCCTGGCAACCCTCTAGCGCATCGTCGGTGAGCTGTTCTTCCAATGCTTCGAGTTCGATGCGCAGGGTCTCACCAGCTGGCCTACGTTGCAATTCCTTGAAGGGAGCGCAACTTAAAGCCCGCTGTTCTTTGCGTTTTCTAAAGATAAACGCCAGAACAAGCACTAACGGGAGCAGGCATAAAACTGGGCCTATGATCAAATTCATGGCCCGAAATACAGCAGAAAGCGTTCCTAATTAGAAAGTTGTGAGTATATGAAGTCAGTGGCCAAATCTTTCAACATTGTTCGCGCGTCCTTTCCAGATCACTTGAAATTTCCCGAACTGGTTCATGATCTCAAGGCATTCGTTGGCCAGCGCAAACATCCGCTGGCTGCTTGGATATTTTTTGAAGATCACGTTTTTCACCACCAGCCGGTTTCTGACGATGGTTGAATCTGTTTCGATGGCCAATGACAATGACTTCAGTTCGATGGCCTTTTCCTGAAACACCCTGACCGCCTCGTCCAAAGCCAGTTTCAGGGCATTAAATTCAGCCTCGTTATTTGTGCCGAACCCAAAATCAACCCGACTACGTTTAACAATTTCCTTGCCGTCTAGCTTAACTTGGAAGGAGCCATATTTCTGACCTGGATTGCCGAGACATCCGCCGTCAAAATAGATTTCCACCTCGCCAGATGCTTTGAATGGCCGTGACGCAGCTTTCGGCACTTCACCAAACAGGCTCATTGTCTGATATTCGCATTTACTCTCGTCGAGTCGCATATCAAAGAATGGATTTAACGACGGTTTGATGGAGCGGGTTTTTAATTTCCATCCGCTCTGGTATGACGCTAGTGTTGACAAGGGTTTTGAGAACGGCATTTAGCCATTCACGCGACGCTTCAATTGTGCCCGGATCGAACAGCGGATTTTTGCCTGCCTCCTGAATGAGCCGGTAGTTTGAAAGCTTGATCTGGACGGCCTCTTTTTCCCCTTTCAATTCCAGATCTGCGCTGATGATCCTGTTTTCTTTGTCAATTTTCAGTTCAGTCATCCTGCCATATTTCTTCAAAAGACCATTGTTGACTTCTGCCCTGACTTTTTGGATTTGTGCTCCCCTCGGCAACATCCTGAAGAAAACAATTTTAACCGTATCCATTAAATCACTGCCGGCGTTGAAGAAATCACTAAATTGCATGTGATTGAATATGAGTCCGGGTCCGTCGTGCAGCAAGTTCACAAAAAATGTCCGTATCCTGCTAATC
>Ga0181528_10000840_pt1 | contig 19986 bp, 19 predicted proteins | sample PEATcosm2014_Bin_47_FD_119742 | JGI IMG/M metagenome (GOLD analysis project Ga0181528, IMG submission 119742) | Peatland microbial communities from MTU Mesocosm Facility, Houghton, MI, USA - PEATcosm2014_Bin10_10_metaG | ecosystem: Environmental > Terrestrial > Soil > Wetlands > Peat | place...
CCAATCTCTTTGGTTACGCCATTGGGGACGAGATCAGCAATCTTTATGTGCCCGGCCGGGAGACCAATCTTCCCGCCAGCGCCGAGCGCTACGGCACCGGCCTGGCCACAGCGCCCATCGATAACATCGTCACCGAGTTTCTGCCCGATGTGGCGCGCCACATTCATCTCCGCGTGGTCCTGATCCAGCGGATCATCAACCAAGTGGCCAAGACCGATGCGGCCGGAGCATCCTGAGAATCTCACTCACATCGAGCTGAATTATTCTGCAAGTTTTTGGGGTTCAATTATTTTCTATTTGCTCTTTTCCGCCCAAATGATTCCGATTGGCCATTTTCCCGTTTTAGGCGTCAGACTGACTTCGACGAGCCTGACTAGTTTGCCCAGGCCTCGATGTTTTGAGACCTGGCAGGGTTGGGCGAAGCGAAAGAAATTACGAGATTTGATGCGCGCCGTCGGAGGCGTGGCAGATGTGAATCTCCGGCTTGATGCCGGTTTTGGCTTGGTAGCGCTTGCCTAACTCTTCGGCGAAGGCTTTGGCCTTGTCTTGCTCCACCAAGTTGATGGTGCAGCCGCCGAAGCCGCCGCCGGTGAGCCGTGCGCCGATGATGCCAGGCAACTGGTTCGCCAGATCGACCATGAGGTCGGCCTCGACGCAACTGCCCTCAAAATCCTTGCTATAGCTGGTGTGAGCTTCAGCCATGAGGCGGCCTACTTCCTTGATGTCGCCTTTGAGGAGAGCTTCACTGGCGGCCACGGTGCGCAGGTCTTCGCTGATGACGTGCTTGGCGCGGAGATAGGATTTAGGCTCCATCTCGTGACCCCACTTGGCCAAGTCGTCGAGAGTCGCATCGCGCAGGAAGGGAACGCCGCCGCGATGGCCGTTGATGATGGCGCAGGCGGCCTCGGACTCGGCGCGGCGTGTCTTGTAATCGCCGCCGACGATGGAGTGCTTGACCATGGTGTTGGCGATGACCAGGGCGACGTTGGCAGGGATGGGCGCGAGACGGAAGCTGAGGTCGCGGCAATCCAATAACAGAGCGTGATTGGCCTTGCCGTTGGCGCTGATGAACTGATCCATGATGCCGCAGTTGGCGCCGACAAACTCATTTTCGACGCGCTGACAAAGCTTCGCCAAGACGGGGCGCGGATACTCGGCTCCGATCAGCGAGAGGATGGCAAGCGACGTGACGACTTCGAGAGCGGCGGAGCTGGAGAGGCCGGAGCCGAGGGGCACGTCGCCCCAGAGGCTGAGGCTGAAGCCAGGAATCTTGTGGCCTTCGCCGGAGAGGATGGAGACGACGCCCATGGGGTAGTCGCTCCAGTGCTTGGTGGCGACGGGTTTGGCGGCGGCGTCAAAGGTCTTTTCCTCTCCATAGTTCTCGGCCCAGATAACAATCTTGCCGTCTGTGCGGGGCGAGATGGCGGCCAGGGTGGCGAAGTTGATGGCGACGGGCATCACGAAGCCCTCGGCATAATCGGTGTGTTCGCCGATCAGGTTGACGCGGCCGGGAGCGGCAAAGACTGCCGGGTCGGCGTGGAAGCGGGCTTTGTGCGAGGTGCGAAGTACTGCGGGATCATGCATGGTGGGTCACATCCTTATCAGGGTTCAGAGATCAAAAATCAGTTGTCAGCTATCAGCGTTCAGTTGTCAGATTGGGCGGTTGCGGAGAACTGACAAATGAATACTGACAACTTGTTCAAAGCAATTCGAGATCGACGGTCATGGGCCAGGTGAAGGATTCGCCGGGGGCCAGGGTACGCGACCAGGGGCCGGTGATGCCGAGCGAATCGACGGGGGCCGTGGTGGGTTCGAGGGCGACGCAGTGCTGCTTGGTTCCGGCGCGATCGGGCCAGCCGCCATTGCATATCCAGATGCCGAGGTAGGGCGTGGCGGCGGGATTGAAGCTGATGCGGAGACGGACACCAGCGGAGGGGCGCTCCAGGGCGCACCAGTTTTCTGCGGCGGTAAGAGGGCCGGCAAAGAGCTTGTCACCGGTGTTGGATTCGGGAGGGGTGGCGATGCCGAGGTTGGTTTCGCCGCCCGTGACGAGTTTGGCGACGGGCCACTGAACGGTGTCTCCGCCCTTGCCGAGACGTCCGCCGCCGGAGCCTTCCAGACGCAGCGTCTTGATGGAGGCGGGCAGGATGACGCGGTCGCCGGCCTGCGAGGTATAACCGGGATGCGCCGACCAGGCCCAGGGAGTCTGCTTGTCGCCTGTGTTGGTGACTTTGTAATCGGCATGGAGGCGGTAACCCTTGTCAGTCTGGGTGAGGGTCACGGTGCGAAGCAGCGAGAGTGGCAGCGAGAAGCAGTTGCCGCGCATGGTGAGGGAGCCGTTGGCGCAGGCCAGGACGCTCCACTCAACGCGCCAGAGGTCACCGTGATCGGGAACCTCAACGGGGCCGTTGACGGTTTGGACGGTGCAGCCGGCGACTGAGGGCAGACACTCATCCCAACCGCTGGCGTCGCCCTGGTCGAAGCTCATGGTGCGGGTGCGGGGGCCGTATGGAGCCAGGGGGATTTGCAGCAGTTCATGGCCCTTGACGAGGATGGAAGAAATCTTGCCGCCGAACTGGGGCAGGATGGTGACGGCACAATCGCCGATGTTCATGAGTATGCTGTCTTTTTCAGTGCGAGTGACTACTTCTGCTGCCATCTTTCTTTTTCTCCTAAGACATCCGCGCAGGCCGCGGAGAACCGATTCCAGATTTCGTCCAGCCAGATTTCGTGATCGGGCTTCATCAGCACCGAACGCAGGCAGGTGACCGCCTCCGAGCGGCTCGCCGATTCAGCGCCAACAACGGGCTGAAACCACGCCAGCGGCAATTCTACAAGAGCAAGGTGCAAATCCCGAAGGGCACAGGCGGCGAAGATTTGCTGCGCGAGTTGGGAGGAGCGCTCGGGCCTCTCGGCATTGATCTTCCAGGCGACGATGTCCAGCTCCGGGCGGCCAGCAAGTGGCTGAAAGCGCCCGCCCTTGTCCACGCGGAGCCTCCGGTCGAGCTCGACAGCCGCGGCACGGCCACGCGTGAGACCACGGGCAAATTCCCCGCCGGGAATGAGCGGCAGGAGCCGCAGCGTCGCCCAAAGCGCCACTGCCGCGGCACCGGCGCGGGAGCACTCCAGGCTGATCTCGCCCAGGTGGAGCTTATCGGAAGTGAAGTAGGTATACGGAGAATCGTGCTTGTAAAACTGCCCCACTGACGGGTCGCGGAAGAGAATGCAGCCGCAGCCATAGGGCTGGAGGCCGTGCTTGTGGGGATCGACGACGATGGAGTCGGCTTGGTCGAGGACGGCATAGGCGCGGCGGGCCGGAGCATCGAGCGCTTCAGGAATCAGCCGGAAGTAGCCGCCGTAGGCCGCATCGACATGGACACGGAAGCCGTACTTTTGACGCAATGCCAGAATCTCGTCGAGGGGATCGACGGCGCCAATCGCTGTCGTTCCCATCGTGACGACAACGGTGCCGACATCGCCATGGCGGAGTTCGGCTTCCAGCGCTTCGAGGCTCATGCGTCCGTGGCGGTTGGTAGGGATGGAAGTGAAGTCGAGCTTGAGCACGGCGGAGATGCGCTGGTGGGTGTAGTGCGCCTGCTCGGAGCCAACGATGCGTGTACCCGGCGCGAGCTGCCCTGCGATCCAGAGGGCTTCCAGGTTGGCGAATGTGCCGCTGGAGGTCAGATGGCCCAGACACTCTGTCCAGCCGAAGAGGGCGGCGATCTGGCGGACGGCCTCAATCTCCATCTCCGAGCTGGCCCGGCCTCCGTCGCGGGCGTGATTGTTGGGATTGATCGTCATGGCCAGCGCATAGGCGGCCCGCGCCACCGGGTGTGGCGGCTTGAGCATCTGTCCGGCATAGAGAGGATGAAAGTAGGGATAGTTGTCGCCGAGGCGGCGGGCTACTTCATCGAGAACCGGCGCCAGGCTATCCGGGCTGAGAGCGGAATCAAAGTCGGGCAGGGAAGTGAACTGCTCTTCCAATCGCTCTGTGGCGTGCGAGAGCAGCGCGGGAACGGGATCCTTCGGCATGGTAACCCTCCGGGGTAACACAAAGGAACTTCGAAAGAAAGCGTTTTGAATGAACGGCTTCGGGAGAGGAAAACTTCCCGAAAGTAAAAATGACGAACAAAATTCGCACTTTTTTCCTAAGATGGATGGTACACTGCTGTCAGCGTTAGGTCCGAAGCGGGCGTGAGCAGCACTCGCCCAAACAAGCAAGATTCTGCCAGTGGTCGCTCCGATTCATCCAGCGCAATTCAATTCAGGAAACACGAACGCAATGGAACAAGGTACTGTGAAGTGGTTCAACGACGCGAAGGGCTTTGGTTTTATTTCGCGCCAGAACGGCGAAGACGTTTTTGTGCACTACTCTGCAATCAATTCAAATGGTTTCAAGAGTTTGCAGGAAGGTCAGGCCGTGCAATTCAACGTGGTGAAGGGACCCAAGGGCTGGCAAGCGGCAGACGTACAACCGCTCTAAGGCTGGATTCCGGCAGAATCGAGCAGAGGCAGACGAGGGCAAGGAGCCATCCAAGCTCTCGTTTGCTTTATGGCATGGATTGAGGTTTGCGCTTTCACAGGGCGGTTGAAACGGCGGCTCGGGCCGATGCGCGTCGCAGCTCGGTTGCATGAGGAGTGAGCCGTTTGGCGAATGCATCTGCAGAGTAAGATGGCTGTTATGGAATTTGAGCCGTGCAAGCCGCCAGGAAATCCCAGCTACAAGAATAAATGGTGGACGACGCGGCTCGTCTGGCCGCTGATTGCTGCCGCTATAGCGCGTTTCGCGCTGCTGGCTGTCTCGCTTGCCCGAATCGGAAGCTACGGCATGATCCGGCTCGATACCAGCAGCTATCTCATACCGGGACGCAACCTGTTGCTCCACGGCTGTTTTTGTGCCGATGGCGCTCCTGACCTGTTTCGCACACCGGGCTACCCTTTCTTTCTCTCCGTCACCAGCCTTCCAGGTCTCCCGGCGGCTGCTTTAGCAAACGTGATTCTTTCGATCTTCTCCGTAATACTTGTTTGGAGGCTGGGGCGGGCAGTCTTCAACGACGACAGCATCGCGCTCGGCGCGGCCTGGCTCTTCGCATTTGAACCGATTGGGGTTGTGAATTCTGTCGTTCTCATGTCGGAGACGCTCTTTCTCACTTTGCTTTTGCTCAGTTTGGAGCGGCTGGCCGTGTTCTTGCGCACACGCCGCTTACCGCTGCTTGCCGCGGGAGGATTATGGCTGGCCGCGGCGACATTTGTCCGTCCTGCCGCCTATTACTTGCCTCCAGCATTGGCCTTGGGCTTTTTTCTGGTGTTGGCGCGTGTGCCCGGATTGCGCTGGAAGGCGCCGGCGGTGTTTCTGATCAGTGTGTTGCCGTGGCTGGCCGCATGGCAGATTCGCAACCGGGTTGAGACCGGCTACAGCGGGTTTTCCAGTATTTCGGATTTCAATCTTTACTTCTTCAGTGCTGCCGATATGATTGGCAGGGTGGAGCACCGGAATCTCTCGGAAATTAGACAGGGGTTGGGCTTACAATGTGCGCTTGGCTGCGGAATGCAAGCCTATCTCTATCAGCCTTACCTTGCATTGCATCCGGAGCAGGCGGGATGGAACCAGGGCCAGCGTCTGGCTTATATGCACACCGAGGCTGAACGCGTTCTCCGGGCGCATTTTGGGCTTTATCTTCATTCCTGCTTCGAATCCCTCGTTAAGACAATGATCGATCCTGGCGCCAGGTCCTTCGATGCCTTGATGAGTCGGGATGAGTCCCGGCATATTGTTTATTTGTTGAGACGCGAGGGACCGGTACGCGGGCTGATCCAGTTCGCCAAATCAGAACCCAGGGCGGCGGCCGAGAAGGCCGCATTTACGGTGGTGATGCTGGGATTGTATCTGCTTGCGGGGCGCGGAGTATTTCTCGCCGTGCGCGCGGCCCGTTGCGATGCAATGCAGAGTGCGTCTCTATGGCTGTTGCTGGGTACGTCGCTTTACTTTGTTGCTATCTCAGCCATGGCGGGAGGGGCGGGGGCGGATTCTCGCTACCGGCTGCCGGTGATGCCGATTGTATGCATTTTTGCGGCGGCGGGGCTCAGGGCGATAAAGATCGCTGAGCAATAAGAAGGCCGGAGGCGGCCGGTGAGAACGAGTGGAATGGAGAGGATTCGATGCAAACCGTATTGATTACCGGCGGCGCCGGGTTTTTTGGCGGAGTCTTGAAACGCAAGATGCTGGGCGAGGGGTATCGCTGCGTCAGCTTCGATCTGGTGCAGGATGCGGACCGGCATGAAAATCTGGTCAGTATTCAGGGAGACCTGCGCGACAAGGCGCTGGTGGAAGAGGTCTTCAGCACGTATCAGTTCAGCGCGGTGCAGCATTGCGCCGCCATGCTGGCGCACGGACTCAAGATCGACGAAGCGGAGGTCTGGAATTGTAATGTCGAAGCCACGCGCAATGTGGCGGAGGCCTGCAAGCGGCATCAGGTGCGAAACCTCATCTTCACCTCGACCAATTGCCTCTGGGCGAGCAACCTGGGCCATGCCATTGCCGAGGATGAGCCTCCCGCGCCGGTGGAAGTTTACGGCCGCGCCAAACTGGAGTCGGAGCGCGTGCTGCGCGAGTACTCCGGCGAGCTGAATGTAGTGATCATCCGCTGTCCCACGATCATTGACAGCGGACGGCTGGGGCTGCTGGCGATTCTCTTTGAGTTTATCGACGATAACAAGACGGTCTGGCTGGTTGGCGGAGGATCGAATCGATACCAGTTCATCTATGCGGACGACCTGGCTCAGGCCTGCGAACAGGCGATGGAGCTGGGACGATCGGAGACCTTTCATATCGGATCGGATCACGTGGAAAGTTTGCGCGAAGTCTTTGAGGCTGTCATACGTGCCGCCGGGTCCAAGTCGAAGACGCGGGCGCTGCCGAAGGGACCGGCAATTCTGGCCATGAAGCTGGCGCATCATCTGCACATCTCCCCGCTCGGCGCCTATCACTACAAGATGATCGCGGAGGATTTTTTCTTCGACACCACGCGCATCAAGCGGGAGCTGCACTGGCAGCCGACGCTGAGCAATTCCCAGATGCTGGTGCGCGCCTATCAATACTATTCCACTCACCGGGCCGAGATCGAGAAGCGTTCCGATGTATCGGCACACAGCAAGCCCGCATCGATGGGCATCATACGGCTGCTGAAGTGGATCTCCTGAAATCCGGCTGGGCTGCGATGGGCGGGCGGAATCGAGTACTCTTGATGGGGGAGTTTGCTGGCGGAAGAGCCAGCGCGCAACCTAGATCTGTCATCCCTTCCATGCAAACGAGGAAATGCCGTGTCTGACAAGAAAGCGATCATTATAGGAGCGGGACCTGCCGGGCTGACCGCGGCCATCGAGTTGCAGCGGCGCACCGGGGTCAAGCCGGTGGTGCTGGAGGCGAGCCAGGAGATCGGCGGCATCTCGCGCACGGTACGCTACAAGGGCAACCGCATGGACATTGGCGGCCACCGCTTCTTTTCCAAATCGGATCGCGTGATGCAGTGGTGGCTGGATCTGATGCCGGTGGCAAGCGGCGGGGATGGCGATGCGCAGGAGGGAGCGCTGCGCTATCAGGGCCAGCAGCGCGATCTGCCTGCGGGGAACGGCGCGCTCGATGCAGAGAACGAAGACCTGGTGATGCTGGTCAGGCAGCGCAAGAGCCGCATCTACTTTCTGCGCCGCTTCTTCGACTATCCCATTAGCCTTTCCGCGGCGACCTTCCGGAATATGGGGTTGCTGCGCACGCTGCGCTGCGGAGTGAGTTATCTGCGCTCGGCGCTCTTGCCGCAACGCCAGGAGAAGTCGCTGGAAGACTTTATCATCAATCGTTTTGGCAAGCAGCTTTATCTGACATTTTTCAAGTCGTACACGGAAAAGGTCTGGGGCGTTCCCTGCAATGAGATCAGCGCCGAGTGGGGGGCGCAGCGCATCAAGGGACTCTCGCTGAAGGGCGTGATAACCCACTTTTTCAAGAAGGCTCTGCGCAAGAAGAAGCCGGGCGACATTGCGCAGAAGCAGACCGAGACCTCGCTGATCGAGAAGTTCCTTTATCCCAAGCTGGGTCCGGGGCAGTTGTGGGAGTATGCGGCCGGGCTGGTGCGCAAGAACGGCGGGGAGATTCATTTCGGCATCCGCGTCGATCGTATCGAGGTGAACGGGAACAACGTCGCCTCGGTGGAAGGCGTGAACGACGCAGGCGAGCGCGTCCGCTTTGCGGGCGATTACTTCTTTTCGACGATGCCGGTCCGCGATCTGATCCGCGCAATCGGCGCGCCGGTTCCCGGCGAGGTGCGCAAGGTGAGCGAAGGGCTGATGTACCGCGACTTCATTACCGTCGGACTGCTGGCCAGCAAGCTCACGGTCACCGAGAAGGACGGCGCACCGCTCAAAGATAACTGGATTTACATTCAGGAGCCGGACGTGGTGGTCGGACGGCTGCAAATCTTCAACAACTGGAGTCCCTGGCTGGTGGGAAGCCCGGAGAAGGTTTGGATCGGCCTGGAGTATTTTTGCAATGAGACCGATCCGCTCTGGAAGCTCTCCGACGAGGAGATGGCGAAGTTTGCGATTGCCGAGGTCGCCCGGATTGGCATTCTCAAGGCTGAGGATGTGGAGGACTCCCATGTGGTTCACGTGCCCAAGACCTATCCCGCTTACTTCGGCAGCTATGAGCGCTTCGACGTGATTCGCAACTATCTCGACGGTTTTGAGAATCTCTTTTTAGTTGGCCGCAACGGAATGCACAAGTACAACAATCAGGATCATTCGATGCTGACGGCCATGGCATCGGTGGAAAACATTGCCAACGGCATTACCACGAAAGACAATATCTGGGCGATCAATACGGAGATGGAATATCACGAGGAAAAGACGGACAAGTGAAGGCGCCGCCGGTTGAGCCGCCAGAACTCTTCGTTCAAAACGGCGGCGAAGCCGGTCCAGGCCCAATAGGGAGCCATCAGCCATGCGGCCGCGGGCGAGACCCGGTTGAAGAGCAGCGCGGTGGCGCCAATGGCAAACCAGAGAAGGATCGCTTCCACCATTGCGGCGCCGATGGCGTGAAAGCGGAAGAAGATCAGCGACCAGGCGACATTCAGCGCGAGTTGCACCAGGAAGAGGACCAGTCCCCAGTTGCGCAGGGGCGATGGCGCCGACTCCCAAACCAGCCATGCGGCAATGGACATCAGCGCGTAGAGCAGCGTCCAAACCGGGCCGAAGAGAGAGTTGCGCGGAGTGATGGCCGGCCTTGTCAGCGTCCGATACCATTCGAGGAGCTCGCTGGCCGTCCAGCGCGCGCTGATGCTCGCCGCCCCAAAGCAGAGTCCCAGCCAGCAGATCAAAGAAATCCAGCGCATATTGGCCCCGCCTGCCCTTACCAGAGATGATTCCGCAAGAAGGATAAAGACTCTGCAATTTTTCGAGAGGCTCTGGTTTTGAATCTGCCCATCCGGCTCGACTTCCATAGGCCGCGGCAACTATCCTGTTCAGTTGCGCAGCATTTTTACTGCACGTAGAAGTCAAAGGACTCTGAAACGATGAGCACGCAAATGATTGCCGTATACCTGCCCGACGGGGCGAAGCGCGAAGTGCCTGCCGGGACGACACCTCTTGAAATTGCCAACTCGATTTCGCCGCGCCTGGCCGCGGCTTGCGTGGTGGCGCGGTTGAAGCCGGTTTCCACGCCGCAGCCGCAGGAACACAACTGCTGCGGAGAGAAGGCTGCGGAAGAACCATCGGCCGAGGCGGCGATGTATGCCGCGGAAGACGCTGCCGCGCCGCGCCTGGTGGACCTGACGACGCCGCTGACTGCCGATACGCGGCTGGAGTTGCTCAAGGAGACGGACGCCGAGGCGCTTCAAGTGCTGCGCCACTCCGCCGCGCACGTGCTGGCAACGGCGGTACTGGAATTGTTTCCGGAGACCAAGCTGGGGCACGGTCCGGCGACCGACGCAGGATTTTTTTATGATTTTCATCGTGAGAAGCCCTTCACGCCGGAGGATTTGGCGCTGATCGAGGCGAAGATTGCCGAGGTGATTGCGCGCGACGAGAAGTTCGTACATGAATCGACGCCAAGAGCCGAAGCTCTGAAAGACTTCGAGCGCGACGGTGACTTCATGAAGACGCACTTCGTGACCAAATTCACCGTGCCGGGCGACGAGGTGAGCTTCTATCGCAACGGCAAGTTTGTGGATTTCTGCCGCGGGCCGCACGTGCCCTCTACGGGCCGCGTCAAGGCGGTGAAGATTACCAGCCTTGCCGGTGCTTATTGGTTGGGTGATGAGAAAAATCCGCAGTTGCAGCGCATCTACGGCACTGCTTTTTTCTCGCAGAAGGAGCTGGACGCGCATTTTGTCCGCCTGGAGGAAGCGGCCAAGCGCGATCATCGCTTGCTGGGCAAACAGTTGGATCTCTTCAGCATTCAAGAACTGGCCGGACCGGGGCTGGTCTTCTGGCATCCCAAGGGAGCGATGATCCGCAAGATCATGGAAGACTGGATGCGCGACGAGTGCCTGCGGCGCGGCTACCTATTGGTGTATACGCCGCACGTGGCCCGCGTGAATCTCTGGCAGACATCGGGGCACGAGGGATTCTATGCGGCCAATATGTTTACGCCGATGGAATTGGACGATGCGAATTATCGCATGAAGCCGATGAACTGCCCTTTCCATATTTTGATCTACAAAAATTCGCCGAAGAGTTATCGCGACCTGCCGGCGCGCTATGCGGAGTTAGGCAATGTCTACCGCTATGAACGCTCCGGCACCATGCATGGCCTCTTGCGCGTGCGCGGTTTTACGCAGGACGACGCGCATATCTTCTGTATGCCGAGCCAGATCGAGGACGAGGTTGTCGCCTGCATCGACTTTGCCGAAGCGGTGCTGACAACCTTCGGCTTCAAGGAGTTCAAGGTCGAGTTATCGACGTGGGACCCGAACGACCGCGCACACTATGCGGGATCGGATGAGAATTGGGCGCTGGCGGTCAACAGTCTGAAGAGCGCTCTGGAACGCAAGGGGATCGACTATAAAACAATTCCCGGCGAGGCGGCGTTCTACGGTCCCAAGATCGATGTGAAGCTGGTCGATGTGCTGGGCCGTCTGTGGCAGTTGTCGACGGTACAATTCGATTTCAATCTGCCGGCGCGCTTCGAGTTGGAGTATGTGGGCGAAGACGGCGAGCGCCATCAGCCGGTGATGGTGCATCGCGCGCTCTTCGGCTCGGTCGAGCGCTTCTTCGGCGTGCTCATCGAACACTACGCCGGAGCCTTCCCGCTGTGGCTGGCGCCGGTGCAGGTGGGGTTGGTTCCGATCAGCGAGCGGCATCACGAGTACGCCAAGAAAATCGAGAGCGCATTGAAGGCAGCCGGCCTTCGCGTGGAAGTGGACGAGCGCAACGAGAAGATGAACGGCAAGATTCGGGATTTTGCGAATCAGAAGACGCCTTACATTCTGGTCTTCGGCGACAAGGAGCAGGAGGCTGGAGCCGTCAGTGTGCGCACGCGCGGCAAAGGCGATCAGGGGTCGATGCCGCTGGCGGAGTTCATTGCGAAGGCCACGGCGCTGGTGGAGAGCCAATCGACGGAGTTGTGAGGATTGGGTAATCGGACGGCTAATAGCCTTTCATACTCTCGATCGTAGGCAAGCCGAGTGGTTTGTCCGACCCAGCCAACGAGTAGACCTCTAACGTGCTGATTTTTGCATTGGTCTGAAAAAGCATGACGCCCACTGGTTCGCCGTCGACCTCTGCGAGCCAATCGCTGATTAGTTGTTCGCCTTTTCGTTCAACCGGCACACCGTCGAATGCAAAATCGACGGTGGGACATCCGCATTTGCATTTACTTGCAACTGTCAGCCTCTCGATCTGGGACAAGAGATCGTCTATATCTCTATGGGAGTGCTCAATGAGCCATCGGACCAAGTTACGCTCTTGCTGGGTCAACGGACGTTGAATTTTCTCATAGAACTTGCTCGAATCTCTTGCCATGTTTAAATCCTTCGACCTGGTCTAACTCACCATTACATTTTCAACTCAACTACGCATTGATCGCCAATCCCTCTACCGCCCCATAGGCATCCAGCAGCGACTCGGCCAGCGTGGGATGCGCGTGGATGGTAAACATCATCTCCTCGACGGTGCCTTCCAACTCCAGGACGGCAACGGCTTCGGCGACTAACTCGGTTGCCTGCGGACCGAGGATGTGGACGCCGAGAATCTCGCCGTACTTGGAATCGGAGACAACCTTCACAAAGCCGTCGTGACTTCCCAGAATTGTGGCTTTGGAGTTGCCCGCGAAGGGGAATTTTCCTACTTTCACTTCGTAGCCTTTTTCGCGCGCCTGCGCTTCCGTCAAACCGACGGAGCCTATCTGCGGCTCGGTGTAGGTGCAGCCGGGGATGCGGTCGCGGCGAATGGGACGGTAGGTCTTGCCGGCGATCTTGGCAGCGGCGATCATGCCAGCCATCGCGCCGACGTGGGCGAGTTGCGGCAATCCGGCGACGATGTCGCCGATGGCAAAGACGCCCGGCTCGGCGGTCTCCTGAGCCTCGTTGACTTTGACGAACCCGCGATCCAATTCGACGCGAGTCTTCTCAATGCCGAGGTTTGCGGTGCGAGGTGCGCGGCCTACGGCGACCAGCACCTTTTCGGCTTCTTTGGTTTGCGTCTTGCCGTTGGCGTCAGTAAAGGTAACTCGCACGCCCGATTCAACCTCTTCGACTAACTCGACTTTCGCTCCGGTGTTCACGTCAATGCCGCGCTTTTTGAAGAGGCGCGTGATCTCTTTGGAAACCTCCTCGTCTTCCACAGGAACGACGCGGGGCAGAAACTCGATGATTGCAACTTCGCATCCGAAGGTGCGGAAGATCGAGGCGAACTCCATGCCCACCGCGCCCGCTCCGATGACGATCAATGATTTGGGAACCTGGTTGATGGCGAGGATTTCGATATTGGTGAGGATGCGATCGCCGGGTGAGAGGCCGGGCAGCATCTTGGCTTCGGAGCCGGTGGCTAGGATGAGGTTTTTTGCCCTCACTCGGCTGGTTTCACCGCTCGCTGCCTTTACATCGACGATATGCACGCCGCCCGCTGCGGGGCCTGCAAGCTGTCCAAAACCTTCAAGGCGCGCGATCTTGTGCTTCTTCATCAGGAAGTCGAGGCCCTTGACGTGCTTGGCGACGATCGAGTTTTTACGATCTAGGACCGCAGGCCAGTTGAGCGTGGGCGCGCCGATGCCTTGAATACCAAACTCGGCAGCGTGCTGGAGATGATCCCATATCTCGGCGTTGAAGAGCAGCGCCTTGGTGGGGATGCATCCCACGTGCAGACAGGTGCCGCCGAGCTTGGAGGACTGCTCGATCAGGGCGACCTTCAGCCCGTACTCCGCCGCGCGAATGGCCGCCGTGTAGCCGGCCGGACCGCCGCCGAGAATGGTTACGTCATGGATCGTCTCTGCGATTGCTTCTGCCAAGGGAAACTCCATTCCGGGGCGCTCTGTTTCTTATGAGCGCCCATTCCACCATCTAGTCTATACACAGGACACTTGAACTAGGGTGAGACCTTGAAACCGACATGTATCCATCGCACCAGTCTTACGATCCCGTATGCGAATAGCCAGCCGAACAGTATTGGCACCAGACCAACGAATGCAGCGTAGTACCAGTGGTATTGAATCGCTGCTGTCCAATCCTTGTCGAATTGCTGCATACATGCATTCAGATCAGCATGTGGTTCTGTCGCGCAAATGTGCTCTATTGCTTCGGCCGTGTCGCCTTCGTGCAATCCGAGTTCATTGCCCCAGAACGCCCCGCCAATTGCCCAGAGTATTGACGCGACAATCCCGATGCGATGCCATCCATTCAGGCGCATTCAGCCCCCTTCTATAACAATTCAGGATCAAAGAATTTCGCGTCCTCGTTGTACGGCCCTCCGGAGACTTGCTTGCTCCAACCATCCTCCTTCAGATCCTGTAGCTTGGTGACATACGCGGTCCTCACGAAGTACTTATCACCCGACTTGACAGGATTATCGACGTTTTCCACATTGTTTAGCCACGTCTCAAGCTGGTAGATCGCGCCGGAAATGTCACCGCCTGATAGCTTTCTCACTATCAGTGTCTGCGTCTGACCCGCCTTCGAATACATTCGCTGGAAAACCAATTCCTTCTGCTCTTGCATTACGTTCCTCCTTGCCAGGCTTCATCCACACGACTTCCAATTTCTTCCGGTTTGCAGGACATCGAACACTCGAACAATATAAGCGAATAGACGGCGAATAGACAAGGGTCGATTCCGCGTTCGCTCAACTGCACGACCGCTTAGCTTCGAACTCGCTCCATAGTGAGCCATCCTGTTGGAGTGCCTGTCACCGGTACCTCGTTACCAGTTCCACAACCCATTGAAGGGTCTCCGGCTCATCGCCGAAGGCATTGATCCAATGCACATCCGGCTCGCGGCGAAACCATGTGAGCTGGCGCTTGGCGTAGTTGCGATGGCCCTGCTGCGCGGCGGCGACCGCTGCCTCAACACTCAAAGTTCCAGCCAGCACGGCCAATGCCTGCCGGTAGCCCAGTGAGTCGAGGGCCTTCACTGGGCCGTAGCGTGCAAGCAGCAAGCGGGTCTCCTCGATCAGGCCAGCATCGAACATTGCGGCGCAGCGGTGGTTGAGTCTCTCATAGAGCGCTTGGCGCGGCGGGTTGAGGCCAATGCGCAGGAGGCGGAAACCTGTGATGGGATCGCGGGCTTTTTCCTGATTTTGCAGAATACTGGAGAGCGGTTTGCGCGCCTTGATGCAGACCTCGATGGCGCGCATTAGTTTGGGCGTGTCGTTCAAATGAATGCGCGCGGCGGAGGCTGGGTCGAGTCGCTGAAGGATGCGATGCAGCCGCTCTTTTCCTCGCGTTTGATGTATCCGCACGAGACGGCAACGCAGCTCTTCGTGCCGCTCCGGCCCGGCGAAAAGTCCCTCGATGAGTGCGCGCAGGTAGAGGCCGGTGCCGCCGGTGACGATGGGCAGATGGCGGCGTGATGCAATCTTAGCGAGTGCCGCCCTCGCCTGACGGCTGTACTCGCCGGCGGTGAAGGGCTGATCGGGATCAGTCACGTCGATCAGATGATGGGGCAGCCGCGCGCGCTCTTCTGCGGTGGGCTTGGCCGTGCCCAACTCCATGCCGCGATAGACGGCGACGGAATCGCAACTGACGATCTCGCCGCCAAAGCGCTCGCCGACCGCAAGCGAGAGCGCCGTCTTGCCGCTGCCAGTGGGGCCAAGAAGGATCAGAGCCAAAGGTTCCGCCCTGCCGCCGCCCTTCGCTTCTTGCGCGGGAGTCACGGGCGCCACCAGCCGGAAGGAAAGATCCACTTGGGATTGGTGCGCAACAGCCAGGAGAGCAAAATTGCAGCGGCTACCAAGAGCAGGCCGAAGACCTGATTGCGACGGTAGAGGCGCAACTGCGCGGCGCGCCGCATTTGCTCGGCGAGCTGCTGGAAGTACGGTTTGATGCGCGTTTGCACCACGATATTCTGCTGCTGGCTCCAGCGTCACAAAATGGAGAAACTCTACGCCTCAGTATAGGCGAGCGGAAACTCTGCGTCTAAACTCAAATAATGCACGACGAGAATCCTGAAGCCAGCGCTTCGCAAACCTGGGATACTTTGGCGCAAGTTTACGCGGCATCCCGGCAGTTTTCCGCCGATCTGCTTGTCGAGTGGCCTGCTCAACTGAAGATTTGCGGCTCTTTTCAAGGCAAGTACATTCTCGATGTCGGTTGTGGCACGGGCGACAAGGCGCTCTATTTCGCCGAGCATGGTGCTGCCTCTGTGGTTGGTGTCGATCCCAGCCGGGGCTTTGCTCAGAATTGGGAGAGCCACACAAGCTGCGCAAATCTTTCCTTTGCGATTGGCGGTTTTGAGAATCTGGCAACACTGCCGGCAGTTGCAGCGCGGAGATTTGAACTGATCATCTGCTTTCAGGCGCTGATGTATGCGGCGAAGTTGCAGGATTCGGTTAGAACCCTCCGCACTCTTCTTGCGCCGGACGGTGATCTGGTGATTTCGGTGCCGCATCCCTTCCGATTTGCGATACTGCGGAATGAGATCGAAGGCTGGGGACATGGCCGCGCTTACCAGATGACTGCACCTTATCGTTATCCGTCGCCATGGAAGAGCGATTTGTATCTGGAGCACTCCATGCCGCGCATCTCGGATTATCTGAACGCCATTGCAGATGCTGGACTGCGCATTCAGTCGGTGGATGAGCCTGCCGTCACAGAGGAATTGCGAGCGGTTGCGCCGGAGAAGGCTGCCTGGATGGATCGCTATGTTGGCATTTTTCTCATTCGGGCACGTTGTGCCTCATGATGAAGCCCAGGTACTGCATCCCGTTTGACTTCTCATCTCCGATTTGCTGAGATAATCATTCGTGAGCTTTGAAGACAGGGAAGAGCAGGGACGGGACGATGAAAGTATTGATCTTTGGTTCGGGAGGCCGGGAGCATGCGCTGGCCTGGGCGGTGAAGCGCAGCAAGCGGGTCACGGAGGTGGTCTGCGCGCCGGGCAATGGCGGCATCGCGGAGATTGCGCGCTGCGTGGCAGTCGATCTGAAGGACGTGGCCGCGATGGTGCGGCTGACGGAGACGGAGCAGCCGGGGTTGACGATTGTGGGTCCGGAGCTGCCGCTCTCTCTGGGTGTTGTGGATGCACTTCAGGAGCGGGGATTCCGCGTCTTCGGGCCGACGCGCGCGGCGGCGATGCTGGAGTCGAGCAAAGGCTTCGCCAAGCGCTTCTTGCAGCGGCACAAGATTCCTACCGCCAATTACGCGGTCTGCAACAACGCCGCCGAGATCGAAAAAGCGATCGAACTCTTTCATCCGCCGATTGTGGTGAAGGCCGACGGGCTGCACGCAGGCAAGGGCGTCATCATCTGTTCCTCGCGTCACACCGCAATGGAGGCCGCCGTAGATTTGCTCAGCGGCAAGCTGCTGGGCGAGACGGAGCAGCACATCATCATCGAGGAGTTTCTGGAAGGCGACGAGATCAGCTTTCTCTGCCTTGCCGACGGAAAACACGTGCTGCCGCTGCCTCCCGCGCAGGACCACAAGCGCATCGGCGAGGGCGACACCGGACCGAACACCGGCGGCATGGGCGTCTACTCGACCAATGTAATGCTCGACGCCGGCATGACGGAGTGGATTCTGCATCACATCGCCGAGCCAACCGTGCGTGGCATGGCCGAGGAAGAGACGCCGTTTATGGGCGTGCTCTACTGCGGACTGATGATGACCGCGCGCGGCCCGCAGGTGCTGGAGTTCAATGCCCGCTTCGGCGATCCGGAGACGCAGGCGATTCTGCTGCGCCTGGAGAGCGATCTGGTGGATGCTCTGGAGGCCTGCATCGATGGGCGGCTGGCGGAGACGGCGCTGCGTTGGAGTTCCGGCGCCTCGGCCTGCGTGGTCGCCAGCTCTTGCGGCTATCCCGGCAGTTACAAGACGGGGCTGCCGATCACGGGCCTGGAGGCAGCCGCGCAGCTTTCCGGTGTGCAGGTCTTTCACTCCGGTACTTCGCGCGCCGATGGGCAGGTGCTGACCGCCGGAGGCCGCGTGCTAGGCGTGACCGCAGCCGCGCCTTCGCTGGAAGAGGCTTTGGCGCGCGCCTACGAGGCGCTAGAGTTGATTCACTTTGACGGGATGTACTATCGCAAAGATATCGGGCATCGAGCACTGAAGAAGAAGCCATAGAGCCTCCATGAACCTTCCCTCGCTCGAAAGTTCATAACAGGTTCTAGGCGCGGTTAGGCTCAACTGGAGGGCGGCTCCGGTCCTGGTGCTTGTTGTCCGTCTGACTCCTGTGCCAGTTGTGCGGGTGTCTTTTGCTGCTTGAAGCAGACGCGGCAGAGCACCGGACGGCCCTGTGTGGGCTTGAAGGGAACCGTTGTTGCCTCGCCGCATTGCGAGCAGTTAGTCCGCGTCTCCGGACGCACCCGGGAGCCGCCGCGCACACGCTTGGCCTTGCACACCTTGCAGTGCTTGGGGTCGTTCTTGAACTGCTTATCGTGAAAGAATAGCTGCTCGCCAGCGGTGAAAACAAACTCGGCGCCGCAGTCGCTGCACTTCAGGATTCTGTCTGAAAATTCCATGACCGGCTTCCCCAAAGAAGGGAAAAACATTGAAATCGGCCATGATCCCGTAGAGCTTGCCGGTCCCGTTTCCCTTGCTTCGTGCTGCTATCAACAACGAGGGCCCGGGCCGCAACAAGTTCTGCGGCAAAACAATGTCTCTCCGGAAACCGGAAAAACGCAATCAGCACTGCTACGCAATCCGTGCGCAAACTGCTGAAGAAGAAAGATGCGAAACACGCCGTCCGGCCTTGCAAATGGGTGGTCTGCGGCCTGCTGCCTGTATCCTGCTGCGCGCAGCAGGCCGGGACGGCTGGTGTTTTTGAATTGTTTTGAAGCTAATCCTGCTCTTTACGAGCCTTTTTGCGATTCCGCTTGCGCGCTAGTGCTGCCTTGACGCGCTTCTTTTCGCCGGGCTTCAGATAGTAGGAATGACGCTTGACTTCCTTGATGATGTCTTCCTGCTGAACCTTCCGCTTGAACCGGCGAAGAGCATTTTCCAGCGGCTCGCCTTCCTGTACGCGAACCTCTGCCAAAAAATCCACCCCCAAACCCGCCATATGGCTTTACCTATCATACTGGAAACATTGGATGTTGGGTCAAGTGCGCAGGCTCTTTCTTGTTGATTTCTCTCCCAGCAGATGGATTTTCGGCTCAAATCGTACTCTTGAAGGGCCTCTGGTTCCAATTTGGGATGAATTTCTGGCATGGCAGGAGGAGGGGGGGCAGGGAATCGGCTCTTTCGGATGTGCGCATTGCCCTACACTTGTCTAGGAGGCCTTGACGCAATGATTCGCAGCTACAAGGGGCTGGCGCCCCGGATTCCCGCCAGTTGTTATGTGGATCCGTCGGCGCAGGTGATCGGTGATGTGACGCTGGGCGAGCGCTCCTCGGTCTGGATGAATGCCGTGATCCGCGGCGACGTGTATGCAATCCGTGTGGGCGCGAACTCCAATGTGCAGGATTGCGCGGTGCTGCACGGCCAGCGCAATCTCTATCCGGTGCTGGTGGGTGACTGGGTGACGATCGGCCACAATGCCACCGTGCACGGCTGCGTCGTCGAAGACGAGGTGGTCATTGGCCTCGGCGCGCGTATCCTCAACAATGCGCGCATCGGGACGGGATCGATCATTGCCGCCGGATCCGTGGTGCCGGAGGGAACGCAAGTGCCACCTAGAACGCTCTGGGCTGGCGTTCCCGCTAAACTCCGCCGCGAATTGGGTGAGAAGGATCATGCGTTGATCCTCGAATATGCGCGGAATTATCTGGACTATGTGGATATTTATCTGAAGGAAACCGCTCGCTGAGCAGAGTGTATGCGCGGCGAGGGATGCGTGGTATTTTGAAGTAAGCGGAAGGGTGGCAGAGCGGTTGATTGCATCGGTCTTGAAAACCGACGAACCTTCACGGGTTCCGGGGGTTCAAATCCCTCCCCTTCCGCCAGCTATTGCCTTGAGCAGCCGCTCGCAATAGTCTTCATATCAACTCAGAAAAATCCAACCTCAAGCTGATGTGTGGGGCGAATCCCCGCTGCGCCAACTGCGCGGGCGACGGGTTGATGCCAATATGAAGCGCTTCGAGTCGGATATTTACGACAGTGGGCCATCAACCTGCTATGCCGTCATCGACTCGGGGCGGTTAGGTAGATGTAAATGCATCTCCGAATTTCCGGTTTGGAGACGATTTGTTTTAGCTTGTTTGGAGCGGCATAGCAACGGAGTGTATTTTTATAGGGGCTTAGGAAGAAAAGGATCTCAGAGCGGGTCCTTTCTCAAGAGGGATAGTAGCACTTTGTAGAGGTCATCTTTGCGGTGATTGAAGCGAAATTCTGTTTCTTTCAGATGGAGCGGAAAG
>Ga0181528_10000841_pt1 | contig 19984 bp, 20 predicted proteins | sample PEATcosm2014_Bin_47_FD_119742 | JGI IMG/M metagenome (GOLD analysis project Ga0181528, IMG submission 119742) | Peatland microbial communities from MTU Mesocosm Facility, Houghton, MI, USA - PEATcosm2014_Bin10_10_metaG | ecosystem: Environmental > Terrestrial > Soil > Wetlands > Peat | place...
CGGCCGTCGGGTCACTCCTGTCCATCACCGATTGTCCCACGGGACGCCTGGGCCCGGCCGCCGAGGCCGACTCACCGCCGCCGGGCGACCAGGTGCACGTACATCGCCCCGGTCTCCCCACCCGGGGCCAACGGTTCCGTGCCGTCGCACGGCACGACCACCTCGAGTTCGAATCCGTGGCGGTCGAGCTCGTTTTCGGCTCCCCGCAGCGTCACGAAGTGGGTCACCAGGCCGAAGGCATGGGCGGCGAACGGGGCCATCCCCCACTCCCCCTCGTCCCGGGTGAGGCGGCGGAGCCGTCGCCAGTTCCGCATCGCGGTGACCCATGACGGATCGTCCGTCGCCTGGTCGTCAGGCGTCGATCCGGGGCCGCCGCCCGGGGCGGTCGACGTCGCCAGCGGCAGCAACGAGCCGATCTGCCAGGTGATCCCCGGGGCGTTCCCCGGATGGGCGCCGAACAGCGGCCCGTCCTTGTTCAACGTCGAGTAGTAGAACGTGCCGCCGGGCTCGAGGACCCGGTGTGCCTCCGCGAGGATCTCCTCCCGCCCCGGGTGGTCGACCGCGTCGATGCCGTTGTTGCTGAACACGACGAGCCCCTTCGATCCGGAACCGACCTCGGGGAGTGAGCGGGCGTCACCGAGGCGGATGTCCTCGCCGGGGTGCCGCTCCCGGCAGAGTGCCACGAGCTCGGGTGTGTAGTCGATCCCGGTGTAGTCGTCCGACACCAGGCGGAGCAGCGACGTGGTTCGACCCCCGCCCACGCCGAGGTCGAGGACCGGGCGACCCCGGGCCCGGTCCGCGGCGACGCGCAGGGCGACCACCTCACCCGGATCACCCCACCCCTCGATGGCGTACTCGTCGGCGACCGTCGACCAGATGGGGCGATTCGCGTCGTCGACCGAACCGCCTCCGTCGGACTGCGCCATACCGGGAGTGTTGCACGATGACACCCCGCACGGGCGGAGAGCCGGCCGATCTGCGATCCTGGTGTCCATGGAGTCCGCCGAAGGGTCTCCGTCGACCGACACGGTCAGCCGCCGCCCACCGGAAGACGACCGGCGGTCCGTGCGGACGGACGCGTTCTGGATCGGCCCAGTGGAAGGGAAGCTCATGGCCTGGCTCACCCAGCCCCCGGCCGGGCCGGGAGACGTGGGGGTCGTGATCGTCCCTCCGCTCGGGTACGAGAGCTTCACGACCCACCGCACGGTGCGCGCCCTGGCGGAGCGGCTGGCCCTCATCGGCTGCAGTGTCGTGCGCATCGACCTCGACGGGACGGGCGACTCGTGGGGCGAGCCGTGGGATCCGGACCGGGTGCTCTCCTGGCGGGCCTCCCTCCACGAGGCGGCGACCTTCCTGACCGGCATCGGCTGTCGGTCCCTGGTCGTCGCCGGCGTCCGCTTCGGCGCCACGCTGGCGCTCACCGAAGGGGCGGACATGGGCGCCGACCGGGCCCTCGCCTGGGCCCCCGTCGTCAAGGGCCGGACCTTCGTGCGCGAACTGACCCTGCTGGGCGACGAGATCCCCGACGACCACGGCCACCCCGGCCTGGCCGGAGGTGTCGTCCAGGCGGGTAGTGCGTTCGACCCCCAGACCCTCGCCCACCTGCGCACGTTCGACCTGACCACGCTCAGCGTGCCGCCGGCCGTGCACGTTCTGGTCATCGACCGGGACGACCAGGCGCCGAGCCGCGCCCTCGTCGAACGGATCAGCTCGCTGGACGCGGAGGTCGATCACCTCGTCCTCGGTGGATCCGACACCGCGCTCGACCGTCCGACGGAGTACGCCGAGATCGCCGGGACCGTGGTCGACGCCATCGTCGACTGGGTCGGCCCGAGCGGGCCGAGTTCCGCACCGAAGGCGCCGACGGACGTCGCCCGGCGCGAGTGGACCTCCCACGGGGTCACCGAACGGGTCGTCCGGTTGGGGCGCCACCGCCTGGTCGGCGTCCTCACTGAGCCGGACCAGGATCCACGGTGCACGATCCTGTGGCTCAACACCGGATCGGAACCGCACGTCGGGACCGGCCGGGCGTGGGTCGACTTCGCCCGCGACCTCGCCACCCACGGCTACGCCTCGGTGAGGCTGGACTTCTCCGGGTTCGGCGAGAGCCCCGATCTGGGCCATGCCCCCGGGCGCCCCTACGACGCCCACTGCCGCGACGAGGTGGTCGACGTGGCCGCCGACCTGCACGCCCACGGGCATCGCAAGGTCGTCGTCGCCGGCCTGTGCGCCGGAGCCTGGGTAGGCCTGGCCGCGGCCACCGACGAACAGGTCGACGGGGTCATCGCCATCAATCCGCAGCTCTACTGGCAGCCGGGCGATCCGGTGGAGGCGAGCATCGTGACCGAGACGCGTCCCCGCCGCCAGGCGGAGATCCGACGTTTCCGGCGGATCCGTCGCACCGGGGCCTGGTGGGCACTCGACGCGCTCGGTGTCCGCCATCCGGCCGCGCGCCGCCTCCGGTCGATCGACCGGGCCGGCGTCCCCGTGCTCGCCGTGTTCGCCGAGGGCGACGACGGGCTGGAGTTCCTCGAGGACCGGGTGGGTCGGACATGGGCCCACGTCCGACGCCATCCGCACATCGAGGACGTGGTGGTCCCGGACATCGACCACTCGATGCACCGGATCTGGCTGCGGCCGGCGATGGCCGAGGTATTGAAGCGCTGGCTCGACCGGTTCTCCTCCGACGGTTGATCCGTCTCGGGGTGTCGGCGGCCGGGGCGCCGCGGGCCCCGGCAGGATCGCCCTACCTCGGGACCTCCCGGGACGCGTCGATGCCGAAGAGTCCGACCTCGCCGCCGAGGTCCTCGGGGACCAGGGTGGGCGTGTCGCGGTTGAGGACCTCACCCCGGAAGAACGCCGGCCGGACGGCGGCGAAGGCGAACATCAGCACGACACCGACCACCAGCGAGATGAAATCGATCACGAACACGCCGCCGATGTCCCAGTGGGGCCAGAACGGCATCTGCCAGCTCGTGGCGCTGTTGCCGGGGCCCCAGTAGAAGTAGAGGTTGTAGCCGAGCGCCCCCCACAGCATCAGGCCGCCGAGAAGCGGCAGGATGCCCCGCAGCCACAGGTTCCGGGCGCTCTCGGTCAGGGTCGACCGGTAGTACCAGACGCAGGAGAACCCGGTCAGGCCGTAGTAGAAGGCGATCATCACGCCGAGCGCGGACACGGCGTCGGCGATGACCGACCCCGCCGAGATGTAGTTCATCACCACGTAGAGCACGATGGACGCCACGCCCATCACCACCGTGGACACCGTCGGGGTCAGGAATCGCCGGTGGATCCGGGCGAAGGCCGAGGGGATGGCCCGGTACACCCCCATGGCCAACGTCGTGCGGGCGGTCGGGAGGATCGTCGTCTGGGTCGAGGCCGCCGCCGAGCTGAGGACCATGAGCAGGAGCAGGTGCGACAGCACGTTGCCGAACGTGGACGTCCCGAACACCGAGTGGCCGAGGACCGAGAGCACGTCACCCTGGTTGTCCGGATTGCCGAGGCCGATGCCGGTCGTGCCGATGCCGGCGTAGGACTGGGTCGACAGCACCACGAGCACGTAGGTGACCAGGAGCACGAGCGTGGAGAGCACCGCGGCCCGGCCCGGGACCGTATGGGGGTCGGCCGTCTCCTCGTTGACCGACACCGTGGTGTCCCAGCCCCAGTAGATGAAGAGCATCAACAGCACACCGTTGATGAACGCCGACGCCGTGGGGATCTTGAACGGGTTGAACCAGCTCAGCTCGGGGGTCAGGTGGCCGACCGGGGCCGTGCCGTTGCCCACCTTCACGAGTGCCCACACCGACAGGACGAGCAGCATGGTGAGCTCGATCCCGAGGAGGGCCTTCTGGAAGTTGGCCGACACCTCGATGCCGACGTAACAGATCACCGTCATCGCCACGATCCACAAGATGCCGACCAGCAGCACCCAGCCACTGGCCGGGTCGGAGCCGATGCCGTTCGCCCCGAACAGCAGGAAGACGTACTGCCCGGCGATCTGGGCGAGGCTGGCCATCACCAGGACGTCGGCGGCGACGATCGCCCAACCGCCCGCCCATCCGGTCTTGGGCCCGAAGGCCCGCACCCCCCAGGTGAACGTGGTCCCGCAGTCGGGGTCGGCGTTGTTCATCTCCTTGTAGCCGTAGGCGATGAACAGCATCGGCACGAAGGCGATCACGGTGACGGCGGGGGCCTGCAGTCCGATCGCCACGACGACGAAACCCAGCGTCGCCGCCAGGCTGTACGCCGGGGCGGTGGAGGCGACGCCCACCACGGTGCTCGAGATCAGGCCGAGCGCACCCGATTTGAGCCCTTTCTCCTGGCGCTCGGTGACTGGCGGACCCACCGTCGTATCGGTCATCGGTTCCCTCCCCCGTCGTGATCGACCGGGGTTGGGTAACGCCCAGCACCGCGCCGATCGGTCATCCTGGCGCTGTATCCATGCCCGGCTACGACCGTCCCCACACCTCCCGTTGTCGGGCCCGGAACCACCTACCCCGGTCAGCCCGGCCCGTCGGGCGTCCCCGCCCTCCGGCCGGAGGTCACCCGGGCGCCGACCAGTCCGGGTCGATCTCCATGAACACGGTGGCCACTCCCTCGAGGGCGATCCCGAGCAGGGTCCACTCCTGCGGCTCGCCGTTCAGCCCGCTCGGACGCTCGACGACCTGGCGCTCGTCCCGACTGGCCTGGCGGAGGGCGTAGCCGGCCGCCAGCGCGCCCGTGGACTCGGTCAGCTGGCGGAGCGTGAGGGGCGCCCGCACCCGGACGCCCAAACGCCCCATCACGGTCGTGAACAGCTGGTCCCAGGCGTCGCCGGTCTCCGCCAGACCCCTCGCCAGCGCGTTCCGGAGCCTGGAGTCGCCCTTGGTGGTCGGATTGGTGACCGTGACCACCCAGACACCGACCCACAGCTCCCAGTTGCGCGTCCCCACGCGGGAGTCGATGGCCACCTCCCCCGCCAGGCGGGCGACCTCCAGCAGCGCCCACCAGCGGGCGACGGGCGTGGACACGTCGAAGCTGTCCATCAGCGGCCCGAGGAGTTCGTGGGCCGCCTGCAGCTGCCCCGCCTCGTTGACGTCCGCCACCACCTCGGCCATGAGATCGGTCTGGAACTCCGCCTGGTCGGCCCACACCCGACGGATGATCGACGCGTTGGTCACCCGGATGCCGGTGTCCGCCTCCACCCGGGCCAGGACCCGCTTGAACGTCAGGTCGGCACCGGTCCGCAGGCCGTCCTCCTCGAGCACGGCCATTCCGGCGCTCAGGAGCAGCTCACGGAGTTCGTCGCGGGAGCGTCGTTTCGGGGTGTCGGGAGCCTGGTGCACGGCCGGAGTACACCAGGTGCGCCGCGCGTGGTCAAAGTCACGCCCGGAGGCCCGGACGGGTGGTCACCCCCCGGGTGCCGCCTGCGAACGGAGTGCCGTACGGAGGTCCTCCCGGGTGAGGGCGGTGGGCTCCGTGGAGCCGATGAAGTCCACCAGGACCTCGACGAACCGGTCGGGGACCTCGGCGTGGGGGAAGTGGCCGACCCCGTCGAAGACCACCAGCCGACTGTGAGGCATGGCCTCCTGGGCCTGGAAGGCATGCGACACCGGGATGATCCGGTCGTCGGACCCCCACACGATCAGAGTGGGGAGCCCACCGGCCAGGTAGAGCCGCTCGATGGCGCTCACCGACTGGCCACCGGGGTCGATGACCGCCCGCATCGTGCGCAGGAAGGCCCGACGGTTCTCGGGTTCGATCAGCGACCGGTACGAACGCCACATCTCGGTGACCCGTGGCTGGCGGATGCCCTTGGCATCGAGGAACCGGGCCGCCGCGTCGCCCCACTCCCCCGCGAACGACGGGAACAGAAGGGGCATGAGGAGGTCGACGCCGGGAAGCGAGAGGAGCCGCAGCATCCAGCTCACCTCGCGCCCCAGTCCGCCGGCGTCGACGAGCACGATGCGCTCGCACAGCTCGGGGTACTGGTACGCGAACTGGAGCGCCACTCCCCCACCGAAGGACTGGCCCACGACCGTCGTCCGCTCGATGCCGAGGACCTGGAGCAGGTCCCGGACGGTGCTGGCGTGGCTGCCGAGCGAGTAGTCGCCGGACGGCTTGTCCGAGGCTCCGTGCCCGAGGAAGTCGGGGGCGACCACCGTGAACCGCGACTCCAGGAGCCTCATGGCCGGGATCCAGGTGTCCGAACTGCCTGCGATCCCGTGGAGCAGGACGAGCACCGGACCCACCCCCGCCTGCCGGTACGCCACCCGGGCTCCGTGCAGCTTCAGGTACTGCACCGGATAGGGCTGCTCGACCGCCATTGCGTGAACCATACCCAGAGTCTGGAGGTCGGAACGCACCGCCGACAGGGCCAGAGGACCCGGTGTGGCCGCCGCCGGCCCTCTGACAGACTCGGCACCATGACAGAGCCGGTCCTCCGAGCCCCGAACCGCGGAGCGGCCGGACCGGCCGAACCGCTCGGGCCGACCGGGCCGACCGGCGAAGCCTCCGGCGGCCGGTCGACGCCCGGCTGGGCCTACGGGGTGCTCGGGGTGCTCGTCGTCACCTCGGCCGTCCTGACGGTCTGGCGGACGGGATCGAGCCTGGAGCTCTACTACGCGGCGGCCGTCCGGAGCATGACGTCGAGCTGGCACAACCTGGCCTTCGCCGCCTTCGATCCCCGGGGCACGGTCACCCTCGACAAGCTCCCGGGGGCCTTCTGGCTCCAGGCCCTGTCGGCCCGGCTCTTCGGCATCCATCCGTGGGCGCTGGCCCTCCCCCAGGTCCTCGAGGGCCTGGTCAGCATCCTGCTCCTCTTCTCCACCGTCCGCCGGCTCCGCGGACCCGGGGCGGCCCTGCTGGCGTCCGGGATCCTGGCCGTGGCCCCTGCGTCCACCGCCCTCGACCGCGGCAACATCTCGGACTCCCTCCTCATCGTGTGCCTCCTGGCCGCCGCCCGCCTGCTCGTGGCCGCCCTCGAGCGGCCGTCGCTGCTGCGCGCCGCGTGGGTGGGCGTGCTCGTCGGGATGGCCTTCCAGGCGAAGATGGTCGAGGCCTGGCTGATCCTCCCCGTCCTCGGCCTGACCTACCTCGTCTGTGCACCCGTGTCCTTCCGGCGGCGGGCCCTCCAGCTCGGTGCGCTCGTGGCGGTCGGTGTCATCGTCTCGCTCAGCTGGATGACCGCCGTCAGCCTGGTGCCCCGGCACGACCGTCCCTACGTCGACGGGAGCGCCGGCGACTCGGTGTTCGAGCAGGTCTTCGACTACAACGGGTTCGGGCGGGTGGGCCAGCCCTCGCCCAACCAGGAACTCGCGCGCACGCTCGGGCTGCCCGTCCTCGACGACCCGGGTCCTCCCGCCGGGATCCTGCGGCTCCTGACCGGCCCGTACGCCCGCGACGTCGGGTGGCTGCTGCCGGCCGCCGTCGTGTCGGGGGCGGCCTGCCTCGTGCGCTGCCGCGGACGCCGACGCACCGACCCGTTCGTGGTGGCGACGGTGCTGTTCAGCTCGTGGCTGGTCACCTTCGGCCTCTTCCTCAGCGTCACCACCAGCTTCAATCCGTATTACCTGGCGGTCCTCGGCCCGGCCGTGGCCGCCCTGGTGGGGTCCGCCCTCGTCGGGGCGTGGTCCGCCCGCCACCGGCTGTCCGGCCAGCTGCTGGCAGCCGCGCTCGTGGTGGTCACCACCGTCACCGCCGTCCACGTGCTCGGCGGGGCCGGAGCGGCGGGGCCGTCCGGACTCGAGGCGGCGGTCGTCGCGCTCGCCGCAGTGGCGCTCGTCGCCCTCACCGTGGCGGGCGTCCGGCGGATCACGTCGCCACTTGTCGGAGCGGTGGTGGCCGGCGTGGTGGTCACCTCGCTCGCGCTCGTGCCGACGGTGGCCTCGGTCTGGATCACCGCCGATGCCCTCGGTCCTTTCGACACTCCCTTCCAACCGGCGGCCGTGACCGCCTTCACCAAGGCCTTCTTCAGCCCCACCCGCGACGCCGTGGGGCTCGACAAGATCACGGCGGCCCGGCTGGGGGCACCCGATCTCTTCGCCGCCCAGACCTCGGCCCTCGCCGCCCCGTACATCTTCACGACGGGCGACGAGGTCCTTCCCATCGGCGGGTTCACCGGGACCATCCCCGAGCCGACCGTGGCCCGGATCCGGACGCTGGTCGCCTCGGGCGCCTTCCACCTGGTCCTCGCCGGGTCGTCGACGAGCGACCCCCGCATCGCCTGGGTGGCCCGGCACTGTCGGCACCTCGGCGCGCCGTCGGGCGGTGGGATCGTCCCCGGGGCGAAACCCGTCCTGGCCTACTTCTGCCTACCGTCGGACGCCACCGGTTGAGGACGGACGCCGTCCGGCCCACCGGCCGGATCCGGGTTGCAACTCCAGCTTGCAACAGGTGTCGACACCTGGGGCCCCGGAGCGGCTAGAACGGGACCATGAGTCTGCGCGCCCCGCGTCAAGAAATGGCCCCTGCCCGTCGCCGGAGGCATGGCGCGATCGCCGGTGCGCTGCTGTTGGCCACCGGTCTCCTGGTGACCGCGTTCGGCATTCCGGCCCAGTCGTCCGGAGCGGCCACCGCCGACGGTGCCAAGGTCACCTCGATCACGATGAACAGCGCGAAGGCGTACACACCGCACGCGCCGAACGGCGGGACCGACGACTACCACTGCACGCTGGTCAACCCGCACGTGGAGCACAACTCGTTCATCGTCTCCAGTCAGTTCACCCCCGGGACGGGGGCGGCGACCAAGGAGGTGCACCACGAGATCACCTTCCTGGTCCCCCCGTCCGCCGTACCCCAGGTCGAGGCCCTGAACGTCTCCGACAAGGGATGGAGCTGCTTCGGCGAGTCACCGTTCCCCACCCTCAGCCTCGCCTCCCTCACCGAGACGCCATGGCTCAGCGCCTGGGCGCCCGGACACGGAAAGGACGTCCTGCCGGTCAGCACCGGCACCCCGCTCCCGGCCCACAGCCTCGTGATCATGCAGGTGCACTACAACCTCCTCGAGGGGGACAAGCCGGTCAAGGTGGGCGTCAAGCTCGATACCGTGCCGGCGTCGACCCACCTGCGGCCGTTGACGCTGACGCCCTACCCGGCGCCCATCAACATGCCCTGCCCAGCCGATGAGGCAGCCAACCTGACCGCCTACCCGCTGTGCGCGCGCTCCGCCTCGCTCAACTACCTGTCCCAGCGCTTCGGCGCCGGGGCCGTCGTCTTCCAGAACGTGCTCGAGCTCCTCTGTGGAGAGAGCACCACCAGCCCGCCCGAGGGGGACTCGGTCACCTGCACCCAGCAGATCCGCACGCCGGGTTACATCGTCCGGACCACCGCCCACATGCACCTGCTCGGCCGGAGCATGACCATGGTGGTGAACCCGGGGACCCCACAGGCCACCACGGTCCTCGACGTGAAGAACTACGACTTCAACTACCAACGCTCCTACGACCTGAAGAAGTGGGTCAAGGTCGTGCCGGGCGACACGGTGCAGTTCACCTGCACCTACGACCCGACCCTGGCCCAGGAGCTACCGGCGCTGCGCAAGGCACCGCCCCACTTCGTCACGTGGGGTGACGGTTCCTCGGACGAGATGTGCCTGGGTCTCATGCAGACCGTGCCGCTCAACCCGCACGCCACCGTCGACTGGGCGGCCATCGGCTCGGGCCACCACTTCGGCGGCCAGGGGTCCCACGCCGACTTCACCGGCCACCCCGGGTCCAGCCCGGCGGCCACGCCGACCACCGGCGCCTGACGGACCTCACCCCGCGGGCGTACCGGACGGAGCGATCCGTCCCGCCCTCTCGGGCCCGGTCCGTGACGTCGTCGTCACGTCCCCACGGGACGGGCGCCAGCCGGTGACCCCCAGGAGGGCGAGCGCACTGAGCATCAGCAGCGGACCCGTGTTCGGGTCGGTGGCCGAGCCACTGGCCAACTGACCGAAGGCCTCCCCCACCACCCAGACACCCAGGGCCACGACGACCCCGGCCCCGGCCGCCACCTGGCGCCAGCGCGGGCTCCCGAGGCCGGCCACACCGATGAGCGCCGGCACCGAGACGAGGAGGAGTACGGCGAGCCCTCCGAGGTGGCCGACCCCGGCGATCGCCCATCGGTCGATGTGGTCGAGCCAGACGGGTACCTGGCCGGCGGTCGTGACGAGCTGGCTCTCCACCGCCGAGGCCGACCGGTTGGCCGGCAGCAACGACAGCAGGGCACCGTCCAACCAGATCGCGGCCCAGGCGAGGGGGAACCATGACGCCACCGGCTCCTCCCGGGCGTCGGGCGCCGACCCGGTGCCGCGGGTGGGCCAGGCCGCCAGGGCGAGGACGGCATACAGCGCGGCCGCTCCCGGACCGCCGGTGAGTAGCGACGCCGTCCCGCCGGCGAGGCCACCGAGGCCCTCGCCGAAGAACCACACCCCACCGGCCCAGAGCACCGAGGTGGCGGCGGCCAGCCGCGCGGTGCGTCGCCAGAGCAGGCCCACGCCGAGGGCCAGCTGCACGAGGGCGAACAGCCCGTCGGTGGGCACGGGATGGGCCGCGATCACCAGGGCGGTGTGGTGTACCGGCCAGGACACCCAGGCAGGCTGACCCACCGCCGTCGGGGCGATGACCTGTGTGCCGAACTTGCGGGTGAACATGTAGGGCTGCAGCTGCAACAATCCGTCGAGCAACCACAGCACGCCGAGGCCGACCTGCACGTGCCGACGGGTGACCCACGGACGGTTCGTCGGAGCCGTCCCGCTCCCCTCCCCCACCGCCGCCCGGGTCGCGCCCGTCGTGGAACCGACCCCGTCCTGTACGACCGTCGTCATCGCCATCCTCCTCGTCACCGGACCGGGCCGGCCGCTCACGCCGGGAATCACCCGGGTGTTCTTCGGAACGACGCGGCAGACGGATGGCAGGGTGCCCACCGGACAGCCGGTCGCGCATCGGGCTCACGCCGCTGTCCGGTCCAATACCCCAGGTCGCCGGTCACTTTCTTCCATCTATCATCCGAACGCCTTCGCGTGACGAACACTCAATCGTCCGGAGTACTCAGGAGAATTGACCTGAATGCCTGCCGCGACAACCGGGGGTGCGACCGCCGTACCCCCTGTCTCCATGCGACGCGTCACGTTCGTGCGGGTCGGAAAGGGTGATCCACTTGAGGGCACATTCACGTACACCACGAGCGAGATCGGTAGCATTGCTGCTCGGCTCGCTGGTGCTGCTGTTCACATTGGCCGGCGGCCTCGCCGGTGGAACGGCCTCCGCGTCGGCGTCGCACGCGTCGACGACCAGATCCCATTCCGTCGCCTCCGGGGACTCCGGCACGACGGTCGACCCGTTGCGGTACAACTGCGGCAACGACGCCCCGACCTGTGGCCAGGTCGGCGAGTCGTACGGCTACTACAACGGCACCAACGTCGACCTGCTCTACTCCGAGAACTACTACTGCGACACCGCCGTCCCGTCGCACGCGGCCACCGGGTGTGAGGTCGGCTCCGGTCCGTCGTCCGCCGATCCGACGGCGCCGTCCCCCGACGGTACGTCGCTCGGCAACACGACCCACAGCGACACGCTCTACATCCCGGTGCCGCTCTTCAGCGGCGCCCCGGCGACCCAGTGCACGGCGACAGCCACCTGCGTCGACCACCCACCGACCATCGACCTGTCGGCCATCGCCGGCGCGCTGCCCGGTGACCCGTCGCCCTCCAGCCTGTACAACGTGCCGATCCCGGCCCACGACCACGTGGTCGGGACCCGCAACGGCGGGCTTCCCGAGTGGTGGAACGTCCAGGTCATCGCCACCACCGATCCGGCGACGTTCGCCACGCTGACCAGTGTGTCGGCCATCGATGCCGCGGTCGCGGCGTCCAAGGCGGTGTCGGTGCCCACCAACGCCTTCCTGTTCTTCCAGGTCCTGGCGGGCACCGTTCCGGCCGCCCAGGCGGCCGACCTCGGTACCTCGGCTCCCCCCGGAGCGGCGGTCGCCACGGCCCCGGCCGCACCACCGGCCAGCCAGGTCGAGCCCGGCACGACGATCGACAACCTGCGCAACGACTGCGGGGCCACGGCGCCGAACTGCCAGGGCATCGGCATCAGCCACGACTGGATCGAGGGCCAGGACGTCGACGCCCTCTACACGGAGCCGTTCTACTGCGGCACCACCGCGGGCACGGTGCACTCGTCGACGGGCTGTGAGGCGGGCGCCGACCCGACCTCGGTGCCGCCGGGTGTGTCCGACCCGACGCCTCCCACGCCGACCGTCACCAACAGTCAGATCGACCCGTTGTACATCCCGGTGCCGCTCTACTCGAGCCCACCGGTCGCCTACACCCAGTGCCCCGGCGTGATCACCTGCATCGACCACCCGGCGACCATCGACCTGTCGCTGCTCGCCCCGACGCTCGGGGTCAAGGACGCGGCGTCGCTGGACAACGTGCCACTGCCCTCCCACGACCACCTGCTGACCACCCGCAACGGTGACCAGCCGGAGTGGTGGAACGTCATCGTCATCCCGGTGACGTCGGCCAAGGGCCTGGCCACCGTCGAGCAGGCCAAGGACTACAGCACGGTCAAGGCGCTCGAGACGGTTCCCGGCAGCGGTATCGGCGTGGCCGGTGCCCCCGAGGTGCCGACCAACGCCTACCTGTGGTTCCAGACGCTGCCCGGCGCCGGTCCGGCCACCCCGGGTCCGGTCTCGTCGACCTGCACGACCCACCTGCCCTCGGGCTCGGTGGTGGGCGGTGCCGCCCTCGACGACGGCACCGGCTACTACGAGGTGGACCGCTCGGGTGACGTGGCCGCCTTCGGGGCCGCCACCTGCTACGGCTCACTGACCGGGACCTCCCTCAACGCTCCGATCGTCGGCATGGCCGTCGACCGGGCCACCGGGGGCTACTGGCTGGTGGCGGCGGACGGCGGCGTCTTCGCCTTCAACGCCCCGTTCGACGGGTCGGCCTCCAACCTGCGGCTCAACGCCCCGGTGGTGGGCATCTCGGCGACCGCCGACGGCTCGGGCTATCGCCTGGTGGCGTCGGACGGTGGGGTGTTCTCCTACGACGCTCCGTTCTACGGCTCCGGCGGCTGGACGCATCTCAACCAGCCGATCGTGGGCATGGGCGTCGACCGCATGACCGGGGGCTACTGGCTGGTGGCGGCCGACGGCGGGGTGTTCGCCTACGACGCACCCTTCTTCGGCTCGACCGGTGGGGAGCATCTCAACAGCCCCGTGGTCGGCATCATGCCGGTCTCGGACGGGTCGGGCTACCGGCTCGTGGCCTCGGACGGCGGGGTGTTCTCCTTCGGGGCCCCGTTCTACGGGTCCGCCGGTGACGTGCACCTGAACGAGCCCGTCGTCGCCGGATTCGATGACAACTCCTACGACGGCTACTGGTTGGTGGCTTCGGACGGGGGCGTCTTCACCTACAGCCCGACCGGCGAGGCCATGCCGTTCTTCGGATCGGCGGCCTGACCCGGGAGGGAGCCCGGACCGGGGGGCCGGGCTCGGCAGGACCGGGTCGGCTCCACCGGTCCACCGCAGCACGGGAGGGAGGCCGTTCGGCCTCCCTCCCGTCGCGTCCGGTCCCCTGGGAGACTGGGGCCATGGCCACCGACGACGCAGACCACCAGGAGCCCGCCGTCCCGACCGAGCGTCGGTTCGGTTGGTCCAACCTGTTCGTGACCCCCGACGAGGACCCGAGGAGCTTCGCCCCCTCGGTCGGTGAGCGGGCGACGCTGATCGACTTCCTCACCGGTTCCCGTCAGACGCTGGAGCTGAAGTGCCGGGGTCTGGACGCCGAGCAGATGGCCCGACGATCCGTTCCGCCGTCGAACATGTCCCTCCTCGGCCTGGTCCGTCATCTGGCCGATGTCGAGCGGTACTGGTTCCGGCAGGTCCTGTCCGCCGAGGACGCACCGCGCCGCTTCCGCACGACCGAGGACCACGACGCCGCCTTCAACGACGTCCGCCCCGATCCGGCGATGGTCGACGAGGCCTGGGAGGCGTGGCGGGAGGAGGTCGCCAGCGCCGACCGCTACTTCGCCCGGTGCCCGGACCTGGGTGCGACGGCCCCCCTGCCCGACGAGGACGAGGAGATCGCCGTGCGCGAGGTGGTCATGCACATGATCGAGGAGTACGCCCGCCACTGCGGCCACGCCGACCTCCTCCGGGAGCGGATCGACGGACGGGTGGGCGCGTAGGGCCGGCCCCGCCGGTCGGCACGGGGGTCCGTCGGCGGGCGGTTTCGGTACGGTGGTGGCGATGCGACTGAACGGCCGGCGCCGGGTGTGGGACTACCGGGGGAAGGTCGCCGTCGTCACCGGGGCCTCGGCGGGCATCGGTCGGCGCCTCGCGTCGGACCTGGCGTCGGCCGGGGCGGTGGTGATCGGGGTCGCCCGCCGCGAGGAGCGGCTGCAGGACCTCGTGACCGAGATGCGGACGTCGAGTCCGGCGTCGTCCTACCGGATCTGCGACCTCGCCGACGTCGCCGCGTTCGTCGGCCTGATCGAACAGGTGGAGCAGGAGTTCGGCCGCATCGACATCCTGGCCAACATCGCCGGGGTCGGCGGGATCATCCGGACGGAACCGATGACGCCGACGTCGCTGCGATCCATCAGCGAGGTGAACTTCATCGCTCCCGTCACCGGGATGCTGACCGTGCTGCCCGGCATGCGGCGTCGGCGGTCCGGGGCGATCGTCAACATGGGCTCGGACGACGGGCGGGCGCCCGGCCCCGGCGCCGCCGACTACGCGGCGAGCAAGGCGGCCCTGTCGGCGGCGACCGAGAGCCTCTCCTACGACGCGAGGCCTGACGGCGTCTTCCTCCACGCGGTCTACCCGGGTTGGGTGCCGACGGACATGGGGATGACGTCGGTGCGCGACGGTGGGCTCCCCATGCCGCCACCCCCCGTGCGTCGGACCGAGGCGCAGGTGTCGTCGGTGGTGCTCGCCAGGATGTTCGATCCGCGCTTCGAGATCAACGTGGCGGTCCTGCCCCTCGTCGCCCCGATGCTCCGGACACTGGCCCCCCGCACCTATCAACGGTTGCGGGCCACCCGCTGACCCCGACGGACCCCCGTTAGCGACTCGTTAACGCCCGGTCGCTACCCTCCACCCGTCGGCACCGTGCCGGCGCGCATCGGAGGAGGAACCATGAACGGGTACCGTCGGCTGTTGATCGCGGTGGCAGGGGCCGGTCTCCTGAGCCTGACCGCCGCCACCACGGCGGGGGCTTCGACGGGTCGGGCGTCCACCTCGGCCGATCCGGGATCCGGCACGGGCAACGTCTCGGGCACCGTCACCCTGGCCGGGACGGCCAAGCCGGTGAAGGGCGTCTGCGTGAACGTGATCGAGACCTCGGACAACACGACGGTGGGGACGAGCACGCCGACGACCAAGACGGGCGCCTGGAGCCTCGACGGGATCCCCGCGTCCACCGACTACACCGCCGTCGCCGGCAACTGTGGGGGCGTGGGGAAGTACGTCGGACAGTGGTACGACGACGAGAACTACCAGAGCGACGCCACGCAGTTCGCCGTCTCCTCCGGGGCCACCACGACCGGCATCGACTTCTCCCTCGCCAAGGGGGGCGCGGTCGCCGGCAAGGTCACCGATTCGGTGACGAAGAAGCCGGTGGCGGGCATCCTGGTGATCGCACTCTGGACGACCGACGACTCGGCGTCGACCTACTCGGCGTGCACCGGCGCCAAGGGCACGTACAAGCTCGAAGGCGTTCCGACCAGTGGAGCCAAGATGGAGTTCGTGCCCAACGCCTGCGGCACCACCTCGACCTACGACACGGTCTTCTACCTCGATGCCCCGGACTACGCCTCCGCCACCGTCGTGCCGATCTCGGCCGGCAAGACGACGAAGGACATCAACCAGACGGTGACGGCCGGAGGCTGAGCATCGAGGGCGCCGCGGTCCACCGGTCGGCGGCCGGTGGACCGAACGGCGCCACCCGGTCGGTCAGTCGGGCCTCGGCGTGAACTCCGAGCCGTCGAGGAAGTTGATCGTGACCAGCGCGGTAGCCACCAGCCGGTCGTCCTTCCCGACGTCGTGGACACGGACGTCGCAGACGCCGTGGTGACGGCCGATGCGCAGGACATCCGCCCGGGCCTGCAGCGGGCCGACCCTCGCAGCGGCGAGAAAGCTGACGGACAGGTTGGACGTCGCCGGTGGCCGCCGGCTGGCGCCGGCGACGGCCGATGCCCCGGCACAGTCGATGAGGCTGGCCACGAGTCCACCGTGGACCGCACCGCTCGGACCGCGCATCTCGTCGCCCACGTCGAGTTCCACGACGTGCATGCCGTCGTCCATGAAGTGCCGGTGCGGGAGCACGTCGAGCAGGGGACAGCCGAGACCCTGGTTCTCCCCGGCGCTCCGCCGTCGTTCTGGGGGCATCGCCGGATGTTAGGCCGCGCCCGACGGACGGCGACGGATGCGACGGGTGCGACGGGTGCCGCCGGTAGCGTCAGGTTCCCGGTGGGTACCGACGGAGGTGACGATGAGGGTCGTGTTCGTACACGGAGCGTGTGTCCAGGACGGTGCGTGGTGGTGGCACCTCACGGCCGACCTCTTGGCCGAGGGTGGCGTCCCGAGCGTCGCGCCACGGCTCCCGAGCTGTGGTGAGGGCGGACGACAGGGGGGCGCCGACGGTCCCGGGCTGCCCGAGGACGTCGCCGCGGTCCGACAGGTCCTGCAGGACGACGATGCGCCGACCGTCGTGGTCGCCCACAGCTACGGAGGGATCGTCATCGCGGAGGCGGCGGCCGGGGTCGACTCGGTGCGCCACCTCCTCCTGGTCTCCAGCTACCTGCCCGAGGTCGGGCAGAGCCTCGCCGACTTCGGTGACGGCTCGCCGGCCCCGTTCCTCGACATCGACGCGGCCGGCGGCACGTTCGGCGTGCGGCCGGAGCTCCTCGTGGCCACGTTCCTCCAGGACTGTGACGCCGGCATCCGGGCCGGGGCCGCCGACCGGCTCGCCCGCCAGAGCCTGTCGGTGACGGCCCAACCCGTGGGCGCGGCGGCCTGGCACGACGTGCCTTCGACCTACCTCGTCTGCGGCCAGGACCTCGGCACACCGGCGCCCCTCCAGCGCGAGTTCGCCCGCCGGGCCGGTGACGTCGTCGAACTCGACACCGGCCACCACCCGTTCCTGTCCCGACCGGCCGCCGTCGCGGAGCTGGTGGTCGGCCTCTGACCCCCCCGTGAGCGCGCCGTCCGATCCGGCCTCCTCGCGTTCACACGAGGGGATCGGCCATGATCTCCCGGACCTCCTGGGCGCAGCGGCAGGCGTCGGCGAAGCGGGTGGCCCACGCCAACGCCTCCTCCTGGGAGGGCACGTCGACGATCGCGAACCCGCCGATGACCGCCTTCGTCTCGGGGAACGGACCGTCGGCGACCGTCCCGTCCGTGGCTACGACGGTGGCCCGCTGGCGCTCCACGCCGCCCCCGAAGACCCACACCCCGGCGTCCTGCGCCGCCCGGACCACCCGGTGCGCGGCCTCCCCCACCGCGGGCAGCTCCTCCTCGGGAATCACCATCGCCCCGTCGTCGAACGAGATCAGGTAGCGCGCCATCCCGAGCCTCCTCTCCTAGCTGGCCCCTCACCCTATTCGCGAGGCCCGCACGGGCACCGGGCCGGCGGGCTCACGCCGGCGGGGACGCACCCTCCCGCTCGTCCAACCACGCGAGCAGGGCGTCGAGGTCGACGAACGTCACATCGCGGTCCTGGACGGGAAGGTAGGCGACGATGGAGCCGTCCACCACGTTGACCGACACCACCGGCTCCCCCCCGGGGTCGAGGCACCACGACGCCAGGCCGCCGGGCGTCGTCGACGGTTCGTAGCGCCACCCGCCCCGCGCCTGCAGGGCCGCGCCGACCCGGTCGAACAGCTCGTCATCGGCCGACATCGGCATCCTCCTGCTCGTGGTCCCTCAGTCTCCCACCGGGACGGCCGGCTCACGCCCGTACCGGCTCGATGACAGCGCCGACCAGATCGGCCGCCGCGTCCATGAGGTGCTCGTAGGCGCGCCGGTAGTCGGCGGCACCGCTCGGGCCGTCCAGGTCGGACCGGACGTCGTCGACGGCCGCCTCGAGGCGGTAGAGGCGGTCGTGCAGCTTCCGCAGGTCGGCCACCGACACGAGGCACTGGTCGCCGGGCACGTGGAGCTGGTCGGCCCGCCGTCGGGCCTCGTAGGCCCGTTGACGGTGGGAGGGACTGCAGAACCGACGCGGACGACCCGCCCCGGTCCGGGCGGCCATCGGCCGGTGGCACCAGTCGCAACGCAGCTCGTCCACGGGGATCGTCATGCCCTGACGGTACGCCCGGCGACGGGCCGGGTGGGTGACCTGGGGCGCGCGGTCCGGGTCAGGCGCGGTCGAGGCGGACCACCGGGATGACCCGGTCGGTCTGCTCCTGGTACTCGGCGAAGTTCGGGTACACGGCGGCGTGGGCGGCGTAGACCTCGTCGCGCGCCTCGCCCTCGAGCACGACCGCCGTGGCCCCGAACGAGTCGGAACCGAGTTCGACGGTCACCGACGGGTTGGCCACCAGGTTGTGGAACCAGTCGGGGTCGGTCGGTGCCCCCGCCTTCGACGCGAAGACATAGAGGTCGTCCCCGTCGACCCGGGCCACCACCGGATTGACCCGTTCGGCGCCCGACCTGGCCCCGGTGGTGTGGAGGAGGACCAGCGTCGCCCCCCCGAACGGCCCGCCGACGACGCCGCCGTTGGCCCGGAACTCCTCGATGATCTTGGCGTTGAAGTCGTCCATCTCGGCCATCGCACTCCACTCCTCTCGTCCGGACACCACCCGCGCGGCGCCGACCCACACTACGACCTGGGCTCCGCCGGCGGTCGGTCGGTCGCGGCCTCCTCCGGCGCTCCTCCCCGGTAATCTCACCGGGGAGCGACCACCATGGACCACGACCCCGACGACTTCTCCTTCGAGGACATGTACGACGACGAAGGTGTGTACTTCCGCACCTGCGGGAAGTGCGGCGCCCGCACATCCCCCCGCTGGTCCGAGTCGGCCTGTCTCGAAGAGGCACGCCGCTACGGCTGGCGACGGGTGGCCGCCTCCGACCGGCCCGGCGCCCGCCGCATGGACCTGTGCGGCGCCTGCGCCGACGACGCCGGCATCGGCCCACCCCTCGCCCGCTTCGGCTGGTGACGTCGGGGTCGACCGGTCGGTCGACGCGACGACGTCAGTCGTCGAGCGTGAGCACCCGGCCCGCCAACGGATCGGCGTGGTCGACGCCGCGCTTCTTGCGTCCGAGCGGCGCCGGCGCGCCGATGTTGACCCAGCCGAGCAGCGACTCGGTCGGAGCCAGGTCGAACAGCGCCCGCACCGGCGCCGTTCCGAGTACCGCCGCGCTCTTCCACACCGCGCCGTAGCCGAGGCCGGTGGCCGCCAGTACGACGGCGTAGCCGGTGCACGCCGCCGACGCCACCTGCTCCCACTCCTCGACGTTGCTCGTCGGGTCGGGCGAGGCGATCAGCTGGACCGAGCACGGCGCCGCATACGCCTTGTTGCGCATCTTCGCCACCACCGCGTCGGGCAGGTCGCCACCGCGTGCCTCGAGCAGACCGGCCACCAGGGCGTCGGCGAAGCGGTCCCGGCCACCTCCGGTGCACACGGCGAAGCGCCACGGGCGCAGGTCGCCGTGGTCCGGGACGGTGGTGGCCGTCGCCAGGATGCTCCGCAGGTCGTCGGGCGTCGGCGCGCCACCCCCCGGTTCGGGCTCGGGTCGCACCGCCGACAGCCGACCCACCCATGCGGGGTCGGGCGGCGGCACGACCGCGACGGCGGGCTCCTGCTCGTCCACGTCGACGTCCATCACCTTCACCTCCGAGAAGAACTCCTTCCTGGAGCGTAGGGCGTCCCCGGCGTGCATCCGGCCACATCCACGGCGATGAGCAGGGTAAACCGACCACCGTTCGTGCCGGGGTGGCTTCGGCAGTAGCCTGTCGCCCGGTATGGGCCATCGCATCGAAGTCGAACTCACCAGTCAGTCGGACGAG
>Ga0181528_10000843_pt1 | contig 19966 bp, 17 predicted proteins | sample PEATcosm2014_Bin_47_FD_119742 | JGI IMG/M metagenome (GOLD analysis project Ga0181528, IMG submission 119742) | Peatland microbial communities from MTU Mesocosm Facility, Houghton, MI, USA - PEATcosm2014_Bin10_10_metaG | ecosystem: Environmental > Terrestrial > Soil > Wetlands > Peat | place...
ACCGGAGGCAACGCGCTCGCCGGCCAAACCGTGCACGGGTACGCCACCGCCGTCCGCCCCGAAAACCGCCTGCGCGTGCTCAACACCGAGAAGCACTTCGACCACATCGGCGGCAACGCCTTTTTTCGCGCACAGGGTATCGACATTTGGGGACACCATGCGCTCGCGCGCACGCCTTCCGAATTCCAGGCGGAAATCGCCGAGTTCAACGGCGCCATCCCCAACCCGCAACGCCGAGCCGCCGGCGAGGCTGCCGCCTTCTTCCATGGCACTCAACTCACGAATCCCAACTGCGCCATCGAGTACGACACCCGCTTCGATCTCGGCAAATGCGCCGTCGAAATCCTGCTGACGCCCGGCCACACGGCTACCAATGTCTCCGCCTGGGTGCCTGGCGACGGCGTCGTTTATACCGGCGACTGCCTGATCGCCGAGTACATTCCCAACCTCGACGCTGGCACGCCAGCCGATTGGCGGATCTGGCTGGCATCCATCGATCGCCTGGAAGCGCTTGAGCCCAAGATCGTCGTCATGGGTCACGGCCCGGTCGCACGCGGCGCCGAAGTGCGCACGGTCATCGATAGAGTGCGCCGCGTCCTCGGCGAGTCGATCGCGCGCGGCCATTCGCCGACGGCTTGACTGGAGACCGCCATGCCCGTCCTTCTACAGATCCCCGAAAATCCCAATTGCGATGCCATGGACGCCCAAGTCTTCCAGTGCCGCTCGGCCGCGCGCGTGGTGACGCACATTCTTTGCGAACGCCCCTGCGGTATGGAGTGGTGCCCCGTCACCGGCATCGACGAAGGCGGCGCACCCTGTCCCTCGACAGCGTGTCTCGTCGAGGACTCGGGCGATGGCGCCTGCTATCTGGTGGTCGGAGGCGAATGGGGACTCCGCCTCCAACCCGCCGGAGCTACCGGCGCATGGGACCTCGCCGACCGGACCCAATGGGGTGTGCCATACTTGCTGCTAGCCGGCGATGCCGCTACTCTTCGCTTTGTCTAGAGCAGTTTTTTGTGGCACATGCTTCATCAGCTTGTCCTGCGCGGGCTATGCCGCCGCCCAGTCCGCCGATACCCCGCCTTCGAAGTTGTTTCCATCAAGCCGGCCACTAACGGCAGATACGGCATCGGGTGTATCGTTTCGCGGGCGGCAGGGTCGAGGCGATCTATAATCGCTTCGGTTTCGTGCGCAATCCCTCCACGCGCAAATGATTTTCTCCGTCTAACCGGGTAGTCGCCAACCAACGAGGTAAACCGTGAACATTCTCGCGCTCCTGTTTCTTGCTGCCGTGCCCAGGCAGGACTCCAGTCCCGCCTTCGAAGTAGCGTCGGTGAAAGTGTCGCCCCCGCCAGTGGCCGGCAGCGGGATAGCGCACGGATGCAAGCCCGATCCCGCCATCCTGCAATGCACCGGCGCCACACTCAAGATGCTGCTACTGCGCGCCTATAAGGTCAAGTACTTTCAAATTGAGGGTCCGGCCTGGATCGACACCGAAAACTACGATGTCTCGGCCAAGGTGCCGGAAGGCGCGCCCCCCGGCGATGTTCCCGCGATGCTGGCAACGCTGCTCACGCAGCGCTTCGCGGTGAAACTGCACCGAGAGACCAGAATCCTTCCGTCGTACGATCTGCTGGTCGCCAAAGGCGGCCCGAAACTGCGCGAGATCGATGCTGCCAAACTGCCGGCGATGCCGGAACCCGGGTCCGCGATGCCGCCCGCCGGACCGCCGCCGATGGGCGGCATGCCTGTAGGCGTCCTGGGAGTGAGAGTGAATTCCAACGGCGCCAGGACCATGCAGGGGAACGTTACCATGGCGGACCTCGCGGAGTACCTGACGGAGTCGTTCAGCCGCCCCGTCTTCAATCGCACCGATCTCAAAGGTGCATACGCGATCGAATTGTCGTACCTTGCGTTGGAAGCCGGACAACCCGGCGCGGACGCTCCTGTCAGCACACTCTTTCAGGCCATCCAGGCCCTCGGGCTCAAGCTCGAGCCTAAAAAGGAGCCCGTGGAGATGATCGTCGTGGATAGCGCCAACAAAGTTCCCAGTGAGAACCGCTGACGTTTTCGCTTCCCTTCAAGCTGTCACACGTGATACAGTACACCTGTGATGCATGGAGGCAAGCCTTGATCCCGTTTCGGCTCACCCTCCAGTCCGGCGTCCCGGTGCACGAACAGGTGGCCTTCGCCGCCAAGAAAGCCATGATCTCCGGCCAGCTTCGTCCCGGCGATCCCTTTCCTTCCGTTCGCGCCCTCAGTAAAGCCATGAAGATCCATCCCAATACCGCCCAAAAGGTGATCTCCCAACTCACCGCCGAGGGTCTGCTCGAAGTGCGGCCCGGCATCGGAACCGTTGTGCTCCAGCCGCCGCCATCCCGGCGCGACGAGCGGGCCCGCCTGCTGGGGCGCGAAGTGGAACAGTTGACCGTGGAAGCCAAAAAGCTCGGCCTGACGCTTGCCGACCTGCACGCCGCCGTCGACGAACACTGGCAGCGTTTGCAGTACCCGGAAGAGGTGGAATTATGAGCGCGCCGCTACGCACCGAACAGCTCTCTAAGATCTTCCGCCACGTGGAAGCCCTGCGCGAGCTCACCATCGAGGTGCCGGAAGGCTCCGTCTTCGCTCTCGTTGGCCCCAACGGAGCCGGCAAGACCACCTCCATGAAGACGCTGCTCAATATCCACGAGCCCACTTCCGGACGCGTCGAAGTGCTGGGTGTGGACTCGCGCTCGCTCGGCGCGGAGCAGTTCGCCCGCATCGGCTACGTCTCGGAAAATCAGCAAATGCCCGAGTGGATGAAGGTCGGCTACTTCCTTTCGTATTGCCGCCAGTTCTACCCTGCGTGGCGCGATGAGGATGCAGCCCAACTGGTGCGCCTCTTCGATCTGCCGCTCGATCGCAAATTGCGCCATCTCTCGCGCGGCATGCGGGTGAAAGCCGCGCTCGCTTCATCCCTCGCCTACCGGCCCAAATTGATCCTGCTCGACGAGCCCTTCGGCGGCCTCGACGTGCTGGTGCGCGAGCAGTTGATCGAAAGCGTCCTCGACCGCACTCCCGAATCCACCGTCTTCCTCTCCTCGCACGATCTCGGCGAGATCGAAAGCTTCGCCAGCCACATCGCCTATTTGCACGAGGGGCGTCTGCTGTTCGCCGAGGAAATGGCGTCGCTCTCCGCCCGTTTTCGCGAGATCGAAGTGACGCTCGGGGAGCCCGCGGAACTCCCCGGCGATCTGCCTGCCACATGGCTCACTCCCGAGCAATCCGGCGTAGTCGCCGGGTTCGTCGACTCGCGATTCGATAGCGAGCGCCATCGCGCCGACATGCAACGCTTCTTCCCGGCGGCGCGGTCCGTGACGGCGCGGGTCATGCCGCTGCGCGCCATCATTCTGGCGATCTCCAAAGCGGCCCAACCAGCCAAACGAGCTAGTCAGCGGAGCGAGCTGCACATATGCATTTGATGCTGCACATTTTCAAGAAAGACGTCCGCCGCTTGTGGTGGGGAGTTGCTATTGCACTGCTGATTCAGATCGCGGCCGCATGGTTCGATGCCGTTGACAACGTTGCCGCACCGCTGAACGATCTGCTGGTGGTGACATGGGCCGTCCTGCTCGCCCTCGCTGTCCTCGAGGATCCGCTGGTTGGCGATCGCCAGTTCTGGCTCACCCGCCCGGCTCGTTGGCGCGTGCTGCTCGCGTCGAAACTGCTGTTCGCTTTGGCCGTAGTGCATGTGCCATCGTTTCTTTGCGATATCGTGGTGCTGGCCGCGCGCGGATTTCGCCCCTGGGAATGGCTGGCAAACCTCTTGACCAAGCAACTCTTGCTGGCCGCCGTCCTCACCTTGCCGATGATCGCTTTGGCGGCCGTGCTGCGGAACTTCGCGCATTTGGCACTGGCCGTGATCGGCATTCTGGGGTTAGGCCTCCTGGCATCCAACTTCATTCGGCCGCCGTTCGGTCCATGGGGGAGCATCGAGAATGTGCGTTATGTCCTGGTGGCCGTAGTCTTCGGCGCGGCCGCGATAGCGGTGGTCTGGTGGCAGTTCGCCCGGCGCCGCACCTGGCGATCGCGGCTGGTGGGGATCGCCGGCGTGCTGGGCGCGGCACTGATCTTTGCTCTCGTGTCGCCGATCTTTCTCGCGCGCGTGCGAACCGCTTTCGATCCCGCGCCTGCCAGGATTACCCTCCAGCTGCGAAACCCAGCGCCGGACCCGAACGTTTACGGTGCCTTTCAATATTATAATTACGGGGCGTTTCCAGGATTGGAGGCTGTGCCCGTGCCTCTGGCGGTTTCCGGTATCCCAGCGGGCATCCAGAGTCTTTTTGGCGCCCCAGCGGTGGCCATCTTTGCTCCCGGAGGCGAACGCCTCCAGTCGTCAATGAGCTACATCGCGCACGACTGGCTGATCCTGCAGATTCCGCGAGTGTCCTATCAGCGTCTCAAGAACACCCAGGTAGAACTGCAAAGCAGGGTGCCGGTGATACTTTATCGCGTCGCGTCCAGCACCTCGCAACCGATGGGAGCCCGCCGGGCTGTGCCAGGTCTCGGAATTTGTTCGACCGACCTGTTCGAGCTTCCCGGATTGAACCCCGGCGACCGGCACAGCTTCGCACGGATCGCCTGCGAGTCGCCCCAAGGCTCGCCCTTGCCGGCGTTCGCCAAATTCTGGGAATCGGCCGATAGCAACCGAAGCGCGCAGCTCGACTGGAGAAATACCCCCGGGCTTTCGCCGCTGGTGCGCGCCACGGCGTCATTTCCGCTGGCTCCGGGCGAAGATCCGCGGCCCTCCGGCCGATTCGAAGTCTCACACGATATTCCGCAAGGCTGGCAGGTGGTGAATCTCGACTTACACGACCTCCGCCTTGGCGACTACGTCTCACGCTGGAATGAGCACTGATTCCCCCGAGGTGCCCGTCCTCCGTGTCCTCCGCCGTCTCCGTGAACTCGGGTTTTGACTTTGCTTTTTTCCTCCGTGTCTCTGTGAGTTTGGCTGGGATCCTGATTGCAGCCGCCAGAACGGTGAGCAACGCAGCTTTCCGGCAACACTTAGATTTGGTGTACCCCGGCGTGCTTCTCTAGATTCCCGGATGCCCCCGAATTGGGTTCGTTCCTGCGTTTCCCCAGGACGACAGCGGGGATGGCAGGAACTGCCCAAATATGGGCGCGCCCCGCAATGCACTGGAACCCATATCTTCAATCCCTTCCACCGATTACAATTGGTCTAAAAGATGCATCCCTCGATAATGAGAACCATCATGTTCAAGACGTGGATCAAACGTGGTATTCCACTCTCCCTGGCGCTGGCGTGGACCGCGCTCGCGCAGGATACCGCGCCCCTGAAGCTCACGCTGAGAGACGCCGTCGGCTTGGCGCTCAAACAGAATCCACAGGTAATCCTGGCGAACCTGCAAGTCGCACAGAGCGAGCAGGACCGCCGCCTGGCACGGGCCGGCCTGCTGCCGCAAGCCAACGGCAGCGTGTCGGAAGCTGTAAATCGCATCAATATCCACGCTGCCATCGGAATTTCCTTCCCCGGTTTGCCTACCCACGCCGGTCCGTTCGACGTATTCCAGGGCGGCGTCAGCGTCAATGCGCCGGTATTCGATCTCACGCTTTGGCATAATTACAAATCTTCCAAAATGGGAATCGAAACCAGCCGCGCTCAGGAAACCAGCGCGCGCGAAGAGAGCGTCATGCTGGTGGTATCCCAGTATCTCGGCTGCCAGCGAGCCGCCGCCGACGTCACCGCCGCGCAATCGCGCGTCCAACTGGCGCAGGCAGTCTACGATCAGTCGGCCGATCTGCAGAAGAACGGTGTCGGTACGGGCATCGATACCCTCCGGGCCAACGTGCAATTGCAGAACGAGAAGCAGCGGCTGATCGTCGCCAGGACCGACCTCGAGACGTCGCTGAACGGGCTGGCTCGCCTTCTGAATGTCGATCCGCACCGCCCTGTCGAAATCGCCGATCAGGCCAGCTTTTCCGACACTCCCGCCACGCCGGTCGATGAGACCCTGGAAAAGGCCTACTCCACGCGCCCCGAATTGCGCGCCTTGCACAGCCAGGAGGCACAGGCCGCGCTAGCCGAACGGACGGCGGCCGATCAGCAGCTGCCCAAAGTGAATTTCAGCGGATATTGGGCGCAGCAGGGCCTCACCCCCGACACGATTATTCCGGTTTACCAGTATCAAGGCAGCGTCATCTTCCCGATCTTTACGGGTGGACGGATTCAGGCCGACCGCGCCAAGGCAGCTCTGGCCATTCGCCAACTGCAGCAGCAGGAAACCGAATTGCGCAACCGTATCGCGCTCGAAGTGAAGAATGCCATTGCCCAAGTGGAATCGGCCCGCAACGAGGTGAACGTCGCCAATGCGGGAATCCAGTTGTCGAATGAAGAAGTCACCCAGGCGCGCGATCGTTTCCAGGCCGGTGTCGCGAACAATCTCGAAGTGATCACCGCGCAGGACGAATTGGCGCGCGCCAATGACAACCAGATCGGCGCGCTTTACCGTTACAATCAGGCCCGCGCCAGCCTGGCATACGCCATCGGCCAGATGGAGGCGATGTATGCGAAGTAGGGTCTGCCGCCAACCCTTCGCGGCCTCTGCCACCTCAGCGCTCTCCGGTTTTCGCTTTGAATTTTGTTTTTCTCCGCGTCTCTGCGCCTCCGCGGCGGACATTCTCTTCGTTCCGGAGGCCGTCTACGCCTACTGACCTCCAGGTCCACGACGTTTCCTGGCACCGGGGTGTCAGCCCCTGGGTAATCGCCATGACCGTTATGCTGGCCACGTTCATGGAAGTGCTCGATACCAGTGTGGCCAACGTGTCGCTGCCTCATATCGCCGGCAGTCTTTCGGCCAGCATGGACGAATCGACGTGGATGCTGACGTCTTATCTGGTGGCCAACGCCATCATTCTGCCGATGGGCGGCTGGTTCTCCATGTTGTTCGGCCGCAAGCGCTTTTACATGATTTGCGTGGCGATTTTTACCATTAGCTCGTTCCTGTGCGGCATCGCCCCGTCTCTCGGCGCGCTGATTTTCTTCCGGGTCCTGCAAGGCATCGGCGGCGGGGCGCTGCAGCCCGTCTCCCAGGCCATCCTGGTGGAGAGTTTCCCGCGCGAAAAGCAGGGGATGGCGATGGCCTTCTATGGAATGGGAGTGGTAGTGGCGCCCGTGATCGGGCCCACGCTCGGCGGCTGGATCACCGACAATTACACCTGGCGGTGGATCTTTTTTATTAATATTCCAGTGGGTATCCTCTCGCTGGTGCTCACCGCGCTGCTGATTTTCGACCCGCCCTACCTCAAGCGCAAAAGCCTGGGCAACGGTTTCAAGATCGACTACCTGGGCTTCGGTCTGCTGGCTCTGGGGTTGGGCGCGCTGGAAGTGGTGATGGACGAAGGGCAGAAGGAAGACTGGTTCGGCTCCCACTTCATCGTGACATTCGCCATTATTACAGTGGTTTGCCTCATCGGCGTGGTTTTCTGGGAGTTGCGTCAAAAGGAACCGATCATCGATTTCCACATTCTGAAAGATCGCAATTACGCCCTGGCGACGCTCTCCATGCTCGTGCTTGGGTTCGTTCTTTATGCCAGCACCGCCCTCATGCCCCTGTTTCTGCAGACGCTGCTCGGCTACACCGCCATGATGAGCGGGCTGGTGCTCTCGCCCGGCGGACTGGTGATTGTAATCTGCCTGCCGGTTGTGGGCATACTGGTGCGGAAGTATCAGCCGCGGTGGCTGGTAATCTTCGGGGTGGTGGTCACCTCATTGGGTTTGTTCCGCATGTCGCGATTCACGCTGGGAATCGACTATAACACCGCGGTTGGCAGCCGGATGGTGCAGAGCTTCGGCCTGGCGTTCCTGTTCGTGCCCATCAGCGCCACGGCATTTGCGTTCATTCCCAAGGAGCGCACCAGTTATGCCACCGGACTCTTCAATCTGGCACGCAATATCGGCGGCAGCTCGGGAATCGCCACCGCCACCACGCTTCTTGCCCGGCGGGCACAATTTCATCAGTCGGTGATGGTGGCACACCTCACGCCATTCAACTGGCGGTATCGCGAATCGGTAGCCGGGGCCGCGGCCATCCTGCGCAGCGCCGGTTCGTCCGCGCCCGACGCCAACGTGCAGGCGCAGGGCATGATTTACGGGACTATGTTGCGGCAATCCAACATGTTGGCGTTCGCCGACGCCTTTTGGGTGATGGGAGCGATGTTCCTCCTGATCATCCCCCTGATGTTTTTGATCAAAAAAGTACGGCCGTCAGCCGGCCAGGTGGTGGTGGAATGACCAACAGTGTGCTATCCGAGAAAGAGGGACAGAAGGTGACGCCAACTCAAGAGAAAGTGACGCCCGAGGTGGCGCGGCGCAGCGGGTCGCGAACCAAGGTCGTCATCGCACTGATATTTCTGGTGGTCGTGGGGGTAGCGGTGTATGCACTCTACATGCACTATCGCGACCGCGTATCCTCGGACGATGCCAATGTCGACGGACACATCAGCGCCATCGCGCCCAAAATCACGGGGAATGTGATCGAGGTGGCGGTGCTCGATAACCAGGAGGTGAAGGCCGGCCAGGTGCTGGTGCGCATCGATCCGCGCGATTATCAGGCCGCGGTGGACGTCGCCAAAGCGGCGGTGGCGCAGGCCGAGGGCCAGTTGCAGGCGGCCAACGTTTCCGTGCCTTGGGTTAACAGCACCACGGAATCCGGCACCACCGTGGCGGACGCGCAATTGGCCGATGCCCAGACGGAAGTGGAGCGGGCTCGGGCCTCCTACGATCAGGCCAATACGTCCGACGTGGCTTATGCGCAGGCGAATGTGGCATCTAAGCAGGCCAATAACGAACGCGCCCAGGCGGATCTCGCCCGCATGAAGCCGCTGGTCGAAAAGGCCGAGATCTCGCAGCAGCAGTTCGATGCCTATGCGGCGGCGGCCAAAATGGCCGATAGCGATCTGCGGGCCGCGCAGGAGAAATTGTCGTCGGCGCAGAAGGACGCGGCTATTCGCAAGGCCGCGCTCGATTCGGCCATTTCTAAGGTCAATACCGCCAAAGCGCAGGTGACGAGTACTCAGGCGAATCGCAAACAGGTAGCAGTGCGAACCGCCGACGCAGCCACTGCCCGCGCCGCCCTCGAGGCCGCCCGCGCCCGCCTCGCCGCCGCGCAGTTGACCCTCAGCTATACCACCATCACCGCGCCGGTCGATGGAGTAGTAACTCGCAAGAGCGTGGAAGTGGGCCAAATGGTCCAGCCCGGACAGGGCCTCATGACCATCATCACCCCGGATATCTGGGTGACGGCCAACTTCAAAGAAACGCAGCTGGCCGACGTGAGACCGGGCCAGAAGGCTGAAATCGACGTCGATATGTATGGCAAGAGTGTCTTGGGACATGTCGATTCGATTGCCGATGCCACGGGCTCGCGCATGAGCCTGCTCCCGCCCGAAAACGCCACCGGCAATTTCGTGAAAGTAGTGCAGCGGATCCCCGTGAAAATCCTGGTGGACCGGACGGACGGCCTGGTTCTCCGTCCGGGCATGAACGTCGACGTCACCATCTTCACGCGATAATAGAAGCATGGGGGAAATTTCACTACAGTGCCAAGATTCGCCACCGAGCCGCGCGCGTAAGCAAGCGGTTTCGTCTTTGCCGCGCCCCTCCGGCTCAAGTCAATTTCCCGCGGCCAGCGAAATTCCGGCGCGACTTCAGTTCCGAGGCTCACCTCGGTGCTCTCCGCAACCGCTGTGGCCGAATCTGAGGAAGATGCGGGTGCCGCGGAGGCCGAAAGCTGCCGTATTTGCTTGTTTTTCTCTGTGCCTCTGTGCCTCTGTGGTGAACATTTCCTTCGCCGCGGACAAGGAACACCTGGCGATGCTGGCCAACGCGCAGGCGGCCTTCGACCGGGTGGAGCGCGTCGCCGCGCCGCCGCTTCCCGAGGCCTCCGCCTGCGTGCAGACGCAGGCGGCCATGCTATCCGTGGCGCTCCCGGCGGAGGAATCCGAGCTGCATTATCGCAAGGGATTCTGCGAGCTCGCCGTGGGCGCTATGACACACACCCAATCCACCTTCGCCGACGCGGCCGCCGAACTCGATCGTAGCGGAGCCTCCATGCTGTCGTGGCTCGCGCGGCGGGCCGGTAATCTTCCCGAGCAAGCCAACTGGAACCAGCCGGACTTCTGCCCCAAATCGTGCCAGCCGCTCATCCCGGCCGCCAGGCTTTGGAAAGGTTGGCTGGCTCTCAACGCCGGGGATGTATCCGCCGCCGCCGCGTTGCTCGATGCCCAACCGTATTCCGCCTGGCAGGCCTATGTGGACGGCTTGTTGGCGTTCCGCGGCGGGCGCTATGCCGAATCCGCGGCCCGCTATCGAGAAGCTCTGGACATCTGGACACGCACCCAGCATGAGAAAGACCAGCCGCTGAGCGCACGTCTCTCCCCGCCCGGCGATATCCCGCAACTCCTCACCGAACTCGGGGGAGCGCAGATCCTGACCGGCAACCCGAAGTTGGCGGTCGCAACCCTGGACCGGGCGGTCGAAACATCCCCCAAGGGGCGAACGTATTTCCTGCGCGCCCGGGCCAAGGAGCTGGCCGGCCAATCGGAAGCCGCCTTGGCCGATTACAACCTGGCGAGCCGGGCGGCTTTCGCCGACGCCGACGGCCTGGCTTCGGGGGAGGCGCACCTTTATCGCGGCATCCTTCTCTACCGGCGTAAAGATTACGTCCGCGCCGAGGAGGAATTCTCCAGCGCATTGAATTTCGAAATCAGTCCCATGCTGCGGCCGGACGCTTCGGCCTGGCGGCATCTGTCCGCCGTGGCGTCGGGATCGTGCGGCGCCTCGCGCGAATACCTGGAGCGCTCGTTCTCGTCCGTCTCCCCTTACTTCCCGAAGGAAGAAGCTAAGGCGATGGCCGGGGGTTGTCCCGCCGGTCCGGGTCTTTGACTCCGCCCTTGGCGGACTCCGCCGGCCTTTCGCTTTCTGCCGGGGGTTGCCGGCTTGGCACGAGGAGTTGCGCGGCCGATTCCACCAATCCCGATTGCACACTGGCGCAATGGCCCGAACGGCTAATTCATGTCACTTACCTTGCCGTCCGTGAAGGTAATCTTCAGGCGCTCGTAGAAATAGATTTTCTGGGAGCCCTTATCCGCCACCATCTTCGGCTGCCCCTGGATACTCACCACTTCATCCACGGTCATACCGAGGTTGACTACGGGGGGTTGGGACGCGACCCCTGGGATTGCCGCAGTGACAGCCCTTGGGCGGAGCGCATCCTGTTCGGCCTTTTCGGCGTCCTGGTACTGCTGGCTGATCTGAGCGGCGGCCGTAGGATCGAGTGGGGGCGCGCCGTTTTCGAAACTGGCCGGCGTTGCTGGAGCCATCGCCGCCGGAGGAGGCGCGGGCAGGAGGCCATTCTGGTGAGCTTGCAGCGTCGCAAGCCCCTGATCCACGGTTTCCCGCATGTGATTCTGCATCTCCTGCAAGTCCGCGAAGGAGACGGTAACCAGCCGACCGGGACGGCACTCCATTCCACCTTTACCGGCCAAAACCATCAGAGTTGCGGCATCGGCGGACTGCGGTAAGGGGGGAGTGAACTGAAGCACGTCGCCCTCGGTGACCGCGCACTCCTGGCCCGTGGAGTCGATCAGATCCAGGGCGGTACCAGCTAGGAAAACGTGCGGGGCACTTTCGGCGAGCAGACCCGCAATATCGCCGGACTGCACGTCGAAGTCAGAATTCTGCGAGTTGGCCTTAGCCTCGTTGTACGCCAGCGCGACCTGGCTCTGGACTTCATTGGCGATCGCCTGCTTGACCTCCGGCGTGAGCGCGGCTTGTCCAGGCGACAGTTGACTCAGCGCAATTTGAGCGTCCACTTGTGCCTGGTAAGCTCCCATGAGGGATTGGGAGATCAAGTAATCCGTCAGCCAGAGCGACGCGTTCGCGTACATCGGATACGGCGTGAAGTAAGCGCCATAGTATGCGTACCAGTCGCCCGCCCAGCCCCACGCATAGGGCACCGCTGCCCACTGGGTGTTGTAGGCCCATCCGTAAAAACCTAACGGGTAATAGCGAGCGGGCGCATAAACCTCCAGAACGGCTCCGCGATAGCCATATCGCCCGTAAAAGCGGTCATAGGCGTGGTCCTTGACAAAGTACGTGCGGTGGGCAAATTCATGACCACGGAACATGTACGGACCCTCGACGTAGCCCCGGCGGCCGCCCTCGGCGACGACGCGGGAGCGGTCCGCTCGCTCTACCTCGACCCGCCGTCCGCCGGCCAGTCCGTGATGGATATCCATCGGTGCTCCGTTGCGGTTGGCCAGATGCAGTTCGCGAGGCTTCCCGTCCGGACGCTGGGAAATTGCGCTTCCATCGGGCCGGAGCTCGATCTTGACGTTGCCCGGTTGAGTACGGCCGCCCACCCTACTACTGGCCTCGACGCGGACCGGTGGGTGCTCAGTCGTTTTGTTGGTCTCCGTGGTCTTACCGATCTCCGTCGTCTTACCGGTCTCCGTCGTTTTTGCAGGCGGAGGGGTCTTGTTGACTTCGGCCGTTTTTGTTGGTGGAGTCGTTTTCTTCGGCGGTAGTTTCACGTTTTTGGCAGCGGTAGACTTCTTAAGTAAGCCGCCAAGTTTTCCGAACGCGGAAAGGTCTTGCGCCTGTACGACGGGACATAGGAGCAGCAGCGCTGCCAGATACGATCGGAGAGTATTTAGCGTTTTCATAGTGAGACCTCCATCAAAACTGTAGAAACCTACTGCGCGTCCGTGACCCTTCCGTCCACGAACGTCACCTTCAAATTGCTGAAAAGATAAATCTTCTTTGACCCGGCATCGAGGATCTGTCCCGGCTGTCCGAGTAGCCCGACCACCTGATCGATCGATTGCCCCAGCGAAACTGTCACTGAGGCCGCCGGGACCGCATCCGGTGGCGGCGGAGGCTGGAACGCCGCCGACTGGCTCGGGGCCGGCGCCTGCATGGGGGCGGGCGGAGCAACCTGCTGTCCACTCTGCTGCTGATTGTCCGGGCGAGTGACGCCAAAAACCTCGGCCATCATCCGATCTACTTGCGCGGGATCCTGAGTCTTGAACCGGATCTCCGCCTTGTAGGTAACGTTGTCGACGGCGTCCGAAATCAAGGAGAAAGCAATCCCATCCGCAACCTGGATCTCTGTGACGTAAAACTTCTCCCCGCGCACGAAACGCCTTGTCGCCTGAGTGGGATCGCTGTTGAGGATGGGGCAACCGCCAGGGATAAACTTGCACGCGAGCCCGACGGATTTACTGACGTGGTTGCAGGTGGCCTTCGATAAGCCCGTCAGAGCGAATTTGCCTCCCATGGAGTAATCGCTGGCGCATGTGGACGTAGCACCGGCCGTCAGGCCATCCTTCTTGAGGCTCAGCGTGACGCCTTGAGTCACCACGCCGCCCTCGGCATTGATCGAGGTCCGGGCGTATTCCGACTCCAGCTTCTGCTGGAGAGTGGTATTGTCGGCCCGAACAACGAAGGTAGTTACCAGCAGTACCCCAAATACCGCCGCCACGTTTGGTTTCTGAATTGTTCGCATTTCGATCTCCTTACCTTTCTCATGGCGGCGAAGGTGCTCCTCGTGACATTCACATACAAGGAAATTGAAATAATCTCTCGCAATCTCCATGTCCCAGCACTTCCCGCTCTATAACAACCACAGCGTAGAATCAGTCCGTAGATGCGCACATTTCCTCAAAAATAAATATTTTCGATCCGCTGTCACGATCCGGCACAAAGCCGCCATGGTTACTAATTGAGGGAGATTTTCCAACGATGCTCATGCTAATCTTTAGGGACTCGGCGCCTAAGGGAGGGTGCTCCAAACATGGCCTGGTACCCCTTGGTCTCTTCATGGATACACGACGCGGATCCGTCCGCGGGGAGCCCGGTGGAAGCCTACCTCGCCACGCAAGCCCTGGTCGAACCGATTCTCGTCTCCCGATTCAGGAGCTGCAATCTCCGTTTCTACGATACGGACGTAGCCGACTGCCGGGACAAGATACTTGATCGCCTGGAACGAAGGCTCGCGGAACCAATGGAATTCAAGGTCAAACTCGCGCCACTGATAGAGGAACGGATCCCGGCAACCACGCTGGCGCCATCCGCGCTCCACGCCGCCTTTGTATTCGACCTCGGCCCGGAGCCCGCGCCATGCGGCTACATAGTTCGGCTAATGAGTGCGGGCCGGCAGGTTTGGAGGGAAGAATATCCCGCCGAGCGTTATGATTCGCGGAACAATGCTTTGCCGGTTCAGGTACCGGCGCGCCACCTGCTTCATGGGCAATTCTACGTGCTGGAATTGAGTTCCGCGGCCAACGGCGTCCCTGCGGCCACTCAGGAATTTCACATCGTCCGCGTGGAAGCGCTGCACCTGCTCCGCGCCGCCTCTTATGCGATTGTCGGCTCCCACTCCGATCTCGCCCCGGCCGGAAAGTACCGCGCGGTGTTCCGGGATGTTGGCAGCGGCGTCGAAGTCGCAGGCTTCGCCAATCTTCCTTGTCCCGAAGCCGGGCGGCTGCCGATCGACTTGACGTACGAACAGCTGGCCCACGAGCAGGATGTGCGGCTGAGCGTCAGCGCTCATGACGCCGACGATACGCCTGCATTCTTCGCCTGTGTCCGCGCCGTCCGGCATGAATCTCTGAAGAGCCGGCGAGGTTTCGTGGCCAGAATGGCGCGCAATATCGCCCACGAGTATGCTTCGAGGAAGGTTCCCGAGGAGTCGTTGGAAGGGCTGCCCGCCGAGGGAGTTTCCGCACGCGGCGCCCAAGAGGCCGAACGGCGGGTCGCCACGCTGTTGGCGAAAAGCGCGGTCGAACGGCTGCCGGAGCGCACGCGCGCGATGCTCCTCGAGCACGAAATCGAAGGCCGCTCCTGGGCGGAGATCGCCAAGACATACGGCATCTCAGAAGCTAAGGCGAAACAGGATGTTTCACGCGCACTGACGAAGGTATCGGAAGTCGTACTCGAAGGGGAATCCGAAGCTGCGCGCGGCGCCGTACAGCGGGTGGTGGACTGGATTAAGGAAACGCTTGTGGACTTCGTTCCCGTCCGGCGCCGGCAAGAGAAAGACAATGTCCACTGAGGTTCCCGACAGCAAGCGGCTGGTTCTGAGGCGCTACCTCCTCGGCCAACTCTCTCCCGCCGAACAGGACCAGGTGGAAGAACAATTCGCGGACCCCGATTACTTCGCCATATACCAAAGTGTCGAGCGCGGTCTGGTGCAGGAATATGCGGGCGGGAGCATGGCGCCCCTGGACGCGGACTTGTTCGCCCGCAACTATCTCGTCACCAGGACGAGGCGGGACCAGGTCGTGATAGCCCAGGCGCTGCTAGAGGTTCGCTCTGACCGGTGGTCCGTCCAGCCGATGCATCGGGCGAGCTTCCCGAAGTGGATTCCGGTGTTGGCGATGGCTGCCTCAGTTGTGGCGGCGGCCGTGGTGGTAAGGCATCTTCGGCCGGCCCGGCAAGTTCTGACGGCGTCTGCGCAGCCGGTCAAGCCACCCGCTGTCTACACGAGCGCCCCTCCTGAACAACCGCCGCCCTTGCACGAGACTCCCCGGGCTCCTGCGAAAGCTACGCCGTCATCGAAAGCTGCATCGTCTCCCACACCGGAGGGAGTTCTGCCGGCTGCGGCAGAACCGACGCCCGCACCGCCCGCGGAGTCTTTGCCGCCGATTCCGGTGCCTGAGCCGCCGCCGAGTCAGCCGGTGGGTTCGTCATCGCGGGCGCTGACCGCTCCGACTGGGACTACGCCGTATCCGCAACCACGAGCACCGCTGGGCAGAATCCCGGCCATGGGCCTAATGTCCAACAAGAAGCCGAGGGCGTTGGGAGCCCCACCACCAAGCGTTACACTCCGGCATGGCACGGAAATCCTCGTTCGCACGATTGACCTCATCGATTCGAATACGGCCGACGCGTCGCGTGAGTACGCGGCCGTCGTCGTCAACGGCTTCACGGCATTGCCGGCGAATACGGGGGCGGTCTTGCGGGCTACGAGTGTCGCCAATCCGGAACCGGGCCGCAGCTCCCTGACCACCTCTCTCGTCGCAGTAATCGTCAACGGGCAGAGGGTTGAGATAAAAACTAGCGAGGTCGATTCCAAGAGTGGAACGAAGGCGAGAGGGTCCGAGAGCGGCGCTGCGATCGGCGCCGCTGGCGGCGGGGGGATTCTAAAGCCGGGGGCAGGGTCGGGAAGTGGCGTCAGGATTACACCGGGGACCGGGTTTTGGTACGTGGTGGCGGAGCTCGTGGAGATCCCTCTGCGGCCGCTGCCTCCTCCGGCCGATTCCGTGAAACTCACCATGGGGATGACGATCGATGAGGTGGTCGGGCTGCGCGGGCAGCCAACAACCATGTACGGTGACCCTTCGAAGAAGATGATTTACATCTACACGGACCTGAAGTTGGTGTTCGTCGACGGAAAACTCACGGACATACAATAGCTTGCCCCTCTCGCCCCGGCGCGTTGGGTAGCACAGAACCAGCGCTGCACTCAAACCGCGGAAAACGCCGAAATCCGACCCTCTTCATCGAGGGAGAACTGCTTCTGGCCGCTCGAAAAATCGCGCTCGATCGACCAACGAGCTTGCGTCAATCAGCGCGCAACGATTTGACCACTAGAGGAGTCCAGCCGGAAGCCGCCGGCGCGGGCGAGGCTCATGCGGGCGTTCGAAGCGCGGCTCGTCGAAGTGGGCCGCCGGACCTAGAGCCGCGACGATCTCCGTGAGCGATGTCCGGGCGCCGCTTTCGTCGATACCAGAGTCCTGGTTTACGCGTTCGACAAGCGTCCGGTAACGATTCCATCGGACGTAGCATGAGGGGAACTGACGTAGCGCGGTATCGTTGCATCCTCGCTGTTAAACGGTCGGCTTGGTAGTCATTCGGCATTGTTTGTGTGATACAGTGCAGAATAAGATGGCATCTCGAAGCGTCAATAAAGTCATTCTGATCGGGCATCTGGGCAAGGATGCCGAGACCAAGTTCACGCCGAATGGTACTGGCCGCACCACTTTCAGTCTGGCCACCAACCGCCGCTGGAAGGACCAGGCCTCGGGTGAGTGGAAGGATGAGACCGATTGGCACAACATTATCATGTGGCGTGCCGAGAACGTGGCGAACTATCTCACCAAAGGCTCGCGCGTTTACGTCGAAGGCCGTTTGCAAACGCGCAGTTGGGACGATAAAGACGGTAAGAAAAACTATATGACGGAGATCGTAGTGGATGAACTCATCCTGCTCGGCGGCCGTGGCGGCGATTCCGCCGGCGGTCCGAGCGATTACTCGCAGCAGCCGGTGTCCATGCCGCGCTCGGCGCGCCCGTCTCCGCCCTCCGCTCCGGCGGCCGCCCCCCCGGACGATTTCAGTCAGGGAATTACCGACGACGACGTTCCGTTCTAGGGATGGGTGAAGATAAACATACCTGGCCTGAAGCGAAAATGCTCTGCCGCCTCAATCAGAACGATATCGCCATGGCCAAGCGCCTGGGCTTTGGGCCCGACTCGCTGGTGCGATCGCGGCCAGATCCCAAGCAAAAGTGGAAGTTGCCTGTGAAGTACTGGATTCACGAGCTTCACTCTAAGCGGTTCGGCTACGTTCTCGGAGAGAGACCTCTTCCGGCACCTCCGCCTTCAACTCCGGAAGAAGATGAGGAAGCAGCGCGGCAATTCGAGCAACAACTTTATTGGGAAGACTACTCGGATCGCAACCCGGATGACCGGCCCGGAAAGCACCAGGCCGTCAATCCCAACCAGGCAGCTCCTACCAGCCCCGATGTGGAGGCGAGTGGGATCGGAATCACCGACGACGACGTTCCGTTCTAACCCTGTTGGAGAGGCTCGTCAGGGTCGGGTTCCTCTTTCGCGGCGCGAGCCGCTCTCGCTAAATTGGAAAGAGCTTTCGGAGGACGCCCACGGCGGCGAGGTCCCTCCTGATGCAAACGCTCCAGGCTGAGGATCGCGGCGTCGAGATTCTCTAATTCCTCGCGAAGTTGGGCGAGGACTTTATTGAGATCCATGGAATCGTTCTGAGGATAGAACTTTTCTATCCCGTCTGCCAAATCAGAAAATCCTTAGATCTAACTAAGAGAAATAGTCAGGACTGCTATACGTTACACCGCGGGCCGCGAGAGTAACACGTCGTCGGAAAGATCGACAGGCTCGGTATAAGTTTGCAGAGAATCGAGCGACTCGAGCACCCGCTCCAGCAGACTATCGGTTTGCGATACCGTGGTCTTCAAGACTTCGATGGAGTGCGCCTGCGTGGTGAGACGCTCATCGAGAGAGGTCATCGTCTTGGACAGCAGCTGCTCCATGGCGGCCACGATCTGCTTGGTGGATGGAACTTCCGCCAACTTTGCCGAATGCTCTTCCAGGCGGGCTTCCACCTTGGTAAAGCGCTCGGCGGTGGCGGAGTCTTGCGCGCCGAGGCGGCTTTCCAGGTTGGCGAGAGAGCTCTTGAGCTCGTCCAGAGCGGCTGCCGGCATGCCGGTGCCGCGACGTTCGCGGCCCGCGGTCAACGCGCCCGCGGCGATTCCCGCCAGAAAAATGACTATCCTTGGGAGGTAGTTGATTTCTCGTGCCATCCGTGTATTCCTTATAACCCTTTTCCGTAATTGAATGCAAGTACTACAGTTAGTAGCTAACGTACTAGGTACGTACCTCAGTTGCAGTTAGATAACAATGCTGGCATTCTGACTAGGCGAATATCCTCCATTGCAGGAGACTTCTGGTTGATCCTCGACTCGGAATCCGGGTCCGCCCCTCGCGGCGTCGGTAATCCCTTGCTGCTGGAAAGCGTTTTGCACGGCCAAGCCGTCACGATGCGGCGGCGGGCAGGTATCGCGCTGGACGCAGAAGCCGGAAGTTTGCTGCAATTGCAGAGCCGCTTCGTGGCTCATTACTTCCGTTTGCAAACGGCCGAACGCAAGCTGTCCAACTGGATGCAATCCAGCCGTCCCGCGGCCGGCATCAGCGCGGTCCGCCAGATCGAAAAGGAAAGGGAGCGGCTGGCCCGGGAGCTGCACACCGGAGTGGGACAGTTGCTGGTGGCGATCCGGCTTCAGCTGGAAGTGATCACGGCGCAGCTTTCCAACCCGGCGGCTGGCATCCAACAGGCGCTGGACCGCATCGCCTCGCTGGCCAATGACGCCGGGGAACAGATTCGCTCCTTGTCCCGGCGGCTGCATCCTCCGGAGTGGCAGCGTTTGAGTTTGGAGTCGGCAATCCGCCAACTGTGGGAGTCGAGCGGAGTTCCCGAGCGATTCGAAGCGTCGCTCGAAATCGAGCCGCTGGCACGCGAGCTCGAACAGGAAGGTAAAGTATTGGTATACCGGGCGGCGCAGGAAGCGCTGACCAACCTGGCGCGGCATGCGAAGGCGAGCCGGGTTAAGATGACGCTGGCGGCGCGCGACGGCCAAATTGTTCTGCGGATCGAGGACAATGGAGTAGGGTTCGATGTGTCGCGCCTCTGGAATGCGCCGGAGAGCGTGACGCGGGGGATCGGCCTGCGATCGATTCGCGAGCTGGCGTCGTCGCTGGGAGGCGCACTCGACATCGTGAGCGGGGAGGAAGGGACTCGACTGGAGCTTTCCGTGCCCCTCGAGTTGCGTCATTCTTGAAACGGGGAGGAAAAACTTGGCGGATATAGCGGGTACCACGGTGGTGCTGGCCGACGACCATGAGATCGTGCGGGAGGGATTCGCGGCGCTGTGCGAGGCCAACGGCATGCACGTCCTGGGGCAGTGCAAGGACGGCCCCGCGGCGGTGGAAACGATCCTGGCGACACAGCCGGATTTCGCCATTCTCGACCTCGACATGCCCGGAATGACGGGCATTGAGGTGATCCGCAAATTGCGGGGCGCCGGTTGTCCGAGCAAGATTATGATCCTTTCTATCAGCCGGGAGGATAAGCCCGTAATCGAAGCGCTGCGGG
>Ga0181528_10000844_pt1 | contig 19944 bp, 16 predicted proteins | sample PEATcosm2014_Bin_47_FD_119742 | JGI IMG/M metagenome (GOLD analysis project Ga0181528, IMG submission 119742) | Peatland microbial communities from MTU Mesocosm Facility, Houghton, MI, USA - PEATcosm2014_Bin10_10_metaG | ecosystem: Environmental > Terrestrial > Soil > Wetlands > Peat | place...
GTGCTACGGCGCAGTGAGTTAACGTCAATGAGTGGTGTCCCAGTCGCCGCCGGTTTAAGGGCAGACAGGTACCTCTCCGGTCCTCCGTGTAATTTGGAATGCAGCTCATTCTGGAACGTCGTCACTGCTTCGAGGTCTTGGATCAACCGGTTCAAGGTGGCCCGAAGAACGCCGTCGGCGGGCAGATGATTCCACTGTTCCCTTTTGAAGTCTGCCTCCTGGTGGGCCGCACGAGCGTTGCCCGGCAACTCGGTGTCGTCGGGCGGGACCAGTTTCGCGTGCAAAGAAGCGTCAACCAAGGCGTGCAACTTCTCGGTGCATTGCAAAAAAAAGTCGGCCAGTTGCTCGCGAGTTTCGGCCGGCAGGGCCGCGGATATCACCGGGGCAATGGCCCGTTGGAAAAACCACAGGTGCAGGTTCATCGCCTGAGAAGCAAGATTGATCCGCGCGAATGGATGGGATGGGTCAAATCCCCGGGGCAACTCGAGCGACGGCATCTGGCGCAGCGGTGGCAAGTATGTCGGCACATTGACAGAGGTTCCAAGCCGTGGCGACTCACTGGCCCGAATCTGCCCGGCTGTCTGCCGACACTGTACTTCCAGATGGGTATAGGCCGCAGCCAACCGTTGCTTAATGACATTTTCTAAGGAGTGTGGCCAAATCAGCGTCGTGATCACGATAACTGAGGAACCAGCCAATAACCAGTCGAGTGAGAAAGCGAGGTAGAAGGTAAACGTATCCCCGACAGTTCCGGTGAAAAATGTGAAGAGACCGATGGCGGACACCATGCTGCCCATGCTCCCCGGCAAAGGAAACCAACTGGAGAACAGCAGACAGATGAAGATCCATAGCAGTGTTATACTCAGATAGAGGAAAGGCACGTCGTGAAATGCGATGACAATGAGGGACGACACGACGGCGCTGAACACGATCGCGACTTGCCCCAGGATCGCGCTCGTACGCGGGATGGGCATACCTAATGTCATGAGCATAAAGGAGAAAATCGGCGAGAATACACCAGAGGCTAAATGGAAAAAGTGATTCAGGCTGGTGGCCACAGTGCATGCCAGGGCCGTTTTCAGGGCGTGCCTGAGCTGTTCCCGGCGCACGAGGTCTTCGTAGAGGCTCTCCCTGTGAGGCACTGTTCCAGTCATCGTAGAAATTCTCGCTGGCGGCTCAACACTGCCTCCCGTGGCGCCCAAAACGAGTTCGGTTCAATCGGCAATCTGTCAGTCGTCGGAGGCAACGAGCACAATGACTCTCCTGTTACTCAATAGAGATAATTCCAATGTGAGACGATCTGCTGCCAGCATTCGGTTATCTGGTTGAGCCAGTATTTGTCCTGTGTGTATACGACCACACTGGCTGTGGCCTCGACTCGGAGGGGATATTTTTCCGGCATCTCGGGGGTGATCCAAACTTGAAATCGCTGTGCGAGTCGAATCCAGTTGTGCGGCTCGGCGACGTCCGGCAGGTTGCCTGTGGGTGCGCCCTGCCCCTGATTCACTCCCCAGGTCACGATTCGTACGACGCCTGGGAAGATATGACCTGGGTAGGTGTTTAAGGCGATACCGACCCGTTGCCCCGGACGGATGTTTTCCAGGGCATTCTCCCGAAAGTTAGCGACCAACCACCATTGATTGGAGTCGATGAGCGTCAGTACGGGCGTGCCGGCATGGACGTACGAACCTTCGCGAAGCTGAAAGTTGGTAACGTAACCGTCAGCGGGAGCGCATACTCGCGTCCATTCCAGGTTGAGCTTCGCCAGTTCAAGCTCGGCCTCTGCCTCAGCAACGAGCGCATGTTTTTCGCCAATCTGAGCTGCCAGCCATTGTTCAACTTTGTGAATCTGAGCCTGGGCTCGCTCTCGAGCCGCTTGAGCAGCTTTGTGTTTCTGGACGGCATCCTTGAACCTTCGCTCCGTTGTCGCATCCCCCCTGAAAATCTTTTCCTCCTGGTCGTGGACCACCTTCGCGTAAGCTTCTTCGGCGCTCAGTCGAGCTTCCTCGGCCTTCGCTGCCGCCAGATCGCTTTCCATCTGCGCTACTTGATAAATGGTTTGCACCCGCTTCGCGTCCAATAGGGCCACTTGTTGTCGGAAGGTCCTGTTGTCGATCTCAAAAAGAAGATCCCCCTTTTTTACAGCCTGGCTTTCCCGGACGTTGATCTTTACAACCTGCCCTCCTTGCAAGTTGTTGAGGCCTTGGAACCGGGGAGCCACCTGAACGACATAGGCCTGCACATACGCGTCACTTGTAAACGGTGTATGCCGAGTCTCGAGTATGTAGTAGGCAACCAGAAGCAGGATCACCAGGATGACGAGCGAGACCCAGGCGTGCGCCGACAAAAGGAGCTTGCGGCGATACCGTGCGACGGCCTTGAGCCGGTTCCGGAAAAATAGGATCAGTTTCCAGAAATTCAGAAAGAACATTCGCCAGGATCGCCAGATCGTCATGTTACATTCCCATGGGTTCAATCCGACTATTCTGGAGGCGGCGGAGGTTCGGATAAAATATCGGACTCTCCGGTCAGGGAAGCGCCCTGTGGCCGGCCCAGCGCGTAGTCCAGGCCAGCCAAGGCAGCGTGATAGGTGTAGTTGGCCGAGAAATAGCGTTGCTGCGAGCGGGTCAGAGTGGCTTGTCCGTCGACGATGTCGGCCGGAGTGGCATCGCCATTTCGATAGCGGATTTCAATCAGTCGCAGGTATTCCGTCGACTGGACGACAGCTGTCTGCGAGAGGCTGATCCTTTGATACGAGGCCACAAAATTGCGGTATGCCAGGCTCACCTGAAGGCTCACAAGATTGAGGATGTCCTGAGCGTCGGCGAGGGCGTTTTCGAATTCTGCGTTGGCGACCGTCAGTCCGCCGCGAAGAGCGCCACCTGTGTAGAGTGGCATCTCCACATGCAGACCAGCGCCGTCCAGCGAGCCGTTCAAGATATTGCTGCCTTCCCCATACCCGACTGTGCTGCGAACGAAGACCCGTGGCATGAACTCAGCCCGCGCAACTCCTCGACCCTCTTGGGCAGCCACGACAACTTGTTGGGCCAAGCTAACCTCCGGGCGCGTTGATGCTGCCATATCTAGATAGTTCGACAATTCCCCAGGCAATTCCGATAGTGGCTCAAGGTCGACCACATCGAGTGGCAAACCAGCATTGCGGCCCATGGCATTATTCAGACGCGCCATAGCGTCGTATTCCGCTTCCTTTGCAAGCACGAGCGCCTCGCGGCTTTCTGACAGTATCACTTCGGCGCGCAACAGGTCTGCACGCAACACCACACCTGCCTCTCGCTCGACCTCAATGTTCGCCAGAATCGCTTCGGCGCGGCGGATGGCTTCCTCTTGTGCTCGCCGAGACGCGCGTGCCAGGAGGATATCCAGGTAAGCCACCGTGACGTCGAACGCCACAGTCTGCTTAGCCCGAACGCACCGGAATCGGGCGATATGTTCTTGCGCAATCGACTGGTGGTAGCGACCGCTGTTCCTGCCGAAGTTGTAGATGGTCCATTCGAGCGCTACATTGGCTTGCTCGTAGGTGCGTGTCCCGTAAGTGCTCGGAGTTAAGAAGCCTGCATAACCCACGACACCCGGACCCATCGCGGCGGAAACGGCGCCCGTCTGCCCCCATAAAGCGACCTGAGGTAAGAATGGGGCGAAAGCCACCTGCTCCCCGCCCCGCGCTCGGTTGATGGCGGCCCCGGCTGATCGGAGCCGAGGGCTGTTCTGGAGGGCGAAGGCAATGGCGTCGGGCAGTGTTAAAGTCGTCGCCTCATTTTCGGTACTGAAGCTTTCGCGCGCTCCTTGGACTGGCTCGGTCGCAGAAACAGATTTAATCACCGTTTCGACATGATCGACGTCCTGATCTGAGGGAATCACGGCGCGCTCGGCCACGCTGGTCGAAGTGGCACCCGCCGAGCGGGTCGATGCCGCACGCGAGGAAACGCAGCCGGCGACCAGCAATACGTTCACTAGAATACTCGCGCCGACAACCGCTCGAAACAGGGCGGCGGTGACGATCGAGAGCGGTGGCAGGATCTTCAGCACGATGACGGGTCGCCTCGCCTGCCAAGTGACAGCCGGCGGCGACGAGACCTCCGCGGTAGCCGATACACCGACCATTTAGATACCTCAGCACATTCCCTATTATCGGCACAATCAAGCACAATCTATACTCAGAAGATCTGTTTCGGCAGGTCTTCGACACCCTGCTTACTCTGCCTCAGGGCCAGCTCGCACTTTGCGGGATTTTGGCAAGATGGAGCATAGTATTCCGTTCCAAACATCGAGACTTTCACAAGCTCGTTATCTCATCGATTGCTATTTTTGCCTCCAGAACTGGTATCTTGGAAAGTCCCTGACGCAAAATCAGTTGAGTCAGAAAATGCCCCGCTAACATGCCTGCGGCCATTCCGAGGGACATGGCCAACAAGTGGCCGGCGGCAGAGAAACACTGCAAAGTTGCGAGCTGACCTGCCGCAAGCATCCCGAAGATCATGCCGAGGTTGCCTCCGCCGAACATCGCCCGCTGACATATGGCGGCACATTCCGCAGGTAACGGGCGGCGAAGGCCGATCGCCATCGCCAGATTTCCAAGGAACAGCATCCCCACCCACATCCCAATGCTGTCTATCGAACCGCAGCAACGAGAGCAATGGGTGGCGGGACCAAAGCCGAGATCGAACCACCACCCGACAACCATTCCCAAGTTGGCGAAGGTCAGCATACCGACGGTCATATCCAGCCAGTGCGGAATCCCTTCCCATTGATACCACAGCCAGCCGATGCAGCAGCCAGCGACCGCAAATGCTGCCCAGGTCGTGCGAGCCGGTGATCCCGCCTGGCTGAATAATTCGGTCACGAGCGGACCCTGGAGTGCGAGTGCCAACCCGTGGCAGATCGCCAGGGCCAAGGGCCGCTGGCTGGCAAAAGCGGGAGATTTCGAGCGACCGAAGCCACCGAGTGTTCCGAGACTCACCGACGAGCGGGCAACGAGCAGGCTGGATGTCATCATGAGCAGTGCGGCCGCAACCGGGTGAAGCAACCCCAGCGCTGCCAGAGTGATTCCAATCAGATTATACAACGCGGCTCGACTCAGATTCCAACGGATGCTTGCCACGGCCTGACGGCAAAGGACCAGTGCGAAGGGGATCTCGCACAAGTTGCCATGATAAAGGATTCCATCCGCCGCCGCGTTGGCAAGCTGAGCACCGGACGCCAGGCTGACGCTCACGTAGGATTCCGCCAGGGCCGACGCATCATTGACCCCGTCGCCGACAAACAGCGGCCTTGCCCCGCGTGACATCAGGCTCGCGACAGCCACTCGTTTTTCTTCCGGAAGCAACGAAGTGAGAGCACGCGATGCTAACCCTACAAAAACCGTACGCTCAGCAGTGTCGCCGGTCAAAATGGTGACTGGCAGGTTGAGCTGTTCCAATTCGAGCAACGTTTCGCTGGCGCTGCCTCGCAGGCGTTCGGCCAGGATGGCAATGGCCTCCGGTCGGCCGTCCAGTTCAACGTCGATGCGCAGTCCCGCTTTGATCCGTAACTCGGCCAGCAGGTCGCCGATTTCAGTCTGACGTTCCGATGCAAGCCACTCCGGCCGACCCACTCGCAATCGATGTTGCTCCCCTCGTTCGTCACGAATATCTGCAATGACACCGGCACCAGGAACTGTTCGCAGGCCAATGATGTCGATCGGCTCCGGAGAGGTTTCAGGCATGAATTGAGCGAAGGCCTTGGCCACAGGATGATTGCAACGTGCCTGAACGGCCGCGAGCCAGCCTAGAATCCGCGTCCGTTCAGTCCCCGTCGCAAGCGTGACCAGATCCGCGATGGTCAGTTGCTGTTCGGTGAGTGTCCCTGTCTTGTCGAAAAGCACACAATCGACGCGTGCGAGTCGCTCGATCACGTCGCCGCCCTTGATCAGCAGGCCGCGTTCCGCCAGGTTTCCCAGGGTAGTCCACGTCACGATGGGCACCGCCAGCCCCACCGCGCAGGGGCATGCAACCAGTAAAACCGCCATCGCATTGAACAGTCCCACCTGCCAATTGGTCAGCTCAGTCCAGACGGCAAACGTCGTAAACGCAATGACGATGATCAGTGGAACCAGCCATGCGGCCAACCGATCTGCCAGGCCTTGCAATGACGAGGGGGCTCCCCGTGCCGAATCTACGGCAGCCAGCAAACGATCGATTTGCCGTTCGACGCCGGGAGCAGTGGCCTGTATTTGAAACGTGCCATCATGTGAAGCCATCCCAGCAAGAAGTGCATCTCCGGGACGTCGGACCGCTGCCGCGGCCTCGCCGGTCATTGCCGCCTCGCCAGTAAAGCCCAACCCTCGAATGATAACACCATCCACAGGAATCAGCTCCCCCGGCCAGACTTCGACGATATCACCGCGACGAATTTCCGTCACCGAAATTGATTGGGAATCACCTTGAGCATTGAGGCGACGGCAGACTCTCAATGATTCAGACCAGGCGCGGGCCTCGGTCAACGCGTTGTCGCGGCTCCGCGCGCCGACTCGTTTTCCGAACGTGTATACGACGAGCAGAATGGAAATCACTTCAAAGTAAATCGGCCCCTGTCCTGTCAGAAATGATTGCAGTGAAGCGATCAAGGCGCCGACGATCGCCGTCACAAACAAGAATTCTATAGTGAGCCGACCGCGCATTAGCTCACCAACCCCTGCCCGGAACAAGGGGGCGCCGAGTAATAACATGACGATCAGAGTCGCAATCAAGATCATTCCCTGCACGATCACGCGGACACCGGTTTCTTCAGGGGGGGAAACGTTGATAGCCAGGCTGAAGATCATTGACTGCCCGGCCAGCAACAATCCGATTGCAAGCTTGCCAATATCGGCATTCCCACCAAACCCGCGCAACCCGCAAGCGTCGTATCGACAAGGTATCGAGAGTGTTTGCATGGAGTTTACTTTTCAACAGGGGCTAACACTTTCAGTTCCGCACTGCTCCAGGGCTGGCTTCGCCGGTTGGTCTTGCGTACCAAGGCCACCATCTCCGCAGGGATCGATGCGGCCTGATTGCCCCATTCCTGGCGGACATAGCTGAGCACTGCGGCGATCTGTTCGTCTTTAAGCTGTTCGCCGAACGCGGGCATGTTGCCATTAAAGGTCTGTCCTGCGACAGCAATATCCCCCTGCAATCCGTAGAGTAAAATGCGGATGGGAGTCTCCCGCGTTCCCAACAGCCAGTCCGACTGTGCCAGCGGGGGAAACTGACCGGCCCGTCCTTTGCCGTCCGGTTGGTGGCACGCGGCACACTTTCCGTTGAAGAGGCGCTGGCCGAGTACGATTGGATCAACTGGCTTCGCAGGTTGCACCTGTGTACTCGCGATGCGGTTCTCGTTGAGCACGTCTCCGTGGTAGTCGCCGTTATAGGTTGCCAAATAATAACCGCTAATGAAGATGACGAGGCCGAAAGCGATCGTCAATCTGGGATCGATCGGCTCGAATCCTTCACGCGGTTCTCCTTGTTCGCGCAAGATCGGAGCGTGCATTCGCTGGACGTCGAAATCCTCATGCGCCTCTTGATGTGCTGAATTCTCGGACGATCTGATTGAGTTGTTAGAGTCATTACTCATCGGCTGGCGTCCTCCAATGGAAAGGTGCGATTTTGCGCCTTCAAGTAGGCCACCAACGCCTTCGCATCGTCCGAAGGAACGATCTCGAACCCGGCGGGAACTGCCCAAGCGTCTTTAAGAGGCAAAGCGTTGAAAGCGAGTTGACCCACAACGCGGCGCTTTTCAAACAGGTGGCCAAATGGCGGCATGATCGAGCCGGGGGACGTGATGGTCGCGTTATAGAGATGCAACATGTGCCACGTCTCGTCTGGTTGGCGGGCGCCGATATTGGCAATATCGGGGCCGGTGCGCATCGAGCCGAGGAGGATCGGGTGTTCCTCAATATAGTCGCGCGGCACTGTGCGTCGATCGCCCCAGCCACGGGCGATGTCTGTTCCAAAACCCTCGGCACGCACTTGCTGCGAATGACAATAGATGCAACCTTCGCGGACATAGACGGCGCGTCCCTGCACAGCCAGGCCCGCTAACGGATTCGGGTAGACATCGTCGGATCCTTCCTCCGTTTTTGCCGTCAACTCGCCAAGCTGTAGATGAGGGATAACAATTAGCCCTGCCCAGCCCGTCGAAAACGTCAATAAGACTCCCGCAAAGATCGACAGGCCGTTGTGCATGTTCAGCATGATGTTTGTTCCTCGGCTAAGTGTTGGTTGCCACCAGAAGCGCTGGTTCTTCGACTGGCACCGGCATCTCGTGCAGGAGAGTCGGTCCTGGACGGCGGGACCCAACGTGCAATAGGTTCAGGCAGAACAGCACCGCAAAAGCAACGTGACCCACGGCGATCAGCCCACCGCCTAGACTCCGGCCAATCAAGTAAGGGCGCGTATACACGACAGTCTCCATGAAGGGAATCGGCTTGCCGCCCGTGTCGAGTTTGCTGAGCATGACTCCCTGATACCAGCCACCCCATGTAAGCATGGCGACGTAAATGAATGCGCCGAAGGCCGCGCACCAGAAATGGATCCGTATCAGACGTGCAGAAGCCCATTCACATCCGGTCAGGCGCGGAACGATGTAGTACATGGCGCCAAAGATGATCATCGTATAGAAAGCGTATAAAGCCAGGTGAGCGTGGCCAATTGTATAGTGAGTGAAGTGTGTTATTTCGTTGACCCGACGCAGTGCTTCGAACGAACCCTGGACGCTGACTGCCGTGTAGCTGACGGCGCCGAACACCACGAATCGCAAGGTTGGACTGTACTTCAGCTTGCCAAAGTGGCCGATCATCGTCATATGGTGATTAATGGCGGTCGCACCGACAGGGATGAACATCATCAGGCTTCCGACAATCCCCGCCGTGATCAACCAGGCCGGGATTGGACCGCCAACAAGATGATGTGAACCGAGCCAAACGTAAAACAGAGCCAGTGACCAGAAGCCGATGATGCCCAGGTAATAGCTGTAAATCGGCCGGCCAATCACTTTAGGAATGAGATAATAGGCCGTAGCCAGTCCGATGGGCGAAAACCAGAGCCCCATTACATTGTGGCCGAACCACCACAGCACCGAGGCCTGGACAACCCCTTTGACGGGAAACCAGAATAAGAGCAGGTTCGATGTGATGTACAACCACGGGAGCCAGAACAAAGCGCCGAGAATGTACCACTCCGAGACATAGACTTCCGTCTCTCGCCGATCACGAAAGATCACGACGGACCAAACTGCGACCAGTGCATATCCTGCCACTAGGATCGGAGGCACGTAAATCGGGTATTCGAGATATTCAATTGAAGTTCCCTGGCCTCCGAGAATGGCCACTGTGCCGACCGCCACTCCTAAGTTCCAAATTACCCCGCCCGCAACGAGAAGCGACGGATAACGCACTTCGGCCCACGACAGCCTCGCCATGAGCCACACGATGACGCCAAATGCGCTCAGCGTTGACCAACCGTAAACTACAGCATTCACATGCGCCGGCCTCACGCGGCCAAACGTCAGCCAACTGAAGCCCGTGAGAAACCCGGGCGAATGCAACTTTATCGAAGCAGCGAGTGCTAAAAGAGTCCCCACCAACAGCCAGAACAGCGCAGTCGAAAAGAATATGAGCACTGGCACGCGCGTGGAATCGTCAATACGCGCTCGCTCCCAGGCAGTTACCTCTCGATCGACGGCCATCACAGCGGAAGAGGTAGTAGTAGTCATGGGATTTTCCTCGTTGCAATTGTTCCCTCGACCGTCAGAAGGGCGAGAGTAAGTGTGTGTTCGGGGCAAGGCCATCGGGAATCGGATCGCGCGGTGACTCGCAACGTTAGCAGGGACGATCTTTGAATTTGAAGGCTTCTTGATATCTTCGGTGACGCAGTGGCTCGCCAAAGCATGGTCCATCGGGCGGGGACAACACCATGTCCGTCATTTCGCCGACAGGTTCATCGACATCGAAGATGCTGTTCGCGCCTCGCGACATATTTTCCATTTGCCCTGACGAAATCGCCCAGATGAGTGCCAGCACGGCTGCGCCCCCAAAGATCAGCAACGTTAGGAAAAACAACAGATATCCGGTGGTCATCATTTGCTCACTTTCTGCGGGACAGCCTTTTCCTTTAGCATCAGTTCCCTCGCTCGACTGATGGGGAGGCGAACCATGCCGGGTTTGTCCGCGGTCGGTGGTTCGATCCATTCATAAGTTGTCAATTGGCGCTTTTCGGCCGCCTGCAGCTCGCGCAACTTCTGCACTCCAAACGGTTCGATGGCAGAGGTCGTAGAGGGTCTCTCCCAGAGCAGAACTGCAATCACCGCCGGCGGGAACAACAGCGCGATCGTTGTAGCGATGATTGTCCCGAAGGGAAGCCTGGTGTTTGTGGTTGAGGTCGGTATCTCGTTGGACATCGTCATTGTGTTATTCCTGGTGGAAGTTCAGAGATTCGACTAGCCTCGGGTCGCGTACAGGCAGCAAGGCTGAGTTCCGCAGGCCGTAGAGCACACCGAGCATCACAACCCCGGCGAACGCGAGTAGCCAAACGAAATCCAGCCAATGTGGCTGAGCTTGAGTTGGATGCAGGGCCGGTAGAACCTGCCAGGCAATGTCGAGGTAATGGAAGGCGAGTAACCAGACTGCGACGAATCCCATCACACGCCAGGATCGCTTCGCATCTCGACGCAATAGCAGCACGAAAGGAATCACGAAATGGCCAAACATTAGAATAATGGTCACAGGCAACCAAGTTCCGTGCAGGCGCACAATGTACCAGGGAATCTCCGCAGTTAAATTCGCGTACCATATCAACAGGTATTGGGAGAAGGAAATGTAGGCCCAGAAGATGACGAACGCGAACAGAAGCTTGCCGAGATCATGCAGATGTTCCTCATTGATCGAGTGGCGCAACGCTCCGTTCGCATGCAGGATCACGACGATCAGTGTCACCGCCGCGAGAGAACTGACAAATGAGCCCGCCCAGAAGTACACCCCGTACATCGTCGAATACCAGCGATAATTGAGCGACATCATCCAGTCAAATGACGCGTACGTGCTCGTCAACCCGAGCACGACTATGCCCCACGAGCTAACTGCCACCATCTTTTGCGACAGCGCCGGGTTCCGCGACCAATCCTGTTGAACGGATAAACTGCGGAGTCGCCAAGCCATCCCGGCCCAGCACAGAAGGTCGAAAGACGCGCGGGCGACAAACCAAGGAGCATTCAGGTATGGGCGTTTCGCCTGCCACAGCGAATCGCCGGAGTTCGCTCCGGCATCCATCCATCCGTAGAGCGACGAAAGGCTCAGCGTGATGGGTATAAACAGAGGAATGAGCGCCAGCAGGCACAGTGTCTGGTTCTCGAATTGACGACGAATCACGACCGACCAGGTGGCCGAGGTCAGGTGGTGTATCATGATCCAGAACAGCGAGCCGATCGCAATGCTCGCTGCGAAGACGAATGCAGTTAGATATGAGAAGGCGAACTGGCGTCCCGATACCAAAGCCCCCAGCAGTCCCACCAGAGCCAGGGTCACGGTCCCTGCTGCAGTCAAGAACAGCGCCCGGTTTATGTGAGTCGGTGAGATCTTGCTGGCATCCATTAACATGTCGTCGCTATTTCGATTGACGTGAGCGTCGGGCGCAATCGGGTGTTGAATTCCAAGAACGGTGCTCATTGTTTTCCTTCCAATTCAGCCCGGTGTGGTTCAGGAACGTCTTCGATCCGGCTGTTCTGGCTGCGTTGCAGCACGCGGATCCAGGCAACGATCGCCCATCTGTCGGCGAGCCGAACTTGATGCCCATACGGCGCCATCAGCCCCTTGCCATTTGTGATCGTGTTGAAAATTTCCCCAACTGGCATCGTGCGGAATTTGTCCTGGTGAAATTTTGCGACACCAACGAACCCGTGCTGCGTCGTGATTCCGTTTCCCGATCCCGTGCGGCCATGACAGACGGCGCAATGGATGTTGAAACGATTCTCTCCGCGATCAACGAACGCTTCGTCGAGTTTGATCGGAATTTCAGACACCCACTTGCCGCCGGTTTTGCCGCGCCACAAACCGTCGTCGACCTCGAGAAAATCCGACTTTAGGTGTGGTGCGCCGGCGCTGGCCAGGTAGTCATTTCCACCATAGGGAACCGTTCCCGCGACTGGCAGACGCATTGAGCGGCCGTCAGCAAAGAACCTGTTCTGCGACTGCCCACGCTGTCTCGGCTGGACCTTCATGTCAAGATAATATTCCAGTGGGCGTCGCGTTCCCCGGTGACTCCAGCCAAATGCGACAACCAAAGTCGATACACTGACGGCGAATCCCGCAGCAATAATCAACCAGCCATTCATGTCACGCCTCCACACAAGCCACCTCCTTCCCGCCCATCGAGCAAAGCACTGCGGCCGTTTTGTTGACGTCAAATTGCGGATCGCTCGCATCCACTGCGAGCAGGAATGTGTCATTCGACGCTTTGTAGAACGCGGGGTGGCGAAAGACGGGATGATAAAGACACGGCAATTTGCAGAGGCAGAACAAGCCGCCCACGGTTCCGAGAGCACCTAGCAATATGGTCGTCTCGAAAACGATCGGGACGAATCCCTGCCACGACCCCGGCTGTTTTCCGCCCACGATCAGCGGATAATCAATGTAGTGGATGTAATACAACCCGGCTGCGCCGAGAAGAAAGCCCGTCAGCGCGCCGATCAGAGTGAACCAGGGAAGCCGCGAACGAACCAAATCCAGAGCCTCGTTCATCCCTTCGACTGGAAGCGGTCCGAACGCGTCAATGTGCTGGTAACCCAAACCGTGTAACTGTTTCGCCGCTTCCAGTATTGGGATGGGACCGTCGAATGTTGCCATAACCGCAAACGGTAAACTCGAACTCGGGATTGCGCAGAACGCTTCACCGTTGTTGGCCCCGACTGTTTTCGTACGCGACTCGGGCAACAGTCTTTTGACTTCCGCTGCATTGATCATGGGCAGATAGCGAATAAATAACAGCAGCAGCGTTACGAACAAGCCCATATGGCCAAGCATCTGACCGATATCTACCCATGTCGGAACAAAGTATGACCAACTCGAAGGCAGAAAGTCGCGATGCAGGCTCGTGACGATGATCACGAAACGCTCGAACCACATCCCGATATTCACCAGGATGGAGATGCCGAACAACACCCACGGCGTCGTCCGCGTCCACTTGAACCAGAACACTTGAGGAATGAGTACATTGCAGGAAAACATGATCCAGAAAGCCCAAGCATACGGGCCAAACGTGCGATTAATGAAGACGAAGCGTTCAATTTCGTCACCGCTGTACCACGCCGTGAAGAATTCGGTCGTGTAGGAATAACCTACGAGCATGCCTGTTGTCAGAACGACCTTGGCCATACATTCCAGATGCAGAATTGTGATGAAATCTTCCAGTTTGAACAGTTTTCGCAGCGGGATCATCAACGTCAACACCATGGCGAATCCCGAGAAAATCGCCCCTGCGACGAAGTACGGTGGAAAGAAGGTCGCATGCCAGCCAGGAATCAACGAAGTGGCAAAGTCGAAGCTGACAATGGAATGCACACTGACAACCAGCGGCGTCGCCAATCCCGCAAGCAGCAGGCAAGCGGTCTCGTAATGTTGCCAGTGCCGTTGTGAGCCACGCCATCCGAGCGCCAGGACGCCATAGACCAAGTGCCGCCCTTTCGTCGTGGCGCGATCGCGCAGGCTCGCGAGATCGGGAATCAGCCCCACGTACCAGAACATCAACGAAACCGTGGCATACGTTGAAATGGCGAAAAAATCCCACCATAGCGGGCTGTAAGCCTCGGGCCAGACGCCAAAGGAATACGGGATCGGAAAGAAGAACCACGCCATCCAGGCGCGGCCGATATGGATTGCGGGGTAAATGCCAGCACAGGCCACAGCGAACAGTGTCATCGCTTCCGCAAATCGATTGATGCTGTTGCGCCACTTTTGGCGAAACAAGAGCAGGATGGCGGAAATGAGTGTGCCGGCGTGGCCAATACCGACCCACCAGACGAAGTTGGTAATGTCGAATGCCCAACCGATGGTTGAGTTCTCACCCCAAACCCCCACTCCGGTCGAAATCAAATACGACGTCGTAAACACGCCAAGCAGCAGGAATGAACTGCTCGCAAGGAATGCCCACTTCCACCAGCCCGGCATACCTGCCTCAATCGGCCGACAAACTTTGTCAGTCACTGCGGCCAGTGTCGGCTCGCCAAGTACCATTCTTGGCGGCCTCCACATTTCCAGCTGAGTTACAGGAACGTCGGAGATTGGTGGGGCTAGAAGTGTACTCACGATAGGACCTCCGCAACTGGCATGGCAGGATTCGGGTTGCGTATGCGAGCCAGGTACGAAACGCGAGGCTTAGTGTTAAGTTCGTCTAGCAACCGGTAATTTCGCTGCTCTTTCTTGAGTTGGGACACGCCGCTATTCGGGTCTGCAAGGTTTCCAAACACGATTGCCTGAGCCGGACAAGCCTGCGCACACGCGGGAACAACTGTTCCATCTGGAACTGGCCAGGGACCAGGTGAATTCGGATCGGCAAGTTTGGCGCCAGCTTTTCCTCGCTCGATGCGCTGGACGCAAAAGGTGCACTTTTCCATCACGCCGCGCATGCGAACGGTTACATCGGGATTCTTCTGCATTTGGAATGTTTCCGGCATTCCCTTTTCCGATAGCGGACCCAGATGCAGCGCATCGAGCGGCCGCTGGTTGTAATCGAACCAGTTGAAGCGGCGAGTCTTGTACGGACAGTTGTTGGCACAGTATCGCGTGCCGACGCAGCGGTTGTAGACTTGAAGGTTCAGTCCCTCCGGGCTATGGACTGGCGCGTTGACCGGGCAGACAGGTTCGCAGGGGGCCGACTCACAATGCTGGCACATCACCGGCTGATGCACCATCGTCATTTCGTCGGGGTCGTCACCAAAGTATCGGTCAAGTCGCATCCAGTGCATTGCGCGGTGGCGCGCCACTTCGTCCTTGCCGACAATCGGAATGTTATTTTCACTTTGACAGGCGACGACGCAAGCGGAACAGCCGTTGCAGGCACTCAGGTCGATCGCCATGCCCCACTGGTGAGTACCATCGAGATGGGCTGGGACTGCCAGGTTGAGTATCGTCAACTCTGGCAAACGTTCGCGTTTCTTCTGTCCGGGCTCACCGGCATTCAATGTCTGAACCAGCTCGCGTCCCTCCATGCGAGTGTGCTCTTGCGTGGTGGCCAGCAAGTGGCGGCGGCCGAGCTTTCGCACTTTCACTCCAATCGCAAACCACGGCTCTTCGGTCGTGCGCAGCGGATAAACGTCGAAGCCGTGTCCGACACCCACTTTGCCTGTTCGCGAGCGGCCATGCCCAAGATGAACGGCGAGCGAGTAGTCTGCTTGCCCAGGAAGCACGTATACAGCAATCGACCGAACAACACGGCCTTGTAAAGTCAATTCGACCAGGTCGCCGGTCTGCGTTTCAAGAAGCCGGGCTGTTTCGGGGCTCATGCATACCGCGTTATCCCATGTCAGTTTGGTGATCGGATCGGGAGTCTCTTGCAGCCAGCCGTTATTGGCGTACCGACCATCGTGCAGTCGGTAATCCGCATGGAAGGACAATTCAAGGTTATCGGCGTTTACTGCCTTCACGGGCGGCAAAATGGAGAGTGCTGCCTCCAATCGTTGCCAATCGGGCGTCGGCTGGATGGCTTCTCGAGCGCTGCCAGGCCAGAACCCTTCCTGCAGGAATTTGCGAAATGCATTCTCATCGGTCGTCACGATGCGACGCCTGAAAGAACTCGCCACAATTTCATAGGATTGCGTCGTCTCGAACTGCACGAGTTGCGCTACAATCTCAATCGCCGATCGACCGCCAAACAGAGGCTCAATGACTGGTTGAACCGAGGCATAGGTCCCGTCGGAACTTTCGGCGTCTCCCCACGATTCGAGGTAGTGCGCTGCGGGCAGACACCATTCGCAGAGGGCAGCCGTCTCATCTTCGTATAACCCGAAACGGATCGTGTGCGGCACCCTCTTCAGTCGCGCCGCAAAGTCCAGGTCTGCGGGGGCATTCAGGACGGGGTTGCCCCCAAGTATGACCATGGTTTGCACCGTGCCTTCATGCATCGCGGCGGCAAGTTCGGCCAGTGTCGCAGTCGATTCTGAAGTGCGCCGATAGGTGATGGTCTTCCCGTTATTGCCAAGCAAAGCGTTGAGCAGGTGAGTCAGTGCATGGGCCACGGGAGGTTGGCGCGGTCCAGCTACGATCAGACAGCGCCCAGGTTGCGAAATCAGATCGCGCGCCACCTCGTCAATCCACGCCCGAGGTATACGGGCATCGATGCTGGCGGCGATATACTTGAGATCGATGCCTCCCACATCAGCTGCTGAGACACCGAGGAGATCGAGTGCCCTTTGGGTCAACGCAATCAGATAAGCGACGATTTGACTTGCGGGAATGCGCAAGCGATGTTCGGCCATGCTTCCTGTGATCGTGTAAGTACTTTCGACAACGTAGAGCCGATTAATATTTTCACCGGATCGGCGCTTGCCGAACTCGCGCGCATACCTGACAGCGTCTGGATCGTTGCCGAGGAAATCAGCGTCGAGTGCCACCACCACGTCCGCCCGTGTGAAATTTAATGACGCATCCAGAGACTCGCCGAAAGCCATTTCGGCTCCGGCACGCAGCGAATCTCGATGCAGCGGTTCATAACTGTGCCAAACCGCCTCCGGGGCCGTCTTGGCGAGGTGTTCGCGCAGCAAGTGCATTGCGGGGGATGGGACGTCTTCAAGCAGAAATCGCAATCCTTTGCCCCGGCTTTTGAAGAGTTCGGCGAAGTGCGACGTCGCGAACGCGTCAAAGGCACGCCAGTCAATGGGAAGTCCGTTGTGCCGAACGCTGCGCATTCGATCGGGGTCATACAGATCCAGGACCGATGCCTGCGCCTGAAGATCGCTCGCACCTTGGCTCAGGGGGTGAGAAGGGTTACCCTCGATCTTGGTTGGCCGAACCTCGTGACTCTCGACCAACACCGGATAGCAGCCTCCCGGTCGCGGGATGTTCGTCGCGTAGTACAGCGGCATACCGGGAATGACATTTTCGGGCGAACGCGAGTAAGGCAGGATTTCCACATCCGGCCGACGGCAGCCGCTCAGTCCTGTCGCTCCCGCAAGAGCGAGAGAAGCTCCCATTAGCTGAAGAAAGCGGCGGCGATCAACCGGTGCCCCTTCAGCCATGCCGAAATGCTCGAATACGTTGTCATACCCCGGAAACTCCTTATTGTCGTAACTCATCGGTGGCACCCCTGACAAGATTGTGGCGGATTGACATGGAGTTGCTCTTTCAACGTAAAGCCGAACTCCTTCTGGCCTGTCGCCGGCGGTTTCCAAAACAGGTTCGTCGCTTCTGCTGCTGGGCGAAGATGCGACTCCGGATGTCGATGACAGGAGAGACACCAACTCATACTGAGGGGTTTCTCATGTTCAATGACCCGCATCTCGTTGACCTGGCCATGGCAGCTCACGCAACCGACGCCACGGTTGACATGCAGGGCATGATTGAAGAAGGCGTAGTCTGGCAGGCGATGCACGCGTTTCCATTCGACGGGGAAGCCTTTGTCAAAACTCGCACGCACTTCGGAGAGCAGAGGGCTGGCGGCTTTAACTGTGCGGTGACAATTCATGCAGACCTGTGTGTCAGGAACGGTGGCGTGCGGCGACTGCTCGACGTTCGAATGACAGTAAATACACGACATGCCCAGCGAACCGGTGTGAAGTTCATGCGAAAATGGCACTGGCTGTTCGGGCGCGTAGCCTACCCGAGTGAACTCCGGTCGCAAGGCGCACCACGACGCGGTTGCCAAAAATGTGATGGCAAGTACGCAACTGGCGAGAATTTGCCAGAACAGGCGATTAGAGTGTGGTTGAAAGATCATAGCCATCTCACAACATCCGCTTCATTTTCGAGTGTTCGACTTGAATTCAATATGAGGCAAGCATTCGGTTTCGAGATCGCATAATCCGCCGCGTAGTTGGTCCAACTTCATCTCGATATCGATGTTCCCTCGTGTGCCCTGGAAATAGCTTTCCAGAAAGGGGCACGCATCCCCGATAACCTCTCTGATGGCTGGCACTCCATTTCCAACACTCCCCGAAAAGTGGCGCCGCTCGCGTTATCGCTTTCACAGGATGGAATCTCACCAACCAGACGGTTTCCAATTGTGAATTCAGATTATCCTGAGAGCACAATTCGGCAGGCATTCTCTCCACGGCTTGTCGGCTCATTGCCAGTTCCTTTCTATCAACGGTTTATTTTCGCGCATGCGATTCAAACGTCGTCCAATCGCTCTTTTTCTCACGCTGACCTTTACATCTCAAAACACAAGAATTGCCACAGGTACCGAGCCATCACTAGCAACTTCCCCGAACTTGATCGCGGTGACGTTTTTAAGGTCGCTTGCGAACTCTCACGCCATTACGGATGTCACAAGGTTCGCCGCTTGCCAAATCAAGCGAGTCAGTTCCATCAGAAAAACGAATGCGTTCCTTGAATTGCTCATGGGCATTCCCCGCGTTGATATGCGATTCAACGATGCGGTCAGATTAGGAAAGGAGTGAAGGTGAATCTATTGGACGAAGGTATCGTCGATACCAAAGCATCGCGCATGTGCAATGGGGATCTGCGGCAACTGAAATCAGGTCATCGACGATGAGGGACATTGGATAGATCCATTTTTGATTGCAGTTCGGGCCGCGTCCTTCTGGCCAACGTTCGGTCGTCGCACTCGGTGATTCGCTGATCAAGAGATTTCGAAAAAACGCCATCTAACGGAAAAAAATGTTGGTGATGACCGCAGGAGTTATTTCCATCATCGACTTAGCGTCCCTGGGCGTGGACATCTTTGAACCATCGCAGAGCTTTTTCAAAAACGGCAGCACCCCAGTTCAATCCCGACAATGCAGACCAGACCAAAGAGTCTGAAGATGTTTATCGAGAGCTCGGCTAACCATATCACGGCAACAGTGGCGGCGAATGAAATTGAACTCGACTGCATTTGTTTCCCAGCGACTCGCGCTGGCTTTGGAAAACGAACACAACCAGATAAAAGGGTTTCAGATTTCGATTAACAGGTCTACTTGGAGACCGACTTGCCAGTTCACCCTGTTCTCGTGTGAACTGGCCGGCACAGTATTGAACACTGCCACTACATCGAGGAGATCGAAGCGACCAATCTGAGGACATTTAGCCCTCACGTGAGGACATTTGGTACTCACTGTGAGGGCCAAATGTCGTAGACACAATGCTTGATTCCGAATTCCGGCGTTTATCCTCGTCGCTTGGTCGCCAGCTCAGGCGGGAACCGCGTATTTGCTGGCGAACGACATGCCTAATTCAACATCGTGACGCTGAAACAATCAGGCAAGGAGACCACGGGCGACTGCGGAACAGCCGTTCAGTTCACTCTCGGGGGCACGGCTTTTGAGACAAGAAGTAGGCTTTTGAGTTCCAGCACGGGGGGGTCGTAGGTTCGGGGTTCGGCATCGGGCTTTGAACGCAGGGGCATGGGAAATGCACCTCAAACTTCTGATGTTGACCCAGAATTGAAGTTGCACTTTCTGAGGGAAGTTGTGAAGTGGTTGCAGGCCAAAGGTCAGAAAAAATGTCAACATCGCAAAACCTCAATACGCAAAGCGGAGAACGCAAAATGAAAGTTTCACCGATCCTCTCCATCTTCCCAACGCTATTTTGCTTCGCTTTACCCGCCTGCAGCATGCAACAAGAGCGGCAAGAACATGAGACCCAAAAGATCACTGCCACCAGGCCTCAGTCACAGAAGGTCAGCCTCACGCAACAATTTGTCTGCCAGATCCACTCGCGGTGCCACATCGAGCTCCGCACATTGGAGATCGGATACCTGGAAGCAA
>Ga0181528_10000846_pt1 | contig 19930 bp, 19 predicted proteins | sample PEATcosm2014_Bin_47_FD_119742 | JGI IMG/M metagenome (GOLD analysis project Ga0181528, IMG submission 119742) | Peatland microbial communities from MTU Mesocosm Facility, Houghton, MI, USA - PEATcosm2014_Bin10_10_metaG | ecosystem: Environmental > Terrestrial > Soil > Wetlands > Peat | place...
CCGACGATCCCAACAAGCGCCACCCGCTCGACTTCGTCCTGTGGCAGCCGTCGCTGGCCGACGAGCCGGCCTGGGAGTCGCGGTGGGGCCCGGGGCGGCCCGGGTGGCACATCGAGTGCTCGGCGCTCGTGCTGCGTGAGTTGGGGGAGACGATCGACGTCCACGGCGGCGGGCGGGACCTCGTCTTCCCCCATCACGAGTGCGAGACGGCGCAGTCGGAGGCCGCCACCGGGGTCCCGTTCGTGCGCCACTGGCTGCACGTGGGCCTGGTGGGGCTGGAGGGCACGAAGATGTCGAAATCGCTCGGCAACCTGGTCTTCGTGGGCGACCTGTTGAAGGAGTGGGAGCCGGCGGCGGTTCGGCTCGCCCTCCTGTCCCACCACTACCGCTTCGACTGGCAGTGGTCGAACGACGACCTCACCCGGGCGGCGGACCGGCTGGCGACCTGGCGGGCCGTCGACCGGACCGACCCCGGACCCGACGACCCCCCGGTCGACGCCGACAGCGTCGTCGAGGCGCTGGGCTCCGACGAGGACGGCCTGTGGCGGGTCCGCGGTGCGCTCGATGACGACCTCGACACGCCGGCGGCGCTGGCGGCCCTCGACGAGGAGGCCGCCGCCGGCCGTCCCGTGGTCCAGGGGGCCGCACTGCTGGGCATTACCCTGTAGTCCGGCACCGGGGCGCGCGGAGCGTCCGGTGCGACCCCCACGCCACCCCGACCGCCCGCCGATCCGACGGGCCCCAGTGAAAGGCATTCCCATGGCAGCCGTGACGGTCCGACTCCCCGATGGCAGCACCAAGGAGTTCGAGCCCGGCACGACGGCGCTGGAGTTCGCCCGGTCGATCGGGTCCCGTCTGGCCAAGGCGGCGGTGGCCGCCACGTTCGACGGGGAGCCGGTCGACCTGGCCCGCGTCCTCCCTGACGGCGCCGAGGTGACCGTGGTGACGGCGGCCACACCCCTCGGTCGGGAGGTGCTCCGCCACTCGACCGCCCACGTGCTGGCCCAGGCCGTGCTCCGCCTGTGGCCCGGCGCCCACTTCGCCATCGGCCCGGTGATCGAGGACGGCTTCTACTACGACTTCGAACTGCCCGGAGGTGCCCACTTCACCGACGAGGACCTCGACCGCATCGCCGCCGAGATGCGGGCGATCATGGCGGAGGACCAGCCGTTCGTCCGTCACGAGCACACGATCGACGAGGGCCTCGAGCTCTTCGGCGACCAGCCGTTCAAACGCGAGATCATCGAGGCGGTCGGGGCCGGCCAGGACGAGGTCGACGCCGCGTCGGAGGGGGCGGGCGACCACGGCGTCTCCACATACTGGAACTCCCCGGCCTTCACCGACCTCTGCCGCGGCCCGCACGTCCCGGCCACGAGCAAGCTCGGCCACTTCGCCCTCATGCGGGTGGCCGGCGCCTACTGGCGGGGCGACGAGAAGCGCCAGCAGCTCCAGCGGATCTACGGGACGGCCTGGGAGTCCGAGGACGCCCTGGCCGAGCACCTGCACCGCCTGGAGGAGGCCGAGAAGCGCGACCACCGCAAGCTCGGTGTGGAGCTCGACCTCTTCAGCTTCCCCCACGAGCTCGGGGGTGGTCTGGCGGTGTGGCACCCCAAGGGCGGCATCGTGCGCAAGCTCATGGAGGACTACAGCCGCCAGCGCCACCAGGACGGTGGCTACGAGTTCGTCTTCACCCCGCACCTGGCCAACGCCCAGCTCTTCGAGACCTCGGGCCACCTCGGGTTCTACCGGGACGGCATGTACCCCCCCATGGAGATGGACAACGGGACGTACTACCCCAAGCCCATGAACTGCCCGATGCACTGCCTGATCTTCGCCAGCCGCCAACGCAGCTACCGCGAGCTGCCCCTGCGGCTGTTCGAGCTCGGCACCGTCTACCGCTACGAGCGGGCCGGGACGCTGCACGGCATGATGCGCATCCGCGGGTTCACCCAGGACGACAGCCACATCTTCTGTACCGAGGAGCAGCTCGGTGACGAGATCGCGTCGCTGCTCGACTTCGTCATGAGCGTGCTGCGGGCCTTCGGCTTCAGCGAGTTCACGGCCAATCTGTCGACCAAGGACCCCGACAAGTACGTGGGCGGCGACGACATCTGGGAGAAGGCGACCGAGGCTCTTCGCCTCGCCCTCGAACGCCACGGACTGCCCTACGAGGTGAAGGAGGGCGACGCCGCCTTCTACGGCCCGAAGATCGACATCGACGTGCGGGACGCCATCGGGCGGACGTGGCAGCTGAGCACCATCCAGTGCGACTTCAACCACCCCGAGCGCTTCGATCTCGAATACGTGGGGGCCGACAACGCCCGGCACCGGCCGATCATGCTGCACCGGGCCCTGTTCGGGTCGATCGAGCGCTTCTTCGCCATCCTCGTCGAGCACTACGCCGGAGCGCTCCCCACGTGGTTGGCGCCCGAGCAGGTACGGGTGCTCGGCGTGCGCGACGACCATCAGGGCTACGCCGACGAGGTGGCGGACGGCCTGGCCGGTCTCGGCGTCCGGGTCGGGGTCGATCCGGCCACCGAGCCGTTGGGCGCCCGGATCCGCCGGGCCAAGATGCTGAAGATCCCCTACATCCTCGTGGTGGGCGACGACGACGTGGCCGCCGGCACGGTGGGCGTCAACCGCCGGGGGAGCGACCGCCCCGACCGGGGGGTGGCGGTGCCCGAGTTCACGTCGCAGCTCCTCGGCGAGATAGACGAGCGCTCGCTGCCCGAGTCGGTCCCGGCGACGTCGGGCAGTTGACGGACCGCCGATGACCCTCGAGCGTCTGTGGGCGGGCTGGCGCAACGCCTACGTCTCGGGCGCCGTCGACGGGCCCCCGGACGACGCCCCCGACCTGTCGGTGGACGACCCGGTCCGCTGCGTGTTCTGCCGGATCGCCGACAGTGGTCCGGCGTCGCCCGACAACGGCGTGCTCTGGGTCGGCGCCACCGTCATGGTGGTGCTGAACGCCTACCCCTACGCGAGCGGGCACCTCATGGCCGTCCCGCTCCGCCATGTCCGCTCGCTGGACGACCTGGGTGACGAGGAGTCCGGCGAGCTGTGGGCCGCGACCCGGCTGGCGGTCGCCGCCCAGGAGGCCGCGTACCGGCCCGAAGGGGTCAATCTCGGGGCCAACCTCGGTGAGGCCGCCGGCGCCGGCATCCCCCGCCATCTCCACCTGCACGCCGTGCCCCGGTGGAAGGGGGACACCAACTTCATGACCGCCGTGGCCGACACCCGGGTGCTGCCCGAGACCCTGGCGTCGAGCTGGGAGCGGCTGACCGCGGTCTGGCCGGGGCGATGACGCCGCGGGAGGGGCCGGCGCGCGTGCCGCCGGCCCGGGCCGGAAGGACGATCGACACGACCACGAGGAGGACGACATGCAGGTGAAGGAACTCGGACACATCGTGCTCTACGTGGCCGACCTCGAGCGGTCGGTCGGGTTCTACGGGGGTGTCCTGGGATGGGAGGTGGCCTTCCCGAAGATCGAGGGCATGCCGGCGGCGGCGTTCACCTCCGGGCGGACCCACCACGAGCTGCTGCTCATCGAGGTCGGGCCGGACGCCGAGCCGGTGGGTCGGGGCCGTCGGCTCGGGCTGTACCACGTCGGCCTGAAGGTCGGGGACTCCGATGACGAGCTGCGCGAGGCGCACGAGCGCCTGGTCGAGGCCGGCGTGCCGATCGTCGGCGCGAGTGACCACACGGTCACGCACAGTCTCTACATCCTCGATCCCGACGGCAACGAACTCGAGCTGTACATCGACGTGCCCGGGGTCGACTGGCGGTCGGACCCGGAGCTCGTCATGGCGCCCATCCGGCCCCTGCGGCTGTGACCCGACCGGTTACACCCCAGATGAACAGGGGTTTTGTCGTCACGGGCGAGCCCGCTGCCTGTAGTTAGCGGGTGGTAGGCTGGAAGTGACCTTCCAGAGGAGCGTGCATGTTCGACGGACGATGGCGCGACACGGTGGACCGGGGGACCGGGCCGGCCGGGCGCAGACTGCAGCAGGTCGGCGTCTCCGCTGACGTGCTGACGGCGACCGGCCTCGTGTCGGCGGCCATCACCGCCGTGTCCGTGGCGACCGGCCACTTCCTGCTGGCCCTGGTCTTCCTGATCGTCACCGGACTGCACGACCTGCTCGACGGACCGGTGGCCAAGGCCTCCGGCACGTCCTCGGTCCGCGGGGCCTTCTTCGACTCGGTCACGGACCGGGTGGCCGACGCCCTCATCCTCGGTGGCATCGCGTGGTATCTCGTGTCGGCCCATCCCGGCCACCTCGTGCTGCTGCCCTTCGCCGTGCTGGCCGTGACCACGCTGGTCTCCTACCAGCGGGCCAAGGCCGAGTCGCTCGGCATCTCGGCCAAGGGCGGACTGATGGAACGGGCCGAGCGCATGATCCTCCTCGGCATCGGCTTCCTGTCCTCCGCCTTCCTGGTGCCCGTGCTGTGGGTGATGCTGGTGCTCACGTCGGCCACCGCCATCGGGCGCTTCGTCAAGGTCTGGCGTCTGGCCGAGGCCCCTCCCGCAGCCGTCGCCCGTCGGGAGCGCCGCACCCGCACCCGCACCGGAAGCCGCGCCACGACACGGATGTCCCGCCGCACCACGTCCGCCTCGGCCGCGCGCTGGAGGGCCCGCCGTCAAGGTGAGCTGTCCAGCCGCTCGGGCAGGACCTGGAGGGCGCGCCAGGCCCGCTCCGGTTCCCGACCGCGGGCCGGTCGGCGCCATGGCTGAGCATTTCCCCATCGGCACGAGCTGAGCGCCGATGGACACGGGGCAGGTGGTCTTCCGGACCTACACGACGCTGGGACGTTGCCTCGCCGCGCTCCCGGAGCCGGTGGCGCTGGGGCTGGGTGACGTCGTCGGCGACGTCCTCTACCGCGTGCGCCATGACCACCGGGCCATGGTGAAGGCCAACCTGGCCCGCGTGCTCGACGCCGGTCCCGGCGATGCCGACGTGCTCGACCGCTGGGCCCGCCGCTCGTTCCGGGCCTACGCCCGCTACTGGGTCGAGGGTGCCCGCCTTCCCGGGACGGCCCCCGAGGAGGTGGTCCAACACTTCTTCGTCGACGGCCTGCACCACCTGCAGGAGGGAAGGGACGCGGGCAGGGGGACGATCCTCGCCCTGCCCCACATCGGGAGTTGGGAGTACGGCGGGGCGTTCCTGGCCACCCAGGACCTGCCGATGACCTCCGTGGCGGAGCGCCTCGAGCCCGCCGCGCTCTTCGATTACTTCGTCGAGCAGCGGGCGGCCATGGGCCTCACCATCGTGCCGCTCGGCAGCAAGTCCGGCGGCGCCATCCTCTCGACCTTGCGCGCCGGCGGGCTGGTGGGCCTGCTGTGCGACCGGGACATCGAGGGGACCGGGGTCGAGGTCGAGTTCTTCGGGGAACGGACCACCATGCCGGGCGGGCCGGCCACGCTGGCCCTGCGGACCGGGGCGAGGCTGTGCACCGGGGCCGTCTACAGCGGCCCGGGACGGGACCACCGGGCGCTGGTCGAGGCCCCGCTCGACACCACACGCAGCGGCTCGCTGCGGGCCGACGTGGCGCGGCTCACCCAGGAGATCGCCACGCGCCTGGAGGGCCTGATCCGTCGGGCCCCGGAGCAGTGGCACGTCTTCCAGCCCCTGTGGCTCGCCGACCGACCCACCATCGGGGAGGCGGCGTGAGCTGGGTGGACCGCACGCGCCGCGGCCGGCGCCAGGGGCGCTCAGGGCCGTCCCGCTCCGAGGAGAGCGAAACGGCGGAGCCACCGGTCGAGGTTCCCGAGCTGACGTTCGACGCCCCCGACCCGCCCCCGGTCCACGGCGGTGGGCTCGCCAACGGGAGCGGGTTCACCGGCGGTAATGGCAACGGGTTCGCCAACGGCAACGGGAACGGGCTCGCTAACGGTCACGGCAACGGGCTCGTGAACGGGCACCCGGGGGCGGTGGGCGACCGCCCGAACCCCGACGGGTTCGACGAGGACGTCGATGCCGTCCTGGGCCTCGACGACCCGTACGGCCACGGCGACGACGGTCGCCAGCTCGGGTTGCCGCTCGGCCTCGGGCCGTCCTTCCGGGCGGGCCCGAGCCACGAAGCCGACGTGGTCGCCGTCGTGTCCGCCACCGGCCGGCTGGTCTTCGTCAGCGCCTCGGCCGAACGCCTGCTCGGCTTCGACGTGAGCGACGCGGTCGGCCTCGACGCCCTCCGGCTCTTCGATCCCGCGAGCGAGCCCGCGGTGCAGGCCCTCTTCGCCGACCTCGTGGCCCGACGCCGTCTGTCGGTCTCCCTCGAACTCCGCTGCCGGCGCTCCGACGGGCGGGAGCTGGACCTCGAGCTCCAGGCCGCCAACCACCTCGACGACCCGGTCGGCGGCATCGTGGTCACCCTGCGGGACATCACCGAGCGCAAGCGGCTGGAGTCCCGGGTCAGCGAGGTCGACCGGCGACAGAACGCCCTGATCGAGTCGCTGGCCGACGGGGTGGTCATGGTGGACGCCGACGGCGTCGTCGTGCGCGTCAACGAGGCGTTCGAGGTCATGTTCTTCTCTCCCCGGATCCGTACCCTGGGCCACCCGTTCGAGGCGTTGTTGGGCTCGGCCCGTGACTACCGCGTCGAGCTCTTCGACGAGTCCGGCGCGGTACTTCCCATCGAGGACCATCCCGTGCTCGTCGCCCTCCGACGCGGCCGACGGGTGCGCGCCTCGGTCGTCGGCTACCGCCGGGGTGACGCGCCGGCCCGCTGGGTCCGGGTGGGCGCGCAGGCCATCGTCGCCCCGGACGGCCGGATGACCGGCGTCGTCGGCACGTTCACCGACGTGACCGACGTCAAGCGGTCGGCTTACGCCCTCCGCCAGGAGGAGGAGTTCCTCCGCGTGCTGCTCGACACCCTCGACGAGGGGATCGTGGCCTGCGACGCCCAGGGCCGGATGACGATCTTCAACCCCGCCGCCCGCCGCCTCCACGGGCTCGGTGACGACGTGGAGCCGATCGGCCGCATCCCGAGCAGCCGGATGCTGCGCCACGCCGACGGCTCGCCGATGGAGCCCGACGAGAACCCGCTGCTGCGCGCCATGTCCGGCGAGCGGCTGCGCAACGCCGAGATCGTCCTGGCCCCGCCGGACGGCGAGCTGCGCAAGGTCAGCGTCAACGGGCAGGCCCTGGTCGACGAGGACGGCTGGAAGCTCGGCGCCGTGGTGGCCATGCACGACGTGACCGAGCAGAAGCGCAACGAGGAGCGCCTCGCCGACCTCGCCCACCACGACCCGCTCACGGGGCTCGCCAACCGGACGCTCCTGGCCATCCGCATGGGCGAGGCCGTCGATGCGCTCCGCGACCACGGCTCGGCCCCCGTCGGACAGCGGACCCCCGATCCCGGTGACACCGACCGGGTGGTGCCCGAGCACCCGGGGGTGGCCGTCTACCTCCTGGACCTCGACAACTTCAAGGAGGTCAACGACGACTTCGGGCACGACGTCGGCGACGATCTGCTGGTGGCGGTGGCCCGTCGGCTCCTCGCCATCGTCCGACCGACCGACACGGTGGCCCGCCTCGGGGGCGACGAGTTCGTGGTGGTCTGCGGGATCGAGAGCGGCGAGGAGGAGATGCTGGCCATCTCCCACCGCATCTCGTCCGCCCTGTCCCGGCCGTACCGCATCGATGGCCGGACCCTGGTGGCCGAGGCCTCGGTGGGCGGCGTCTTCGTCGACGACCCGGACACCGATCCCTCGAAGCTGCTCAGCCTGGCCGACGACGCCATGTACGGGGTCAAGTGGAGCCGGCGCCGTCACCGTCGTCCCATGACGGACTGATCCGGCGGTGTCCGAGAGCGCTCCGGGCGCCGGTGGGCTCCGCGTCGCCCTGGTCTGCCCCTACAGCCTGTCGCGACCCGGTGGCGTCCAGAGCCAGGTGCTGGGCCTCGCCCGAAGCCTGACCGGCCTCGGCCACGAGGTCACCGTCTGCGCCCCGGTCGACCGCCCCTCGGACGAGCCCCGGGGGGTGGCCTTCGTGGATGCCGGGCGCTCGTCGTCGCTGCGCGCCAACGGCTCGGTGGCCCCGGTGGCCCTGTCGCCCCGGTGGGCTGGGCGGGCACTCGAGGCGCTGCGGGCCCGCCAGGTCGACGTCGTACACCTCCACGAGCCGTTCGCGCCCGGCCTGCCCTACGCGCTCTTGACGGCGCGGGACGCCCCCCCGCTGGTCGGGACGTTCCACCGCAGCGGGGGGAGCGTCCTCTACTCGGTGCTGGCGCCCCTCGCCCGGCCGCTGGCCCGCCGCCTGGCGGTGCGCTGTGCGGTGTCCGAGGCGGCGGCCGCCACGGCCGCCGACGCCCTCGGTGGCACGTTCGAGGTCCTGTTCAACGGCATCGAGGTCGACCGGCTCGAGGGGATCGAGCCGTGGCCGGCCGACGGCCCGACCGTCCTGTTCCTCGGCCGCCACGAGGAGCGCAAGGGGCTCTCGGTGCTGCTCGACGCGTGGCCCCGTGTCGTGGCGGCCCACGTAGGGCCCGGACCCGCGCCGGTGCTGTGGGTGGCCGGCGACGGGCCGGCGACCGACAGCCTGCGGGCCCGGCACCCCGGTTCGGCGACGCTGCAGTGGCTCGGGGTGGTCGACGAGCGGGAGAAGGACCGCCGGCTGGTCGTCGCCGACGTGCTGGCCGCACCCTCGCTCGGGGGTGAGTCGTTCGGGCTGGTGCTGCTCGAGGCCATGGCCGCGCGCACCGTCGTGGTGGCCAGCGACATCGACGGCTACCGCCAGGCCGCCGGAGGGCTGGCCGTGCTGGCCGCCCCCGGTGACCCCGACGCCCTGGCGGCGGCCCTGTCGGGCGTGCTCGACGGCCGGCTGGCGACCGACGGGGACGGCCGGGAGGGCTGGCTGGAGGAAGGCGCGGCCCGGGCCGCGGGCTGGTCGATGGCCTCGCTGGCCGAACGCTACGAGGAGCTCTACGCGCGGGCCGTGGTCGGGGTCCGGTCGTGACCGGTCGTACACTGCTCGGACGATGACCACTCCTCCCGATCGACCAGGAACCTCCGGTACCCCCGGCGCCCCGTCCGGCGGCGGCCGCCAGGGCGGCCAGGGTGGCCAGGGCCCGTCTTCGGGCAACCGCTCCGGGGGAGGGTCGGGCAACCGTCGGCGCAGTGGGGGAGGGGGCGGGGGCCGCGGGGGCTCCGGACAGGCGTCCTCCCGGTCGGGCCAGGGTCCGTCCAAGGGCGGGGGCAAGGGCTCCGGTGGCCAGGGCGGACAGGGCGGTGGCCGGGCGCGGTCATCAGGCAACCGGCGTCCCGCCGGCCAGGGCGGCCACCGCCACCAGGGGCAGGGCCGGCCCGGAGGGTCGGCCCGCAGTGGTGGACGGGGTCGCGAGGAGGTCGTGGCCGCACCGGTGGTGCTCCGGGTCGACCGGACCGCCGAGCTCGCCGAGGAGGCCGCGGCCGCCGCCAACCGGCGCAAGGCCCTGCTACTGTGTCTGGCGCCCGGCGCGGTCGTCGGCGTGGTGGCCGCCATCGTGGTCGCCGCCCTCGGGGCGCCCGTGGTGGCCGTGGCCGTTCTGGTCGTGGCGACCCTCGCGGTGGCCGCCCTGGTGTGGACCACGGCACCGACCCGGGTGCTCGCTTCGCTGCGCGCCACCGCCAGCACCGAGGACGACCACCCCCGGCTGCACAATCTCGTCGACGGACTGTGCGCCACCATGGGACTCGAGCGCCCGGCCATCGCCATCGTGCAGAGCGACGTCCCCAACGCCGTCGCCCTCGGTCGGGACCCGCGATCGGCCACCCTGGTGGTGACCAGTGGGCTGGAGGCGTCCCTCGGCCTGGTGGAGCTCGAGGGTGTGCTCGCCCACGAGCTGGTCCACATCAAGCGCCACGACACCGTGCTCTCCTCGGTGGCGGTCCTGGTCGCCCTACCGTGGTCGCTGGTGCGGGGTACGGCGGTCGGAGCCGAGGCGGTCCACGGTCTGGTGGGACGGGGTCGTGAGTACTCGGCCGACCAGCGCGCCGCCCTGATCGTCCGCTACCCGACGGGCATCGGGTCCGCGTTGGAGGCCATGGCCACCGCCACCCCGGCCACCGGGGGATGGCCACCGGTCCCGGGTCGCACGGCGGCCCTCACCCGATGGCTGTGGGTCGACCCGATGGCCGGTGCTCCGCGTGACGAGTCCCCGGAGGGGAATCTCGACGACACCCGCGTCCGGGCCGCGGCGCTCGCCCTCTGACGGATCCGCTCAGTCGCCCGGGCAGAGCCCGTCGGACTCGTCGGCGTCGCAGGGGACACCCTGGGCCAGGTTCTGGGCGAGGACGTAGTCGCGCAGCCGGCGCAGGAGGAGGGCCAGGTCCGCCTCCTCCTCGGGGGTGAAGACCTCGTCGAGCACCCGATCGACGGCGGCCACGTGCTCGGGGATGGTCCGGTCCATCAGCTCGCGACCGGCCGGTGTCAACTGGGCGAACGAACCCCGGCGGTCGTCGGGACACGACCGCCGGGCGACCAGGCCCTGCTGCTGCAGCCGGTCCACGGCCCGCGTGAGGCCGCTCGGGGTGAGTGACGCCTGCGCGGCCAACTCGCTCATGCGGAGCTCGTGACCCTCGCTCCGGGCGAGGCGGATCAGGATGTCGAAGGACTGACTGGCCGGACCACCCGAGAGCTCGACCTGGCGGTGGAACAGGCGCCGGAGACCGCCGGCCGACTCGAACAGCAACCCGACCGTCGTGAGCCGCCCGTCGGTGGGGTCCGTGGCGGTGGGCATCTCCATGGTCCGAGTCTACCGATCCGAAGAGATACTTGCGAGCACAAGTAGATATGGTATAGTTGTACAGACAAAGAAGCCGGGTCCCCGTCGGGAGCCGGTGCCACCCCCGCCCGAGCAGCATCCGATCGAAGGAGTTTCCATGACAGAGTCCACCGTAACCACCAGGACCGTTGACGGGGTGGAGTACCCGGCCGTCGGCACCTATGACATCGACGTGAGCCACACCCGGCTCGGCTTCGCCGTCCGCCACATGGCCGTGTCGAAGGTCCGGGGCGAGTTCAAGGACTTCAGCGGCACCCTCGAGCTCGCCGAGAACCCCGTCGACTCCAAGATCTCGGTGACCATCCAGGCCGTCAGCGTGAACACCAACGACGAGAACCGCGACAACCACCTGCGCACCAACGACTTCTTCGACGTGGAGAACCATCCGACCTGGACCTTCACCAGCACGGCGATCCGCCCGAAGTCGGCCACCGAGTGGGACGTCGACGGTGACCTGACCATCCGGGGCATCACCAAGCAGGTGACGCTCGACGCCACGCTCGAAGGTGCGGTCAAGGACCCCTACGGCAACCTCCGCGTCGGGTTCAGCGCCTCGACGAGCATCGACCGTGAGAACTTCGACGTGTCGTTCAACGGCGTGCTCGAGGCCGGCGGCGTGATCGTCTCCAAGAAGGTCGACATCGACCTCGAGGTCGAGGCCACCCTCCGCGCCTGATCCGGTTGTCCGAGGCCACGCACCCCGGCCCGGACGTCCACGCACTCTGGCCGCCCCCGCGGGCGGCCAGAGTCGCGTCCGGTGTCCGGACCCACGACCCACCGGCGGACCCCGAGGGCGTCGCCAACGGGGCCCACCGGGGCCACCGCTAGACTGGGTGGATGACCGACGCCACCCCCACCGACCGTTCCACCGGCACCTTCACCGTCAAGCGCGGCCTCGCCGAGATGCTCCGCGGCGGCGTGATCATGGACGTGGTGGACGCCGACCAGGCCAAGGTGGCCGAGGACGCGGGTGCCGTGGCCGTCATGGCCCTCGAGCGGGTGCCCGCCGACATCCGGCGGGACGGGGGCGTGGCCCGGATGAGTGATCCGGCGCTGATCGAGGGGATCAAGGCGGCCGTGACCATCCCGGTGATGGCCAAGGCGCGGATCGGCCACTTCGCCGAGGCGCAGGTGCTGGCCGCCCTGGGGGTCGACTTCATCGACGAGAGCGAGGTCCTCACCCCGGCCGACGAGGCCCACCACATCGACAAGTGGAACTTCGAGGTGCCCTTCGTGTGCGGGGCGACCAACCTGGGGGAGGCGCTCCGTCGCATCTCCGAGGGCGCCGCCATGATCCGCTCCAAGGGCGAGGCCGGCACCGGCAACATCGTCGAGGCCGTCCGCCACCTGCGCTCCATCCTGGGGGACATCCGCCGGGTGACCGAAGCCGACTCCGCCGAGCTCTACGGCTGGGCCAAGGAGCTGGCCGCCCCCATCGGGCTGGTCCAGGAGATCGCCACGACCGGGCGGCTGCCGGTGCCCCTGTTCTGCGCCGGTGGCATCGCCACCCCGGCCGACGCCTCGCTGGTCATGCAGCTGGGCGCCGAGGCCGTCTTCGTGGGCTCGGGCATCTTCAAGAGCTCCAACCCGTCCGCCATGGCCCGGGCCGTCGTCGAGGCCACGGCCCACTACACCGACGCGGATCTCGTCGCCAAGGTCTCGACCGGACTCGGCGACGCCATGGCCGGCCAGGAGATCGGCACGCTCGGCGTGCACCTGGCGGATCGTGGCTGGTAGCCGGGGCGCCGGGCCGCGCACCGGGGCGCAGGGGTGACGATCGGGATCCTCGCCCTCCAGGGCGACGTCCGCGAGCACGCGTCGGCCTTCGCCCAGCTCGGCGAGCCGGTGCGGGAGGTGCGCCGGGCACCCGACCTCGACGGGTTGGCCGGGCTGGTCATGCCCGGAGGCGAGTCGACCACCCTGTCCCTCCTGCTCGGGTCGTCAGGACTGACCGGGCCGCTCGAGGGGGCGCTCCGGTCCGGCCTGCCGGTCTTCGGGACGTGCGCCGGCATGATCCTGCTGGCGACGACGGTGCTCGACGGCCGGGACGACCAGGTCAGCTTCGGCATGATCGACCTCGCCGTGCGGCGCAACGGCTACGGACGCCAGATCGCCTCCTTCGAGGGGGACGTGGAGGTGGCCGGCCTGGGGGAGGAGCCGCTGCACGCCGTCTTCATCCGGGCCCCGGTCGTCGAGACGGCGGGTCCGGGCGTCGAGGTCCTGGCTACGCTTCCGGGGACCGACGGCGACCCCGGGCGACCGGTGGTGTGCCGGCAGGGACCGGTCCTGGTGGCCGCGTTCCATCCGGAGCTGACCGACGACCGTAGGCTGCAGCGGCTGTTCGTGGAGATGACGAAAGAGGAGAGGCGTTAGCGCATGTCGGGACACTCCAAGTGGGCGACCACCAAGCACCAGAAGGGCGCCAAGGACGCCGCCCGGGCCAAGGTGTTCGCCAAGCTCATCCGCCAGATCGAGGTGGCCGCCCGGGAGGGTGGCAGTGACATGTCGGCCAATGCCAGCCTCCGCACGATGTACACCAAGGCCCGCGACGCCTCCGTGCCGATCGACACCATCGACCGGGCCGTCAAGCGGGGATCGGGGGAGCTCGAGGGCGTGCGCTACGAGTCGATCTCCTACGAGGGCTACGCGCCCGACGGCGTGGCCGTCATCGTCGAGTGCCTGACCGACAACCGCAACCGCACCGGCGCAGAAATCCGCAATCTCTTCTCGAAGAACGGCGGCTCCATGGCCGAGCCCGGCGCGGTCAGCTGGCAGTTCGAGCGCAAGGGCATGGTCCCGGTGCCCCGCGCCCAGGACGAGGAGCGCGTCCTCGAGGTGGCCATGGAGGCGGGGGGCGAGGACCTCGCCGACGAGGACGAGCGGTGGGTCGTCACCAGTGACCCGGCGGACCTGATGTCCGTGCGCACCGCCCTCGAGGAGGCGGGGCTCGAGCCCGGCGGCGCCGAGCTCACCATGGTCCCCACCTCGACGGTGGAGGTGGCCACCGAGGGCGAGGCCAAGAAGGTGCTGCGGCTCATCGAGGCCCTCGACGACCACGACGACGTGCAGAACGTCTACGCCAACTTCGACATCCCCGACGACGTCATGGCGGCCTACGACGGCTGAGCCGGCCGGCTCCGTCCGACGGCGGGGATCACCCCGCGGTCCCGCCGACCCCGATAGCATCGAACGCATGTTCGTCCTCGGGATCGATCCCGGACTGTCGCGCTGCGGCTACGGCGTGGTCACCCGACGCGACGGGGCCATGGTCGCCGTGGCCGGTGGGGTCATCTCCTCGGCACCCACCACGCCGCTACCCGAGCGCCTGCGCACCCTCTCGGTGGAGCTCCGGGCCCTGGTCGCCGAGTTCCGCCCGGATGCCGTGGTGGTGGAGCGTGTCTTCTTCCAGGTGAACGCCAGGACCGCCATGGCCACCGGCCAGGCCGCCGGGGTGGCGCTGGTGGCGGCCGCCGAGTCGGGATGCGAGGTCGCCCAGTACACCGCCAACGAGGTGAAGCAGGCCGTGGTGGGCTACGGCTCCGCCACCAAGGAGCAGGTCCAGCGCATGGTCGCCCACATGCTCGGCCTGGCCGAGCCGCCCCGACCGCCGGACGTGGCCGACGCCCTGGCCCTGGCCGCCTGCCACCTGACCGCCCAACCACTGCGCCGGGCCGTCGCCCGCGCCTCGACCACCGGGGAGGTGGCGCCGTGATCGGCTCGCTACGGGGAACGCTCATCGACCGGCCGGCCAACGGCGAGGTGATCGTCGAGGTCGGCGGCGTCGGCTACCGGGCCTCGGTGCCCACTTCCACGCTGGCCGGTCTGGGTGCCACCGGGGGGGAGGTCTTCCTCCACGTCCACACCCACGTCCGCGAGGACGCCATCGTGCTCTTCGGCTTCGCCCACGCCGACGAGCGCCGCTGCTTCGAGGCGTTGCTCGGGGCCCACGGTGTCGGGCCGTCACTGGCCCTCGCCATCCTGTCGGCCCTGTCGCCGGCGGCCCTGTCGACGGCGGTGCTCGAGGACGACGTGGCCACCCTGTGCCTCGTGCCCGGGGTCGGCAAGAAGACCGCCGCCCGGCTGCTGTTGGAGCTGAAGGCCCGGCTGGACCTCCCCGATCTCGACGGGCCGTCGACGCCCGCCGGCACGCCCGGCTCCCCCCGGGGCGAGGCCCGGGCCGCGCTGGTCGAGCTCGGATACGCGCCCGATGAGATCGCCGGGGCCCTCGAGGCCGTGGAGGGCGACGCCCCGGTCGAGGAGCTGGTGCGGGGCGCCCTGCGCGAGCTGGTGCGCAACCGGTGACCCCGGACGCCCGCAAGGAGGTGCTCGCCCCCCTCGGCGTGGACGCCGGGGTCGAGCGGGAGCCGAACCGTCCGGTGGACCCCGAGGCCGCCCCGGCCGAGGAGGCCGACGAGGCGGGGCTGCGCCCCCGCACCCTCGGCGAGTTCGTCGGCCAGGGCCAGCTGACCGAACACCTCCGCATCGTCATCGAGGCCGCGCTGAAGCGCGACCAGCCCGCCGACCACCTGCTCTTCGCCGGGCCACCCGGCCTCGGCAAGACGTCGCTGGCCGGGATCGTGGCCGCCGAGCTCGGGGTCGGACTGCGCATCACGTCCGGACCGGTGCTGGTCCGGGCCGGCGATCTGGCCGCCCTGCTCACCGACCTGCAGGAGGGCGACGTCCTCTTCATCGACGAGATCCACCGCATGCACCGGGCGGTCGAGGAGATCCTCTACCCGGCCATGGAGGACTTCCAGCTCGACATCCTGATCGGCAAGGGCCCGACGGCCCGCAGCATCCGGCTGGACCTGCCGCGGTTCACCCTGGTCGGCGCCACCACGCGGACCGGCCTGGTCGCCGGCCCCCTGCGGGACCGGTTCGGCTTCGTCGGCCGTCTCGACCTCTACGACCCGACGGAGCTCGAGGCCATCGTGCTCCGGTCGGCCGGGATCCTCGGGGTGCCCATCGATCCCGGGGGGGCGCGCCGGATCGCCGAGCGATCCCGGGGGACCCCCCGCATCGCCAACCGCCTGCTGCGCCGGGTCCGGGACTTCGTCGAGGTGCGGGCGGACGGGACGATCACCTCGGCGGCGGCCGTCGCCGGACTCGACGTCTTCGGCGTCGACGAGCTCGGCCTCGACAAGGTCGACCGGGCCATCCTGGACGTGCTCTGCACCCGCTTCTCGGGGCGCCCCGTGGGCCTCACCACCCTCGCCCAGTGCATCGGCGAGGAACCGGACACCATCGAGGACGCCTACGAGCCCTACCTGCTGCAACAGGGCTTGCTGCAGCGTACCGCCCGGGGCCGGATGGCCGGGCCCCGGGCGTGGGCCCACCTCGGGCTCCACCCGGTCGAGTCGACCCTGCTCTGACCGGCCACCGGGCCCTCGTCCGGGCGGAGCCCATGGTGCCGTCTGCCACCATGGGGAGGTGTCGACCGCCACCCCGATGGACGCCTACGACTACGGGCTGCCCCCGGCGGCGATCGCCCAGGAGCCGGTGGAGCCCCGCAGCGCCGCCCGCCTCCTGGTCGGTCCCGGGGTGGTCGACGGCCCCGGGCCGGCGCGGGCGACGATGGGCGACCTCCCGGGCCTGCTGCGCCCCGGCGACGTGCTGGTGGTGAACGACACCCGGGTGCTCCCGGCCCGCCTGGCCCTGGCCAAGCCGTCCGGCGGCCGGGCCGAGGTCCTCCTGATCGAGCCGTGCGCCGACGGTGACGGATGGGAGGCGCTGGTGCGCCCGGGACGACGGCTGCCCCCGGGCACCGAGCTCGTCGAGCCGGGCGGGACCGATCCCGTCGTGGTGGTCGGGGATCCGGTCGACGACGACCCCGGGGGGGCCGGCACCCGGCGGGTGCGACTCCTGGATCCGGGCGTGGTGGGGCGGGCCGGGTCGATGCCGCTGCCGCCGTACATCGACCACGACCTCGACGACCCCGAGCGATACCAGACCGTGTACTCGGCCGAACGTGACCTGGCCGACCGCTCCGCGGCGGCCCCCACCGCCGGCCTGCACTTCACCCCCGACCTGCTGCGCGAGTGCGAGGCGGCGGGCGCCCGCCTGGCCCGGGTGGACCTGGCCATCGGGCTCGACACCTTCCGGCCGGTGACGACGGCCACGGCCGAGGAGCACGTGATCCACACCGAGCGGTACCGCGTGCCCGAGGCCACGGTGGCCGCCTGCGCCGGTGCGACCCGGGTCGTGGCGGTGGGCACCACGGCCGTCCGGGCCCTCGAGAGCGCCGCGGCCACCGGGGCCCTGTCGGGACGCACCGACCTCTACATCCACGGCGGGTTCCCGTTCCGGGTCGTCGACGTCCTCGTGACCAACTTCCACCTGCCCCGCTCCAGCCTGCTGCTGCTCGTGGAGGCCTTCTGCGGGCCGGTGTGGCGCGAGTTGTACGCCACCGCCCTGGCCCACGGGTACCGGTTCCTCTCCTTCGGCGACGCCATGGTGGTCGGACGGGCGGGGCCCAAGGCCCGACCGGTCTGGACCGTCGGGGGCGCCCGGTGAACCCACTGCACGTCGAGGTGACCGCCACCGACGGCGCGGCCCGGAGCGGCCGGGTGACCACCGCCCGTGGGTCCTACGCCACCCCGGCCTTCATGCCGGTGGGGACGCGGGGGGCCGTCAAGGCGCTCGACGCCAACGACCTGGTCGCCCTGGGGGCCGAGGTGGTGCTGGCCAACACCTACCACCTCATGCTGCGACCCGGCGCGGCCACGGTCGCCGCCCTCGGCGGACTGCACCGCTTCACGGGGTTCGACGGCCACCTCCTGACCGATTCGGGAGGGTTCCAGGTGCACTCACTCCGCCCCCGGGTGGACGACGACGGGGTCACCTTCGCCTCGGTCTACGACGGCACGCCCACCCGGCTCACCCCCGAGACAGCGGTCGAGGTGCAGGGCCTGCTGGGCGCCGACATCCAGATGGTGCTCGACGTCTGCGCGTCACTGCCGGCCGGCCGCGACGTCCTGCAGCTGGCCGTCGAGCGGACGGCGGGCTGGGCCGCACGGGCCCGGGCCCACCACGACCGGATCGAGACGCGCCCCGAGGGACAGGCCCTCTTCGGGATCGTCCAGGGTGGCACGGACGCCGCCCTGCGCATCCGGAGCGCCCGTCGCACGGTGGCGCTCGACTTCGACGGCTACGGCATCGGGGGCCTGTCGGTGGGGGAGCCACGCGCGGCGATGCTGGAGACCCTGGCCGTCACGGTGCCCGAACTGCCGACGTCGCGGCCCCGCTACCTCATGGGGGTCGGCGACCCGGTCGGCATGCTCGAGGCCGTGGCGCTCGGGGTCGACCAGTTCGACTGCGTGGCCCCGACGCGGGCGGCCCGGCACGGCACGATCTGGACCTCGTCGGGACGCCTGAACCTACGCAACGCCGTCCACGCCTCCGACGACCGCCCGCTCGACCCGGGTTGCGCCTGTCCGACGTGCGCCCGCTGGTCCCGTGGCTACCTGCGCCACCTGCTCACCACGGGGGAGCCCACGGCCCTGCGGCTGTGCAGCATCCACAACCTCGCCTACGTGCTCGGGCTCATGGACGAGGCCCGGGCCGCCATCGCCTCGGGCACCCTCGCGGCCCTGGTGGGGCGCACCCGGGCGGTCTGGGACCGCTGACGTCCGTGGGCCGCGCGAGGGAGGGGGTGGTGCGGACCCTCCGAGCACGCTGGGCTACAGTCGGGGCGCCGTGACCACCCCTACCCTCCTCCCGAGCCCACGATGACGGCTGTCCTCGCGGCCGTCGCGCCCCTCGTCGGCGCCACTTCGTCGAAGTCCTCCTCCTCGGGGAGCACGACGCTCCTCGTCTTCGTGGTCATCGGCGCGGCGTTCTACTTCCTGATCTACCGACCCCAGAAGAAGAAGCAGGCGGCGGTCCAGGCCCAGGGCCGGGCCTACGAGGTGGGGGACGAGGTCGTGACCGCCGGCGGCATCGTCGGCCGGGTGCTCGACATCGAGGACGACCGGGTGACCCTCGAGACGAGCGTCGGCGCCTCGTTCGTGGTGCTCCGCCCCTACATCCTCCGCAAGTTGGAGCCGGTGGAGCCCCCGACCGACGTGGTCGACGGGAGCGTCGAGGACGAGCACGAGCACGCGGAGGACGACACCGAACACGACGGGCCCGTCCCGCCGTCGGAGCCCCCCACGGGCGCCGTCGCCGACGGTCTGCCCGTCGACGCGGCCAACGACCCCAACGCCCCGACCGCGCCGCCGCCCGCCGAGGACGACGACGACACCGGGCCCGACGCGCCCCCGACGGTCTGAGCCGTGCGCGACAAGCGACCCCTCTGGATCAGCCTCCTGGCCGTCGTGGCCGTCGCCGTCATCGCGTTGGTGGCCACGCTGTCCGCGGGGTGGTCCCCCAAGCTCGGACTCGACCTCGCCGGTGGCCTGTCCGTGGTCTACGAGACCCACACCCCGGTGACCAACGCCGAGCTCGACACCATCATCACGATCCTCAACGAACGGGTGGGGAGCGGCTCGAGCGGCGCCACGGTGTCCAGTCAGGGATCGTCCAAGTGCCCCGACGGCACCCGCTCCTGTGCCCTCATCGGGGCCTCGATCCCGGGGCAGCGGAACACCCAGCAGATCCTGGACCAGCTGGGCAAGACGGCGCAGCTCTTCTTCCGGCCTGCCCTCTGCTACGCCCCGGCGTTCGCGGTGGCCAAGGGGGCGGCCCCCTCGACCGGCGCGCTGCCGACCTGTTCGTCGACGACGGCGCTGACCAAGGCCAACATCGGGGTCGTCCCGAACTCGAACGCCACCGGCGGGTACACGTCGAACCTGAACTCGATCCAGGCCGACACCCAGTTCGCCACGTACAAGTCGACCTCGCCGTTCTCGGACACCAAGGACGCCACCGTGCTGCTGCCGGGACTGCCGGGCCAGGGCAGCGGCCGCTACGTCCTCGGTCCCGCCGGACTCACCGGAGCCCAGATCAAGTCGGCGAGCGCCCAGCTCAACAGCGGCCAGTGGTCGGTCAACCTGAACCTGACCAGCGCCGGGGCCACCGCCTGGGACACCCTCGCCCAGGAGCAGTTCCACGCCATCATCGGGATCGACCTCGACGGCCAGGTCATCTCGGCACCCGTCACCCAGCCCACCCAGTCGTCGTTCACCTCCTTCGACGGCCAGGTGCAGATCTCGGGCAGCTTTACCGAGAA